>Ga0099364_10008772_pt1 | contig 14164 bp, 13 predicted proteins | sample TergutTh196P3_FD_73070 | JGI IMG/M metagenome (GOLD analysis project Ga0099364, IMG submission 73070) | Microcerotermes parvus P3 segment gut microbial communities from Pointe-Noire, Republic of the Congo - Th196 P3 | ecosystem: Host-associated > Arthropoda: Insects > Digestive system > Gut ... | reverse complement strand
TACAAACCTGTACAGCATGTTACTGTACTGAATACTGTAGGCAATTGTAACACAATGGTAAGTATTATAATATTATATTATAATATTAATATCTTATGGGACCGTCATCGTGTATGCGGTCCGTCGTTGACCGAAACGTCGTTTTGCGGCGCATACCTGTACCTTAATGTTATTTCCTGGCCACGGCCCTGTCATAGGACGCGGTGACGTATGGTGTGACTCACTCAGTCCCATCATATAAGGCAGATTGTTTCTTATTCGTGACATCGTACTGACCTGTTCATATGGATAATATGTCCGTCGTCTACCGCCCGCTCTCGCATGGACTGAATGGCTTCTTTAGTGCAGACGCTTAGCGCCAGCACATTCAGTTCCAATATACTTCTCCAGCTGTCCACTGGACCACCTGAAATACGTGATAATAAGCAGATACATGTGAAGCGGTTATACACGTACTTCATAATTACGTGACTGGAAAGCTTATGGTTGCCCACCCATCAGACTGTTCTCGCTAGCCACACCAGCGTTGTTGACCAGTATATCCACACCACCTAAATTCGATTTAATCCATTGGAAGGCCTCCTTGATGTCTGTTTCTCTAATCATGTCGCATTTGAGCGGGTAGAGTCTTCCTGCTTCGGAAGAGAGGGCTGCAGACAACTCCTGAAAACACATTCTATGTTTGTAATTTCTGAGTGACATAACAAAGCGAGGCAAGGATTGAGTTAACTGACAAATCAACTCCACAGGTTAGTAGAATTGTGTCATATCACTTGTTTTAGCGTTGTTATTTGTGCGTATCGAAATGTATTTAGATGGATTTTGCGGTATAATTACTTTTCAAAAATGGTCTATAGAAGGGCGGTAATGGGACTGGCCTGTAGGCTTTCTAAATTTTCTGTGCAATCTGAAGCACTCGGGCTGTCATTGAATATTGGACATCCGAGATGCTAACTTCTTTATAGTAAATCGGGAACTACCGATATTCAGTACAACACAGTTAATCAGTATGAACAGTAAGATATTTTTCTTAAAAGAATTTATTCTACTACTTGGGGGGGGGGGGGGTTGGGGGGGAAACCCCCCCATTCTTTAGCGAACCAAGGCGGCTCTGCCGCCGCAGGTGAGGGGGTTTGGGGCGAAGCCCCATTTAAAACAAAACAAAATGAAATTAAGGAGGGCACTCTTGCCATGAATCCAAATCTTTTACAAATGAATACTGTTCCGGTGAAAATCGAAATAAACGTGACGAGGGCATCCCTCGAAAGTCCCGGAAAACAACTTCCGCGCATGAAAGTCAGCACCAATAAAGGCGGCTATCGAATGGAAGCACGCCCGGCAAAGCTGAACATCGATACCTATGCCGCACGTTCGAGCATGGGGTTGGGTCACAAAAACATGGGCGACTTCACGTATGAAGAAGCGCAAAGGGGAATAAAACTCGCATATCAAGGGACTGCGCGGGTTGCCGAAGAAGGCAACGAGTTCGCGCGGGGGTCTTCACCCGTGGAAGTCGCGAAGAAAAATTTCCGTGCGGGGTTCTCGATTCAAACGGTGATGGATTTCATCCCGAAAACCGGCGCGAACTTCACGTATGAAGACGGCGTACTGAACATAGACTATCAACTCGACGATATGAACATAGACTGGGAACACGTCGAGGCTTCACGGTTGATATTCAATCCCGGCACGGTGGAAATCAACGTTGCGCAACATCCGCGCATTGAAATCGAGTACGTGGGGGAACCTATTTATGTTCCGCCCAGCGCGAACCCTAACTACGAACCGATACTGAATGTGTTAGGGTAGCAAGGGAGGTTGGGGAGCAAAACAAGAGCTCGCAGGTAGCGGCTCTGCCGCTAGCAGGTGAGCTTGACGTTTTAGGAGAATCCCCGGTCTTTAGGGAGCGTAGCAGGGTTTCCCTGCGAAGCGACAGGGGGTTTGGGGGAGAATCCCCCATTTCAAAAAAGAAAAGAGAATGAAGTATGACCATTAATACGCGAGATTTCGGTGAAATAGAAGTCGGGAAAGAAAATCTGCTCACGTTTCCGGCAGGGATTTTTGCGTTCGAAGATGTAAAGACCTTCGCGCTGATTAGTCCGCTTGGGGAAGATGTGTATCCGAAATGGCTGCAATCCACCGAAGACGTTACGCCTTGTTTTGTCGTGTTCGACCCGTGTATCGTGATGGAGGATTACAGCGTTAATCCGAAAACTTTTGAGCGTTCAACTTTGAAAACGCTAAAGATTTCACCTGATTCGTCCGATAATATAAGTATACGGCTGTTGGCGATTGCCACAGTACCCAACGATTTCAAGAAGACTACGCTGAACCTGAAAGCCCCGGTCGTGATTAACACTGCGAATAATCATGCGGCACAGGTAATCCTCAATGAAGAGCAGGAATTTCGGTTTCCGCTGTACCGTGAGGGATTCAACGAGTTTGAGGAATCTGAGAAATTAGAAGAATCGGGTGAAAAGTCATGTTAGTCATTACCCGTAAAACGGAAGAATCGTTCGTAATCGAGACGGTGAACGGCGAGAAGATTGAAGTAATCGCCCTTGAGAGCGGGAAAGACCGGGTAAAACTCGGTGTGAAAGCCCCCAGGGAGGTCAAAATCATCAGGAGTGAGCTGTTACTCGCCGAGACTTCCAACGTGGAAGCGTCGCAGGCGGTTTCAAAAGATGTTTTAAACAAGTTATATCATTTTTCTCCCAAAAAATGATAATCTTAAACTAGTCGGAAAAATTAGAGAAAGAGGGCATAATCATGGTAAATAACAATAGGTTGAGAATAAGCGGACTGAACTCCGGGCTTGACGTGGAGGCGATTGTCAAAGCGATGAGCGGGGCGACCCAATTGCGAATCAACAGCAACAAAAGGAAGGTGCTGCAGCTTCAGGCGCAGCAGGACGCGTACAGGAGTGTTATAAACAAGTTCCAGACTTTTAAGAACACCTACTTCGACCAACTGAACCGCGCGAATTACCTCAAGAACTCCAGCATTTTTAATCAGACCAAAACCTCTGTATTTAATGCGGCGGGGGACTTGAAAACTCCCGCAGGGGTGAGCGTTTCATCGGGAACAGGGGCGAAATCGGCTACTTACAACGTTGAATTGGTGAACAACGCTTCCCAAGCTAAACTGGAAGGGGTTACTTTCGGGGCGGGGGTTGCGATTGATGTAAATGCCCTTGATTCTGCCGAAGCCGGAGACACTTTCGCTTTCTTGGTTCGTGTGGGGACTGTTTCGAAGACTTTTGCGTTCAACGTTACCGAGGACGGCAAAGGACTCGACGCGCTTAACCTCGCATTGAAAAAGGAATTCGGGACTGCCAACGACGGTGAGGGAATCGTTCGGGTAGATTCAAGCGGAAACATCACTTCTACTAACAGAAGTGCGATTTCGGTTTCCGATATAATCAAGATGGAACCCGAAAAGACTTTGTCTTTCGACCCGCGCGCCATGGAAACGGGGGCGAATTCGCTTTATATTCAAATCGGGGAAGATGTTAAGCAGATTGTTTTCCGTACGGCTTCATCGAAGGATTTTACCATTGACGGACAGAGTCTCATTCCGCGCGGCATAAATGATTCGGCGGTGCAGGCGCATATTTCCGACATTGCGACCCAAAGGCTTGCCGACGCACTCGCAGAAAATCCGAACCTGCCGGAAAATCGCCGGTATGACTGGATTCGTGAATCGGTTGAAGCCGAATATGAGTCTAAGCTGAACCTTTTTAATTCCACCACCGAAAAAATGCACGACGACCTGGTGTGGGAGGAATATCAGTCGGTCAAAGACGACTTGACCGCTGCCCAAAAAGACGAATTGTTCCAATTGGCATTTAACAACGTTCTCGACCGGCAGCAGTTGCCGCATTTCGAAACGCTTTTCAAAGAAAACAACGGCGGATTCACCGATGCCCGCGAAATGATGGCGACGCATCGCAGCGGAAGCCTCGACCCTGCCCTCTCCGCACGGTTTGCGGAAATCACCAAGAATGTCACCTTCGTCAAAGAAGACAGCTACAAAAACGCCACCTACTCGGAATATACCGCATACAGAGAGTTCGGGGTGAATATACTTGACGGTAACGGCGACCCGATTAACACGAGCGGAACGCTCCAAGCTTTCAGAGATGATGTTACCGTAGACGAAATCTTGACCTACGGCAATGAGTACGCTTTCAAGACAGCGGTTGAGTCCCATTCGTGGAATGACGACGAAAAAATCACGGTTGAATTCGATAACGGTAAGGCGATTCTTAAAACGACAGACGGTTCGGCTTTCACTGTTTCGACTGCGACGAGTCCGCTCAATGACCTTGACCTGCCGGTTCTCGAAGTAAAGGCTGTTTCGGTTGATGTTCGCACGACTTTAGCTTCACTGGGTATAGGGGCGGAAACAGGAAAAATCACAATTAACGGTGTTGAAATCGACGTGAACCCCAACATGAGCGTGAACGGACTGATGGATGCCGTCAACAATTCGAGTGCGGGCGTGAAGATGAGTTATTCGTCCCTCACGAACAGTTTCACTATGACGGCGAGTGCGCACGGAAGAGACGGCAAAATCGATATAGTTGACACCGATGACGGATTATTCGCGAAACTCGGACTTGACGTTAATTCGGGGGCGACCTTCACGAACGGCAAAAACCTCACATTGAGAATCAACGACCAACTTATAGAAACCGCGGGAAATTCCTACACCATCGACGGGACAACTTTTTCGTTTGAACCCCATGCAGTGGAAGGGGAAAAGTTCCGGGTAGAAGTCGGGCCTGACCGTACGGTTGCGGCGGAAGCGATTAAGAATTTCGTAACCGATTACAACAAGCTCATCGACGAAATCTACGGAATGTTGAACGAAAAACCCAACAAGAACTACCACTTCCTTACCGAATATGATATTGAGGAAATGGGAATGTCCGACCGCCAGGTAGAACAGTGGCAAGACCTTTCGAAACGCGGGATTCTCAACAACAATTCCACCATTAACGATATTATGAGCAGAGTCCGAATGAGTATGCTCACGAGTGTTACCGACGGTGACGGAAAAGCTTTCTCGATTTTCAATATCAAAGGGAAAGACGGTGCGTCGGCAATAGTACCTACTTCCGGGCGGGAAGCCTGGAGAGACAACGGAAAACTCGTCATTGATGAACAGGCGTTACTCGAAGCGTTGGAGACTAATCCCGATGAAATAATGAAGCTGTTCACCGACCCGGTCAACGGGATTATGGCGAAGTTGGAAGCTGAAATCGACCGTGCGGTCAGCACAAGCCTGGATGAATCCGGCAACCCCAAAGGCGTTCTGATTAGAATGGCGGGGCTTCCTACCGGGACTTCATCGACCAAGAACACGCTGTTCGACCGTATTAAAGACCTGAACGACAGAATCGACACGTTGCAGGCGAGATATGAACGGCAACAAGACAGATACTGGAAAATGTTCACGGCTATGGAAAAACAGTTCTCGCTCTTGAACAGCCAGTCGAGTTATATCATGAATATGTTCCCGAGCAATAATTAAGAAAGGGCTCGCCCGATATTACGGTGATTTTTCTTGAATTTCCGGCATTGGGGCGGCACAGCACGAAAAATGAACCCATATACAACCTACAAGAAACAGTCTGTTTCTACCATGACATCGGTTGAAATCGTAATCAAAGGCTATAGCGAGTGTGAGCGGCAGTTGAATCGCGCAATCCACTTTATCGAAGGCAAAGATTACGTGGAGGCGCATAATGCACTGGACAAAGCGGGGGAGTTAGTGTGTGCTTTTCGTTCGGTGCTTGATATGAGCGTGGGTGAACTCAGCCAAAACCTCGATTCATTGTATGATTTCTTTTTCAGACAGATTATTCAAGCCGATATAAAGAAAGATGTCGAAATCATTCGTGAGATTTTACCGCAAATCGCCGAGCTGAAGGATGCTTTCATGCAGATTTCACTGTTACCGAAAGGCGACCTCATGTCACACGAAAGCGTACTCACCGGAACAGGGGGGTAGCAAAAAATGATAGGGAATCTCGAAAACTTCTTGAAGACCGCGAACACACTCCTCGCTACGTTGAATGAGTATGCCGCAGTCACCGGGCGACTCGCCGAAGTTAATCTGTTCAACGACGATTTAGAGTACGTGTTGGACGATATCGGGCAAATCATCGACGAGAGGGAAGACCTGAAAGAACGTGTCGAAATTGCGCAGGAAGCTATGCTCGCCTCGATTGAAAAACTCGACGGGGAAGACGGTGAAATGGTTCGTTGCACCTTCATGAATGAGCAAAGCGGCGAAACCGAAGAGGTTGCGTATTCCATCACGGGTGACAAGCGGTTGGTTCGCGACGTGATTTTCAAGCTGTTGGGGGTGCAGAAAGACATCCTCGAAAAAGACGCGATTGTAATTGAAAATCTCACGTCACGGCGGGACGAAGTCCGGGGCGAACTCAAGAATCTCCAGGAAGACAAAAAGAAAATCGACTTTTTGAACACAATGCAACCGGAGCAAACGCAGTCACAAGAATTTAACGTGTGAAGACTTTCAACGAAAATATCCCCCCGATTCGTATGAATCGGGGGGATATTTTCGTTTATTTAACTTAAGCTTTCGGATTATAGAATTCAATCAATCCGACTAATTCGTCATATCTCTTCTTCGCGCCTTTTTCTGCGTTTGAGAACAGTTTTTCCGCTCTTTCGGGGTTCTGTCTTGCGAGTGAGTTGTACCGAACTTCATTCATGATGAAATCACGGTAGCTTCCCGTAGGTGCTTTGCTGTCGAGGGTGTACGGCGATTTGCCTTCTGCCGCCAGACCCGGATTAAACCGGAACAGGTGCCAGTAGCCGGATGCGACTGCATTCTTCTCGATTTCAATCATGTTAGCCAATCCGCCTTTGATTCCGTGGCTGATACATGGTGCGTAAGCGATGATGATTGACGGGCCTTTGTGGGCTTCCGCTTCAACGAACGCCTTGATGCACTGGTTATAATCGGCACCCATAGCCACTTGAGCCACGTAAACGTAATCGTATTTCATGGCGATTCCCGCAAGGTCCTTTTTCTTGACTTCCATTCCCGCCGCTGCGAATTTAGCAATCGCGCCAATCGGGGTGGATTTAGAAGCCTGACCGCCGGTGTTCGAATAAATCTCGGTATCGAAGACAAGGAGGTTCACGTCTTCGCCCGCAGCGAGTACGTGGTCGAGACCGCCGTAACCGATATCATATGCCCAACCGTCGCCGCCGAATGCCCACACCGACTTCTTCGCCAGGAAGTTTTTGTCGGCAAGGATTTCCTTGGCTACACCGCAGGTACAATTACCGACTTCTTTTTCGAGTGCGGTAATGAATTCTTTCGTGGCTTTTGCGTTAGCCGAACCGTCTTCATAAGTGTCGAGCCATTTTTGAGCTGCCGACTTAGAATCGGGGCAGTTGCAATCAGTTTTGATTAGTGCTTCCGCTTTGCCGACGAGTCTGTTACGAATCGCCTGTTGTCCCAAGAGCATACCGTAGCTGAATTCCGCGGTATCTTCAAAGAGGGAGTTCTGCCATGCAGGGCCTTTACCTTCTTTGTTTACCGTGTACGGAGTCGCCGGTGCCGAACCGCCCCAAATCGAGGAACAGCCGGTCGCGTTACCGATATACATTCTGTCGCCGAACAGTTGAGTCGCTAATTTCGCGTACGGAGTTTCTCCGCAACCCGAACACGCGCCCGAGAACTCAAGCAGTGGCTGTTTGAACTGCGAACCCTTTACGGTGGTTTCCTTGAACTTCTCGAAAACTTCCGGTTTTTCGGGTAAATCGTAGCAATATGCGAAAACGTTCTGTTGTGCCAACTGGGAATCCAGCGGCTTCATGACGAGTGCGTTCTTCGCTTTATCTTTCGCACCTGCGGGGCAAATGTTCACACAGACTTTACAACCGTAACAGTCAAGCGGAGAACAAGCCATGGTGTACTTCATACCCGGGAGACCGGTAGCGTCCTTCACGAGGAGGCCTTCCGGCGCGCTCGCGACTTCGCTGTCGTTCAACACGTAAGGACGAAGCACAGCGTGAGGGCAAACATACGCACATTGGTTACACTGGATACAATTTTCGGGAATCCATTCCGGTACGTCTACTGCAACGCCGCGTTTTTCGTATGCCGCCGAACCCTGCGGGAAAGTACCGTCTGCTGCTTTCGCAAAGGTCGAAACAGGGAGAGACGCGCCGCGCTGTCCGTTCACCGGGATAAGGATATCATTGATGAAGTCAACGATTTCGCCGCGTTTGCCTGCGGAATTTGCTTTCGGCAATTCGAAATCGTCGCCTGCGTTCGCCCAATCGGCGGGAACGGCAACTTTTTCGAATGATTTCGCGCCGGCATCGATTGCCTTATAGTTCATTTCCACAACGGCATCGCCTTTTTTGGAGAATTGGTTACGGACTTCCGTCTTCATATACTCGATAGCTTCGGCAATCGGAATAATGTCGGCAATGGCGAAGAACGCCGACTGCAAGACCGTGCTGACCCGATTTCCGAGCCCGATTTCACCTGCGATTTTGATTCCGTTAATGATATACACGTCGATATTGTTCTTCGCGATATGGGATTTCACTTTATTCGGCAGATGGTCGCCGAGTTCGTCCGCGCTCCATTGGCAGTTGAGCAGGAATTTTCCGCCCGGGAGAATGTCTTTAACCATGTCATACTTATTGATGTAGGACGGGTTATGACAAGCCACGAAGTTCGCTTTGGTGATGAAATAGGTGGATTTAATGGGGGCGTTACCGAAACGAAGGTGAGAAACGGTGATTCCGCCCGATTTTTTAGAGTCATACGAGAAGTACGCCTGAATGTTCATATCGGTATGGTCTCCGATAATCTTGGTGGAGTTCTTGTTCGCGCCGACAGTACCGTCCGCACCGAGTCCCCAGAATTTGCAGCTGGTAGTACCTTCGGGGATGGTGTTGGGATTCTCTTTGATTTCGAGCGAGAGGTTGGTAACGTCATCTTCGATTCCGACCGTGAAGCGGGTTTTCTCGTTGTTTCTGTAAACGGCGATTACGCAAGACGGGCTGAAGTCTTTCGAGCCTAATCCGTATCTTCCTGCGAATACAGGAACATCTTCAAATTTACCGGTCTGTTTCAATGCCGCCAAAACGCTCAAATAAAGCGGTTCGCCGACTGCGCCGGGTTCTTTTGTCCGGTCGAGTACCGTTATTTTCTTCACGCTTGCCGGAATTGCTTCAACGAACGAATCCGATGCAAAAGGAAGGTACAGTCTCACTTTTACGAGACCGACTTTTTCGCCTTTAGAGACAAGGTAATCGATGGTTTCTTCGATGGTATCGCAGGATGAACCCATCGCAACGATGACCTGTTCGGCATCCGGTGCGCCGTAATAGTTGAAGAGTTTGTAATCCGTCCCGATTTTAGCGTTCACCTTGTCCATGATACCCTGAACGATTCCGGGCATTTTGTCGTAGTATGGGTTGCAGGCTTCCCTTGCCTGGAAGAAAATATCGGGGTTTTGGGCTGTTCCGCGGAGTACCGGTTTTTCCGGATTAAGCGAACGGTTACGAAAAGCCTCAATATCATCCCAGTCGGTGAGGTCTTTTAAGTCCTCGTCCGACCACTCTTCGATTTTCTGTTCTTCGTGAGAGGTTCTGAACCCGTCGAAGAAATGCACGAACGGCACCCTTCCTTTAAGGCTCGAAAGGTGAGCTACCGCGCCTAAATCCATGACTTCCTGCGGATTAGTCGAGCAGAGCATTGCGTATCCGGTCTGGCGACAAGCGTTAATATCGGAATGGTCGCCGAAAATCGACAACGCATGAGACGCTACCGCACGTGCCGAAACGTGAATTACACTCGAGAGTAATTCCCCTGCAATCTTGAACATACTGGGAATCATCAAGAGAAGCCCCTGTGAAGCTGTGTAGGTGGTAGTCAATGCGCCGGCTGCCAGTGAACCGTGAACCGTCGCTGCTGCGCCCGCTTCGGACTGCATTTCAACTACTCTTACCGGGTCTCCGAAGATGTTCTTCTTCCCCCCTGCCGCCCAAGCGTCGGTTTTTTCCGCCATGTCCGACGAAGGAGTAATCGGGTAAATCCCCGCTACTTCCGTAAACGCATAGGACACGTGCGCGGCGGCGGTGTTGCCGTCCATTACTTTTAGTTTTCTTGCCATATCTTCCTCCTATAAATTTTAGTTTCAAAGAAGATTATAACATATTCGCTAAATTTTGTAAAGGGGTCTGCTGAATTTTCTTTAGGATTTATTTCCGTGAAATTTTCGGAAATCCGCACTTGACAAGACTTGACAAAATCTGCAACTCGTGATATAATTTTCTTTAAGAAGACGTGAAGCAACGTTGAAAGGCGTTCAAAATAGGCGGCAACCTCCAAACCAACAACCCCGTCAAGGAGTTAGGTGAAAGGAGGTTGACAACAACTCCTGACGGAATTTTCCGAAAGGAGGGTATTACTTTGATGGAAATTATTGTAGCATTACTTATCGTATATGCAATCATAATCGAAGCAAAAAAGAAGTAATCCGCCTTGTACCCAGCAAAGCGGATTACGGTTGAAAAATTGAAAAATTTTTCGTAATTTCGTAACCGAGGAAGCCGCCTATTGCTTTGCGTCTTCTTCTTTATTATTATATTATCATAATATATAAATAATTGCAATAGTTTTTTAAAAAATTTTTTAATTTTTTAAAAAACTATTTATTTGTTGCGTAGGCAACGAAAGTTGGTACTGTGCGCCGAACTCTTGATGTATTATTAGTAGTATCGAGAACCGGGGAAATGAGAACTATAATTCAGAAAGGCGGTATTATTATGAGGTTTGATTTCAAGGGAAAAGAGGATAGGGGGTTCATTCTGAAAGAGATTGAGCGGTTCAGAAGCTCCGAACGGCGCAGGGATATGATTTTAGGAGAAGACTACTATTCCGGCAAGCACGATATTCTGTACAGAAACAGAATGGTCGTCGGTGAAAAGGGGGAGCTTGAACAGGCATACAACCTCCCCGATAATAAAGCGGTCGATAATCAGTATCGGAAGTTGGTTAATCAGAAGTCCAACTACTTACTGGGTCGGCCGCTTACTTTTCGTACCGATGACGACGGATACTACGGGTATTTGTCGGAAATCTTCGACCGGCGATTTTTGCGGCTTTTGAAAAATCTTTGCAAAGACGTATACAATCACGGAATCGGATGGCTTTATCCCGAAATTCGTGACGGAAAACTCCGGCTGAAACGCCTCAAGGGATATGAACTTATTCCGGGGTGGCGGGATTTTGAACATACCGAGCTGGATTACGCGATTAGAATTTATGAAGTAGTGGATTATTCGCAAAGTAATTCACAAAGTAGTTCAAAAAGCGAGGCGGCTATAATCGAGAGGGTAGAGGTTTTCGACGACTCCGGTATTCATTACTTTGAATTGTCGGGGAATGAATTAATCGAGGTCGCGCCTTATCACTGCCCGTATATCACCTGCGGAGAGATTTCTTCCGGGTGGGAGGAAGACAGAGTCCCGCTGATTGCGTTCAAGCGGGATTCCTGCGAGAGTGCGTTGATTAACTCGGTAAAATCGCTCCAGGACGGATTGAATTTGATTCTGTCCAACTTCTGGAATGCGATGGAGGAAGACCCGCGCAACACCCTCCTGGTTTTAGTCAATTATGACGGGGAGGATTTGGGGGAGTTTCGTCGAAATCTCGCCGCGTACGGTGCGGTAAAAGTACGTTCAATCGACGGAGCGGCAGGGGATTTGAAAACCCTCCGCATTGAGGTAAATGCCGAAAATTATCGCACGATTATCGAGATTTTCAAGAAGGCGATGAACGAAAACGGTATGGGGTTCGATGCCAAGGACTCCCTCATGGTCGGCAGGGCGAATCAGATGAACATTCAATCAATGTATTCCGATGTGGATTTGGATGCGAATGAAATCGAGACCGAGTTCCAGGCTTCCCTCACCGATTTAATGTGGTATGTTGAACAATTAACCGATGAGAATGTTCGACCGGTGGAATTTATCTTTAACAGGGATATGCTCCTCAACGAAAGCGCGATTATCGATGATTGCGTGAAATCGTTGGGGATTCTTTCGCGGGAAACAGTGATTGCAAATCACCCGTGGGTCGATGATGTCGGTAAAGAAGTAGAGAAGAGCGACGGGTCGGCGGCTTCGCCGTCGAGCAGGTCGCTTGACAGCGACGAAGTAGAGAAGAACGTTGACTTTCGGGGAGGGGTGTGATAAAATGGTTAAAGATGTAAGAATCAGTCGCATTGACAACTGGGTAATGTGGAAAAGCGAAAACAGCACTTCCACCTGCCGCAATTGCGCGGAACGTGACGGTAAATTCTTCCGCAAGGGGACGGTTGAACCGCCGCTTCACCCGAATTGTAAGTGCAGACTCGTCCCGTTGACGAAGTCTTTACTTTCCGAAACTTCCGAAACTTCCGGAACTTCCGAAAACAGCGCGGTCACGTCTGCGCCGTTCACGGAAGAACCCGCGGTCAGCGTTCCGAGAGGGGGTTATGTCGAGAAAAGCGATTCGCCGATTGAAGCGGATTCGCGACCGCGTACAGTGTCGGAAGCACGTAACGGGGTTTCGACAAGCGCACCCGTGACCGAACAAGTCGGTGAGACTGTTCCGGGCGGGGTGTATGCGTATGTTGATGAGAATCTGCCTTTCACCGGAGGTACTTTATCAATCGTAAGTGGCTTATTAAATGGTGTAATCCGGTTAGTCAATACCTTTTTATTCAACTTTAATAAAAATTATCAATATTCTTCGATTGAAAACTATTTGAACAATCAGGATTTATCATTCGATGGTTTAATTTATAACCAGGAAATCGGTCCGGCAAGTAGAATAATAATGGGAATTGGTACCGATGGCGATAACGCCTGTGGCTGGGTAGCTGCATATAATGCCTTTATAACATTAGGTATAGATGTTCACCCTGCTGAAATTGTAAAATATTTCGAGAATAATAATGGATTGATTAATAATGGCGAATTTGGTGTAAATCCGCTTGTTTACGATGATTTTTTTGAAAGGCATGGATTGAAATCGACTACTACGCTTTTCGAAGACGCATTCAAAATTGTTGAAAATCTTGAAGTGTTAGCTATGTCTGTAAACAGTTTGCCTTCGAGTGCATTGCCCTCATCAACCAATGTAGATTTAGATGAGTTAGCTAAACAAGGTGACGCGCTTATACTTGCTTATTGGAATGATAAGAAAGATGCTTTCAAGGGTGCTCATTATATCAGCATAAAATGGGATGAGGAAAGTGGATTTTACACTACGTGGAATACAAGCGTTGATACAGAGACGTTCGAATCAATTTACGATTATTTAGGCTCTAAAAGGGGTCTGATTTCGATGACGGTGGTCTATTAAACAAGGGGGTATTATGACGAAGAAAAACATGGTATTTCTGATTAGAGTGATAGTATTTGTGATTCTCACGATTCCTATCGCGATTTTAATAATAGGACCGGTGGTAGTAGGAATATTGGGCGGTTCTGATTTGGTTTTTAGTTATCTTTTTATTGGTTATTTTTTGTATGTTCTCCCATTTTTGCTTCTGTTAGTGGGGGTGCTATTGCTCATTCTTATCTCAAGAAAACTCAAATCCGATATAGCTGAACTGGAACAAGAGTTAGAGGAATTAGAAGAGTCGGGGGAGTTGGAAGAAGAGTAATTTCGATGACGGTGGTCTATTAAACAAGGGGGTATTATGACGAAGAAAAACACGTTGATTCTGGCTATTGTGGTGTTATTTGCGATTCTCATGATTCCTATCGCGATTTTAATAATAGGACCGATGGCAGTGGAAATTTTTGGCGGTTCTTCTTTGGATTTTTTTATCGCATTTGTTTACTCTGTTGCTTTCATGCCCGTTTGGATTATTATAGGCATATTCATAATCATTTTAATCAGCTGTAAAAGACTCAAATCCGATATAGCTGAACTTGAACAAGAGTTAGAGGAATTAGAAGAGTCGGAAGAAGAGTGATTTCGATGACTGTGGTTTACTAGATAGGAGTTTTCTATGATAAAGAAAATAATTCGTTCGATATCTAATGCAGTTAAGATTCTGCTTTTTAGCTTGTTCGTCTTTCTGTCCGTCCCTATGTCATTA
>Ga0099364_10008771_pt1 | contig 14165 bp, 11 predicted proteins | sample TergutTh196P3_FD_73070 | JGI IMG/M metagenome (GOLD analysis project Ga0099364, IMG submission 73070) | Microcerotermes parvus P3 segment gut microbial communities from Pointe-Noire, Republic of the Congo - Th196 P3 | ecosystem: Host-associated > Arthropoda: Insects > Digestive system > Gut ... | reverse complement strand
TGCTTGAAGCAGGAGTCCACTTTGGGCATCAGACGCGCCGTTGGAACCCTAAAATGGCTGAGTACATTTTTACGGAACGCAACGGCATCTATATTATTGACCTTCAGAAAACAGTAAAAAAAATCGACGAAGCGTACTATTTTATTCGCGACATTGTATCGGGCGGCGACGACGTGCTGTTTGTTGGGACAAAAAAGCAGGCACAGGACTCGATCAAGGAGGAAGCGGAGCGATGCGGGCAGTATTTCGTAAATGCCAGATGGCTCGGCGGGATGTTGACCAACTTCAAAACAATTAGAAAAAGGATTGACAGGCTCAACCAGCTACGTGAGATGGAAGATAGCGGGGTGTTCAACGTTTTGCCTAAGAAGGAAGTAATCAAGCTTCGGGGCGAGATGGAGAAGTTGAACAAGTACCTGGGCGGCATTAGCAATATGAGGAGGCTTCCAGGGGTTATGTTTGTCGTTGATCCGCGTAAGGAGCGCATTGCTATTCTTGAGGCGCGAAAACTCTCGATACCTATTGTTGCAATCGTCGACACAAACTGTGACCCTGACGAGGTGGATTATGTAATTCCAGGCAATGACGACGCGATAAGGGCGGTAAAGCTCATTGCGTCGAAGATTGCTGATTGTGTTATAGAAGGGCGGCAAGGCGAACAGCTTGATGATACTGGGTCTGGAGAGGAAGGCCAGTATTCCGGCAGCGGTCAGTATTCCGGCGGTAGCCAGTATTCTGCCGAAAGGGAAGGCCCGCGCTATGGCAGGGGCGATTCTTACAGGGACAGTAGAGGTGATAGCAGGGGCGACAACAGGGGAGGTACATCCGGGTATGCGCCCAGGCAGAGACAAGAGGAATTCGCGCCACGGCTAAGGAGAGGCGAAGGAGCGGCTTCGGTGCGAACTGTAGTGCCGGAGCAAAGTGCGGCGACAGCCGTTGCGCCGGCGGTAACGGCATCGAGAACGGCGGCAACCTCAGTGGCTGGAGCGGCTGAAGCACCAGAAACGGCTGTGGCAGCCTTTACGGCGGATGCGGGCGCGGCTACGGCTGCGGATACGGATGCGAAGGCTATACTGAATATGCCGACACAAATTGCACCAGATGCGGGGGGGAAAACAGAAGCTGAAAAAGAAGCTTCCATAGACTCTTCTGTTGGGGAATAAGGTAATTTGGTTGTAATTTGATACGCATTAAAGCAATTAGATATGATTAAAGTGATTAGATACGCAATAAAGTGATTAGATACGCAATAAAGTGATTAGATACGCATTAAAGCAATTGGATATGCATTAATTGCAAAAAAATAAGAAAACAGTAAATAATTTGTATAAAACCATATTATAGATAGAAAGTAGGGGAAACAATGTCAACATCTGAAATGATTAAACAGCTTCGCGAGAGGACGGGGGCTGGAATTTTAGAATGCAAGAAGGCCTTAACGGAAACGCAAGGCAATATAGACAAGGCGATTGAACAGTTAAGGAAAAAGGGCTTAGCCACCGCGGCAAAAAAGGCTGGGAGAATCGCCGCCGAAGGCGTGGTGGATTCATATATTCATGGCAACGGCAGAATAGGCGTGCTGGTCGAAGTAAATATTGAGACTGACTTTGCGGCGCAAAATGACGAATTCAGGCAATTTGTTAAGGATGTGGCAATGCAGATTGCCGCCGCTAAGCCGGAGTATGTCTCAAGGGAAGAGATACCCGAAAGTGTTATTGAGAAGGAAAAAGACATTATCAGGGCGCAGGCAGCAAAAGAGGGCAAGCCGGAAAACATCATCGAAAAAATGCTGACGGGCAGGATTGAGAAATATTATAAAGAAGTGTGCTTATTGGAGCAGGTTTGGATAAAGGATTCGGACAGGACAATCAAGGACTTGATGACTGAGAGGATAGCCGCTATCGGAGAAAACATCAACATAAGAAGGTTCGTAAGATTCGAAAGAGGCGAGGGAATAGAAAAAAAAGAAGAGAACTTCGCAGAGGAAGTAAAGAAGCAAATGGGCTAAAGACTAGAGGGACATTTAAAGTGTCCCTTTTTTCATGCCCGCAAACAAGGGGGGACAGGCTAATATGCCACTTAAGAATGACAAGTTAAAGTACAAAAGGGTGTTAATCAAAATAAGCGGCGAGGCGCTGGCTGGGAAGGCCGGCTTTGGGATTGACCAGGATGTTTTGAACGAGGTGTCAACGGTTGTTTCACAAGTTTATGAGATGGGAGTGGAGATTGCCCTGGTGATAGGGGGCGGCAACATATGGAGAGGGAGATCGGGAAAAGGGATGGACCGTACGCGGGCAGACCATATGGGCATGCTGGCGACCGTGATAAACGCGCTTGCGCTATTGGATGCACTAGAAGCCAAGGGCGTACACACGAGGGTTCAGACCGCGATCGAAATGCGGCAGATTGCCGAGCCATATATCAGGGGAAGGGCGGTACGGCACCTTGAAAAGGGGCGTGTTGTGATTTTTGCCTGCGGGACAGGCAACCCGTTTTTTTCTACCGATACCGCAGCTGCGCTAAGAGCGGTTGAAATTGACGCGGAGGTGATCCTCAAAGCAACTAATGTTGACGGGGTGTACAACAAAGACCCGAAGAAGGAAAAGGACGCGGTGAGGTTCAAGGAGCTTTCATACATAGATGTTTTAAACCAGAGACTGGGGGTCATGGACTCGACGGCAATATCGCTTTCAATGGACAATAAGTTGCCGATCATTGTGTTTAAACTCTCGGACTCAGATAACCTGTTAAGAATACTGGAAGGGGATGACATCGGCACGGTGGTGCGGTCTACGGCGCCGTAAGGGGTGCAGATGATATCTGTCGGTGGCGCGGCCTGCGGTGCCGTAGGGGGCAGCGCTATCGGCACGGTGGCGCGGTATACGGTGGGGTCTATGGTGCCCCGTAAGGGGTAGATGCTATCGGCACGGTGGCGCGGTCTGCGGCACCGTAAAGGGTAGGTGCTATCGGTGCGGTGGCGCGGCTTATGGCGGTCTGCGGCTCAGAACAAAAAGTTTTTGTTGTGTTTGTCAAACTGTGGTGTTTTTGATATAATCACCTTGTCTCGTAGGCGGCATTGTTCGAGTTTGTGGGGCTAAGGGTGGAAACCATTATTGTGGAAACCATTATTGTGGAAACCATTATAGTGAAAGCCATTATTGAAAAAACCCTTATTGTGGAGAGACTAATTGTGTAGAGACTTTGAATTGATATCGAAAGGGGCAATCCTTATGGCTGATGAAATGTATTTACCATTCGAAGACAAAATGAAAAAGACTATAAGCGTTTTACGGGAGGATTTAGGCTCAATTAGGGCAGGACGGGCGAATCCGATGGTGCTTGACAAAATCATGGTAGATTATTACGGGGTTCCGACGCCGATCAACCAGCTTGGCAACATTTCGGTACCCGAGGCGAGGGTCATTATAATCCAGCCATGGGAAGCCAAGGTGCTAAAGGATATAGAAAAAGCAATACAAAAATCCGACCTGGGGATAAACCCAAACAACGATGGGCGGGTTATTCGGCTTTCTTTCCCTGTTCTTACGGAGGAACGGAGAAAGGAGCTAATAAAGACAATACGGAAAACTGGCGAGGAGTCCAAGGTTGCGGTCAGGGCAATTAGAAGGGATGCTGTCGAGAGCTTCAAAAAGATGAAGAAGAACAGCGAATTGACCGAGGACGACCTGAAGGACGCGGAAAAGGAAATCCAGACAATGACCGATGGTTTCATAACAGACATCGACAAGGTTGTTGGCGAAAAAGAAAAGGAAATTATGGAAATATGACCGAGGATTGCACTGCGGAGGATAGTGTTGCGGAGGGTTGTGTTACCGAGGGTTGCGTAGCGGCAGATTGCGCAGTGGCAGATTACGCAGCGGCAGATTGCGCAGTGGCAGATTGTGCCACTGGGGGTTGTGCTACTGAGGATAGTGTTACGGAGGATTGCGCAGTGGCGGATTGTGCTGATGTTGCCGCGCTTTACCTTGAGGAAGCTTTAGAGGTGCTTGAAGCTTCAGGCGTAGTTGTTGCGGACATAGTGAAAACGCTCCCACCCAAACTGCCCTCCAAGAAGGGACGGGCTACCGATCATAAGAGGGTTAGGGTAGTGTCGGTGAAGCACCTAAGAAATAACGAGGTTTCATTGATTGTTACCCCGGCAGCGGATGTAGAAGAGTTATTTATAGCAGACACTTGGTGACAGTTGCGGCTGAAGACCGTTTTAGATGTAGCAGGAATCTACTGACAGGCCCTCGGTGACAGCTGTGGCTGATGGCCATGTTTGGTGTAACAGGTATTTACAGACAGATACTTAGTGACAGCTATGGCAGATGGTCGTGTTAGATATAGCCGATATTTGCCGACAGACCCTTAGTGGCAACTGTGGCTACTGATCGGTGTGGGTGTGTAGGTATAACTGGAATTAATGGAAAGAGCGCCCTTCAGGTTGAGGGGCTTTTGTGCATCGCGATGACGAGTGTGCTGAGCCTTTTTAGAATTGGAATTAGAAAAAGAAAAAACGAACCCCAAAAGGGCGTATTTAGTGTGCTGCCAAGGCACATTGCCATTATTATGGACGGCAATGGAAGATGGGCGAAGAAAAGGTCATTGCCCAGGGTCTTGGGGCATAGGGAGGGGGCGGAAACCCTTAAGCGCATTACGAGGTACTGCAAGAATATCGGCGTTGGGTACCTGACTGTTTACGCTTTTTCAACTGAGAACTGGAAGCGGTCCCCTGACGAGGTTTCAGGGATAATGGATCTTTTGAGGAGTTATTTGGAAACATTCGAGAAGGATCCTGAAAACGACAAGATTCGAGTGCGGTTCATAGGCGACAGAGACGGCCTTGACCAAGGCATTGTCAAGGAATTTGACCGGATTACGGAAAGAACCAGGGACAACCGCGACGCAATTGATTTGATTATTGCGTTTAACTATGGGGGAAGGCGGGATATTGTCAATGCGGCGAAAGGTATTGCGAAGGGCGCGGTGTCTGGCGACATAAATGTTGACGACATCGACGAAGAATTGTTTTCGGGGTTTTTGTATACGGAGGGGATACCGGATCCGGACCTTTTGATTAAGCCGGGCGCGGAAAAGAGGATAAGCAATTTTTTGCTTTGGCAGCTTGCGTATACCGAGATGTGGTTTACAGATGTGTTGTGGCCCGATTTTGGGGAAAAGGAAATAGACGAAGCAATACTTGAGTTTGGGAACCGTCAGCGGAGATTTGGGGGATTGGCATTTGAAGGTCAGAATAGCTAGCGGCATTATTGCGATTGCGATTGTCATCTTAGTCATGTCGCTCAGCAGGGAAGCGTTTCATATCGTTTGCGTTATTTTGTCGTTCATAGCCTTAAACGAGCTCTTTGGAGCTTTTGAAAACAAGGGTTACAAACCCTTGAGAATTTCAGGCTATCTGGCTTGTGTGTGCTTGTTGCTGGGGTCTATAGCGACATGGAACAGAAATATTTACAGATGGCTCATCAATATAATAAATTTTATTGATGTATGGTCAATAATGTATATTGCCCTTATGCTCTTGTTCACTATATTAGTGCTAAGCAGGGGGAAGGTTTCGGTTACAGACTTATCGGTTACAATGCTAAGCACCTTTTATGTTTGTTTCTTGTTCTGGCGCTTGGTGATGTTGCGCAACCTACCAAGCGGCATGTTCCTCGTATGGTTTGTTATCATTGGCGCCGTCGCCACGGACACAGGCGCGTATTTTGTAGGAACGGTATTTGGAAAGCATAAACTGCTCCCTGACATAAGCCCCAAAAAAACGGTTGAGGGGGCTGTTGGCGGCGTTTTGGCATGCGTAGCCGCGTTTTTTATTTATGGTTATTTTTACAGGGTATATGTAGGCAGTATTTCTGTGTTGAAGCTGGTGTCAATGGCACTGACTTGTGGGGTTATTTCCCAGCTTGGCGATTTTGCGGCTTCGGCAATAAAAAGGTTTTGTGGGATTAAGGATTTTGGGCGGATCATTCCCGGCCATGGTGGAATTTTGGACAGGCTGGACAGCGTATTGTTGACGGCGCCGCTGATATACATGTTTATGGCGTGACTCCGGCGCATACGCCCGCTCTTACGGCTCTGCTCCTGTAGCCGTGCGCTTGCGACTTTACCCCTTCAGCCGCGTCCTTGCGGCTCTGCCCCTGTAGCCGCTTCATGGAAAGGAATTGAACCACTATGGTAAAAAACCTGTCAATACTGGGGTCAACAGGGTCTATCGGCACCCAGGCCCTAGAAGTAGCCCGCATTCTCGGCATTAGAGTAAACGCGCTTGCGGCGGGGAAGAATGTGGAATTGTTGTTTCAGCAGTTCATGGAATTCAGGCCCAGAATCGTCTCGCTTGCGGACGAGGGCACTGCTATGAGGTTTGAGGATTATGTGGCTTCAAGCGGACAGGTTGACCGCAAAAGCTATGAGTTATACTGGGGCGGCGACGGGTTAAGGATGGCCGCCGTTTGCGGGGAGTCGGAGATGGCGCTGATGGGGTTGTCGGGGGCTGTAGGGCTAAAACCCGTTATTTCCGCAATAAAAGCCCGCAAGGCTGTGGCACTCGCGAACAAAGAGGCACTGGTTATGGCGGGGAACCTGGTAATGGAAGCCGCTAATGAATACGGGGTGCGAATTATCCCTGTCGACAGCGAACACAGCGCTGTGTTTCAATGCCTGGAGGGGAGCAGTGCAGACAGTGTCAAGAGGATAACGCTTACGGCTTCCGGCGGGCCTTTTTGGGGCATGACGGCTGAACAGCTCAGGAGCGTGACACTGGAGCAGGCGGTTGCACACCCCATATGGAATATGGGCAGGAAAATTACAATAGATTCGGCGACCATGATGAACAAAGGGCTTGAAGTAATTGAAGCTACATGGCTCTTTGGGTACAACCATAGAGACGTCGACGTGCTGGTACATCCGCAAAGTATTGTACACTCAATGGTTCATTTCAGAGACAACTCGGTTATTGCCCAACTTGGGCAACCCGATATGAGGCTCCCGATCCAATATGCGTTCACATACCCAAAAAAAGTTGAGGGGCTATGCAAGGAACTTAATTTGACAGAGGTTGGCGCTTTGGAGTTTTTTCGCCCCGACAATGAGAAATTCAAGTGCCTGAAACTGGCATACGAAGCGGCTAGTGCCGGCGGAACGGCGCCGGCTGTCATGAATGCCGCCAATGAAGTGGCGGTTGAGCTCTTTTTGTCTGGGAGGATTGCGTTTGCCGATATACCGGAACTGGTCGGCAGGGTTATGGATAAGCGTTGCCCCTTGCCCGCTACGTCAGTTGAGGGTATACTTGAAGAAGACAGGGCCGCGAGGGTAGCGGCAACCGAAATTGCCAAGGAAGCTTATGAAAGGGCTGTGGCAATGACATAGGCATCGGATGCCGAAATTTATTATTTAGCAGTTCTATAAGGAAGCTAATACATTTTTTTGAGTTAGGGGCTGTTAGTTAACGGTTCCATGGAGGGGTATATGCAGATTCTAATTGCGGTACTTGGGCTCAGTATACTAATACTAGTGCAGGAAATAGGCCATTTTACAGCGGCAAAGCTCTTGAAAGTCAGGGTTTTGGAGTTCGCTATATTTATGGGGCCAAAACTGTTGAGCATAAAGAGGGGCGATACCGTTTATTCGCTAAGGGCTGTCCCGATAGGCGGATTTATAAAAATGGAGGGCGAGGAAGAAGAATCGGATGACGAACACGCTTTCGGGAAAAAGCCAAAATGGGTCAGAGCCACCGTGTTTTTTGCGGGGCCGCTTGCGAACATGCTTGTCGCGTTTATTTTTATGTTGATTGTCAGCATGAACATACAAAGCGGTACATGTGAGTTAAGCGCGGTAGCCCCGGGGTCGCCGGCTGCCGCCGCAGGGCTTCAGGCAGGCGACGTAATACTAAAGTATGGCGGCAAAACCGTCAAAACGCCTACCGATTTCGAAGTATACCTTATTGATTCACGCGGTGCCGAGAAGAGTGTGACGTTCCAAAGAGATGGGCAGTTGCATGAGGGTATGCTCAAGCCGGAGTATATTGCCAGGGGGTACTACCTGCTGGGGTTCAACTCAATGGAAACGTACGGGCCCAATTGGAATGTTGCTGAAAGCGTATCAGAGGGCGGGCCGGCAGCGGTGGCAGGAATGGAGGCTGGCGACAGGGTAATATCTGTAGACGGGGTTCCGATAAACAGCAGGGAGGAACTGCGCGGCGCACTTGCTTTAAAAGGCGGCGGGGAATCCGCCGTAGTTGTTCAAAGAGGCGGCGAGTCATTGGAATTAAAGATAACGCCACAGAAAAGCAATTCAGAAGAGCGGTTCATTATTGGAGCGGGTTATGTGTTCGTGAACAGCACGGGGCTACTTGATGGCGCAAAACATGCTATAAACAATGCTGTGTCAGACAGCAGAATGATTTTGTATACGTTAAAATGGTTGGTGACTGGCAGGGTGGGGATAGATCAGATGATGGGCTTCGTCGGAATTGTTACTGTCATTGGCGATGTTGTTGAGGTTTCAGGCGGGGTAGGCACGACTATGATATTTACGCTCATGAGTTTTTTGGCACTGATCAGCGTGAACCTTGCCCTTTTTAACCTAATTCCTTTCCCGGCACTTGACGGAAACAAGCTTCTGCTAATACTGATTGAAGCTATAAGGGGGAAAAAAATTCCGCCTGAAAAGGAAGCTACCATATCGTTTGTTGGGCTGGCTTTGTTAATGCTGTTAATGGCGGTCACTCTATTCAATGACATTGGCAGGCTAATTGCCAGGTAATAAAAAAACCGGTAATAAAGAATAAAACCAGGCAATAAAAAATAAAACGGGAGACAAAAATTGGATACAAGTCAAATACCGGCATTAAGCGAAATGCTGAGTGCTTTGTCCGAGTGTGGTCTGTGTGGCGTGGGCGGTTCGAGCGGTGTGAGCGGCGTTAGCGGTTCGTACAGTTCGCATGGTTCGAATGGTTCACAAGGTTCGAGCAGTTTACGCGGATCGCATTGCGGCAATGGGGCTTGCGTAGATGATGAGGCACTATGCAGTGGGTTGTTGGTAAAAAATATTGATTTCTATAAAGAAGAGTCAAGGGCCCTTGTGTGCTTGTGTTCAGACGATGAATGCCCTCCAGAAAGACTCCTATCGGTAGAGAAGTTGCTCGCCGATATGCTAGGGCTTAACAAATGTGATGTGGCCTTGTCGGTAACGGGTGCAGGAGGGGGTGTGCGGCATTCCGGCAACGTGGGCGCTAAGCCGCGACACACAGGAAACGTAGGGGCTAAGCCACAATATACCACAGGCACCACGGGCAACAGGGGCAATGGGGGCACCACGGGCAACGGGAGCACCAGGAGCACCACGGGCAACGGGGGCACCAGGGGCACCAGGGGCACCACGAGCACCAGGAGCACCGCAGGCAACGGGGGCTTCGGCGCAGGCAAGGGGAAATACCCCAAAAAGACGCGGGCGAATGTGCGGCCGGGGTCGTTTGAAAGCAGTATGAAGGCTGTTGGCGACGACTTTGAAAGCTACTTCGAGGAGAACCCGAACGTCGTCATTGGCTTAGAAATCCAGGAACAATTTTTGCCCATATCGGATATATCCGACGAGGTGCAACACGCGGCTGTCAGCGGCGAATTGATTAGTGTTGAGTTTAAGGGTATCAAGGGTGAACGGCATGTCTGCTCGCTCATTTTGACAGATTACGAAAGCTCGGTTACCGTGAAGTTCTTCATCCTAAACGAAAACCTTCATTTCGTGCAACCAAGGCTAAAAAAAGGGGATTGGCTGTCAGTCTTTGGGAGCGTTGAGTATGACAGGTACCTAATGGAACACGCCATTTCGGCTATAGACATAAACACCGCAACAAAAGAGGTCCGGAGGGACGATGCGCCGACAAAGCGGGTGGAGTTGCATATGCACACAAAGATGAGCGCTCTCGACGCGATCTCTTCCGTTGCGGATTTGGTAGAGAGGGCCGCGTATTGGGGACACCCGGCTGTGGCTGTCACCGACCATGGGGTTATTCAGGCGTTCCCAGACGCATTTGCCGCTGGAAAGAAAAACAACATCAAAATAATATACGGCGTCGAGGGGTATCTGTTTGACGAGGGGGACAACAGCAAGAGCCACCACATTATCGTCCTTGTGAAGAGCCTTGTTGGGCTAAAGAACCTGTATAAGCTGATATCAAAGGCGCACCTTGATTATTTTTATAAAAAACCAAGGTTTGCAAGGCATGAAATAACCAGCCACAGGGATGGGTTAATAATCGGAAGCGCCTGTGAAGCCGGGGAATTGTACAGGGCTATTGTCGGCGGCGAAAGTGAGGAGGGGCTAAGGAAGATAGCCGCTTTTTACGACTATCTTGAGATACAGCCGACAGGCAACAACATGTTCTTGATTAAGAACGGAGAAGCAAATGGCGTAGGTGAAATACAGGAATTTAATAAAACTGTGTGCAGGCTGGGAGATGTGGAAAACAAGCCTGTTGCCGCAACCTGCGACGTGCATTTTTTGGATAAGGAGGACGAAGTTTTCAGAAAGGTGTTGCTCGCCGGCCAGGGGTATTCCGACGCCGACGTTCAGCCGCCCCTTTATTTTCGGACGACGGAGGAAATGCTGGACGAGTTTAGCTATCTAGGGGCGGCAAAAGCATATGAGGTCGTTGTGACAAATACAAACCTGATTAATGATATGATTGAGGTCGGCATTTCCCCTATTCCGGAAGGGATGTTTGCCCCAAAGGTAGAGGGGGCCGACCGGGAGCTGTGGGAATTGGCTGAAACCGAAGCCAGGAGGGTTTATGGCGATGACCTGCCCGAACTGGTAAGCGACAGGCTAAAAACCGAGCTTGACTCCGTAGTGTCAAATGGGTTTTCATTGATGTATATGATTGCCCACAAACTTGTAAAAAAGTCCAATGAGGATGGCTATGTCGTTGGCTCACGGGGGTCCGTCGGGTCGTCGTTTGTCGCCACGATGGCAGGCATAACTGAGGTGAACCCACTAGTTCCGCATTATGTGTGCCCTGTATGCAAATTCAGCGACTTCATTACGGATGGATCTGTAGCTTCAGGTTTTGACCTCCCTGAGAGGTTTTGCGGCTGTGGCGCGGAGTTTGTAAGGGACGGCCAGAATATTCCCTTCGAGACGTTCCTGGGGCTGAAGGGCGCGGAGAAAGCGCCCGACATTGACTTGAATTTTTCGGGCGAGTATCAAGCTTCGGCACATAAGTACACGGAGGAGATGCTCCGAGGGTCGGGCTATGTCTTTAGAGCGGGAACGATTGCCACGGTGGCAGAGAAGACGGCGTTTGGTTTTGTAGACAAGTATGTGGAAAAGTACGTGGTGCCAAATGGAAAAGCTCTGAACAGGGCGGAGCGCAATAGGCTGGCAAAGGGCTGTGAAGGGATAAAGAGGACGACAGGCCAACATCCCGGCGGGGTAATGGTAATACCTGCCGACCATGACGTCCACGACTTCACGCCGATCCAGCGCCCTGCCGACGCCCGCGACTCCAATGTCATAACCTCCCACTTTGACTACCACTCGCTACAAGACACGATGCTCAAGTTTGACATACTCGGGCATGACGACCCATCGATGATCAGAATGCTTGAGGATCATACAGGTGTAAACGCTGCCACGATTAAACCGAACGACCCGGAGATTATGAGCCTGTTTTTGAATGCCGGGGCCCTTGGCGTTTCGCCCGAAGAAATTGGGAGCGAGGTCGGCACCTTAGGGTTGCCGGAATTTGGCACGAAATTCGTGAGGCAGATGCTTGTCGAGGCTAGGCCGAAGTCTTTTTCGGACTTGTTGCAGATAAGCGGCTTGTCGCATGGCGAGGATGTTTGGATCAGAAATGCCCAAGACCTTGTGCGCGACGGGGTATGCACAATATCCGAGGTTATAGGGACCAGGGACAATATCATGGTTTACCTGATGTACAAGGGCATTGAGCCGACGGTAGCGTTCAGAATAATGGAGAGCGTAAGGAAGGGCAAGGGGTTAAGCCCCGAATATGAACAGGTAATGAAGGCCAATGGGGTACCCGAATGGTATGTTGAGTCATGCAAGAAGATAAAGTATATGTTCCCAAAGGCCCACGCCGCCGCTTATGTCCTTATGGCATATCGTCAGGCATGGTACAAAATCAACAGGCCGGAAGCCTTTTACGCAGCATATTTTTCAATTAGGGGCGGCGATTTTGACGCCGAGACCATGGCCAGGGGCGCGGAGAAGGCAAAAGGCGTCGCACGCGAGTTAATCAAAAGGGGAAATTCCATTACTCAGAAGGAGAAGAACCTTCTGACCCTGCTTGAGGTTGTAGTAGAAATGCATGCACGGGGTATTGTTTTCCTGCCCGTTGACTTGTATTTGTCCGACAAGAAGCGGTTCCTCATCGAAGGCACCGAGGGCGGCACCCGGAGTGGCGTCGAGGACGGTACCCGGGGCGGGGGCGAAAGCCACAACGGCAACCGGGACGGCAACCAAGACGGCAACTGGAGTGGGGCCGAAAGCCACAACGGTAACCGGGACGGCACCCGGAGCGGGGGCGAAAGTTACAGCGGTAACCGGGACAGCAACCAAGACGGCAACCGGGGCGGGGGCGGGTTGCGTCCGCCGCTGACTTCGTTGCCGGGGCTAGGCGAAGCGGCTGCCGAGGGAATTGTTGCGGCAAGGGGCGGCGGTGAGTTCATCTCCGTCGAGGATTTTGCGTTTCGGGCAAATGTTGGCAAAAATATAATTGACGTACTGCGGGGGAACGGCTGTTTTGAAGGTATGGAGGAGAGCAGTCAGATGTCATTCTTTTAAAAAAAGATTGTGTGGGGTGTGTCTTTCTTTAAAAAAGAATTATGTGATTTGTGTCTTTCTTTTAAAAATGATTATGTGATTTGTGTCTTTCTTTTAAAAATGATTATGCGGGTTGTGTATTTCTTGAAAAAAAGACTATTTGAGGTGTCTTTCTTAAAAATGATTATGCGAGGTGTTTAAAATGAGCGAGTTCTATGATTTATCTTTTTACAGCGACAATAGCTCTCCTGCGCACCCCAGGATTATGGCGGCAATGCAGGCAGTCAACGAGGGTTTCATGGGGAGTTATGGAAGCGACACCGTCAGCAGTCAAGCGCGCGAAGCGTTTAAAGAGTTGCTGGGGGAGGGCATTGAGGTCTTTTTTGCTTTCAATGGGACAGGCGCGAATATTGCGGCTCTGGGGGCTTGCGTAAAACGTGCGTCTGGTATCGTTTGCACTGACGTTGCCCACATCAATTGCGCCGAAGTCGGGGCACCGGAGAAACTGACGGGAGCGAGGCTTCTCCCTCAGGCTAACAGCAACGGGAAACTTCTGCCGGAACAAATCGACAAGCTTGGGGCGAAACGGGGCAACACGCATAGGGTTTACCCCGATGTGGTGTCTATTTCGCAGACCACTGAGATGGGAAGCGTCTACACTGTTGAGGAACTTCGCGCAATATCTAGCGCGGCGCATAGGCATGGAATGGCGGTACACATGGACGGGGCCCGCTTCGCCAACGCTGTTGCGGCACTTAAGTGCCACCCTGCCGAGCTTAGCGGGGGCACCGGCATTGATGTGATGTGCTTTGGGGGAACAAAGAACGGCTTTGCCTTTGGTGAAGCGATAGTATTCTTCAACCGCGGGTTGGCGGAGAATTTTTCGTGGCTCCACAAGCAGTACCTACAGCTTGCGTCAAAAAACCGCTATATAGCCGCCCAATTTCTTGAAGCGCTTAAGGGCGGCCTTTGGCTGGAAATGGCGGGGAACGCGAACATTGCGGCGGCATATCTGGCTAAATGTCTGATGCGGATCGGCGGTGTCAAACTTGTATTGCCTGTTGAAAGCAATATATTATTCGTGAAAGCGCCACCAGAGCTTGCGCGTAAACTGATTGCCATGACAAACGCCAATGAAGACGAAGGGGGCGCGGTTCGCCTGGTCACCTCTTTTTGTACAACTAAGAAGCAAATAGATAATTTGATGAAGAAGCTGTAGCTGTGGTACGTATAGGTACGAAGGGGGTACCGAAAGGGGTATCGAAGGGGAATTCAAAGGAGAAAAAAGACATTTATCTAGGCTGGGATATATGGTATAATGGCTTTGGAGATGATTTTAATGCTTAAATGTTCGGTTTGCA
>Ga0099364_10008770_pt1 | contig 14169 bp, 8 predicted proteins | sample TergutTh196P3_FD_73070 | JGI IMG/M metagenome (GOLD analysis project Ga0099364, IMG submission 73070) | Microcerotermes parvus P3 segment gut microbial communities from Pointe-Noire, Republic of the Congo - Th196 P3 | ecosystem: Host-associated > Arthropoda: Insects > Digestive system > Gut ... | reverse complement strand
GGCTGAAAGGTGAGGAGACCCTCGCATATGGGGTGGGAAGGGAGGGCCGGTGGGGGACTCAAATCAGGGTCCCTTTTTTGATTCGCCATGCCTGAGGGGCCCGGTTCGGGGGGGGGGGTGTTTTTGGTTTTCCCTCAAAAAAACAGCCCATCGACCAGGATTCTTCAATCAGTGCAATATGCAGCATGACTCCCAATGGCACTGGGAACATTCTGCGAAGCGGACAAATGCCATAAGGCCCCGGTCTTTTCCTTGTCACGGTCAACTCCTTCACCGTGGCAATACATCCATCCCCGGCTGGATTGCGCCCCAGCACTAGCCAGAAGCCCCCCGGGACTTTGACTCCAGCAGCATATCAATCAGTGATGGTGATATAACCGCTTTCAGGTCAGCTGTTTTATATCTGGCACCGTGGGCGACAAACCACCACACATCGCTTCTTTCAACCTCCCACTCAAGCTCGCGCTCGCTCATAAGAATTGATGCGACATTGCCCAATGTTGGCTGATGGCCGACAACAACAACCGTCTGGCTCGCATCAGGCCAGTTGGCAGCTCTGAGTATATCGTCAGGTCCGTAATCAATGGCAAGATGCGGGTGAATGGTGTAGCTGCGCCCCAATGCATCAGCAGTCTGTCGGGTCCTTAACGCAGGGCTGACCAGAACGAGTGCATCGTCCGGCAAAACCAGATTGAGCCACTTTGCCGTTGACTGGGCCTGCCTGAAACCGGTTCTTGACAGCGGCCGTTCCAGGTCCGGTATTCCGGGGATTGCTTCAGCATGCCTCCACAAAAGCAGTTCCATGGCACTCCTTTTCTTTATTTGTTCATCTTTTGTTTTGAGGGCTCTCGTGCATTTGCATCAGGTGCTGCTGCGCGGCGAATTTTTTCTCTTTCTTGCGCGATTTTTTCTGTCGGTAAGTCCCATCATGAGACAACTCCCAGGCATTCTGGTTATCCTTCAGGTAAGGACGAAGACCTTCGTCTAAAACCCGTTTTTTAACGGCTTTATCCAGAACCGGAAAGGCAACTTCAATGCGCCTGAAAAGATTGCGCGACATCCAGTCTGCACTTGACAAGTACATATCGTGCTTTCTGTCATTAAAGAAATAATAAATACGCGTGTGCTCTAAAAAGCGCCCGATGATGGAGCGTACGCGGATGTTTTCGGAAAGACCAGGAACGCCAGGCTTTAACGAGCAGGCTCCCCGTACGATCAGATCAATCCTGACACCTGCCTGTGACGCAGCATACAGGGCGTCAATTACAGACTCGTCAATAAGCGAGTTCATTTTTGCAATAATGCGCGCCTTTCTTCCCTGTTTTGCAATTCGTGCCTCGTTCTCGATTGCACCAATAATTTCCTTGTGCAGTTCAAAAGGAGCAAGCCACAGGTGCTCGAGCTTTTCCGGTTTTGACAGACTCGTCAACTGGATAAAAACCTCATTGACTTCCGCACCCAGTTCCTGATTGGCCGTGAGCAGTCCGAAGTCAGTATAAAGTCTGGCAGTACTGGCATTATAGTTACCTGTTCCCAAGTGCGTGTAATAGCGCAAACTGCCCTCTTCACGCCGAATGGCAAGTGCAAGCTTGGCATGCGTTTTCAGCCCCATTACGCCATACACAACATGTGCACCAGCCTCTTCAAGACGCTCGGCCCAGTCAATGTTCTGTTCTTCGTCAAAGCGCGCCTTTAACTCGACTACGGCAATGACTTCCTTGCCCTGATAGGCAGCGGAGATAAGCGCTTCCATCAACTCTGATGTCATGCCTGCACGATAGACCGTCTGCTTGATAACGACGACATTGGGGTCCTGTGCTGCGGCATTAATGAAATCAACTACTGTCTGAAATGATTCGAACGGGTGATGCAGCAGAATATCCTTTTTCCTGAGCCTGCTGAACAGGTAGTCACTGTTAAAGGTCCCAGGGATGGTCGATGGAGCAAAAGGCGTATAATACAGGTCGGGTTTTTTGACGTGATCCAGAATTTCCGTCAGGCGAACCAGATTGACGGGTCCATTGACCCGATAGACATCCTTTTGCTCCAGATCAAAATGCTTCAAAAGAAAATCTGATAATTCGACCGGGCAGTTTTCAGCTACTTCCAGTCTGACTGCCTTGCCGTAGTGTCTGGAGTGAAGGGTATTCTGGAGTGCTTCACGCAAATTTGTTACCTCATCCTCATCCACCCACAAATCACTGTCACGTGTGACACGAAACTGGGAAAAAGCGTTTACTTTCCGCTGAGGAAACAACCTGTCAATATTGGCACCAATAATGTTCGTCAGCAACGAAAAAGACTCGTTACCTGGCGAGAGTTCATCGGGCAGACGAATGACACGCGGCAGAACGCGCGGGGCCTTTAGAATGGCAATATCGCTTCCGCGACCGAAGGCATCTTTTCCTGAAAGAGAGACGATGAAATGCAGGCTCTTATTGACAACCTGGGGAAACGGATGAGCCGGATCCAGAACCATTGGCGTGAGAATGGGCCGTATATGTTCTTCAAAATAGGCACTGACCCATTCTGTTTGCTGCTCGTTTCTCTGATCACGCCCCAAAAGATGAATGCCATTTTCTGCCAGAAGAGGCAGCACCTGCTGATTTAAAATCCGGTACTGCTCCGTGACCAGTTTCTGGCATTCAACGCTGAGACTGTCGAGCAAATCTCTGAGTGCAGAGCGGGAGTTGCCCTTTTCCATTTCAAGCTGGGCCTGAAGACTTGCGACCCGTACTTCAAAAAACTCGTCCAGAATGCTGCTTGAAATACACAAAAAACGGAGCCGCTCCATGGCTGGCAGACTTTTGTTTTCTGCCTGCGTGAGCACGCGCCTGTTAAAAGCAATAAGGGACATATCCCTGTCGAGATACCTCTTTGGGTCAAGAAAACTTCTGGATGACTTGCGCACAGATTTCATAAAATTAAAAAAACGTAAGATTTACCTCATTTGACTATTCGCTGCAAACAGCTGTAATCAAGCAAAAGACTTTTATTGTGCAAATGTCAAGGATAACAGATGTGCTTTGCGTTACAGGCAAATTAATGGGCTCTTGCGCTTTTTTTTTGATTTAATGTAACGAAAATTTAATTATTCATCGTGGAAAAACCGTTTTATCCGTACAACCCCGCCCTGGACCCGTGAAGGTCATAAAAAAACCGGAGCATCTTTTATTGCTGGAAGAGGTGACCGTGGCTACAGCATCACTGTTTGAATCGTTACTGAAGTGCTGTTTGCCGGGGAATGGTTTCAAAATACATGAGATTTCCGGCTGAATCACTGTGCCTGAAGGCGTCCGGTCCATGTCCAGCAGACGCTGTTTTCGCTGACTCCCGTTTCAGCAAAAAAAAGCCTCGTACTTCTGCGAACGATAATTGAGCTGCTTCAGTTATATTAAAATCAATTTTTGGGTTATATTATTGCTACCGGAACTCCATGTGGAAATCAATTTCTCGCGGGCAAATACTTTATGGAGTCATCACATTCATTTGTCATTTTGATGCTGGGCGCAGCAGTTCTGGGCGTTGTGGCATTTCGCTTTCTTCAACTGCCGCCCATCCTGGGTTATCTGGCTGTTGGCATAGTCATTGGCCCGCACTCAACCCGACTCGTCAATGATGTTGCAATGCTTACGTCACTCGCCGAGTTTGGCGTTGTCTTTTTGATGTTTTCTATTGGACTGGAATTTTCGTTTCAGCAACTCTATTCGATGCGCCGCCAGGTGCTTGGACTCGGTTCTGCCCAGGTTTTATCTACAATTGCAATTGTTGTTGCGTTTTGTATAGCCCTTTCGTTTTTGTTTACTGCGATCAATATCAGCTGGCAGGCGGCAATTGCGATTGGAGGCATCGTTGCCATGTCTTCAACTGCGATTGTCATGAAAATGCTGGCAGAAAAGATGGAGTTCGAAAGCGAGCATGGAAAACGCATTATCAGCATTCTGATTTTTCAGGATTTAGCCGTTGTTGGCTTACTCATTCTTATACCCACCCTTGCCAACAATCCCGGGAAGATATGGACAGTCATAGGAATAGCCCTGGTAAAGGCGATCTTTATCATGGCAGTCATTCTGTATTTCGGCCAGAAGCTGATGAGCCGCTGGCTGAGTCTTGTTGCGCGAAGAAATTCCCAGGAACTGTTCATGCTGAATCTGCTTTTGATCATGCTGGGTGCAGCCTGGCTGACCGAGCATTTCGGGCTTTCAATGGAACTGGGTGCCTTTATGGCGGGAATGCTGATTTCTGAGACACGCTACAAACACCAGGTAGAAGCAGACATCAGATCCTACCGCGATGTTTTACTTGGTCTGTATTTCATCACCATCGGGATGCTTTTAAATTTAAGGCTGGTAATTACGTACTGGTGGGCGATTCTGGTACTGGTCATTTTGCTGTTTGTCGTCAAATTTGTTCTTATTTTTTTTCTGGCGAAACTCTTTGGTGCTTCAAGAGGAGTCAGTATCAGGACGGGTCTGGCACTGGCGCAGGCCGGTGAATTCGGTTTTGTTCTTTTAAACCAGATTGGCGGACTCAACATGCTTGAACCCTGGCTCATTCAGGTTCTGCTGGCGTCCATGGTCATATCAATGCTCTCGGCACCTTTCATTATCTCCCAGTCGGATCGCGTTGCTCTGAAGTTTTCTGCTGATGACTGGATGCAGCGCTCTGTTGCACTGACTGAACTGGCAAGAAACACTTTGGGAACAAAGGGCCATGTTGTGGTTATCGGATTTGGCCGGACAGGACAAAATGTTGCAAAACTTCTGACTGATGAAAAAATACAGTATCACGCAATTGACACTGATATAGAAAGGATCAGAGTGGCCGAAGCCGCAGGTGAGCACGTTTCCTTTGCAGATGCCACACGCCGTGAAAGCCTGATTGCAGCGGGTATTCACCGCGCATCTGCGCTTGTTATTACATTTTCCAATACACCGGCAACACTGGCTGTTTTGCACTATGCAAAAGAACTGGCTCCCGATATACCGGTCATTGCCCGCTGCTATGATGAGGCAGATTTCGACATTCTCAAGGCAGCCGGTGCTGACGAGGTTATTCCTGAAGTAATCGAAAGCAGCCTTGTGCTGGCGACGCACGCCTGCATAGCTGCAGGAGCACCCGTTCGCCGTGTGATGAGAAGATCCCAGATGGCCCGTATGCAGCGTTATGCCTCAATGCGTGAGTACTTTCATGGAGAAACGGATGTAACCCCGGTTGACGAGGATACCTACCGTCGTCTTCATTCTGTTCGCATACCGGTTAAAACCTATGCTGTAGGTCTGTCAATTCAGGAGCTGGGACTCCCCTCTCCCAATGTTGAAGTAACCATTGTGCGTCGGGGCAAGGAAAAACTCAAAGCATCCCATGACCTAATAGTTCAGGCTGAGGATGTTCTTGTGCTGAGTGGCACATCTGAAGGCATTGCCACACTGGAAGCAAAACTGCTCAAATAGATTAAAACCCGTATCAGCTTCGACGCCTGTTTTTCCTTTTCAGAAGCGAAGCAAGATATCTGCCTGTTATGCTGTCAAAATTCTGTGCCAGATCTTCCGGTATGCCTGTTGCGATAACTCTTCCGCCACGATCCCCCCCTTCGGGTCCCAGATCAACAACCCAGTCTGCCGTTTTGATGACATCCAGATTATGTTCGATTACAACGACTGTATTTCCCTGGTCACGCAGACGATGTATTACCTTTAATAGCAGATCAATGTCGTGAAAATGCAGGCCCGTTGTTGGTTCGTCCAGAATATACAGTGTGCGTCCTGTACTTCGCTTTGACAGTTCGAGTGAAAGCTTGACCCGCTGTGCTTCTCCTCCGGAGAGTGTTGTTGCACTTTGGCCCAGCCGGATATAGCCCAGCCCGACATCAAGCAGCGTTTGCAGACGTCTTGCAACTGCAGGCACTGCATTAAAAAAATCAAATGCCTCTTCTACGGTCATGCCGAGGACTTCCGAGATGTTTTTTGCTCTGTAGGTAATTTCAAGCGTTTCGCGGTTATAGCGCTTTCCGTGACAGACATCGCAGGGTACGTAGATATCCGGCAAAAAGTGCATTTCCACCTTGATTACGCCATCGCCCTGGCATGCTTCACAGCGCCCTCCCCTGACATTAAACGAAAAACGCCCGGGGCTATAGCCTCTTTCCCGTGCACCTGGTACCCCGGAGAACAGTTCGCGAACTGGCGTAAAAAGACCGGTATAGGTTGCCGGATTGGATCGGGGCGTACGGCCAATGGGTGCCTGAGTTACGGCAATGACCTTGTCAAAGTGTTCAAGTCCGCTGATGGATGTAAACGGAGCCGGTTCTGCCTGTGATCCGGACAGATGCTGTGATACCGCTTTGTACAGCGTATCGTTGACGAGTGTTGATTTACCGGAACCGGATACACCGGTCACGCAGGTCAGAAGACCAACTGGCAGTTCAAATGTAATGTCTTTCAGATTGTTGCCGGCTGCACCTGTTATGGTCAGCTGCCTGTCTCTGTTTTTTCCTGTGCGCTTTTCAGGGAGTGCAATGGAGAACTCTCCATTGAGATATTTTGCCGTAATGGACTCCTTGGAGTTTAAAATTGCTGTCGGCTCCCCTTGGGCGACAACGTGACCTCCGTGCACTCCTGCACCCGGCCCCATATCAATGATGTGGTCTGCTGTCCTGATTGCTTCTTCGTCGTGTTCTACGACCAGCACGGTATTTCCGATATCTCTCAAATGTTTGAGTGTGGCAATCAGGCGGTCGTTATCACGCTGGTGCAGGCCAATTGATGGTTCATCCAGAACATACATAACGCCGGTCAGTCCACTTCCAATTTGTGATGCCAGGCGAATTCGCTGTGATTCACCGCCGGACAGTGTATCTGCACCGCGATTAAGAGAAAGATAGTCAAGCCCAACATTATTCAGAAAGCGAAGACGCGAAATGATTTCCGAGATGATGCGTGCGCCGATGTCTTTTTTTGCACCAGTCAGCGAGAGTGCTTCAAAATATGCGAGAGCCTCGTTAAGTGGCATTCGGGTGATTTCGTGGATGGCATTTTTTTGCCCGCCTTCACCGACTGTGACCATCCTCGCTTCAATGCGCAGTCTTGTTCCCTGGCATGACGGGCATTCTTTTTCGTTGATCAGTCTTGCAAGTTCTTCGCGCACAGAACCCAGTTTTGCTTCGCGATAGCGGCGCTGCAGACTTTTGATAACGCCTTCAAAGGTGTGTTCGCGAATGTGCACTCTTCCGTTACCGTCTGCATAGACAAACGGGATTTTTTCTCTGCCTGAGCCAAACAGAATAATGTCCTTTATACGCTCTGGCAGTACTTCATAGGGCGTATCAATATCAAAATCATAGTGGGCTGCAAGGCTTTTCAATAATTGAAAATAAAACGGATTGCGCCTGTCCCAGTTCCTGATTGCGCCGGAGGCCAAAGACTGAGCGGGAAAGAGTACGACCCGCTTGGGGTCGAAAAATTCGATGTGTCCCAGACCGTCGCAGTCTGCGCATGCTCCTCGTGGATTGTTGAATGAAAAAATCCGCGGCTCAAGTTCCTGTAATGAAAACCGGCAGATGGGACAGGCAAACTGGCTGGAAAATATCTTTTCAGTGCCTGAATCCATATCGACAACGAGTGTACGACCGTCTGCCAGGCGCAGTGCCAGTTCAAAGCTCTCTGCCAGGCGCTGCTTGATGTCGGACCTGACCGGGATACGGTCTACAACAACATCGATCGAATGCTTTACGTGTTTTTTGAGCTCGGGGATATTTTCGATATCAAACACGCCTGCCTTTTTTGTCCCGCTTTGAATGCGAAAGCGAACAAAGCCCTGCGCCTGCATTTGCTCGAAAAAATCAGCGTGTTCGCCTTTTCTGCTGTTGATGACTGGTGCCAGAATCATCAGTCTGCTGCCTTCTGGCAATGCGATGACTTCGTCGACCATCTGCGAAACCGACTGTGCCTGAAGTGCAATTTCCGGATGTTTCGGGCAATGAGGTGTTCCAACCCGGGCAAACAGCAGGCGTAAATAGTCATAAATTTCGGTAACAGTGCCAATTGTTGAGCGCGGGTTATGTGAAGAAGCCTTCTGGTTAATGGCAATAGCTGGAGAAAGACCTTCAATTGAATCGACATCGGGCTTTTCCATCAGCTGCAGAAACTGGCGTGCGTAGGCTGAAAGCGATTCGACATAACGTCTTTGCCCTTCTGCGTAGAGTGTGTCAAATGCGAGAGATGACTTGCCCGAGCCGGAGAGTCCGGTAATAACGATCAGTTTGTTGCGCGGGATATCAAGATTGATATTTTTCAGATTGTGAGTCCGTGCCCCCCTGACAAGAATGGTTCCGCGCTCGCCCATGGTAAAATTATCCATTAAATCTTCTTTTCAATATTCGTTATAAATCAACCTCTTGCAAATTTGCGGACATCTGTCACCGCTTGAACAGGGGTAATATAGTCTGATTTCCTTCAGTTCCGGTATTATGATTTCATAAGACACGAAAAAAAACAAAGCAGCTTTTTGCTATAAATCAGCGGCTTTTTGTAAACGCACTGTTGAGTTGACACATAAACTTTAGAGTACTGTTGAACTCAAATGCGGAGTCTCGAAGCAGGAATACTACAAACCAAATAAATTCAATCACTTAACGAGCGCACCAGATTTTAGAGTTGCTCTATCAGTTCAGGCATTTTCCTGCAAAGTTGCCGCCTACACGACGTGCTGTCGCTCACTCTCTGCTGGCAATTCAGCCTCTGCCGGGACCGTTTGGCATCCCGAATCCATCTTCGCATATCAGCCCGGACTCCTCCTCTGTCATAACCGGCAAATATTACCTTTTTCATCTCTTGCATTCAAGTATGCGCAATAGCGGAAATTTGGAGAAATTTCGATATAGCCTGAAGTAACAATGTTTTATGCACATCCTGATAAAAGCGCATTTTTAAAGAACATATCTTGAGAAGCTGCACGCACTTTTACTCTGGCATGAAAGTTCAAAAAAAGGGATTAAAAGTTTGCATTTTCAACCTATAATATCGGCTGTGGGAGTACCCAAACCATCTGTGGAGAGCATACAGTGGTCTGCGCGGACAGCATGGGCTGCAGTCCTGTGAAAACACTCGCCCCGCCAATGGCTGGCATGTCACCTGAAGCAGGCGATTTTAGGGAACAGGAATCCCACGGCTTCAGCCCCAGCCAGCTTATATGAAGCTGTGCATTAACAGGAGAGATTCATGTCATCACTTAACAAAGTAACCATCATCGGCAGACTCGGCGCAGACCCGGAAAACCGTTATATGCCGAATGGCGAACAGGTCACCAGCATCAGTATTGCAACCAGTGAGCACTGGCGTGATAGAACGACCGGCGAGCAAAGGGAAGCCACAGAGTGGCATCGTGTGTCCTTTTTCGGCAAGCTTGCAGAAATTGCAGCCCAATATCTGAGAAAAGGCTCTCAAGTCTACGTTGAAGGCAGACTAAGAACAAACAGATTTACAGATAAGGATGGTATCGAACGCTTTCGAACGGATATCATTGCTAATGAGATGAAAATGCTGGGTAGTCGCCCCAGTGCGGATGGCATGGCGGATGACAGAGAGACTTCACGCCCAGCGAGTGGCTTCTCACAGCCATCGCCAAGCCGTCCTCCGAATTTTTCTGATATGGACGACGATATACCGTTTTAAAAAGTATCAAAACCAAAGTGTAATCGGGTAGGAGGGGGCGGCTAACCCCCGTCCTCCCACACCACCGTACGTACCGTTCGGTATACGGCGGTTGAAGCAGAATTAACGTATCTTTTGGTACTGCTTCACCATGCTCTTGAATCCTCTGGCGACGTACTGCCATCGGGGTGTACTGCCCCTCCAGCAGCTGCCTTCTGATTTCTTCCCAGTTCTCACGCAGGTGCGCTCTTAACTGGTCTACCGTCATTCCGTCTATCCCGTGGCTACCTTTGTTGCTTACAACCCTGTTGTAGGCACGCATCATGTTGTCACGTTCCAGTATGGCTTCCAGTAGGTTGCTGGTTTGTACCAATTGCACATCGTCACTTCCACCTTTGGACGCCGCTTCTGCCTGATGCGCTCCCGGATTACCTCTGGTTTCCAACCGCACTTCCTCCGGGCAGCCGCCTTTCGGCGTTTTCTGCTCTTTTCGGCTTTCTGTCGAGTACCTCATGTTTTCATGACCTCTGCTCCTTCGGCCCTTCACGGTCAGTACACCGCTACTATGGCCTCTGCTGACTTCTGGCGTTCAACCGTACATTGCTGCACGGCTTACCGCTTTGGAGACTGTCTCTCCGTATCACGGCGTACCGCCAGATCTCCCCGGGTAAGAACGATAACCTTCATCCCATGTAACCGCCACATTTACTGTAAGGGGCTCGGGCAGTATTGGACTTTGTTTTGTTTTGCAAACTCGTCCACCCCTATTCAGCCTCGGATGTGGTTTCTGTACGTCGGTTCGGGATTTTGCCTCCAGCTTCCTTCAGATTCCACCTCGCGGTGGACACCCTTGCTCTTGGCTAACAGTTCCTACTGCCAAGCCTGTAGTGGACTTTCACCACCAAGTTATCGCCCATGCCGGGCACACAAACAGGCAGACTCCGGCATTAATCCGGAGTCTGCCACCTGGGTCATCAATATCAGGCTTTGGCACTGACCAGCCGGCCTGCCAGGTTGTTCAAAGACTTTGCAATCTCGATCGCCGTCTCGGACGGAATCTGCCTGATCACTTCTTTTGTCTGGCGGTTTATCATCTTGACAATTACCTCTCCTGCATCGTTATCCACCTCAAACTGCAGGTCGGAGGGAATGGCTTCCAGTGAGGCACTGATGTTTTTTGCAGCTTCCCTGACTTCTTCTACATTCGGCTTTGCCTGTCGCATCGACTGAATATCCTGCACGCCAGATACCGCACGGATGGTTTGAATTGCAACTGCTTCAGGCGCTGCTCTCTGATGTGCAACAGTCGCCCCCTCAAACGGGTTCACCTTTGCCATCGTGTTACCTATTGTCCTGATTTCCATCTCTGCTCTCCTGTATTTGTGGCAAATCCCCAGTCAGCTTTTACTGACCGGGGAAGGTTTTTATTACGGTTGCCCTGTCATTCAATTCTGTCGAAACTCACATCATTTTCAGACGGCGGTGATCCGCATTTACTGCGAATCACCGGTGCTGTTTTATCTGATCAGTGACAGAACATTCTGTGGCATCTGGTTGGCCTGGGCCAACATTGCAATACCAGCCTGCTGCAGGATGGTTGCCCTGGACAGATTTGCTGTTTCCTGGGCAAAGTCAGCGTCCATAATGCGGCTTCTTGCATTGGTGGTGTTCTCGGAATTCACCTCAAGGTTTTGGATGGTTGCATCAAAGCGTGCCTGCAATGCACCGTATCGGGCCATTTCCTTGTTGATGGTGTTAATCGCCTGATCCACGATTGCAATTGCCAGCTGGGCCTTGTCAAATGTCGTGATGTCAAGGGAAGCAACTGACCTCAAATTGGAGCCTCCAGAAACCACATCCACTGCAGAATTATCAGCAACGGCGAACATGTTGTCGGCAGCAGTACCACCAGCACTCACCAGCGAGAATGATGCGTTGGAGTCGAAGATAACAACGCCTTTAACCTGAGCCGTTGTCATTTCGGGGTCATCTGGGTCTGCAATACGTTCAAGATCTATATTGTCTGTATTTCGATTGCCATTTGCCATAAATGTATGCAATACAGCATCGCCAGCTGCAGTATTAGTGCCAATACCCGTATTGGCAATCACGATGTCACTTCCACTGGCACTAATCAGTTTGATTCCAGCAACTACGCTAGCAGGATTTGATGCGTCTACATAATATTCGGCAGAGACGCCGGTCTTGCCAGATTGAGCGTTAAAGGCATTTATCGCCTGAGCAAAATCATCTGCCGATGTGCCTCCACCAACCGTGTACGAAATAGTAACTTTGTCCTCATTCTTGTTATCCGAAGCAAGGTAGAACGTATATTGCTTACCAGCTGCATGTGTAATCAACGCCTCTGTGCGAGCAATAGCTGTCACGCCAGTGTCTCCGGATACCCGATTGACTTCGGTAGCCAGATCCCGTGCACTGCTTCCCCTATCCATGGTTGTAGCTGTGCCAGTTGGATCAGCTGGAGCCTTTGCAGTCACCAGCGCAGAACCAAGTGAGCCATTAATGGTAATGTTCTGAAGTGCAAAGTCAGTAGCCTTACCGGCAAAGACCTTATCTGCATCAGCGAGCTTGGCCACTGCGGCATCTCCGTGTACTCGGTGTGTTCCGTATACCGCAGTCTTGAAATTCATGCCGTTTGAAGTGATGAGATCACCCGCATTTGCACCAACCTGGAAATTCTGAGCACCCATCGTGCCATCAAGCAGATTCTGACCGTTAAATTGGGTTGTCATTGCGATACGGTTCAGTTCTGCGGACAGATCATTGACGACAGTCTGCAGTGCGTGCCTGTCGATTGAAGCATTTGTTCCGTTGGATGACTGAACAGCCATAGTGCGAATTTGCTGAAGCATGTCAACGGATGTGGACAGCGCACCCTCAGCGGTCTGACCCATGGAAATACCATCACGGGCATTCCTGATTGCCTGGTTCATACCGTTGATTTGTGTTGACATGCGGGATGAAATCGCCAGGCCCGCTGCATCGTCTTTTGCCTGATTAATACGCTTGCCGGATGAGAGGCGCTCAAGTGCAGTGGAGAGCGCACTTTGCGTACTATTTAAATGACGCTGTGTATTCAGCGAAGGAATATTGGTATTAATAATTTGAGGCATGACGCTCTCCTTTACATTTTCACGTTACTGAAGTTGTCCATTTGGCAGAGAAAGCAAGCTAAAAAGTTGTATTTACTGTCTTTTTCTCAGTTGCCTATCAATGGGGACTCGCATTTTCAGCGAATCCCCGGTGTCGCTTTATCTGATCAGTGAAAGAACATTCTGTGGCATCTGGTTGGCCTGGGCCAACATTGCTATACCGGCCTGCTGCAGGATGGTCGCTCTGGACAGATTTGCTGTTTCCTGAGCAAAGTCAGCGTCCATAATGCGGCTTCTTGCATTAGTGGTGTTCTCTGAATTCACCTCAAGGTTCTGGATCGTTGCATCAAAGCGTGCCTGCAATGCACCGTATCGGGCCATTTCCTTGTTGATGGTGTTAATTGCCTGATCTACGATTGCAATTGCCAGCTGAGCCTTGTCAAAAGTTGTAATATCGATCGAAGCAACTGATCTCAAATTGGAACCTCCAGACGCCTCAGTCGCTGCAGAATTATCAGCAACGGCGAACATGTTGGTGGCGGGAGTACCAGCACTCACCAGCGAGAATGATGCATTGGAGTCAAAGATAACTACGCCTTTGGCCTGTGCTGTTGTCATCTCGAGTGCTGCGTTTACACGACCAAGAGTGGCAGGTCCGGCGGGTGCAGTATTTCGCTCGCCAGCAGCCGTAAATGTATGCAACTGAGCTATGCCAGCAGCCGTATTACTGGCAGCACCCGTATTGGCAATCATAATGTCACTTCCACTGGCACTAATCAGTTTGACTCCAGCAACTACGGCATCAGGATCTGATGCGTCTACATAATATTCGGCAGAGACGCCGGTCTTGCCAGACTGAGCGTTAAAGGCATTTATCGCCTGAGCAAAATCATCTGCTGACGTGCCCCCACCAACCGTGTATGAAATAGTAACCTTGTCCTCATTCTTGTTATCCGAAGCAAGGTAGAACGTAAATTGATTACCCTGTGCAGCGCTTGCTGCTTGATGTGTAATCAACGCTTCCGTGCGGGCAATAGCTGTCACACCAGTGTCTCCAGATACCCGATTGACTTCAGCAGCCAGGTCCCGTGCACTGCTTCCTCTATCAATAGTAAGAGCTGGAGAAGCTGGAGCATCAGGAGCCTTTGCAGATACCAGTGCTGAACCCAGTGAACCATTAATGGTAATGTCCTGCTTTGTAAATGGGGCAGCAGGAAGTGCTCCGGCAAAATTTACATTCGCCGCTCCGACCCTGGCCCCTGCGGCGTCACCATGCACGCGGTGTGTTCCGTATACCGCAGTCTTGAAATTCATGCCGTTTGAAGTGATGAGATCACCCGCATTTGCACCAACCTGGAAATTCTGAGCACCCATCGTGCCATCAAGCAGATTCTGACCGTTAAATT
>Ga0099364_10008769_pt1 | contig 14170 bp, 12 predicted proteins | sample TergutTh196P3_FD_73070 | JGI IMG/M metagenome (GOLD analysis project Ga0099364, IMG submission 73070) | Microcerotermes parvus P3 segment gut microbial communities from Pointe-Noire, Republic of the Congo - Th196 P3 | ecosystem: Host-associated > Arthropoda: Insects > Digestive system > Gut ... | reverse complement strand
TCCCGATGAAGCGTTCAACATAAGGTTTATCTTTCGGTTGGTACGGGCGTGTCCAGTATTGCGTTATGCCAAACTCACGCAGGTACTCTTCAACCTTTGCCATGTTCTCGCTTCCGTTGTCATTGACAAAGCATATATTTTTTCCCCATCTTGCGACAGCCTTTTCCGCCGCAGCTTTTCCATTCAGGCTTGAAGGGCTTGATGCGATATGAATAACGGTTTCCCTGCTAGAGACAAGGATGGCACAGAAAGCGTACAGTTTTATCCCCAACAAATAAACATGTTTCATGTCAAACTCTACAATTTCGAGATTGTCTTCCGGCTTTAGATTATATGGTTTTCGCAGCCTTTTATGGGCTTTCTTGACCGAATTCGAGTGTTTTTTGCGTCTTGAGGTGTCCGCCCGAAAGAAAAGATTTTCACGCCTTATAAGCCTGCCTATAGTCGCTTCAGAAGGAACTTCTGTCTCAGCCATGCTCCGCAGCAGTATGGGTCTTATTTTTTTTCCCGAGTATGTGGGGTCTTTTTGCCGGATCTCTTTGACGGCTTTAACAACATCACGAGAATATTCCGGCAGGCGTTTTTTATGCGGAGACTGCGAACGGTTTTCCAGTGATTCAAGTCTTTTTTTGTCATATCGTTTTTTCCACCGGTAGAAATACGAACGATGGATTCCGAAATGCCGGCAGGTCAATTTCGCATCGGGTTTCCCGCCCGATGAAAACCGGACGGAATTGTTATAGTACCAGTCAAATACCTCCAGCCGGAACTTTGCCTTTTTTGATAATTCAACTTCCCTTAACTGCGCCTGTGTGCATAAACGCGGAAATCGTGTTACTATTTGAGTTGGACACCCGATACTGCCTTTCATGGCTTCCTCCGTAAAATGAATTGTCTGTTAACATCCATTCTACACGAGGTCGGGTGTCCTATTTCTTTCTGATTTTAGACATAGGCGTGGTTAGAAACGGGGTCAAGCATTAACGCTGATTTACGCAGATTAAGACGCGGATTAACGCGGATTAAATTTTAATTATTATTCAGCGTAAATCTGTGCTCAATCCGTGTAAATCCGCGTTAAATGGTAACCCCGTCTATGACTTTGACAGGCAAGCGCAGAAACGGTAAAATAAACAAGATATTGGCAGAGAGGGAGGGGGCAGCTTGAGAACCCTAAAGATTATATTTAGTTCACTTTTATTTTTTATTTCGTATTTTGTATTCGGACAGAATTCGCAGTATTTTTATACTCCGGAATTGCTTGCGCCTATAACTGCGGAAGCACCAAATGTGAATTCTCGTTCTGTTGTGTTAATTGATGCTGCAACCGGAGCTTTGTTATATGCGAAAAATATAAAAGAAGAAATCCCGCCTGCATCCCTTACAAAACTTATGACCATGCATATTGCCATGAATGAAATTGATGCGGGCAGAGCGTCATGGGATGAATTAATTCCAATTACTGTTGAAAGCTGGGCTAGAAGTCAGCAGCGCGGTTCAAGTTTAATGTTTTTGGCTCCCGGGCAAATTGTAACATTGCGGGAAATTATGCTGGGGCTTGCGGTTTCTTCGGGAAATGATGCGGCTGTAGCGATAGCTCTCCGTTTTGCTCCAAGCATGGAAGAATTTGCAAAATTAATGAACATGGAAGCTCGAAATATGGGGTTGCATCATACGCGGTTTGTAGAGTCATCGGGAATTTCTGAATATAATATGATAACAGCGGAAGAGTTTGCGTGGTTTTGCCGTCAATATTTAATGCTGCATCCGCAAAGTTTAAAGGAATTCCATTCTGTTTTGGAATTTTCTTATCCATTGCGGCATAATGTAGCAGAAAGGTATCAAAATAATCCGCGTACTATTTCACAAAATAACCGCAACGGGCTTTTGGATAATTTTTTAGGGGTTGACGGCTTAAAAACAGGATTTATTGATCAATCAGGATATAATATCGCTCTTACGGCGGAAAGAGGCGGAACCCGTTTTATTGCCGTTGCTTTGGGAGCTGAAAGTACCGGTCTCCGTAACAGAGACGGAAGAACGCTTTTAACATGGGCATTTGAAAACTTTAAAACCGTGCGCCCTGTTATTGGCAAATTGGAGAGTCCTCGTTTATGGAAAGGAAAACAAAACACCGTAGAAGTACGGCTTGCATATTCGCCTAATTTTACTTCCCCTGTTAACCGTGCGTATAATGTATTATATGATTGTTTTTTTCCAAATCCAATTTCCGCACCGTTAGCTGAAGGAACAATTGTAGGCCAATTAATTATGTACGACAACCAAGGCGAACTCCACAGAGTACCGCTTATAACCGCTCGCACCTATGAAAAAGGAAATATTTTTAAAAGAATTTGGCATTCAATCCGTATGTTATTCATAAAATAAAAAAATTAAAATAGCCCGGATATTTTACCATTGCTGTCTATATCGATTTTCTCCGCAGATGGAACAGGCGGCAGACCCGGCATGGTTAAAATTTCTCCCGTAAATACTACAATAAACCCTGCCCCGGCTGAAATTTTTACATCCCTTACCGTAAGCCGCCAGCCGCTTGGTGCGCCCAATAATAAAGCATCATCAGAAAAACTGTACTGGGTTTTTGCCATACAGATTGGTATTTTATCCATTCCCAATTTTTCTATTTGCCGTATTTTTTTTAGGGCATCTCTTAAAATTACAACACTGTCTGCACGGTAAATCTTTTTTGCAACCGCTTCAATTTTTTCTTCTATGGACATATTAACATCATAAGAATATTCAAAATTATTAGGCTGATCGCACAAACGGATTACTTCTTCCGCAACTTTAATTCCGCCCTTTCCGCCATTAGCCCAAACTTCAGAGATTGCAGCCGTTACGCCAAGTTCTTTGCATTTTTTTTCTACAAGTTCAAGTTCCGCCTTTGTATCTTTGGGGAAAGCGTTAATTGCAACAACTGCGGGCAGTTTATAAACTTGTGTGATATTTTCCACATGCTGTAAAAGATTTGGGAGCCCTTTTTCCAATGCGGTAAGGTTTTCTTTTTCAAGATCAGCTTTGGCGCATCCGCCGTGAAACTTTAAGGCGCGCACTGTTGCCACAATTATTACGGCGGATGGTTTTATGCCCGCAATACGGCATTTTATATCCAAAAACTTTTCTGCGCCAAGGTCTGCACCAAAGCCAGCCTCTGTTACCACATAGTCCGCGCATTTAAGCGCGTGCCGTGTTGCTATTATAGAATTGCATCCGTGGGCAATGTTGGCAAAAGGTCCGCCGTGAATAAATACAGGAGTTTTTTCCAGAGTTTGCACAAGATTTGGTTTAATGGCATCTTTTAAAAGAGCAGCCATAGCACCATGCGCGTTAAGCTGACCTGCTGTTACAGGTTTTTCATCCAGTTTTTTGCCGTAAGTGTAACCCACAATTATACGGCTAAGGCGGTCTTTTAAATCGTCAATATTGGAAGCAAGGCACAGGATAGCCATTATTTCCGATGCCGTTGTAATGTCAAAACCGTCTTCACGGGGGAAACCGTTTGTTATTCCGCCAAGACCATTTGTAACAAAACGGAGCTGGCGGTCATTCATGTCAACACACCTGCGCCAGACAATTTTGCGCGGATCGATATTTAATTCATTGCTTTGGTAAATATGGTTGTCTATCATTGCAGCTAACAGATTATTTGCTATGCTTATGGCGTTAAAATCCCCTGTAAAATGCAGGTTTATGTCTTCCATTGGAATAACCTGCGCCCAGCCGCCGCCTGCCGCTCCGCCCTTTACGCCGAATATTGGGCCAATAGAAGGTTCGCGCAGAGCAGCCATCGTTTTTTTGCCAAGAAGAGAAAGGCTGTCTGCAATACCTATAGTAGTTGTGGTTTTTCCCTCTCCTGCAGGAGTAGGGTTAATGGCAGTAACCAAAATAAGTTTGCCGTCTTTTTTTTGCTGATTATCCTTTAAAAAGTTATAATCAACTTTTGCTTTGTATTTTCCGTAGTACTCAATATAGTCATCGGAAATTCCGGCTTTACTTGCAACATCCTTTATGTGCAAAGCTTTTTTTGGGTAAATTGATTGTGCAATTTCTATATCTGTCATATTTATATTTCAAATCCGTCTGCTATGGCTGATATTTTATTAACTGAACGGCTGCTTGTTTCTACAAGACCGGATACTTCCTGTGCGCCTTCATTAATTTTTTTAATGCCCATTGTTACTTCTTCCATTCGGGAAGACACCTCTTCTGCGCTGTCATAAAGCGCGTTAACTTCCTGCAGCATTAGTTCATTTCCTTCGCTCATTTTTTTGGAGTAATCAGAAACATGAGAATTCATTTGGTTCATTAATTTAAGCGATTCTAAAACCTGATCCGCTCCGGTTTTTTGTTCATGAACGGCATGATTAACTTCTATAACAAGTTTTTCTGTTTCGTGAATACGCTGTGAAACATCGCCAAAAGCTTTGCTTGACGCAACAGCATCCTGAACTATACGATCAATGGTTGCTATAATTTGTTTAAGCTCCAGGCTTACCTTGCGGGATTCTGCAGACGAATTCTCCGCTAACTTACGGATTTCATCCGCAACAACGGCAAATCCACGGCCCATTTCTCCGGCATGAGCGGCTTCAATGGCGGCATTCATTGCCAAAAGGTTTGTTTGAGCGGCAATGGTAGCAATGATTTTATTTGTTTCCTGTAAAGTCTGCGACTGTTCTACAATTTCGCGGATTCGTTCTTTGCTTTCTTCTTGAATTTGCACGCCTTCGTCAGATGCCCGTCCTACAATTTTAAACTGTTCCGCCATTTTTTCTGTAACATTTCCAATCGATGTAATATTACCAACCATTTGTTCAACAGCGGCTGAGCCTTGCTCCATACTTTCGGTTTGTGTTGTAACAGTTTTTTCCAAAGTATTAATAAGCGATGCAATTTCTTTTACAGCTTTACTGGAAGTTTTTACAATTTCCATTTGCACATGAGATTTTGCCAATACCTGTTCCGCAGAATCTGAAATTTGAGATACTGAATTTGCCATACCAACCGCGTTTTCTTTTAGTTTGGTGTCTGTACTTAAAAGTTCTTTTTGCCCTTCTTTTATATCTTTTATGCCTTTTCCAAGATAGTCACAAAAAGTATTTATCATGCCGGTAATAGTACCAATTTCATCGACAGAACAAACAGTAACGCGTTTGGAAAGATTTTTGTGTTCAGATGAAAGGTTTTCCAGTTCTTCTACAACAGAAGTATATATTCTTATGGTATTTTTTTTAAGATTTACAGCTAAAATTAAAACACAAAGAGCAAAAACAATACATGGAATTATTATAAATGCCCAATTTTTGCCGCCTAAATTATTTATATCTCCGCCAACATTAAGAATACCAAGCATCGCAATAGAACATCCATAAATAATTGACATAACTCCCGCCGCCAATGGAATAATCATCGATTTAAGCGCCTGCCTGTTTTCTCTAAGTTCCCTGGGATATATGGTAAAATTATGAGCGTCTAAATACTTGGTAACAAGACCGTCGCTTGACACATAAATAAAAGTTCCTGTCAGCATTCCAAAAGACAAAGAAGCCAAAAAAAGCGGAGGGATCTTTACAGGATCAATTTCCAGTAAATTTGTTAAGTAGAAAAGTATCCATAAAAACAAGACATGAAGCACAATATTCAAAGCTATCATTTTTATTGGAACAGAACCCAATGTTTTTATTCTATTAAAAAAATCATCTCCATGAGCGTTTTTTAAGTATTTTTTGCCAAAACACCCGGTTTTACCGCCTAGAATTATCGTATAAACAAGAACAAAAATTGCTGCCGGTATTTTAAGGTTTTCCAAAAGAGTATCAAATGCGTGTCCAAAGAAGACCAGCAGCGCAAAATCAACTAAAATCATGGCAATCCCTGTAAAAAAAACCAAAGCAAGAAAAGTGAGCTTTTTTGACATTTTTACTCCTGTTTTAATTTTCGTACATTACCTATTGAAAAATCAAGGGGAAATAGGGGATAATAAAGATATGATTAAGACTGTATTAATATTTAGCTTTGTAGTTCTTTGTGTGATATTTTTGTTTCCATTTGCTTTTTTAACCATGATCTTTTATGTGCTGGGGTTTAGAAGAGCTATGACAATGGCCATTTATAGGCTTGCTCAGGGCTGGGCGCATGTAACCATCAAGCTTGCGGAAGTGGATGTTGCTGTTACAGGCAGAGAAAATATCCCCAAAAAGGGAGGGGTTTGTTTTGTCAGCAATCATTGCAGCTTTTTTGATATTGTTGTATTGCTTGCCTATTGCGGTCGTCCCTTTGGTTTTGTAGCAAAAAAAGAGCTTGCCTGGCTGCCTATTTTTGGTTTATGGATTTTTATGCTGGGCGGGCTCTTTATTGACCGTAAATCCGTAAATAAAGCTATAAAAACAATTAATAAAGGCGTAAAAAAGATAAAAAAGGGCGGCGGTATGCTTATTTTCCCGGAGGGAACAAGGTCAAAGGGCAAAGGATTGCTTCCTTTCCATGCCGGTTCTTTAAAACTTGCCACCCAAGCCAATGCCATTATTGTTCCTGTAGTCATAGAGGGCAGTTATGAAGTCTTTGAAAAGACTTACCGTATCAAAAAATGTTCTACCGCTATATCATTTTGTCCTTCTATTGATACGGCAAATTTAAAGCCGGAAGAGAAAAAGCAGGCTCTTTCTAGCAGGATTTATAATATAATGAATGATCGCCTGACTGCAGGCAGTAAGTAATTCCCCAGGGAAGATTTGAACTCCCACAAGCAGATCCAGAGACTGCCGTGCTACCATTACACAACCGGGGAAGGATACTAAATTCTATGAAATACGCGCGAATTTGTCAAGTATGTCCTAAAATCCAGCCTTAAAATAACCGATAATCATATAGAATAATTTGAATTTAGCTTAAAAAGGCTATATCATATAAAGGCGGAGGTATTAAAATGGCTGATAGTGATGATATTGATCTTAATGATGATGAAGTTTCGGACGCCGGCGGTCCTTCCAAGAAAAGAGGCGGCGGCATTGGCAATTTATTGCCTAATATTCTCAGATTTGTGGCTATTGGCATTGGAGCTATGATATTTATTGTTACAGTTAGTGTAATTACTTATAACATCATGCAAAAAGGCGGCAAGTCTCAAACAGAACTCTATGATCCCAGCGGGCCTTATGTGCCTGCTCGTCCTTTGTACAGTTATTATGAAATTCCCGGTTCCATTACAACCAAAACAAGGGATTTCCCTATTTCTGCAACGGTTACTGTAGATGTTGTTATTGGCTATGATTTGGGCGATCAAAATGCTTCTTCGGAACTGGTTAACCGCCGTTTTGAATTGCGTGACTTTTTAAGGCGTTACTTTGCGGGAAAATTTGTGGAAGAATTAACCCCTGAAAGGGAAGAAGAGCTTAAGAAAGAAATTCGTGAACAAATGAATCAACGCATTTTAGATACAGCAAGAGTAAGGGATGTTTTCTTTAACAGATTGGATGTATTATCAGACGCGATATAATGATTCTTAACCATTGATATTGTATAATATGCATTGTACAATAAATTTTTTATAAGGAGTATCGGGCAATATGACAGAAGTTCTGTCCCAGGATGAAATAGACCAATTATTAACCGCAATTAACGCAGGAGATACCGAGCCTGAGGATTTCAGGCCGGCAGCGGACAGCCGGAAAATAAAAATCTATGACTTTAAACGCCCCGATAAATTCTCCAAAGAACAAATTCGTACTGTATCGATAATGCATGAAACTTTTGCCCGTCTTACCACAACAAGCCTTTCAGCACAGCTCCGCAGTATGGTTCATGTCCATGTTGCGTCCGTTGACCAGCTTACTTATGAAGAATTTATTAGATCTATACCTACCCCAACGACATTGGCAATTATCAATATGGACCCCCTCAAGGGCAATGCCATTTTAGAAATAGACCCCGCAATTACATTCTCCATAATTGACCGTCTTTTTGGCGGCACGGGTGAAGGTACAAAGTCACAGCACGAACTTACCGATATTGAGCAGTCTGTAATGGAAGGTATCATTGTCCGTATTTTGGGAAATATGCGTGAAGCATGGACTACAGTTATCGATTTACGCCCAAGATTAGGTCAGATCGATACTAACCCGCAGTTTGCACAAATTGTTCCTCCTACAGAAATGGTCGTTCTTGTAACACTGGAAACCAAAGTAGGGGATGTAGAAGGCATGATGAACTTCTGTATTCCGTACCTTACAATAGAGCCTATAATCGGCAAGCTTTCGGCGCAGTTTTGGTACTCTTCGGTGCGCCGCAATGCCACTACAGAAAACCTCAATGTTCTAAAGGATAAGCTTGCAACGGTCGATGTTAATGTAACAGCCGAAATTGGAAAGATAAATGTTCCTGTCCGGGATGTTCTTTCCTTACAGATTGGGGATGTAATCCGGCTATACAATACCCGCATTGGCGATCCCTACTCTTTAAACATCGGTTCACGGAAAAAGTTTTTGTGCCGTCCGGGTATAATCGGAAAGAAAGTAGCGGTGCAGATAACACAGAAGATTGACGAGCTTGGACAGGAAGAATTCGAAGAGCTTGCAAGTGAAGGAGATGAATTATGATGAGCGATGGCGCATTATCCCAAGATGAAATTGATGCCTTATTGGCAGGTGTTGACTCTTCTTCTATGGCAGGTCTTAGCGGCGGTTCAGCCGCCCCTGCGGCAGTAATGTCTGCTCCGGTAAATTTTGATACCACAGTTTTGGCAGGTTTTTTCTCTTCAACAACACATGCACTTTCAGCGAATTTATCAGCTCTGACCGGAGCTCAGGTACAAATTGCAGGTCCTCAAGTTGAATCAAATACAAGGGATAATTTCCTTGGACAGCTTCCTGATATGGTAACTGTTATTACCGCAAATTATACTTCCGGTTTTCCCGGTGAACATATTTTCCTGCTTCCCGAAGAAGCGGCAAGAACAATTGCCGGCATGATGACCAAAGAAGACAATATTCAGCTTGATGATATGGCAATGTCAGTAATTGGAGAAGTAGTTTCTCAGATGGTTGGTACTCAAATTACATCTCTTACAGATAAAACCGGTAATAAATCGATTGCTGCATCTTCTCCAATGGCGGCAAATGTTCCTAAAGCTACAGCGGCTCTTCCTGCCGGCGATTTTGCAGTTATGGAATATAATTTAAGCCTTGGGGATCAAGTTGGTATTCAAATGTGGGAAATTTTAGGAGCATCTGTTGCCGGTGATATTTCTAATGGATTAAGCGGCAGCGGTGATATGGGTATGGGTATGCCGGGCATGTCAATGCCGAATATGAGTGCTGGTATGCCAGGCATGCAAATGCCAGGAATGTCAAATATGGATGGAGGTATGGGTATGCAAGGTATGAACATGGGAGGAATGAACATGGGCGGAATGCCAATGGGCGGAAATCCAAACCTTGGACCTACCAATGTTCAGTCAGTACAATTCCCCAATTTGGGTCAGCAGCGGCTTGGTCCGCACGAAGCGGGTAATATAGGTCTTATCATGGATGTATCTATGGAAATGACCGTAGAGCTTGGCCGTACAAGAAAACTTATTAAAGAAATCCTGGGTATGGGCGAAGGAACCATCATCGAGTTGGACAAACTTGCCGGTGAGCCTGTCGATATTTTGGTAAACCATAAACTTATAGCCAAAGGCGAAGTCGTAGTAATCGACGAAAACTTCGGCGTCCGCGTAACCGAGATTGTGTCTCCGATGGAGCGCATTAACGACATGGGTTATAACTACTAATACTTACGGGGTAACGACTAAACGCGGATTGGCGCGGAAGAAGACGCGGATTTACGCAGATAGCTATGAGAGCTAAGATATCTTATCCTCTCATAGCTATATTAAAATTTTAAATTTTTAAGATTTATAGGTTAGATATATTTATCTTAACTAGCTAATATCTCCGCGTTAATCTGCGTTCAATCCGTGAAAATCCGCGTTAATGGGTGACCACGCCCGTGGAAAACCTGTCAAAATTTGGGGAGCCCCCTAAATTTGGGTCAAAAAAGCTCGTTTTTTGCTGTTTTCCCTTGCAATAAATCACTAAAATATGGTATAATTTCATATAAACAGTCTGACTTGGGAGGGGAAGATCTGAAAAAGCCTATATTTGTCCTGATCCTTTTTTGCTGCAAATTTGGGATTGGGCTTTTTGTCTTATTGCCTTTAAATTCACTTTATGCTCAAGAAACTCCTGCAGAGAACGCCTTTGTGGATATATCTGAACAGGAGGCTGTACCTGAAGAAGACGCTTTGATTACTGCTGAACAGGCTTTTACTTTTAATTATAATAGTGATGCGCCGCCTGCGGCAGGTTCCTCAATTTGGGCAGTAATAAGAATGCTGCTTGTGCTTGCTCTTGCTGCGGTAGCAATTTACGGTATTGTATTTTTTCTTAAAAAGAAATCTACAGGTAAAAAAATAACAGACGATCCTTTTTTAAAAGTTCTTGCCAATTCCCATCTTGGAAACAACCGTTACGCGCATATTGTCTCTGTCGGCAATAAGGCATGGCTCTTGGGGTCAAGCGACGGCGGCGTAAGTTTAATCGGCGAAATAGATGACAAAGAATTAATTGACGCAATGATTTTGGAAGATTCCAAAAAAGATGCGGAAGCCGCCTCCAGCCGTATGCCTGATTTTATGTCACTCTTGCGTAAGCTGGGTGCTCCTGTTGATAATAAAAATCCCGATGCTGATGATCTTCGCAAACGCCGCGAAAGGCTTAAGGGGATGTAAAATGAAAGTCTTTGCAATATTATTTTTATTTTTAGTTTTTACTCCCTTATTACAGGCGCAGGAAGCTTTCCCCGGTATGAGCGTACAAGGTACAACCGATATGCTTGCTCCTCAACAGCCTCCTGCTATTCCCATGCTTGACCTTACTATTCGCAATCCGCAGGATGGACAGGAAGTTGCTTTCTCTTTACAGATTTTGCTGCTCTTAACAGTGCTTTCTTTGGCTCCCAGTATTATTATTTTAATGACAAGTTTTTTGCGCGTTGCAATTGTTTTGGATTTTATTAAACGCGCTCTTTCATTACAGCAGGTTCCTCCCAATCAGGTAATCTTGGGCATTTCTCTTTTCTTAACTGTTTTTATAATGTGGCCTACCTTTGATACAATTTATAAAAACGCCATACAGCCAATGGCCGCAGGAGAAATGTCAGTAACAAACGCTTACCGTCAGGCGGAAACACCTTTAAGAATTTTTATGTTCAGCCAAATGGCCAGCAGAGGAAATACTCCTTCAATGGGTTTAACAACAGGAGAAGAAAACATTTTGCTTTTTATGGAAATGCGCGGGCTTGAGCCTCCCAATGATTTAACCGATGTTCCAACCTATGTTTTAATTCCGGCATTTATTCTTAATGAACTTACAATTGCGTTCAGGATAGGAATATTGTTATTTATTCCGTTTATTGTAATTGACATGGTTGTAGCAAGCACGCTCATGTCTATGGGTATGATCATGCTTCCTCCTGTTATGATATCCATGCCATTTAAATTAATCCTCTTTATCCTTGTTGACGGATGGGGGCTTTTGACGGATCAATTGGTCCGATCTTTTTTTTAGGAGATAACTGTGAGTATAGGTGAAATAACAGCTTTATTAAGAGAGGGAGTGGCTCAGGTTTTAATGGTAGCCGGTCCCATGCTTGTTGCCGCTCTTTTGATTGGTTTGATTGTATCGATCTTGCAGGCGGCTTCGTCTATTCAGGAACAGACGCTTACCTTTGTTCCAAAAATGTTTGTTATTCTTACCGTGCTGGCAATATTTGGCGGGTTGATGTTTACATCGCTTGGACAATATACAGAACAATTATTCAGGAGAATACCGGAGATGGCGGGTAAATAATGGTTGATAATGCTGTTTTACAGAATATCCTCTCGTTTGGTCCTGTATTTCTGCTTATAGCGGTTAGGGCTTTCGCTATGATCCAAACAGCGCCTCTTCTTTCGTCTGATGCTATTCCAATGGTAGTAAAATTTTCTCTTGCCGGGCTTGTTGCTTTTTGCGCTATTCCAACAGCGGAAATTTATATGGCGGAAAACGCTCCAATAGGTCTTGTTACCATGCCGTCCGGGTTTACAAATACTCTGCAATATGAGCCTTTTAGTTTTAGCTTTTTACTGCTTGTAATTGGAGAAGGAATTATAGGCATTATTCTTGGTTTTTTTATGACAATTATTTTTGCGGTTTTTTCTACGGCAGGGCAGTTCTTTTCATTGCAAATGGGTTTTGGCGCTGCAGAAACAATGGATCCGTTATCACAGGTAGAAAACCCGCTTATGGGTCAGTATTTAAACCTTGTTTCAATGCTTATCTTTATTACAATCGGCGGTTTCCACCAGCTTTTTCTTGGAGGCTTTTGGCGTTCCGTTCAATCAATAAATATTATTTCTTTGCTTGAAGGCAAAGACGCGGTTGTTACAATGGTGGCACAAGGACTTTCTCGGCTTTTTGTTGACGCTATTATTATTGCATTGCCAATACTTGGAACTCTCTTTTTAACTTCGCTTACAACAGGGTTAATTTCCAAAGCTGCGCCGCAGATTAATATATTGCAGGAAGGTTTTCCCATTTCAATTTCAGTGGCATTTATTTTAATTTATGCTTCTTTGCCGTTTATGACAGAAGCGTTTGTTGTAATAATAAACAGAGGCTTCGGTGCAATTGAGGACCTTTATATTCAGATAGGCCGCCAGATAACAGCGGGAGGCTATTAATGAGGGAATGGGAATTTTTAACAGATAAAAATTTAGGGGTGCTGCTCCCTGCTCCCTATCTAATTGATTTACAATGGTTTTCCGACTCCGAAGATGAAGATGCTCCCGGCAGAACCGAACAGCCTACCGAGCATAAGTTAAGGCGAAGACGGGAAGAAGAAGGTCAGGTTCCAAAAAGCCAGGAGCTTGTCGGCGCTCTTGTTTTATTTTTACCCGCTTTAATTTTACTTTTTATTGCTCCCATTATGTTTAGAACCTGCGTAGAAATGATACGATTCTTTTATACCCGTATTTTAGAGTTGGATCCTTTACATGACGGATTAACATGGATTGTTTTTTTAAGATACTTTGCAATTCTTTCCCTGCCTTTGCTTGCTGTTGCGTGTTTTTCTGCAATAGTGTCAAATGTAATTCAAACACAAGGTTTTATTTTTACTACAAAGCCATTAACGCCAAATTTTTCAAGGGCAATTCCCAGATTAGGGCAATTCTTTAAAAGAATTTTTTCTGTGGACGGAATTTATAACTTTGGAAAGTCCATTGTAAAAATGGCTATTATTGCGGGAGTTTCTTTTTTTCTAATCAGAACGGAAATTAAGGAACTTCTTAATTTACAAAAAGCCGATGTTTGGATTGGTTTTACATCTGTTGCGTGGATAGCAATAAAAATGCTGCTAATTGCGTCGCTTTTAATGCTTTTTCTTTCAATACCGGATTATCTTTTCCAGCGCTGGCGCTTTCGTGAAAGAAACAAAATGACAAGATACGAGATCAAAGAAGAAACAAAAATGTATGAGTCAGATCCGCAGGTACAGTCAAGAATACGGCGCAGGTTTCAGGAAATGTTAAGGCAAAATCTTGCAACAGAAGTTCCAAAAGCGGATGTTGTAATAACAAACCCAACTCACCTTGCAGTCGCTTTACAATACGACCAGCGTTTCATGCCGGGTCCAAGGGTTATCGCGATGGGCGCAGATGAGTTATCCGCAAGAATAAGGGAAATTGCGCAGGAACATGAAGTTCCGCTGGTAGAAAACAAGCCTCTTGCATGGGCATTGTACCGCGAGGTGGAAGTTGGCGATTTTATTCCCGAGCAGCACTGGACAGCTGTAGCTATGATATTAAAGCAGGTATGGCAGCTTAACGAAGAAAGAAGAGGGAGGATGAGCGCATAAAATGGCAGATTTAGCGCAGACAAACAATAATTCCTCCGCAGCTCAGGGAATCCTTGGCTTTTTAAAGGAAAGCTTTCCGGGAGCGGCAGTAATTATTATCGTAATTATGATAATTGTTCCTCTGCCCGCTATTTTACTGGAAGTATTCCTTGCGTTTAATTTGGTTTTTGCCCTGTTAATTTTGCTTATTGTAATTAGTTCGCAAAAAACAACA
>Ga0099364_10008768_pt1 | contig 14170 bp, 15 predicted proteins | sample TergutTh196P3_FD_73070 | JGI IMG/M metagenome (GOLD analysis project Ga0099364, IMG submission 73070) | Microcerotermes parvus P3 segment gut microbial communities from Pointe-Noire, Republic of the Congo - Th196 P3 | ecosystem: Host-associated > Arthropoda: Insects > Digestive system > Gut ... | reverse complement strand
CGGTATTACCATTTCGCTGGGACTAATCATCGACAACACGATTGTGATGGTGGAGCATATTCGCAGTCGCGGCAACAAGCGTGTATTTATGGCTATACTTGCGGCTACTCTTACAACAGTTATTTCGCTTTCGGCAATATTTTTCCTCGACGATAACATAAAACTTAATCTTGTCGATTTTGCAACCGTTGTGATTATTAATTTATTGGTATCGCTGACGAGTGCTTGGTTTTTAACGCCGGCGTTGTATGAGAAAATAGTTTCAAGTTTCAGGTTTCAAGTTTCAAGTTTCAGGTTTCAGGTTTCAAGTTCAGAATTTCAAGTTTCAGGAAATCAAAAATCAAAAATCAAAAATCAAAAATCAAAAATTCGCCGGCGCGCTGCTGTTGTTTCGCGCGTATATGCTTCTGTTCTTGGGGGAATTAGGCGTCGGCAGTGGATTATATGGACAATTTTCGTTCTTGGGTTTGGTTTGCCTGTGTTTATGTTGCCAAATAAGATTGATGGAGAAAGCGGCTGGGCAGAGAGGTATAACAAAACGCTAGGCAGTCAATGGTATATAGAAAAAGCGAAGCCAATAGTAGACAAGGCGCTGGGTGGGAGTTTGCGATTGTTTGTGCAGTTTGTGTTTGAAGGTTCGCAATGGAATGTTACTCGCGACCGTACCACACTGTCAGTAAACGCATTTATGCCGCCGGGTGCTACAATAGCGCAAATGAACCAGTCTATCGAGGCATTGGAACAGTATCTTTCAGGATTTCGTGAAATAGATCAGTTTCAAACAAGAATAAACAACGCGCAAAACGCAAATATAAGCATCACATTCAAAAAAGAACATGAATACAGTTATTTTCCGCATCATCTTTATAGTCAGTTGATAACCATGAGTATAAATTCGGGCGCGGCAGAGTGGAGTGTTTCCGGCTTGGGCGACTATTTCAGTAATCGCATTGGAGACGGAAGCACTGGAAGTTACCGTATTCAACTTTTTGGCTACAACTACGACCAACTATATGGCTATGCCGAAGAAATACGTCGCGAATTGACAGAAAACGCACGTATCAGAGAAGTTCACATAATGAGCCAAAATACGTGGCAAAGAAGCAGGAGCCGCGAGTTCGTACTGACGCCCGACATCGAAAGGCTAACAATGAGCGGAATTTCGTTGCCCGTCTACTTCAATTTGGCGCGAAATGCAGCAGGAAATGAACAAATTGCAGCAAACGCTGTCATTGACGGACGATTTCAATATATTAAGTTACAGGCGCAACAACTTGCCGAAACAGACCGCTGGACGCTGCATAACAGCCTGTTGAATACCGGCGACATATATCTCAAACTGTCGGCAACGGGCGAGATGGTCAGAGATGTAGAACAAATGGAAGTATGCAAGGAAAACCAGCAATACACGATGTTTGTTACATATGACTACATCGGTTCTGCCAGATTCGGAAGCCGAAGGCACGAAGAGATAATCAAGGAAAAGAACGAAATTTTTCCATTAGGCTACCGCGCTGAAGCCGTTGGAGGAGGATGGGGCTGGCGACAGGCTGCAAAAAAACAATACTGGTTGATTGTGTTGGTTTTGGCAGTAACATTCATGTTTTGCGCAATATTGTTCGAATCGCTATGGCAACCGCTTGCAGTAATAAGTCTTGTGCCGTTTGGATTCATAGGCTTGTTCCTCACATTCTATCTATTCAAATTAAATTTCGACCAGGGCGGCTTCGCAGCATTAGTACTGCTGTGCGGTCTTACCATCAATGCCGCAATATACATCATCAACGACTTTAACAACCTGAAAAACTCACCCTGCTCGTCGCGTCGAAAATACATGCAGGCTTTTCACGGAAAAATAACGCCAGTGCTGCTTACAATTCTTTCCACCATTCTCGGATTGATACCGTTTGTAGTCGGCGAACATCGCGAGCCGTTCTGGTTTGCGCTCGCAGCAGGAACAATGGGAGGACTGTTGTTTTCGTTAACGGGGATTTTCTTTTATTTGCCGATGTTTTTTTTCAGGAAAAAATAGTATTTCTATTGAACTAAATTTGCGCGTTTTCCCGTATTTTTTTACAAGTTCAAATGAAATTTGGTTGATTCTGATAAATAAATGTTATTTTTGCAAAAAAATATTTGTTCGCAAGTTCATTAAATAATTAAAGTGATGGAACATAATAGATTAAAATTACCTGTAGGCATTCAGCGTTTCGAGGCTATCCGCAAAGGTGGCTACGTATATGTAGACAAGACCCACTATCTTGTCGAAATGATACGCAATGGCAAGGTATATTTTCTTGCCCGTCCGCGTCGCTTCGGCAAGTCGGTTTTAGTATCGACGTTTGAGGCGATGTTTACATGCGAGAAGGGACTTTTCAAAGGGCTGTATGCTGAAGAGTTTATGAACAGTTTTGAGGCAAGTCCTGTTATTCGATTAGATATGAGCAAAGTAGAGACAGGTAATGGAATAGATGGATTAAAAGCTTCTATTTGCTACCAAATCAGGAAAATAGGTTTCAATCAATCGTCTTCTCCCGTTTCCGAGCTTGCATATCCCTTCATTATTCCGCGTTTTGAGTTTCTGACAAAACTGATTATATTGTCTCGTTCTTCGCTTTGCGGATAATTATCTTCTATGTACTTTAGCGCTTCGCCGTGGTTCATATCTTTTTGATACAGTTCTCGATATATATCCTGTATTTCCCAAATTTTTTCATTTTCGAATCCGCGTCTACGCAGTCCGACCGAGTTTACGCCTACATACGCCAGCGGTTCGCGTGCGGCTTTCACGTAGGGAGGCACGTCCTTGCGAACCCTTGAAGCGCCGCCAATCATAACATGCGAGCCGATACGCACAAACTGATGAATCATTGTGCCGCCGCCAATAATAGCCCAATCGTCTATCTGTATTTCTCCCGCAATGCCTGTATGACTTACTATTATACAATTATTGCCTATTTTTACATCGTGTGCAATATGTACGTATGCCATAAGAAGACAATTAGCGCCTACAATCGTTTTACTTTTAGTTTTCGTTCCTCTGTTGACAGTAACAAATTCGCGAATTATTGTATTGTCGCCTATTTCTGCTGTAGTATATTCGCCTCCATATTTAAGGTCTTGCGGTTCGCCGGCAATAACTGCTCCGGGAAAAATTTTGCAGTTTTTTCCGATACGGGCGCCGTTCATAATAACTGCATTTGACATTACCAGCGTATCATCGCCAATAACAACATCTGCGCCGATATTAACAAAGGGCTCGATAACGACATTTTCGCCAATTCGTGCATCAGGGTGAACGTTTGATAATTTATGAATCATTTAAAATTGAAAATTAAAGATTAAAAACTGAAAACTAAAAACTATTTCACTTTAACAATTTGCGCCATCAGTTCGGCATCGGCTACTAATGTTTCGCCAACGTATGCCTGTGCAAGCATTGTAGCTATACCTCGTCGTATTTCGCCGACCAATTCCATACGAATAACTAATGTATCTCCGGGTACGACCATTTTTCTAAATTTCGCCTTGTCTATTTTCAGGAAGAACGTCAAGTAATTTTCGGGGTCTGGAACTGTTCCCAGCACCAAAATTCCACCTACCTGCGCCATCGATTCAATAATCAGAACGCCTGGCATGACTGCCTGCGAAGGGAAATGCCCCGCAAAGAACGGCTCGTTGAGCGTAACATTTTTTACTCCTATGACCGTCGATTCGCTTATGCTGATTATCTTGTCTATCAACAGAAATGGCGAACGATGCGGCAATATTTCCTTTATTTGTTCAATATTTAGCGCGGGTGGTTTTTTAGGGTCGTATTGCGGTATTAGCGCTTTTGCCATTTCCTTTTTTATAATTTGACGCAACATACGCGCCATTTGATTATTGGCGAAATGTCCCGGACGCGTGGCTACTATTCGTCCCTTTATACGTTTGCCCACAAGCGCAAAATCGCCTATCAGGTCGAGCAACTTATGACGGGCGGGTTCATTGCTGAAACGCAATTCCAAATTGTTGAGAACGCCTTCGGGTTTTACCTGCATCTTGGGCATATTAAACAATTCTGCCAAACGGTCTAATTCGGGTTGCCCAACAGGCTTGTCTACTATCACAATAGCGTTGTCCAATGCACCGCCCTTTATGAGATTGTGCTGTAAAAGCTGTTCCAATTCGTGCAGAAAAACAAATGTACGGCATGGAGCAACTTCGGTTTCAAATTCTTCCATGTCGGTCATCATAGCATATTGATGCCCTAAGGTGCGCGAATTGTAGTCAATCATAACGTCAATACTGAACTGTTCGTCGGGAAAAATAACTATTTCCACACCTTTTGACTTGTCGGCATATACTATTCGTTCCTTTATTTCAAAGTATTTTCGAACTGCCTCCAATTGAAGTATACCGGCTTCCTTAATCATTTCGACGAAAGGCGCCGAACTTCCGTCCATGATTGGCATTTCGGGTCCATTAATTTCTATCAGAGCATTATCGACATCCATACCCCAGAGGGCAGCCAGCACATGTTCTATTGTGGATACTTTAACGCCGTTTTCTTCTATTGTGGTACCACGCGAGGCGTCGGTAACGTTGTCGGCTATTGCCGAAATTAAGGGTTGTCCATCTAAATCAAGGCGTTTGAACTTGTATCCCTGATTTTCGGATGCGGGTCGAAGCGTCATCTCGACATCGACCCCGGTATGCAGCCCCTTACCCTTTATTGATACGGGTTTTTGGAGCGTTTGTTGTTTAACAAGCATTTTTTTTACTTTTTTTATCTGAAAACTAAAAACTGAAAACTGAAAACTATTTCCCCGGACGCAGTTTACGAACCTGCAACCCTGTTTGCCACATTTCCGATTCGCGCAGTTCCTTCAGTTCTTTTTCGAGTTCGGCTTTATAGTTTGCGCCACTTGTTGATTCGAGTACACGCACACATTCGCGACCGTCTTTTACGCGTTGGTAAAGGTCTTCAAACACGGGTGCGACGGCTTGTGCGAAGCGCGGACGCCAGTCTAATGCGCCGCGTTGGGCTGTTGCAGAGCAATTGCTGTACATCCAGTCCATCCCGTTTTCGTCTACTAAGCGTATCAGGCTTTGAGTAAGTTCTTCGACCGTTTCGTTGAAGGCTTCGCTTGGCGAGTGACCATTATCGCGCAATACCTTGTATTGAGCATCCATGATACCGGCAAGAGCGCCCATCAGTACGCCGCGTTCGCCTGTAAGGTCGCTGTATACTTCCTGTTCAAACGTTGTAGGGAATAGATACCCCGAACCAATTGCAATGCCCAGCGCAAGGGTGCGTTCCAGGGCGCGTCCCGAAGCGTCGCGATATACGGCATAACTTGAGTTGATGCCTGTGCCTGCCAAAAAATTTCGGCGAACGCTCGTGCCCGAACCTTTTGGAGCAACCAAAATTACATCGATATCATCGGGGGGAATAACTCCGGTATGTTCCTTGTATGTCACCGAAAAGCCGTGAGAAAAATACAGAGCATCGCCTTTGTTCAGGCATGGTTTTATTGTTTGCCACAGAGCGCGTTGAGCTGCATCGGAAACCAAATACTTAATGATTGTTGCCTTTTGGGCGGCTTCCTTTACTGGAAAAAGCGTTTCTCCCGGAATCCATCCATCGGCGACAGCCTTATCCCAGTCGGCTTTGAACTCGGGCGCCTGCCCTATGATAACGCTGAAACCATTATCGCGCATATTGAGCGATTGTGCCGGTCCCTGAACCCCATAACCTATAACTGCGATTATCTCGTCTTTAAGTATTTCTTGCGCCTTACTGACTGGAAGCTCTTCTCGGGTTATAACATCTTCAATTACTCCTCCAAAATTTATTTTTGCCATTTTTTTATTATATTTAATGTATATTCAATTAATCAATTATTCTCAATTCATAATTATTTCACAGTTCTCGTCTCATTCTCGCCACCGGAATATTCAGCTGTTCACGATATTTTGCCACTGTTCGTCGAGCAATCAGATATCCTCTTTTAATCAGTATATCAGACAGTTCGTCATCGGTTAGCGGGTTTCGTTTTGATTCAGCGTCTACGCTGTCTTTAACTATTTTTCTTATTTCATGCGCAGATACCTCATCGCCCGATTCGGTCAGCAAACCTTCCGAAAAGAAATATTTCAGCGGAAAAATACCGAAAGGCGTTTGTATATACTTACTGTTGCCAACGCGTGAAATAGTAGATTTATCCAACCCGGTAAGGTCTTCAATATCTTGCAGTATCATCGGTTTCATAAGCAGTTCGTCGCCCCAGCTTTCGAAATATTCTTCCTGATGTTTCATAATTGCCTTCATGGTGAGCATCATCGTGGATTGTCTCTGTTTGATAGCGTCTATGAACCATTTAGCCGAATCAAGTTTTTGTTTTACAAAATTTACGGCATCTTTGTTGTGTTTATTTTCCCGTCTGTTTTTGCTGTATGAATCGAGCATATCGCTATATGCGCTACTTACCCGCAAATCTGGAACATTACGGGAGTTTAGATACAATTGCAGGTAGCCGTCTTTACATTCGAGTATAAAATCCGGAATGATATACTCTGCAACCTTGTCGGATTGAAACGAGCCGCCCGGTTTAGGATTAAGTTTCAATATTTCGTCGATGCCGTCTTTGAGTTCCTCCTCGGTAATCCCCATACGTGTAGTTATTTTGTCGTAATGTTTTCGAGTAAACTCGTCAAAATGGCTAATCAAAATGTTTTTTGCCATTTTTATTCCCGGCGTTTCTTTTTTTAACTTCAGCTGTAATATCAGACATTCTTTAAGGTTTCGGGCGCCTACTCCGGGAGGGTCCAATCCTTGAATTATTTTTAATGCCGCATCGAGTTCCTCCCTGTTTGTTTCAATGTTTAATGAAAAAGCCATATCATCGGCTATTGCATCAAGTTTACGTCGAAGATAGCCATCGTCGTCTATACAGCCAATCAAATAGCTGGCAAGCATTTGCAGTCGCTCGGAAATATTGCGCAGACCCAATTGTGTTTCTAACTGGTCATGGAAGCTGTCGCCTAAGGAAAATGGTATTTCTGATTTTTGTTCTTCTTTGATGAAATTTTTTGTATGCAACTTGTAATTAGGCGTTTCGTCCATGTTCATGTATTCGTCGATTGACAGGTTGCCTGTATTGTCTTCCTTGTGCATTTCTGTTTCGACAGGGTCAACGATTTCGTCGCGTCCTTCTTCCAAAAGCGGATTTTCCTCCATCTCTGCCTTAATACGTTCGTCAAGGTACATAGTCGGCACCTCCAGCAACTTGATAATCTGTATCTGTTGCGGAGACAACTTCTGAAAAAGCTTTTGCTGTATGCTCTGGTTTAACACTTCAATATTTCAATTTTTGATTTTTAAATTTTTGATTTTTGATTTAAAATATTTGATTGCTTTCCTACATATATACGTTTTGAATGATGAAAAGGTTACAAAAAACTTCCACTAAAATTCGGCATTTTTAGGTGTACGCGGGAATGGTATTACATCGCGGATATTTGCCATACCGGTAACAAAGAGCATCAATCGTTCGAAACCAAGGCCAAAACCGCTGTGGGGCGCTGTTCCAAACTTTCGTGTTTCGAGATACCACCACATTTCCTTTTCGGCAATACCCATTTCATCGATACGGGCTTTCAACTTGGCGTAATCTTCTTCGCGCTGAGAACCGCCTATTATTTCGCCAATTTTTGGAAAAAGTACATCCATTGCACGCACCGTTTTTCCGTCGGCGTTTTGTTTCATGTAGAACGCCTTTATGTCGCGTGGATAGTCGGTCATTATTACAGGGCGCTTAAAATGTTTTTCGACAAGATAGCGCTCGTGTTCCGATTGAAGGTCGATACCCCAACTGACAGGAAATTCAAAGTTTTGCCCGGACTGTTCGAGGATTTCTATTCCCTGAGTATATGTCAGTCGAACAAAATCGTTATCTATCACAAAACGTAAACGCTCAAGAAGTTCATTGTCGTACATTTTTTCTAAAAATTCGAGGTCCGACATACAATTTTCCATTGCGTAACGGATTAGATATTTCAGAAAATCTTCTGCCAGGTTCATATTGTCTTTTATTTCGCAGAACGCCATTTCGGGTTCTATCATCCAGAACTCGGCAAGGTGTCTGGGCGTGTTGGAATTTTCGGCGCGAAATGTCGGTCCGAAGGTATAAATCTGACCAAGCGCAAGAGCTCCTGTTTCTCCTTCCAATTGTCCCGAAACGGTCAGATGAGTAGGGCGTCCGAAAAAATCTTGCGAAAAATCTACTGCCCCTTCAGGTGTTTTGGGAATTTCGTTCAAATTCATTGATGTTACATGGAACATGGCTCCGGCTCCTTCGCAGTCGGAACTTGTTATTATGGGCGTATGAAGCCAATAAAATCCATTGTCATTGAAATATTGGTGGATAGCAAAAGAGAGTGCGTGCCGTATGCGAAAAACAGCGCCAAAAGTATTGGTACGCGGGCGCAAATGAGCTATTTCGCGAAGAAATTCCAATGAATGTCCCTTCTTTTGCAATGGATAGGCGTCGGGGTCGGATGTTCCGTAAAGGGTTATTTCTTTTGCATGAATTTCTACGCTTTGTCCCTGCCCCTGCGAGTGCGCTAACCTTCCCTCAACTGCAATGCACGAGCCTGTAGTGATATTTTTGAGCAAATTTTCGTCGAAATTTGCTACATCAACCACTATTTGCAAATTGTGGATGGTAGAACCGTCGTTTAGCGCGAGAAAAATTACATTTTTGTTGCCTCGCTTGGTACGAACCCATCCTTTTACAAGCATCTCGCTACTATACGCCGTAGAAACGAGAATGTCCCTAATCTTGTGTCTTTCAATGTATTCCATGAATTTATTATTAGAATTTTGATGATGCAAAAATAATCATTTTTTCAAAAATATGCAAAAATGAAAACATCTCGCATTTTTTGATATCATAAATATTCAATCTTCACAAGATAAAGTCCCTGCGGAGGAGCCGAAGCGCCAGCTGCATTACGGTCTTTCGCCTGAATAATTCTATGAATATCTTCCGGAGGATATTTACCAAGACCTATGTCAATCATTGTTCCGACAATTGCCCGCACCATGTTGCGAAGAAAGCGATTGGCAGTTATTTCAAAACGCAGCTCGTCGTTATTATCGTCAAACCATTGTGCGCTTATCAGTTCGCAAAGATTTGTTTTTGATTCGCCATGCAACTTTGCAAAACTCGTAAAATCTTTATATTCAGGTAATATTGCTGCTGCTGTGTTCATTTTTTCCATATCTAATGACCTGTAAAAATGGAACGCCAAATCAATCGTAAATGGGTTCTTTTTCGTTGCTATACGGTAATGATACGTTCGCGCAACAGCGTCGTATCTTGCATGTGCATCGGATGGAACGGCAATAATGCGAAAAACAACTATTTCGCGCGGCAACATCGCGTTCATTTTGATAATCAATGAAGTATCCTTATCCAAATCTTCTCTTTGCGTATCAAAATGCGCCACAAAATATGATGCATGTACTCCTGAATCTGTTCTTCCAGCGCCTGTCAGTCGCACAGGCTCGCGAAACAGCGTCCAAAGTACGCGCTCAAGCTCTCCCTGAACAGTCGGAGCATTGGTCTGCAATTGCCAACCACTGAACGGAGTACCATTATAGGCTAATTCTATGAAATATCGGTAGATAATTGAATATTGATTAATGATTATTGAATATTGATTATTGAATATTGATTATTTATTATTGAATATTGATTATTTTAATGTCTAAATAGACAGGCAGGTGGTCTGAAAATCCGTTATTGTACCTCTGTCCGATATATGTTCTGAAAGGTTTTACGCCCTTATAGCGATTGTCGTGTTCGAACAGATAATCTGCCTTAAAGATATGGCAATTGTCTACATCGGTTCGTAAAGTTCCTCTCAATAGTCCGCCCGAAACAATCATTTGGTCGAAAACCGACCATTTCCCCTGATATTTGGTTGTTCCGATTGGTTCTCTCATTTTGTATGCCGACAGGTTAAACAGATTAGACTGTTTTGTGTGTGCGGTATCAGTAAGCGCCTTTATTCCGTCTGAAAGACTTTTATCGGGCGGATTGTCGTTGAAATCGCCGGTTATGGCAATATTAGCCATTGAATTTCGGCTAAATATCGAATCAACCTTTTGGCGCAGATAAGTAGCGGCAAGCATACGGTGGGGGTCTGACTGTCGCTGTCCGCCAACACGCGAGGGCCAGTGATTGACAAAGACATGCAACGTATCGCCTTTTGCAGTACATAATGTAGCATACACTATATCGCGAGTACGTCTACGATTGTCGGAAAAACGAACGCGAATAAACTCCTGTCCAGTGCATTTCAGATAATCGCTACGATAGAGCAACGCACAGTCAATACCGCGCTGGTCGGGCGAATCCTTGTGAATAACAGAATAAGGATATTTGGCTAATGGCGTGTTTTTGATAAGGTCGTCTAATACATCGCGGTTTTCGATTTCGCAAAGAGCAACAAGCGCAGGCGGGTCCCATTCGCCAACATTGGCGATAACGCGATAAATATTATTGCGCTTTTCCAAATATCGAGTTTGCGTCCAACGCATCGAACCACCAGGCAAAAACGCATTGTCATTGGTATGCGGGTCATCGACGGTATCGAAAAAATTCTCAACATTATAGAACATCAATCGAATAAAGTCGCTGCCCTGTGACTGCGTTTGTGCTGGCAATAGCAACTGCTGCGGTATCTGCTGCTGTGTTTGTGTATGCGACGGTGCACGACATTGAACTGCCGACAAACACAAACATACAACCACACAAACAAAATAAATACATCTTATCATGGACGCAAAGATAATTATTTTTTTCGATACAACTCAATTTTTTTATATTTTTTTTAATGTTTTACAAAAAAACTGATGCGGCTACAATTGTAGTAAGCCCGAATTTGAAACTTGCCGCAGGTAGAGGAAGAGTTTATAAAAGGACCCTCTCCTTTAGATAAAAGTGTTAAACCATAAAGCTTTTGGTAATCATTTGAGAATATATACGATACAACAGACGAATCGGGAAAGGCTTCAAAGTAATTTTTACGTCGCAACCTATTTTCCGAATTCATTGTATATTCACGATATTCTTCGTATTCTTCAAATTGACTTTTTATCTCATAATTATTTCTTAATATCGTTGCATTAACTGCAATTTCTGCAAATGAATCAATATTTCTCGGAAAAATTATTGTAAAACTTACTTTATTTATGCCCTTGTCCAGGACTAACTTTTTGATATATACAGGATAATCAATAGCAGTATCTATACCTCCATTGATGTAATTGTCTGATAAAAAATAGGACCTAACAAAAAAGCCATTCATTATTAGACTATCTTTGAACCCTTCAATTTTTGTATCATTTTTTTTTTTTAAATCCAATAGCAAATACGCATCATCTGAAAATCCGGATTCAATATCAAGAACTACATCTAATTCATTGCCATTTTTATTAAAGTAATATTCAACCGGACTTTTAATTTCAATGATACTAACTGGAGCCCATAATGGTTCAGAAAAGACTTTACATGGTTCTTGTTTGCACGAGAAGCAGAAAACTGCTATCATGCTTATCAAAACTACTACAAACTTCTTCATATTTTTTTCAGGTTTAATATACAATAATTTTCATAAAAACCAAGTTAGGATAACCGCAAAACCATGCACTTACATGAGCTTCATCTCGGTTACACGAGTAACTAAAGACAGATACCATGCTTATCAAAATTACTACAAACTTTTTCATATTTATTTAATTTTAAAGGTTTTAATAAAAAATTCTTGTAAGACCAGTATTATCTTGTACTCCAAAAAAGTAAATATTGTTTTTGTATCCTTTTGTTGGCACAGTAGCCTTATCCAAACAATTGTATATTTGTTCCTTATATCCATCAACTTCACTGAAGTGATATAGAGCGCTTCGAGAAGTAATTAGATATGAGAAAAGCGAAGAGTCTGGGAAAAAATTTTGATAAATTTCCATAGTCGGAACAACGTATTCATTAGTGAAAGATTCAAGGGAAATTTTTGTTTTCATACTTTCTTCAAAAGCCTTATTATTTCTGAAGACAACTAATTCGCCAAAACATTCTTTAACGCCTATTGGTAGTCGAATGTTTATTTTTTCGCTGAACGAACCTTTAGGAACCTTTATTTTTTTTAAGAAAACAGGAAAATCCAAAGTTGGGTCAAGGGAGCGATTGGGACATGGAAATAAATTTTCATAAAAAGGATGATAACTGCGAATTTGATAACCTTCTACTACCACGCTATTTCCAAACCCCTTAGCCAAGACATAACAGGAATCCATCATTTGCGTATCAACGTTAAAAATAAATCCACCAGTGCGAAAATACGCTTGCCTTAATACCATCGCAATAAATGCCTCGCCTTCGAAGTCTGATTCAATTGTGAAATAAACTGAGTAGATGCCATTTCTATAATTAGTTAATACGGGCTCGACTATTTCAATTGAAGGCAACTCTCTTGGTGGGAATTCAAAGGAACCACAACCTTCAACAGTATGTTTTCCGCATGAAAAGCAAAATACTACTGCAACGCTTGCTAAAACGAGTACAAACTTCTTCATACTATCCTAATTATTAATTCATTACACGATATGGCAATTACATATATCAAAAATTTATATTCTACTACATATACGCAAAATCAACTCAAAATGTTACATTATTTTCGATTTTTTTGAAAATATTTTTCGTCCAAAATATAACTGTAAGATTATTACGACATTACGATTCTTGTGTGGAAGGGTGATAATGATTTTGAACGCATAAAGAGCGGCAATCCGTGGAATTGCATCTGTCGGTAGAAAACGATATAGTGTTATGTTAATGGAAAAATGTCGTATAGGCATCATGCTGAACTTGATTCAGCATCTCCTTTTGTTTGTGGAGATTGCGGGTCAAGCCCGCAATGACGTGGCTCTGAACAAAAAGAATATTAAGGTTTTTGAAATTTTTACAACTATATTTTTTTTTAGATTTTAAGAATAAGCAAAAAGTAATCAATGCTGATAAAAATATATTGGTATAACAATAAGACCAGTATTCATATGTATTTCATCAGTAGTAAGATCATTATATGGGCTAAGAAAATAATTAACATGTGATGTGTATCCCTTTGTAGGTATCGTCAATTTTGAACAATCAAATGCCCATGGATTGATGATTGTTTTATGTCCATCATACTCACTGTATCTTTCTAAAGATGTACGATTAGTAATAATAAAAGAAAACATTGAAGAATCGGGAAAATGATTACGATATATTTCTAATCGTTGGTTGCTAAAAGATTCAGTGGAACCAACTTTCGTTTTCATACTTTCTTCAAGAGCCTTGTTGTTTCTAAAAACCAAAATTTCCCCAAAGCAATCTTTAACGCCATTTGGCAAGCGAATTCTTATTTTTTCGCCGATTGTACCTTTAGGAACGTTTATTTTTTTTAAAAAAACAGGATAATCCAAAATCAGCTTATCATAAATATCACGACGACATTGAGTAGCATACACTGGATGGTAACTACGAATTTGATAATCATAAACTTTTACGTCACTACCGAATCCTTTAACAGGATAACAAAGCTCTACTGATTTGTTATCCACTTGACGATGCCTTAATATCATCGCAATATATGCTTCGCCTTTGAAATCAGATTCAATTTTGAAATCAATGGTAAAGATGCCATTTCTAAAATTAGTTTTCACGGGCTCGACTATATCAATCGAAGGCAAATATGAAATTGGACGAGGAAGTAATGATAACCCAAGTAACTCATAGTCTCCGCAATAATCAATGCGTTTTCCGCATGAAAACCAGAAAACAGCTACCAAACTTACTAAAATGACTATAAACTTCTTCATACTATCCTAATTATTAATTCATTACACGATATGGCAATTACATATATCAAAAATTTATATTCTACTACAGATACGCAAAATCAACTCAAAATGTTACATTATTTTCTATTTTTTTGAAAATATTTTTCGTCTAAAATATAATTGTAAGATATTACGACATTACGATTCTTGTGTGGAAGGGAGATAATGATTTTGAACGCATAAAGAGCGGCAATCCATAGGATTGCATCTCTCGGTAGAAAACGATATAGC
>Ga0099364_10008767_pt1 | contig 14170 bp, 9 predicted proteins | sample TergutTh196P3_FD_73070 | JGI IMG/M metagenome (GOLD analysis project Ga0099364, IMG submission 73070) | Microcerotermes parvus P3 segment gut microbial communities from Pointe-Noire, Republic of the Congo - Th196 P3 | ecosystem: Host-associated > Arthropoda: Insects > Digestive system > Gut ... | reverse complement strand
GGTCATGTTGTCGGAGGAGACCGCCGTGGGGCAGTATCCGGTCAAGGCCGTGCGCATGCTGGACAAGGTGGCCCGCCAGACCGAGCCTATTTTGGATAACCGCGCCTTCATACATAAAGACCAGTGCCCTCTCATCCATCCCGTGGCCGGGGCCATCACCCGGGCCGTGGCCCTTCTGGCCGCCGACCTTAAATCCAAGGCCATTGTGGCCGCCTCCCAGAGCGGCAGCACGGTCCGGCTGGTGGCCCATCTGCGGCAGCCCGTGCCGGTGGTGGGGCTGACTTCCAACACCTCCACCTACCGCCAGTTCACCTTGTCCTGGGGGGTCATCCCGGCCCTCATCCAGCCCTGCGAATCCCTGGTCCTCCTGGAGCAGTTGGCCAGCGAATGGCTGGTGCGCAACGGAATCGCCTCCAAGGGAGACCGGGTCTTTTTGACCTGCGGCATGCCGCTGCAGATTTCCGGCGCCACCAACCTCATAAAGCTCATGGATATTGGCGAGTCCGCGGGGCAATAGAGCATAAAGCCTCACGAAGGCCGGGAATTACCAGAACGTGCGCTGCGCCCTTCTCCAAATCAACGCCAGGGTTGGGGACCTGACCCGCAACGCGGAACTCATCGCCGCCGGGGCCGGACAAGCCGCCGCCCAGGGCGCGGACTTGGTCCTGACCCCGGAAATGGCCCTGACCGGTTATCCGCCCGGCGACCTTCTGCTCTACCCGCACCTGGCCGAAGAGGCCGAGGAAGCCGCCTTGGCCTTGGCCGGCCGTCTGTCCGCCGGCCCGGCCCTGGTTCTGGGCGCCATAGGACGCAATCCCCACCGTCCGGGGCGCCCCCTTTTCAACCAGGCCCTCCTTCTGGCCGGCGGCCGGGTGGCCGCGGTCCACAATAAGCGCCGCCTGTCGCCGGTCTTCGATGAGGCCCGCTATTTCGAGCCGGGCAAAACCCCGACCCTGGTCTGGTTCCAGGGCCGCCGCCTGGCCCTGACCATAGGCGAAGACCTCTGGGAAGACGATGACGACCTGCGCTCCGAAGTTCCGGACATCATTATCAATATTTCAGCCGCGCCCTTCACGGACCAAGGGGAGGCCGGGCGGGCCGCCCTGGCCCGGCGGAACCGGGCTCACCTGTTACACGTCAACCTGGTGGGGGGCAATGACGAATTCATTTTTGACGGCCGCAGCCTCTGGGTGGGCCCGCAGGGCAGGATAATGGCCCGGGCTTTCGCCGAGGACCTGGTCCTGGTTGATTTGGATTGCCCCGAACCGGCCCCGGCCCCTGACGACCGCCCTGGCCCGGAGAGCGAATACTGGCAGGCCCTGACCCTGGGGCTGGGCGATTACTGCGCCAAGCTGGGTTTAAACCGGGTTGTCCTGGGCCTCTCCGGGGGCCTGGATTCGGCCCTGGTGGCCGCCATAGCCGCGAACGCCCTGGGGCCGGAGAATGTTCGCGGCCTGATCATGCCCTCGCCCTATTCCAGCGGCCACAGCCTGACCGATGCCCTGGCCCTGGCGGACAATCTCAGGATAAGGACAGAGACCCTGCCCATCCAGGCGCTCATGGAAGCCTATTTCAGCCTCTTGGCCGCCCCCTTCGCCGGCCGGGAGGCGGATGTGACCGAAGAGAACATCCAGGCCCGCATCCGGGGCAATCTCCTTATGGCCTACGCCAACAAGTTCGGGGAAATGCTTCTCAACACCGGCAACAAGAGCGAAATAGCCGTGGGCTACTGCACCCTCTACGGCGACATGTGCGGGGGCCTGGCCGTCATCGGCGACCTCTACAAGACCGAGGTTTTTCGCCTCTGCCGCTGGCTCAATGCCGAGCGGGAGATTATTCCCTGGAATACCCTGGAAAAACCCCCCTCGGCGGAGTTGCGGCCCAACCAGACTGATGAGGAAAGCCTCCCCCCCTATGAGGATCTGGACCAGGTTCTGCGGGGCCTCCTGGAAGAGCGGCAGGGAGTGAAGGAGCTTATCGCCGCCGGCCTGGAGGCGGACGTGGTGAAACGGGTGGCCGCCCTGGTCCATGCCGCGGAATTCAAAAGACGCCAGGCCGCCCCGGTGCTGAAGCTGAAAGCCGGCTCCTTCGGCGCGGGCTGGCGCATGCCCGTTGCCAAGGGCTTCGCCTATTGACCTTGCGGCCTAAAGCACCGGCAGGGTAAGCCGGCCGCCTGGCCCGGCCTCGGCAAATATTGGGCGGACATCTTCATCGGCCTCGGTCATGGCAATATCAATGCGGCTGGCCAAGGGCATAAGCAGAGTCATTTTTTCCGGGCTCCGGCTTGGCGCTCCGTATTGCTCAAGGCAGAACCGGGAGCGGTTGACGACAAATTCATCCTGCGATTTTTCCCATGAATTATAGACAAAATCATACAGCTCGTCCAAATTCACCCCCGGCCCCTGGTCCAGGGCCAGATAGAGCCCGGAAGGTAAGAGAATCTGGGCCATTCCCGCCGGAATCGGAGCGCCCGGCCTAAGTTCAACGGCTGTCCAGTAAGGGAAGGACCGCCCCAGGCGGACTTCTTCCTTGCAAAGGCCGAAGCGGCCGCGGACCAGGCTGGCTATGGGCTTTAAGCGGATGGACATGAGCTTCCAGGCCAGGTCGTAGTCCCGCTTCATGGTTTCGGCGCCTAAAGTCATCCAATTGCCGAAGAGATTTTTCTGGGTTACGGTCTTTATGGTCGGTTTGAAAAAGTTTTTGCTCATGACGCCTCCCTTGCCCTTGAGCATTTTACAATTTAAACACCCCTTAAAAGACAATCAGCCAGTCGGCGAAGCCGGTTTTATCGCCAAAAGTTGGTAGCTGGATGAACGTTCGTTCACATTCATATAAGTATTTATATATTAATTTTCTTATAATAGCAAGAAAATTTCATTATTCAAAAAAAGCCCGCCTGGCTGATTCTCTCTACCAAGCGGGGCCTAAATTATTAATTCCATTTTTTCATCAAAATTACTTACACGGTTTGCTCCTCCAGCAACTGCCCGGCCAAGGCCGTCGCCTCCGGGCTGGGCCTCGCCCCTCCCAGCATCCTGGCCAGCTCTTCCACCCGCTCCCCGGGACTTAGGGAGGTTATGGCCGTCGTGGTGCGGGAAGGGTCTTCGGCCGGGCCCTTGGTCACCCTGAAATGGCGGCCCGCCAGGGCGGCCACCCGGGGCAGATGGGTAATGACCACCAACTGGCGCCGCCCGGCCAGTTCCGAAAGGCGTCCGGCCACGGCTTCGGCCGCGGCTCCGCCCAAGCCGGCGTCAATTTCATCAAAAACCAGCATCTGGTCGCCGGGCCGGCCTTCCAAAGTTTTCAGGGCTAAAAGCACCCGCGACAGCTCTCCCCCCGAGGCGATGCGGCCCAATGAGGCCCGCCCCTCGCCGGGATTGGGGCTGAACAGAAAATCAACCCGGTCAAAGCCGGAAGGCCCCAGGCGTTCGGATTGGTCCCCGTGGTCATCCCAGGCCACTTCCATGCTCATCTTGGGAAAACCAAGGGGCCTTAAGGCGGCGGTCAGGCTGGATTCCAAAGATTCGCCGGCCTTCCGGCGGGCCCGGGAAAGCCGTTCAGCCGCCTCCAGAGCCCGGGCCAGGGCGGCATCTTTCTCACGGCCCAGATGGGCCAAATCCAGCCCGGCCCCATCGAGACGGTCCAGAATTTCCGCCAAACCGCGGCCCCGGCCGATGAGTTCCTCAAGGCTCAGGCCGAACTTGCGCTTGGCCTTGGCCAAGATGTTCAGGCGTTCCTCAACCCACTCCAGGCGTTCGGGCCGCATTTCCAGGTTCCGGCTGAAAACTTCCAGTTCCGCGGCCAAATCGGCCAAAAGGTGAGAGCAGTTCTCCGCCGTGTCCAGGGCTTCGGCCAGGCGCGGGTCCAGAGCGGCGGCTGTTTCCAGGCCCCGCCGCACCCGCCCGAGTTTTTCCACCACATTGCCCGGCTCACTGCCCAGGCCGGCGACCACGGCGGCCAGGCTTTCGGCCAGGCGGCCGCTGTGGCGGGCGGCGTTCTTTTCCGCCAGAAGGGCCTCGTCTTCCTCGGGCTTTAAGGCCAGCTTATTTATTTCTTCAAGCTGAAATTCGTAAAGGTCGCGTTTTTCAGCATCCGTTCGCAGGTTTTCCTCCAGGGCCGCCAAAGCCCCGGCCGCCCGGTCCAGGGAAGCCCAGGCCGCGGCCATTTCGGCCAGCAAGTCTCCGTGGCCGCCGAAGCTGTCGAGATAATTCATAAGGCGGCCCGGTTTGATGAGCATTTGCTGCTCGTGCTGTCCCGAGATGCTCAAAAGTTCCTCTCCCAGCCGGGCCAACTGGGTTACCGAGGCCGGCGCGCCGCCGATATAGGCCCTGCCCCGCCCGGACAGAGACACCACCCGGCGCAGGAGGAGTTCATCGGTGGGCTCAAAGCCCTGCTCGGCCAGAAGGGGGGCGAAGGCTTCCGGGTCGGCCAGATGGAAAAGGCCCGTGACCTCGGCTTCCTCGGCGCCGGCCCGCACCAGTTCCGCCCCGCCCCGGCGTCCCGTCAAAAGACCCAGGGCTCCCACCAGGATGCTTTTGCCCGCCCCGGTTTCGCCCGTCATAAGATTGGCCCCGGGCCCGAAGGTAATGGTCAGGGCGTCTATGAGGGCCAGATTTCTGACAGTCAGTTCAGTCAGCACATTCCTGTTTCCCGCCTCAGGTAATCAGAGGCCTCGGCCACCAGATTCTGGGCCGCTTCGGCATCCTCTTCCCGCAGAGTGCCCAGGCCGCAGGCCGTGGTCAGCATGGCCTGATTAACAAGAAGTTCCCAGGGCACCCCCTGGCCGGCCAAGCGACGCCAGGCCTCCAGAAGGCGGCCGGCCAAAAAGGCGGCCGTAAGGTCCGGCCGGAAGCCGGCGGCCGGGACCAGGCCCCAGGCAATACGGCCGCCTTTTTCCAAAAATTTCCTTATGGGACCGGGGTAAAGGCAGAACTGCTCCAAAACCGTAAAGGCGTCGAAGTTGATTATATCCAGGTCCGAGCCCAGAAGGAGAGACCAATCGGTGTTGCCGCAGACATGGGCGCCCAGGAGAACGGGGCCGTCCTGGCGAACCACCTCCCCCGCCGCGCTCATGGTCTGGAGAACCTTCTCCGCGCTGAGGGTGGAAAAAGCCGAACCGAAAGCGGTCAGGCCCGGCTCGTCCAGAAAGACCACCGGGGTCCGCCCCAGGGCCCGGATTTGGGCGGCCGCCCAGGCGGCTTTTCCGCCCAGAGCCAGGGAAGCGGCCTCCAAAAGCTCGGGGTCGTCCCCCAGGGTTTTCTGCTCGTCATCCAGCAAAACCATCTGGCTGAAGGTTACCGGGCCCAGGATTTGAATTTTTAAAAAAGCCGGCCCGAAGGCCGCGTCCGTGCCGGCTCGGTTCATAAAGGCGTCCCAGCCGAGGCGGGAACGGGGGGCCAGGGCCAGAAAATCTCTCTCCCCGGCCAGAAAGCGGGTGTAAAAATCGGCCAGTTCCTCTTCCCGGCCCTGGCTTTTGGCCCGGACCCGGCGCTTTTCCGGGTCAACCGACAGGGCCGGGAGTCCATCCAAAGCGCTCCAGAACATATCTTCCCAAAAACTTAGGGCAACCATCTGCGGCGAGGCCGGAATGGTCAGGGCGGCCAAATCTCTCAAGGCCGGCCCGACCTCCCGGTAGGGGAAGGAGCCGACGGCTGTGGTGGCGAAGGGGGGGAGCATGCTATGGCCTCATTCCGGCAGGGCGGACAGGAGGCTGTCGCCTGCGCTCAAGTAGCGGTTCAGGGCTTGGATAAGAGCCAATTTTTTGCGGTAGAGAGACTCGATAAAACTGGTTTTTTCACCCAGGGCCTCGTCTAAGTCGCACAAAAGGGGGCGGCCCGCCTCCCAGGTTACCGCGGCCCGGCGAGTCTGGTGAGCCAGGTGGGCGCCTCGGTGGTGGAGGGCCAGGGTGGCCCCCCGGCTGTAGAGATCAACGGTCAGGCCCTCCTCGGCCTCCTGTTGGATAAGGACGGCAAAGAGGGTCAGGGGCATCTGAAAAAAACGGGCATTGAAAAAGAGGTCGCCGGCCAGGCGCCGGGCGGCCAATTCCCTGGGACGGCCGCCGGCCCCGGCCCAGGCCGACTTGAGGTGGGCGGACATGAAATCAACGAAGCGTTCATGGCCCAGGTTTTCCAGGGGGCTGAAGGGGGCCAGGCGGCCGGCGAACTCCAGGCGGGGCGCGGAAGGGTCCCGGCCGGTCATGTGATTCAGGAACCCGGTCAAGGCCGCCTCCTGGTCGTCGCTTTCAGCCCAAAGGTCGAAGAAAATCCTTTCCCAAAAACCGCCTTCACCGGCTCTTAAAGAGGCGGCGTTTTTAAGGAGGGCCTTCAAAGGGCCAGGCCCCATGATTTCCGGCGGCCAGAGGGCCAGGTGGGGGGTCAGCTTGGGGAAATGGGCCTCCAGGAGAGCCAGAGCGCCCTTGCGTCCGCTGAAATCGGCCAGATGAACAGGAGCATCCGGGCCGCGAGCCGCCCGGACCAGGCGCAGAAATTCACCTTCTGTCAGGCCTTGAGCCGCGGACAGTTCCCGGACCATGACCGCGAGGCGCTCTTCCACCGCCTCCCGCCCCGCCAGCCGGGAAGCCGGGGCCACCTGCTCCAGGCCCACGGGCCGGCCGATATAGTCTGAATCAAAACGGGCGGCCAAGGCGGGAGGAGAAGGGGGAAGCCGGTCCGCCTCCGGGGCCTCGGCCTCGGCCTTTGGTCCGGCCAGGACCAGGGAACCGGCCAAAATCAGGCTGAAGAGGCTGCGCCGGGCCACTTTTTTGGCCCCTTCCAGTAACTGGCGGCCCAAGTTGAAGCCGCCGCCGCTCTGGGCCTGGTCCATCTGGTCCGGGGCCGGGGGCTCGGAATCGTCGGAGACAGGGGCGGGGGGCTCCAGAGAGGCGGGCAGGGCGCCCGCCTGGGCCACCAGGGTCCAATACAGGAGGGAGAGCTGATCCTGCCTCTCTTCCAGTTCCCGGATACGGGTATCCCGCCGGCTTAGTTCCGTGGTCAGGCTGTCCACCTGGCGGGCCTGGTTTTCCAGGCGGCTCTTCATTTCTCCCAGGCGGTCGCCGGCCCGGGCCCCCAGGAAATTCATGCCCGCCCAGGCGGCCTCCAGCCGGCCGTCCTGCTCTGCCAGGTCACGGTCGGCCCGCACCAGTTCACCTTTAAGGGTCTCAATCTCCTCTGTCTGGCCGGAGAGCCTGGCCTCCAGTTCGGCTTGGGAAGCCTCCCAGGCCGCGCGGTCCTGCCGGGCCTGGGCCAGTTCAGCCACGCCGGCCACAAAAGAACGGGCCAGGAACTCCACCAGGGGGTGGAACCCGTCCAGCCTGGCTTTAAAGGCCGCGGAAAGCCGGACAGCCGGTTCCCGGCCCCCGTCTTCCAGGCCCAGACCCCGGTTTTCCTCACGCAGATAGCGGGCCAGCTCCAGGTTGGCGTCCCCGGGCGGGAGGCTCTCTTCCGCGGCCTTAAGAAAATAATCCAGAAGCGGTTCCAGTTCTGCCAGGCGATTCCAGTGTTCTTTCATCTCCAGGGCCTGGCCTTCCAAATCCCGCCGCAGTTCCGACTCCACCCGGCCGGCTTCACTGAGGCGCCGGTCATAACGCCGCTTCATCAAATCCAGGGCCTGGCCCAGTTTTTGAGAGCGGCGGTTCAGCCGGGCGATGAGGCTTTCCTGCTCCCGGGACAGGGCGGGGCGCGGGGCCGGAGGCTCGCTAAGGGAATGGAGGCGTTCCCGGGCCTGGGCCAGTTCAGCTTCCCGCTCGGCCAGAACCCCGGCCCAGTGTTCGCGCTCGGCCCGGGCAGCCTCAAGGGCCGCTTCAGCTTCTTCAGCCAGGCCGGTTTCCCGCCGGGCCAAAATCTTTTCCCACCGCTCCCGCTCATGGCGGACAGCCGCGGCCAGCTCTTTCTCCCGAGCCTCCTGGCGGGACTCACGCTCTATCTGGGCCGCCGCCGCCGCCTGGGCCAATTCCTCTTCCCGTTTGGCCAGACCCTCTGCCCACTGGTCCTTTTCGGCCTGGACAGCCTCGGCCAGTTCCAGTTCCCGGGCCGCGCCGGTCAGGCGCAAATTGGCTTCACGCAGCTCCGAATCCTGCTTCATCCGGGTCAAGGTCAGGCCGTGCTTTTCCCTGGTCTGCTGAAACCTGGCCTCGCCGCGCCACAGGGCCTCTCCAAGAACGGCGATCAGGGGGAGCAGGCTGTCGGTGACGCCGGCCTCCAAGTCGGTCAACTGGCCGGCCAGGCGTTCTTTTTCCTGCTCCAGGCCCCCCAGGCGGTCTTCCAGGATTTTTTTGTCAGAATCCGCGGCGTCAGCCGCGACTTCAGCCGATAGCTTGGCCTCTTCCAACTGGCCCAGAAGGGCCTTCTGCTCCTTTTCCAGGTCGGTCAGCTTCAGGCGGGCCGAGCCCAGTTCAGCCCGCATCTCCTGGCGGGCAGCCACCAGGCGCAGAAGGTTGCGCTTCTGCCGGGTCAGGGCGAGGCTGAGAAAATCTTTTTCCGCCTCGGCCTGGAGCAGGCGTTGATTCTTTTTGGCTAAATTTCCCCTGAGGGAATGATGGGCCTGGACCAGAAGGTCCAGCCGGCGCCGAAGGGCGGAGGCGGTTTCCCCCAGAGCCTGGCGGGAGCGGTTGACCGCGGCCAGTTCTTCCCGGTGGCGGTTTAATTCCGCGGCCAAAGCCTCGGCCCTGATGCCGGCCTCGGCCTCCTCCGCGGCTTTCCGGCGTAAAGCGGCCTGGAGTTCCCGCCGGTCCGCCTCCAGCCTGCTCTTTTCCTGCCTTAGGTTCGCCAGTTGGGCGGCCGCCTCCTGGTGCTCGGCCAAAAGGGGCCGTATAGCGTTGTCCTGGTATTCATTAAGGGCGGCGCGGAAATCCTCTACCCGCCCGCGGGCCTGGGTTAAAGCCTCGGTCAAAAGGCCATGCCGGCGGGCCAACTCACCGCGCTGGTGACGCAATAATTGAGTTTCTTCAGTAAGGTGCGAAAGCTTTTGATCAGCCGCCGTAAGGAGCTTGGCTTTTAGCTCAAAAACCCTCATCAGGCGGGCCTTGGTCAGCCCCGTTTCACCCAGGGCGCGGCGGGCTTCAGCCAACTGCTCGGCCAGGCGTTCCTTTTCCAGTTGGACAGAGGAAAGGGTCTGGTCCAGAGGGTTGCGCTCCACAAGCGGGGCGGGCGGGCGGGCTATGGCCGAGGCCAGTTTTTTGAGCCGGCTCCTGGCCGTATCCATGACGGCCGGCCGGTTTGCCGGGCGCCGGAGCTGTTCCAGCAATTCGGCGCTGCCGGCCTTCAGCTTCTGGCTGGATGAGAGCCGTCCTCCCGCCAGGGAGAGGCGGTGGCGCAGGTCTTCCAGAAGGGCCTGTGTCCGCCCCAGAATCCTGGCCGCGGAGAGAAAGTTTTTTTCCAGGTAGGCCGGGCGGCCCAGGCGTTCGGGCAGAAAAAAATAAAGCCGGGCCATTTCCCGGCGTATATCCACCACCGACCCCCAGAGGGCGGTCAGCCCTCTGCTCAAGCTCTCCAGGCGGCCGCGGGTTTCAAGGCCGCGGGCCCCGGTAAGCTTCTCCTCCGCTTCGGCCAGGGAGCCGGCCGCGGTTTCCAGCGCCTGGGCCGCCAAGGGCTCGGCCAGGGTGAGATCCCGCTCGGTCTGGTGCAAATCCTTCAGCCGCCCGGCCAGATGCCGAACTATGTCCGCCCAGTCCCGTTCCGGCTCCGAGCCGTCCAGGGCCAGGGCCAAAAGGTCATCCAATTCCGCGGTGAGAGCCCCGGTTTGTTGAGTCCAGCCCTCACCTTTCAAGGCCAGGGCCTGGGCCGAGCTCACCTCGGCCCGTAAATTCCGAATGGCCCCGGTCAGGTCGGCCTGAGGAGAGGCGGACCAGGCCGGCTCGTTATTTGAGCCGGCCTTAAGGGCGAGATCCTGGCTTTCGGCCAGACGCCTGGCCTTGCGCCACATGGCTCTGGCCTCGTCCAGCCAAAGGTCGGATTCATCCTTCAGCCTGGGCCAGAGGCGGGCGGCCCGCTCCAGGCCGGCCCGGCCCGCGGCCAAGGCCGTCCGCCGCTCTTCCAGGGGGCGCAGAGCCGCCTCCAGGCCAAAGCGGCTGATGGGCCAATTCTTCTCCAGGCTGATTCCGGCCTGGATTAGCCGGCCGATTTCCACATCCAGGGCGGCCGAGGCCTGGCGGACGGTCTCCGGCCCCCTGGGAAAGTGGGCCGGGAGACGCCCGGCTTCCGGCCGGACCTCACCTTCCAGGGCCAGGGCAAAAAAATCAGAAAGTGAAGCCGCCCCCAGGTCCCGCCCGATTTCCGGCCCGAGCCTGTCCGGCGGAAGGGGCGGCTCCGGCCTGTAGCCTTCCTCAGGGGGGACGAAGCCGCTCAAGAGCCGGCCTATTTCCCTGGCCAGCTCCCGAAAGGCCGGGAAATCGGCCCGCCTGGCTTCATCCGCGGCGGCGGAGTGGGCATTCCCCTCGCCTTGAAACTGGAAAGCCCTTATCATTCCATTCTTCAGCGTAGATACTCAATCATTTGAACGGCAATGGAACGAGCCACATTTACCTGGGCTTCGGCCGTGGAAGCTCCCAGGTGGGGGGTGACCACGACATTGTCCAGGGTCAGCAGGGGGTTATCCGGGGGCGGGGGTTCGCTTTCAAAAACATCCAGGCCGGCGCCGCCCAGGCGGCCGGCGGTCAGGGCTTCGGCCAGGGCGGCCTCATCCACCAGCCCGCCCCGGGCGCAGTTTATGAGTACAGCCCCGGGCTTTAAGGCGTTGAAGATGACTTCGCGGCTGAAAAGGTTACGGGTTTTCGAGTTTAAGGGCAGATGGAGGCTTATGAAATCAGAGGCGGCCAAAAGTTCCGTCCAGCCGCAAGGGCGGGCTCCATCGGCGGTGATAACCTCGTCCTTGACCTCCGGGTCATAGGCCAGAACCTCCATGCCCACGCCCCGGGCCAGGATGGACAGCTTTCTGCCCACGGCCCCGTAGCCGACCAGGCCCAGGGTCTTGCCGCCCACTTCAAAGCCAAACCCGCTTAGAGTATTTTTTTCCCAGCGGCCGGCCGCCAAGGCGCTGTGGGCCTGGCATACGCGGCGGGCCAGGGCCAGCATGAAACCCAAGGCCAGCTCGGCCACGGCGCCCGCGTTCTGGCCCGGAGTGTTTAACACGGCTATGCCCCTGGCCCGGGCCGCCTCCACATCTATGGTGTCCACCCCGGCCCCGGCCCGGCCCACCACCTTCAGCCGGCCGGCCGCGGCCAAAAGTTCGGCCGTGACCCGCACCGCGCTCCGCACTACCAGGCCCTCACATTCGGCAACAGCGGCCCGCAGTTCCTCCGGCCCCAGGCCGGGACTGACCAGGGCCTCGAAACCGGCTTCCCGGAAGAGTTTGGCGCAGATGGGGTCAACCTTTTCAGCAATCAATATTCTAGTCATTCGGCAGTCTCTTTCTTGCGGCGAGAGCGCGGGCGCAGCCGGGCCTAGCCTTTGGCGCGTTGAAATTCACGCATGAATTCAACCAGCTTATTTACCTCGTCCAGGGTTATGGCATTATAGAGCGAGGCCCTGAGACCCCCTACGCTGCGGTGTCCGCCCAAGCCGTCCAGGCCGGCGGCCTTGGCTTCCTTTTTGAAGCGTTCGGTCAGTTCCTCGTCAGGCAGGTGGAAGGTTACGTTCATCAGGGAACGGCTGCCCGGCTGGGCCGTCCCTCTATAGAAGCCCCCGCTTTGGTCCAGGGCCTGGTAGAGGGTTTCGGCCTTGACCCGGTTCAGGCCGGCCATAGCCTCAAGGCCGCCGATGGTGTTCTTCAGCCATTTGAAGGTTAGCCCGGAAATATAGATGGCCCAGACCGGCGGAGTGTTATACATGCTCTGTTCTTTGATATAAATAGGGTAGCTGAGGAGGCTGGGCACTTCCAGGCGGGCCCGGTCGGCCAGACTCCGCTTCAGGGCCACCACCGTCACGCCGGCCGGCCCTACATTTTTCTGGGCCCCGGCGAAGAAGAGGCTGAACTTATCTACCTCAAAGGGCCGGGACAGAAAATCAGAGGACATATCGGCCACCAAGGGGGCCGGGGGGCTGGGGAAGCGTTTCCACTGGGTGCCCCGGATGGTGTTGTTGGAGGTGATATAGACGTATTTAGCCTCGGGGTTGAAATCAAAGGCTTCCGGAATATGGTTGAAATTTTCGGGTTCGGAGGTGGCGGCCAGGCGGGGGTTGGCCCCGCAGATGCGGGCCTCCTTGTAAGCCTTGGTGGACCACATCCCGGTGTTGATGTAATCGCAGGACCCGGCGGGTCCGGCGAAATTCAAGGGGAGCATGGCGAACTGGAGGCTGGCTCCGCCCTGGCAGAAAATCACCGCCCACTCTTCATTGAGGCCCAGGAGAGACCGTAAATCGGCCTCGGCTTCCTCGACCATTTTAATAACGTCCTTGGCCCGGTGACTGTTTTCCATGATGGACATTCCAGTTCCGCGCCAGTCAAGCATATCCCGGGCGGCTTCCTCCAGTACGGGCAGGGGAAGGGCCGCGGGGCCGCCGTTGAAATTGGCCACTCTCATGTTCTGGCTTCCTTTTGAGCGGCGCCTCTGAAAAGCGCCGTTTTTAACGGCCTTCACTAAATGGTATTCAATAGGGATTGTTGAAGGCCCGAAGTTTTTGATTCGCAAACAACCTGGCATCAAGCCCCAGGCTTGACCAACTTAACACTATAAAATGCCCAAAGGGTCTCGTCAAGGCTTTTCTGTCAAGCTGTCACTGTCAAGCGTAATGGGGCTGACGCGAGGAAGGCTCAAGCGGGCGCGAAAGCCTTTAAGCAGCCGGAAGCCTCATTGAGGTTTTGCGCGGCTCAGTCATTTACCGAATCGGGGGGGATAATGGGCGTAGGCGGCTCCTCCGGGTTATCAACTATAACCGGCGTGGGCGGTGAAGGCTGGGGAGGCGGCGGGGCCTCCTGGGCCAGGGCCGGGGCCGCCGCGAGAGCCAAGGCCAGGGAGAGGGTCAAGAGTGTCTTTTTCTGGTGCTTTTTCATGGTCATCTCCTGAAAACAGTAAAATTATCCAGAGTATTTAAGGTTCTGCCGCCGGGGGGGATAAGTCCAGCTCTTCCACACCCCGGAAGCCGGTGAAGCCGGCCTGTGCCCAGTTTCCCCTCCACTTGAGGTTCAATTCCAGGGGTCTGCCCAGCAGGCGGCCGTTTTCATCCAGGCAGGTGCCTATGAAGCTCAGGCCCTCGGCCGGAGCCTCGGACCGAAGTTCCAGACGGTAGAGCTGCGGGCAGAATTCATCCAGGCCCAGCCTGGAGCGGAAATATTTGAATATCCTGGATTCCATCCCTCTGAAATCCACCACGGCCCACAAATGGCTGCGGCCTATGGAGGCGCGCCTCAAGGCTTCTACGTCCCGGCGCGCCGCGCCCGCGCCCCGGTCGTTATCCGGCCGGGCTGAGACCGGGGAGGGGGGCGGGGCTTCGAAGCGGCGGACTGAATCCCGAAAAAGCAGCAGGATTGAGAGAGAGACCCCCAACAGAATGACCATCCCGGCCAGGGCGGAGGCTTCCGTTGTCCAGGCCCGCCGGGGGAAGATGGTCACTTCCTCTTCCCAGGCGTGAGAAGCCTCCCCCGGCGGGTGGGGGGCGGGCTCGGTGCTCCTGGCCCGGAGGCGCCTTAAAAGCTCCTCCCGCTCCCCCCCTTCCCGGATGATGGCGGGGGGGGGCTGATCTTTAATGCCCTGGCCGGGGGGGTGGAGGAAGAAGCGTTCCCCGCACCTTGGGCAGCTGGCCCAGCCCCCGCCGGGCGGCACCCTGTCATCGGCCAGGGCCAGGCCACGGGCGCATTTCGGGCAGGCCAGCTTCATTTATTCGGGCAGTAAATCCCTGAACATATCAGCATCGGTGATGGTGAAGCCCATATCCAGCACTTCGCGCCAGGAGACCATGGCGCTGTCATTGCCTACTCCGGCGGGCACGAAGATGCGGTTGCGGTTGGAGTTGAAGCTGGTGTTGCCATAAATCGTGCCTTCGCCGGTCTTAAGTATCCAGGCTTCGGAAGCCATGCCCTTGCCGGACTGCCTCGCCCCGGTGACCTGATCCATGGGCGCCTGCTCCTGCCCGGCCTGGGCCTGGAATGACCTGGTCTCGCCCTGGACAAAGCCCGTGTAGGCCAGAAGGTCGGGGTGGGGCAGGCCGGTGAAGGTCTCCACCACGTTGAGGTAGCTGTC
>Ga0099364_10008766_pt1 | contig 14171 bp, 8 predicted proteins | sample TergutTh196P3_FD_73070 | JGI IMG/M metagenome (GOLD analysis project Ga0099364, IMG submission 73070) | Microcerotermes parvus P3 segment gut microbial communities from Pointe-Noire, Republic of the Congo - Th196 P3 | ecosystem: Host-associated > Arthropoda: Insects > Digestive system > Gut ... | reverse complement strand
ATCAATGTATTGCCTGCGTCTTTCGTGAGCTAGTTTTGGGATGCCAGATACAACATCAGCCAACCATTGAGCATTGATTTCAAGGGGGAGCAGGTCAGGTTCCGGAAAATACCGGTAGTCCTGAGCATCCTCCTTTAAACGCAAACTATGGGAGATACCGGCATCATCATCCCAACGACGCGTCTCTTGAGTGACTTCTCCGCCGTTCGCAATGACTTTGATTTGCCGAGCGGATTCATATTCAATAGCGCGTCCAATGGCTTTGAACGAATTAAGATTCTTCATCTCAGTGCGCACGCCTAGTTCGCCATCCTGCGGACGTACAGAGAGGTTGATATCTACGCGAAGAGAACCTTCTTGCATTTTGCCATCGCAGACATCAAGAAACATTAAGATTTCCCTGAGCTGTTCGAGATATGCCAGCACCTCCTGCGACCCACGGAAATCAGGATATGTGACAATCTCCAAAAGGGGAACGCCACAGCGATTGTAATCCATGAGAGTATAGTCGTTTTGCGCATCATGAATAAGCTTGCCTGCATCTTCTTCAATATGGATTTCACGAATCCCGATGGTCTTCTTATGCGTAGACGGCATGATCACCATGTGTCCATCTTGGCAAATGGGTATATGCAATTGTGAAATCTGATAGGCTTTCGGAAGATCCGGGTAGAAATAATTCTTTCGGTCGAACCTGCATTGCTGGTTAATCGTACAATTTAAGGTATGCCCCACTTTGATTGCATATTCGACTACATTACTATTTAATTTAGGTAATGCGCCTGGCATTCCTGCGCAAATTGGGCAAACATTGGTATTAGGAGCCCCACTGAATGAATTTTTGCAACCACAGAAGAGTTTAGTTTCTGTTGATAGTTCTGCATGAACTTCCAAGCCGATTACAGTTTCCCATTTCATTGCAATACAACCTCTTTTGGTAGGGATGTAGGATCTGGATACAGGATATAGAATATTGGATTTAGGGTGGAAGAGTGGAAACTCGTTAGCAATTTGCTCTCATTACGCTTTCTGCGGAAAAAAAGTATGCCAGTTGGTACGTTTTTGATAAACTTGCGCTGTCTCAACAAGCTCCCTATCTGCGAAAGCTTTGCCTATCAGCTGGAATCCTATTGGCAATCTAGACTCATCGAAACCACAGGGTAGAGCGACTGCCGGAAGCCCTGCCAGATTCACGGAAACGGTGTATATGTCGCCCATATACATTTTTAGAGGGTCATTCACATTTTCACCTAACTTGTAGGCTGTGGTTGGGGCAATTGGTGATAGAATCAAATCAAAGTGTTTAAACAAACTATCAAAAGCATTCTTAATCAATGTGCGAGCCTGCAATGCTTTTTTATAATAAGCGTCATAATACCCTGATGACAATACAAATGAACCAAGCATTATTCTTCTTTTAACTTCCAGACCAAAGCCTTCGCTGCGCGAGCTACGGTACAAAGCGGAAAGCGAGCTTATGTCAGAACCGCGGTATCCATACTTCAAACCATCGTACCTGGAAAGATTGCTTGATGCTTCAGCGCAAGCGATTATGTAGTATGCTGCAATCATATAATCCATCAATGGCATGTCGAATTCCTCAACCGTTGCTCCTGCTGACTCGAGTTCCTTAGCTGCGGAGAGAACTGAGTCCCTGACACTCATATCGATGCCACCCTCAAAATAATTCCTTGGAAGTCCAATTCTTGAACCGATTAAATGGGACTCATGTGATTCACTGAAACTGAAAGGCTTCTCAACTATGCAGGTGCTGTCTTTTTCGTCAGGACCTGATATTATCGAGAGCACAGTAGCGCAATCCTCGATATTGTGACCCATGGGACCGATTTGGTCCAGAGAGGAGGCATAAGCAATCAAACCATACCGGGATACCGATCCATAGGTAGGCTTGATGCCGGTAATTCCGCAAAATGAGCAAGGTTGGCGTATGCTGCCCCCGGTGTCGCTTCCTAAAGCCAATGGTATCATACCGCCGGATATTGCCGCTGCACTGCCTCCGGAGGAACCTCCGGCAACCCGCGTGCTATCCCATGGATTGCGGACATTGCCATACGCACCGGTCTCGCTGGAGCCGCCCATGGCAAACTCGTCCATGTTGAGCTTGCCGACAATTACCATCCCGGCTTCTTCCAATCTGTCGATAACCGTTGCGTTGAATATAGGCACATACCCGCTGAGGGATTTTGAGGCGCAGGTTGTCTCAATGCCAAATGTGGAAATATTATCCTTTATAGCTATCGGTACTCCGGCAAGAGGCGAGAGAGCTTCGCCTGCATCGAGCCGCTTTTGGATTTCGTTTGCTTTAGCAAGTGCAGTTTTCTTAGAAAGAGACAAAAAAGCGTTATATTCCATGTTCGTCTTTTCGATGAAGTCCAAATAAGCCATGACGACTTCAGGAACATTGTATATTCCGGATTTTATTGATGAAGATAGCTCCAAAGCGCTCAAATTGAACATAAGTATATACCTCATTTACCTCGCAGATCGCGCTGAAGGGCGATAGGTGGTGTTAATTAAACGGGATGGATGCATGGCTCGTATGGTGCGAAGCATTGGGGCGTCATCTCACACGGTTGCCATTGCACCTATCGAATCAAGAGATAGTAGGCAGTAGGTGATTACAGCATAAGATTAGCCGATTTTATTGACTAAATAGTTTTCGGCACTATGAACGTTTCGCCATTATGTTCTGGAGCGTTTTTCAAGATTAGCTCCCGGCTTGATGATTCCTTTATGCTGTCATCGCGCAAAGCGTTTACATCATCAAATGGGTGGCTGCGCTCCGGAACACCATTCGTGTCGAGTTCGCTCAGTGTTGCAATGTTATTTAGGATATTTTCCAAATCATCGGTGAGCTGCGCTTTCTCTTGGTCGGTCAAGATCAAACAAGAGAGGTCTTCAAGATAAGAAATTAAGGACTCATCAATTTTTGCGGTTTTGTCATTGTTATCTGCTTTTGACATGGTTATCTCCGATTGTAGGCGATGTTTTTGCTACGCAATATATGAGCGAAAAACACGCTAGAATTGATAAGCAGGAGTTCACGCATGGTGCTGTGAGTATCTGCTGCTGTGCAAGTCGATTTCCAAAGGATTTACGGTGCTGCTTGGCTGAAAAGGCAAGCAAAATATCGCCTATCTTTACATTCGATAGAAAACATACTGCACAGCAAATAGAAAGCACAAACCATAACCCCTGTAAAACCAAACAAAGGCATACATCGGCAAGCTGCATAGCAGCTGCCAATAAACACCTTTGTCTATTGGATGCAAATTATCACAAAAACCGATTTTTGTCAATATCTTTTTCCGTAGCCGCAACCGCTTAGTTACTGGTCATGCTCGGTGAGGAACGGATGTTTTTATGACCCGTAAGCGCAACCAAGGACGGTGGAGCGCTCGCGAGTGGGCGCACGGATGCGCCCTCGTAGCGATAGGGTCACAAAAATAGCCTTCCGAGCGCAAGAGCGTGACCAGTAACACCGCTTATATGAACCACATGTGATATTGTCTCACCAAACCGCAACCGCTTGAAGATTGCAAGCTTAATTGCCCATGTTTTTACCAGTTGACTATGTGCAGCAAATTCCAGCATAGGTAGCGTTCTTGCCCTTGATAGCCGTTTAATGTAAATACTGCGTTGCGCAAGCTTATGATAGCCATTCTCGCCGGCACTTTAATGCAAAAGCAAAATTGCAATTCATGCCAATGCACTCACATGCGAACCGGCTAGCTAAAACGCTGCACTAAATAATCGTGGGTGCGGGATTCCGCTTCGTCGTCCAGCGGTGGCATCTCAACATCACTCCCATACTTGCGCTCTAGAGCCTTTTGCAAGATATAGTCTGACAGTACAGGATTCTTTGGGAGCACAGGACCGTGGAGGTACGTGCCGATGACATTTTTGTAGATAATTCCCTCGATGCCGTCTTCGCCATTGTTGCCAAAACCTCTTGCTACCTTGCCAAGGGGAGTATGATCCCCAATATGTGTCCTGCCACTGTGGTTTTCAAAACCTACCAGTTTTGTTTGAAGTCTCGGCGAATCACATTGCAGCACGATATTACCCACAAGCCGCTTATTGCCTGAAACAGTATAAGCATCGATGAGAGACAAGCCCCTGATTTCTTCTTCACCTGCTTGGTAATAATGGCCAATCAATTGATACCCACCGCAAATAGCAAGCAAAACACCATCCTTTTCCACATAGGTTTTTAATACCTCTTTGTAGTCCAGCAAGCGGGTTGTGGCGATTTTTTGTTCTCGATCGGAACCGCCGCCCATGAAGATGATGTCTGCTTCATCAATGTTCAATTCATCACCTAGTCTATATTGTGTCACTGAAGCACTGATTCCTCGCCACAAAAGCCGTTTTTGCAAGCAAAAAACGTTGCCATGATCTCCGTAGAGATTCAACAGATCAGGTAACAAATGTGCGATACCGATATGCATGGATTCCATTTATTTGCCTCCCAGACTGATCAGGGCTTTGCGCGTTTCAACCAATGGTGTGTAATTAACCAATACATATAACACCTCGTTCCTGTAACTAAGTGTTGATTTGATTGCTGCTTCGATGTTTTTGTCAAAAATGATGTTCCTTGTATCGATATCGGCATATTTCAACCGAAGGTAAACATCCTCGGCTCGTTCTCCGCTTGCGGCGAAACGAGAAAAGCCTTGAATGCATAACTCCTCGAAAGCAACATCCCAGAGCCAGGAAACATCGGTTCCGTCCTGATCGTTGTCATGAATTATGATGACAACATCCTTTTTGCGTGGATCTCTCAACATATCAGTTATGACTTGATTGAATCCTGCAGGGTTCTTGGATAGATTCAAAATCACAGGGATACCCTGGATTGCGAACTCTTCCATTCTACCTGCTTGCGTACTGTATGCGGCGAGGATATCATTGATGTTAGTAAGGTCAATACCTAGCATAGAAGCTGCTGAAATCGCCGCGAGAATATTATAGACATTGTGAACACCAATGAGCTTTGCACTTATGTGAAGACCGATGGCATCGAATTGCACATAGTTATCGAGGTTAACGTTGGTTGCCATAAAATCCGGTTTGGGCCGTGCGAAGCCGCAATGCTCGCAATAGTAATCACCAAGCTGGCTGTAATGATAATAGTTGTACTTAAGTTCATGCCGGCAAAAAACGCAGAACCTGCTCTCTTTTGTTTCGTGCAACACCAAATCGAGCTGCTCACCAATGCTAAAAAAGCAGCGTTTTTGTTGCTCGTTTTCAAGCAGTCCTACGCAAAGAGGGTCATCGCAGTTTAACACCATCATAGTATCAGGCGTTTTATCTATAGCTCTTTTTAGCCAATCAACTGTTAAGTCGATTTCACCGTAGCGGTCAAGCTGATCTCTGAAAAAATTCGTGATGATCATATAGTCAGGTTTAATGCTGTCAAAAGCTCTGGTAGCTGTTGCTTCGTCTATTTCGAGGCATACATATTCAGCCTTTATCTTCCCAAAGAAACTGCAACCATCGATATAAGCTGTGACAATGCCGGGCAGCATGTTCGCTCCGGCGTTGTTGCAGATAACGTTCTTTCCATTAGCTGTTAATATGGAATAAAGGATATTGTTGGTTGTTGTTTTTCCATTGGTACCGCAAATAGCGGTGGTTTTTCCTTTTGTTCGCACTGCAAGTTCGTCCAGTATCCAAGGACAAAGACGCAAAGCAAGAACTCCGGGAGCAGAGGAGCCTCTTTTGAAGATATTTTTTGCGAACAAAGAGCTGAGTTTGCAGATCCAAATAGTGAGGATGAAGCGTATAGACTTGGTAAAATTCATTAATCTCACCTAAAGTAATTGATGCCGCCTTGGAAAATCGGGAGGTATTTTGTGCCGGATACGTTTTTTGCCACTTGCTCGCCATATCGTTCAGCATGCGCCATTTTGCCCAAGACTCTGCCATCGGGACTGCTTATGCCTTCGATTGCCCAATCGGAGCCGTTGGGGTTGAATTCGACATCCATGGTCGGTATGCCATCATAATTAGTGTATTGGAACGCAATTTGTCCGTTTGACTTCAAGCTTTCCAGAATGTCGGGAGATGCTGTGAGCCGACCTTCGCCATGGGAAATAGGTTGAACATATATCTCACCGGGCTCACACTGGGATAACCAAGGTGACAAGACTGAAGCGACCCGAGTGGTGACATAACGAGCTTGATGCCGTCCGATGCGATTGAATGTCAATGTTGGGCAATCAGAGGTCATTGGTACAATCCGCCCGTATGGAACCAAACCTAATTTGATGAGAGCTTGGAAACCGTTGCAGATCCCGAGTACCAAACCTTCTCTAATCTCCAAAAGCTCATGGACAGAGTCTGCAAGCTGTTGGTTTCGGAAAAGAGAAACAATGAACTTCCCTGAGCCATCAGGTTCGTCGCCGCCTGAGAATCCACCGGGAAATACAATCATTTGCGCAGATGCGATAGCTTTTTCCAATTCTTTTATTGAGGCTTGGAGCATATGCGGCGTCAGGTTTCGCACAAGGACGATTTCAGCAAGACCGCCGGCGCGCTCGATTGCTGCCATTGTATCATATTCGCAATTCGTACCCGGAAAAACCGGAATAACTGCTTTTGGTTTCGCAAAAGACGCAACTCTATTCAAGTTTGCTCGTCTTTCGTTGGTGAGAAGAGGGGCATCGCCTGATTGCATAGTTTTTACAGGGAATATGCCTTCAAGAGGCGCTACCCATGCACCACGGAGTTCGTCAAGGGAAATTTGACTGTCTCCGAATGCGAGAATAGGCTCTTTTTGGGTTCTTCCCAAGAGTTGGAAACCCTCCAATTCAATATTGGATTCAAATATGATCGATCCCCAATCAGCATCAAAGAAACTATCATCTTCTTTGCCAACAAATCCTATCATGTTGCCAAAGGCCATTTTTATGATGCCGCCATATATTCCACCATTTACGCAAGCCCAGGCGGAAAGTATGGATCCTGAGCGCAGCAGGCTCGAGTACTTGTCCCAAGCGTCCAGCAGCGAATCATAATTTGGCAATGTATCTGTAATTGCCGCCCTATTGCTCAATGTTTCCAAACTTCCATCCGTCTCATTTGAGGATTCTGCTTTATAAGTGTTTTTGCTGCTTTGCGTAGTCACAGGTGTTTTTAACAAGTATACATAATTCCCGTGACCTTTGAACTCCGGGCTTACCAAAGCTGATGCATCCGAGACACCGACAGCAAAAGAAATAAGGGTAGGAGGGACATCCAGCTCGCCAAAGCTGCCGGACATGGAATCTTTGCCGCCGATTGCAGCTATACCAAGCCCCATTTGAGCGGAAAAGGCACCTAGCATTGCTGAAAATGGCTGCCCCCACCGCGACAGGTCATCGCCAAGCCGAGGGAAATATTCCTGTAGGGACAGATGTATTGTATGGCGTGGGACACCTGCGGCGATTAGCTTTGCCACTGAAGTTACCACAGCGCTCACCGAGCCTCCATACGGATCGACCTGAGTATGATAGGGATCATAACCAAATGCCATAACTGAAGCAGTCCCTGTAATAGGCGCTATGCTGGAGTCTTTGCCCCCTGGTTCGGTAATGGAATCTTGGGTTGGGAACAATGCTGCCATGACTTGGGTTTCGGTCAAGGCATATTTGCCTCCATAGGGATGCAATACGCTTGCAGCTCCAATGGAATTGTCAAAACGCTCCACAAGCCCTTTCTGGGAGCAGAAGTTTAAATCAGCGCATAGCTCAAGCAGGCTGTTACGCAAGGATTCGGGTTTTGCTTTGTTTATATCGTTCTCAAAAGAGCTGTTGGTTAATATTGGCACCTGTACTGCCGTTGACCGAGCGGCTCCGTTTTTGTCTAGAAAATCCCTACTGATATCTACTATGGTTTTGTCTCGCCATTTCATCACAAGGCGTTTGCTTTCAGTTACATTGGCTATGAGGGAGCTTTCAATGTTCTCTGCTTCTGCGAGACGTTTGAGTTTGTCGAAATCATCTGCGGCAATAACTATAGCCATTCGCTCTTGAGATTCGGATATTGCCAATTCTGTACCATCGAGACCATCATACTTGACAGGAAGTGCGTCAAGGGTGATTTCGACACCATCGGCAAGTTCTCCAACGGCTACAGAAACCCCTCCGGCTCCAAAGTCGTTGCACTTTTTGATGAGTTTTGTCAATTCAGGATTACTGAAAAGACGTTGAAGCTTGCGTTCCTCGGGCGCATTGCCTTTTTGCACTTCAGATCCTCGCTGGGCAACAGTTTCTGTGGTATGGGTCACAGAAGAACCGGTAGCGCCGCCAATTCCGTCACGTCCTGTACGCCCACCGAGGACAACAACAATATCCCCGGGAGAAGGACGCTCGCGCCGGATGTGCGATAAAGGTGCTGCGCCGACAACTGCACCAACTTCCATTCGCTTTGCTATATAGCCTTCATGGTACAGTTCTTTCACATAGCCGGTAGCCAAGCCAATTTGATTTCCATATGAGCTGAACCCATGAGCTGCTGAAGTCGTGATTTTTCTTTGGGGGAGCTTTCCTGGAAGCGTGTCTTCAATAGGTTTCCTCGGATCGCCTGAACCTGTGATTCGCATTGACTGAAAAACATAGGAACGACCTGAAAGCGGGTCTCGTATAGCTCCGCCAACGCATGTAGCTGCGCCACCAAAAGGTTCGATTTCCGTTGGATGGTTATGAGTTTCATTTTTAAAGAACAAAAGCCAGTCCTCTTGTCCATGTGGGAAGTCAACCTTTACCCGAATGGTGCATGCGTTGTTTTCTTCCGATTGATCGAGCATTGGAAGCTTTCCAAGTTTACCGAGATGTCGCATGGCTGCGGTGGCGATATTCATCAGAGAGACCGGCCTGTCACCGTTAATTTCGAGAAAATGCTCATAAGCTTTTTGAACACGCATATCTTGGATATCAACTGATTGGATAATCGTGTTGAAAGTCGTGTGCCTGCAATGATCCGACCAATAAGTATCCAAGACGCGAAGCTCTGTCAATGTTGGATCGCGATTTTCTGCTTGGAAATATTCTTGGATGACCAGCATATCCGCAAAAGACATAGCCAAACCGAGGCTCAGACGCAAAGACTCGAGACCGATGTCATTGAGTGCATTGAAACCATTAACGCTGGGGACATCCGCAGGCACAGTATTACTATCTCTGAGCAAGGTTGATGGTTTTTCCGCTGAAGCTTCTCGGCACTCAACAGGATTGATTAAATACGTGCGAACCCGAGCAAATGAAGGATAGTCCAAACCTTCGATGGAGTAAACAACAGCTGTTTGCACTATTGGCCTGTCCCCGCCGAGGAGCATCTGAATACATTGCTCGCATGAATCGGCTCTAAGATCAAACTGGCCAGGCAATGATTCAACGAATAGCAAATGCGCCCCATCGGGCAAGGTAGGCAGCTCTTCTTCATAGGAAACATCGCACATGGGCTCGCTTAGCACAGTGTCCACAACAGATTGCCAGTCGTCTTCGCTAATGCTTTGAACATCATAACGGTTAAAGAGCCGCACTTTCAATCCAGGCAGCCCTAAAACATCCGATAATTCATTTTCTATTGACTTTGATGCAATATCAAAACCTGCTCTCTTTTCCACATAACAGCGGAACACTTTGTCAAGCATGAAACATCACCTCATAGCACGGTTGCTAACCGCTTAATTAATTTCTTCCAACCATCGCAGCGCAGTTTCAATTGCATCAATAACTGCGGCTTTAGCCGGCCCGCCCGGCAAATCTCTGGCTTCCACGCAAGTATCTGTAGAAATCGCTTGATATATGGTCTCGTCAAAAACATTGCAAGCAGCTTTGAATTCATCGAGGGTTAGCTTATCAAGGGGGAGATTCCTGATAATGGCATATAAAACGAGCTTTCCGACTATCTCGTGGGCTTCTCTGAAAGACACGCCTTTTTTTACCAGCCAATCGGCGGCATCCGTTGCGTTCATGTAACCACCTTGAACGCTATTATACATTGTTTCTGTGTGGAAATCAATGCTCTGAAACATTCCGGTGAATACAAGAAGACACGATTTAACCGTGTCTGAAGCGTCAAAGACTGCTTCTTTGTCTTCTTGCATATCTTTGTTGTAAGCAAGAGGCAGACTTTTCATCATGGTGAGAAGACTCAACAAACTGCCATATACCCGACCTGTCTTACCGCGGATCAATTCAGCCATGTCAGGGTTCTTCTTTTGGGGCATGATAGAGGAACCGGTGGTAAAAGCGTCAGAAATTTCGATAAAACCGAAAGCATCAGTTGACCAGATTATCAACTCTTCGCAAAAGCGGCTCAGATGCATCATTACCATTGATAAACATGATAGATACTCTACGCAGAAATCCCGATCGGAGACAGCATCGAGGCTGTTTGCTGTGATATCCGAAAATCCCAGTGTTTCTTTGACAAACTCTCTGTCGAGGGGATAGGTTGTCCCGGCTAGCGCACCGGAACCCAAGGGCATGACATCGGTTCTTTTCAAGCAGTCATCAAGGCGCTCATAATCTCGTTTGAACATTTGGAAATATGCCATAAGATGATGGCCTAAAGTGACAGGTTGCGCTTTTTGCAAATGGGTATAGCCCGGCATGATAGATGCAAGATGCTCATGCGCTGTTTCGATGAGCTCTATGAGCAAATCCGCTATCAATGCTTTCACGGTTTCTATGTCGTCAATTACGAACATTCGCATATCCAAAGCGACTTGATCATTGCGGCTTCTTCCTGTATGCAGCTTTCTCCCTGCGTCTCCAATGCGGGAGATTAGCATGGATTCTACAAAAGTATGTATATCTTCAGCATCCTTTGCTATTGCCAACGAGCCGTTGTCTATGTCGGCAAGAATCGCCTCTAGCTCTTTGGCTATCAATTCGGAATCGGACACAGGAATAATGCCCTGCTTTCCGAGCATTTGAGCATGAGCTATGCTGCCAATGATATCATACCTGTACAACCTATGGTCAAAGCTGATGGATGAATGGAAATGATCTGCTCCTGCATCTGATTGTCCGGTAAACCGACCTCCCCATAATCTCATTGAAGCTGCTCCTTCATCAGTGCTCTGACTGTTATCGGAAGCCCAAGAAGCTTTACAAAACCTTCAGCGTCTTTGTGGTCATAAAGATTGCCTGTGGTGAAACTTGAAATCGATTGGTTGTATAATGAGTAGGGAGATGAGGTGCCGGCAGGAGTTATATTCCCTTTATAAAGCTTTTGCCTTACAATACCGGTAACTGTCTCTTGAGTCTTCTCAACGAAAGCTGACAAGGCTTCTCTGAGCGGGGTATACCATTCACCTGTGTAAATCAAATCAGCGAGGTTTTGAGCAACGATGTTCTTGAATGCCATTGTCCGCCGATCGAGGCAAAGGCTTTCCAATTCCTTATGAGCAGCATAGATTATCGATCCACCGGGTGTTTCATATACACCTCGCGACTTCATGCCAACCACGCGATTTTCCACCATATCTGTAATACCTATACCATTTCTGCCACCGATTATGTTGAGTTTGTCAATAAGCGCGACAGCTTCGGTGGTTTCTCCATTTAGCTTGACAGGTATCCCGTTTTTAAATTCGAGTTCCACATATTCGGGTGTATCAGGAGCATCTTGGGGGGTAACGGACAATTGCAGCAGATGCTTGTAGTTTGGCTCTGAAGCTGGGTCTTCGAGTTCAAGTCCCTCATGGGACAAATGCCAGATATTTTCATCGCGGCTGTAGCTTTCTTCTTTGGCAGCAGGCGGTTCAATATTGTGTTTAAGCAAATACTCCATTGCATCTTCCCTGGATTTGATAGCCCATATGCGCCACGGTGCGATGATATTCATCCGAGGTGCGAAAGTCCGTATGGTAAGCTCGAAACGCACTTGGTCGTTGCCTTTGCCTGTCGCCCCGTGGCATATCGACGTCGCGCCCTCGCGTAACGCGACGTCGACAAGCTTTTTGGCGATTAAAGGTCTTGCTGCCGATGTGCCGAGGAGGTACTTCCCTTCGTACACGGCATTTGCCTGGACCATGGGAAACACAAAATCAGTAACAAACTCGCTTTTTGCATCGATGATGCAGACTTCATCAGCACCGGTTGTTATTGCCTTTTCCTCAAATTCTGCATAATCGCCGCACTGACCCAAATCCACACAGCAGGCGACTATGTAGCAGCCAGCATAGTTCTCTTTGAGCCAAGGGATTATGGCGGTGGTGTCCAACCCGCCGGAATATGCCAACACGATTTTTTCACTCATAATATGCTTCCCCGTCTTATTAATCGTTTGCGCTGCTATACCGCGCCTTGCATCAGCATTGCATCGGCGACTTTTTTGAAGCCGGCAATGTTTGCACCTGCGGAGAGATTGCCGCTCATGCCGTATTTCTCGGCTGCAGCATAACTATTATTGAAAATGTTGCGCATGATAACGCGGAGTTTAGCATCAACTTCATCGAAAGTCCATGAAGCCCACGAACTGTTTTGAGACATTTCCAAAGCTGAAACAGATACTCCGCCTGCATTGGATGCTTTACCGGGAGCATAAAAGACTTTGTTATCCAAGAATAGATGAACAGCCTCTAAAGAAGAAGACATATTTGAACCTTCAGCGACAATGATGCAGCCGTTTTCGATAAGTTTGGCAGCACCGTCTTCCAGCAATTCGTTTTGGGTTGCGCAGGGGAGAGCTATGTCGCATGGAACTGACCATACGAGACCATCTTCAACATACTCTGCATTTTTGCGGACATCGACATATTCTTTGATGCGGCCGCGGCGAACTTCCTTGATTTCTTTGACCAGCTCCAAATCAATGCCTTCGGGATCATAGACATAGCCGTTGGAATCGCTCATGGTAATCACTTTTCCACCCAATTGCTGGGCTTTTTCCACTGCGTAAATCGCCACATTGCCGCTCCCGGAGACTGTGATACGCTTATCAGTGATAGTGGTTCCCAAAGTCTCAAGCATGCATTCAACCATATACAAAAGACCATAACCGGTAGCTTCGGTACGGGCAAGGGAGCCGCCATATGGGATTCCTTTTCCTGTGAAAACACCTTCATATTGGGCGGTCAAACGTTTGAATTGCCCATACATGAAACCGACTTCGCGCCCGCCAACGCCGATATCGCCTGCGGGAACATCCTGGTTCGCACCTACATACTTGAATAGCTCGTTCATAAAACTCTGGCAAAATGCCATGACTTCGCGGTCTGATTTTCCTTTTGGATCAAAATCCGAACCACCTTTACCTCCTCCAATAGGAAGGCTGGACAATGAATTTTTGAAAATCTGTTCAAAACCCAGGAACTTAATGACGCTCAAATTCACGCTGGGGTGAAAGCGTATGCCGCCTTTATATGGGCCAATGGCACTGTTGTATTGCACTCTGTACCCGCGGTTGACTTGCAATTTCCCTTGGTCATCGACCCAAGGTACCCTGAAGATAATTGTGCGCTCCGGCTCTACCAGACGTTCCAGGATGCTTTCTTTCTCGTAATCAGGGTTTGCATCGAGGATGGGGCTAAGCGTAGGCAGAATTTCGGTCAATGCTTGATGAAATTCAATCTCGCCGGGGTTTTTGGAAATTGTTTGTTCCAATACTCTTTCGGTGTATGACATATGTAGCTCTCCTTTTCATAATCTTGTTATTAAACCAATAAAGGCGCTTGTCGGCAAAGAAGTAGTAGCCCACATTTGAAATAACTCCACAAGCATTGCAGCGTTATTTATGCCCACCCACATTGAAAAATCTTGAAATACAAGTGTATTAAGCGCATTTCGCTGAGGTAGCATTAAAATACACTGCAATTTTGAATAGATATTTCAAATATGGACTACCAGTGTTTCGTGCTGTTTATAACTTGCTTCAAATACGGAACACAAAATATTTGCCGATAAACGCCTTTGTTTACCGAAGATAAAGTTATCACAGATTGCATTTTTTGTCAACAATTGGTGCAATGGGAGATGTCTAACTATGAACCACATGGTTACTGGTCATGCCCGGTGAGGAACGGATGTTTATGTGCCCCGTAAGCGCAACCAAGGACGGTGGAGCGCTCGCGAGTGGGCGCACGGATGTACCCTCGTAGCGATAGGGTCACAAAAATAGCCTTCCGAGCGCAAGAGCGTGACTAGTAACAC
>Ga0099364_10008765_pt1 | contig 14172 bp, 9 predicted proteins | sample TergutTh196P3_FD_73070 | JGI IMG/M metagenome (GOLD analysis project Ga0099364, IMG submission 73070) | Microcerotermes parvus P3 segment gut microbial communities from Pointe-Noire, Republic of the Congo - Th196 P3 | ecosystem: Host-associated > Arthropoda: Insects > Digestive system > Gut ... | reverse complement strand
GGCTTTTAGTACCTGATCCTGCTTTTTCCCCCTCTTAGCCAGCCATACCGCGACAGCCGCAAGAACGAACGCCAGCACCAGACCTGCCAAAACCCCATACAGAATCTGTGCGTTAACTTGTATCATGATATACCCGGCATTTGCGTTGTTGTAGCTTACCTGATTGACTCTCACGGTCTCAATTGCGGCAGGCTGTCCGCCACCGCCACTGCCACCGACACCGCCGCCATCTCCGCTACCCCCTCCGCTTCCATCGCCGCTACCCCAACCGCTTCCTAAAACGCCTTGCACGGTCGAGTTTCCCAAAACCTCAATCGCGGCGTGCGGCATTTCTGCAATTTCATATTTACCCGTTGTTGGGTTGAAAAATGAAATTGGCGCGGGCGCGGCATTTATCACGCCGTTTCTTTCAGGAACAAGAATTACCTCAAATTCCTTCTGCACATGGTACTGATTATCGTCAATTGACTCTATCGCGTTTTTCTGGGTTTCATAAACCGCAAACCCCGGCAACCCCCCGGCAATAATGTTTTTCATTCCATCCAGATTGCACTTGCCGGACGCAGTAATCCTAAGGGACAGGGAGTCTCCATAGTTTAATTGTTCCCTGCTGTATTGACCGCTTAGCTGTAATTCCCCCACAATGCCAGAAAAATTACTGGGCCTTCCTTCCGAAGGGAGGGGCTTCACGGTTAATGCCTGCTCCTCTGTTTGTAGGCGCATAGGCTCGGTTCTAGTAAAAAAGCCCCCCATTCCGCCACGCGGCATCCCGCCTGGCATCCCACCTGGCATCCCTCCAAAAAAGCCCCCCCAGTCGTCTTCCACTAAGACGTTCACTTGGACGCTGAAGGAAGGTATTGTGTACTCCCCCGGCGCAATGGGGTCGAGTATCAGTTGCCTCGCATAGTATTTGATATACCTTACCCCGTCCAGGTAGACATACTCGGCCATTACCTGGTCAAAAGGCATTTCTTTGGCAAAAATACCATTGATAGCGGTATAGTCTGAAAAATCAAAACTTTCAATATTGTAGCGGGTATACAATTCATATGTCAAGACGACCTTCTCCCCCAAATACGCGTCCGTTTTGGATAGCACGGTTTTTATGAACAGGTCGGATTCCGCTTCGGTGTTATCCGCAGAGCCTTCAGACACCGTCACCTCAAGCTCGTTGGTTTCATAGATTGCGCCATTATATCGAATAAGGGCTTTTAAAGTGAACTGCCCCATAGCTTTGGGCATAATCGTGATAACCCTGTTTTCTTGGATACTTGTTTCTTGTCCGACAATATTAAACGATGTACTCACATTTTGAGAAATCAATTCAATATTCTCAACCCCCTCTATATCGACAACCTCCGCCCCCTGGGCATTTATTATCGTAATTGTAATATTGCCGCTGACCCCCATTTGCATATTCGTGTTGTTTATGTCCAACCGGAATTGTGGTTCAGCCGCAGAAAAAGCATTGAGGCAAAATGCGGCAACAACGACTATCGACAGCCACAGGATCACTCCCCTACGCCATTTCACAAAACTTTGTGGTTTAGGTTCTCGTGTCATCCACTCCGTCAACCTTTGTGTTATTGGTTTTTGCGTCATCCATGCCACAAACCTTTGTGTTATTGGTTTTCGCGTCATCCACGCCGCAAACTTTTGTGTTTTTGATTTTCGTGTCATATTCGCCATTTTAAACCCTTTCCGCCTTAGGAATTGTTAAACAATAAATTATGATCCTTGCCTTGTCTTACTGCCGTTCCAACCGCCTTCAGCTTCATTGCTTACCATCCATTATTCGAATCCTTGCCGCCAATAATGTGCTGGTTGTTTTTCAGGCTCTCCCCCTCCTGGCTCTCAAGCATTTCCAGTATTCGGGCTATAGCCTCCATGTCTATGGCATATTCTTCCTCACCATAGGAATTTGCCCCATCTTGCTCGTCTCCGTTTTCTTGCCCTTCGTTCTGAGCAAACCTGGATTCTTCGTCTTGCTCAGGATTCTGATCCTGCTCGCCCTGAGCAGTCCCCGCATCCTCTCCTTCCTGATTCTGGTTGTCGGGGTTTGCGCCGCTTTCGCCATCGCCTTGTTCGCCGGCTTCGTTCTCGCTTTGTTGTGCGGCTTCGTTATCGACTTCTTCGCCTACTCCGCCTTGGTCAAGCCCGCTTTGTTCGTCAGTTGCGTCTTGTTCGGCATCTTGCCCACCGTCTTGCATGGCGCCTTGCTCGTTGTCTTGCTCATTGTTTTGCTCGTTGTCTTGCTCGTTGCCCTGCTCACTGTCTTGACCGCTACTTTGTTCGCTATCTTGTCCGCTACCCGGCTCGCCATCTTGCCCGCTGTCCCGTTCGCCGTTGTTTTCTTCGTCTCCGTTTTCGCCTTCGCTTTCGTCTTTGTCTTCACCGTCATCTTCGTCTTCGCCTTTGCTATCGCCCTTCTGCCCCGTCTCCTCCGGCATTTGACTAATTATTTTCATTACAGCTTCGTAATTATACTTAAGCTCCAAATTCTGCGGGTATTCGATAATGCCTTCCTTGTATATTTCCAGTGCTTGATTGTACAAACTTACCTTTTCGCTTGCGTCTTGAGCCGCTTCGCCAGCCCGAAAAAAAGCATTGCCCGCATTAAGGTACTTATCAGCGCTCTTCCCTGTTTTGTCATAAAACCCCGCCGCCTTTTCGTACTCGCCAATCTTGTAAGCCGCTTGTCCTGCGTTAAAGTTCAACTCGTTGTTCAAAGGGTTCTCTTCAAGGGCAACTTCATATGAATTAAGCGCATCTTCGTACAAAGCAAGCGAGTACTGCCTGTTCCCATTCGCAAGCGCCGCCCTTGCCGTGTCGCCCGCCCTCGTCCAGCCTGTCAGAAGCAAACACAGAAGGATAACAGCGGCAATCCCCGATATGCATACAGCTTTTAAGGCTTTCTTTATCCACCCCGGCTTCCACTCTAAGTTGTGCTTCATTTGTCAACTCCCCCTTCCGGCAAGAACCAGGCAAGCAAAAACAGCAAAATGCCAGGCCCGAGAAAATACTGGTACAGTGGGCTGTAAGTTTTTATTGACCTCATTTCATAATCGTCCCTTTTTAAGGCAGACAACTCGTTTAGAAGAGCCAATGTCTCCGAGCCCTGCATGTCTGCCTGAAAGTATAAGCCGCGACCGCCGCCCGCCAGTTGCACTAGGGTTGTGGCGTCAAGCCGCGAGGTTACTGGGTTTCCCCCATCGTCATACATGAAGCTGGCTACTGCGTCCCCCGCTTCGTTGTATATCGGGATCAGGCCCCCCCTTTCGGTTCCTATCCCTACAGCAAAAATTTTCACCTGGTCGTCCGTAATGCTTTTCAACGCTTCAAGGCTTGCACCGTCATGTTCTTCGCCGTCGCTGAGAATTAGAATAACCCTGTCGGCGCCGGACGCCCTTTCGAAAGAACCGTTTGCCAACCTCATTGCCGCCGCTAAGTTGGTACCGCCACCGCCGATCATGTCCGTGTCCATTACATCCAAAAACATCTTTGCAAGCTGATAGTCGTCGGTTAAGGGCATCTGGATATATGCATCGGACGCGAATGGGATAAACCCGACCCTGTCTCCCTCAAGGCTGTCCAGCATGCTTCCCACTATTCTCTTCGCTACGGTCAACCTGTCTGGCGCAATGTCGGTTACCAGCATGCTTTTCGATGTGTCCATTAGCACATAAATGTCCAAGCCTGCTTTGCTTACTTCAATATCGCCCGAATACGCTTGCGGCCCCATAAGCGCCAAAACCATCAAGCATAGGCCTAAGCATAGAAGAACTGTGCGCACGGCCCTGAACCTCGCCTTGTAGCCTAACCTGAGCGTGGCAATGGCCCTCCCTCTTTTAAAAAACGAGAGGACAAAGAACGTTGCCGCAACCAACGCCAAAATCAGAAAATATGCGTTGGACGGATGTTTGAATTCAAAATTCTCAATTAGGTTCTCAAGCTGGCCCCCAAAAAAGTCGCCACGCTGGCCCTCAATCATAACACTATATTGGCCCTCAAACAGGTTTCCAAACAAATATTGCCCTCCTAACACGCGCCAACGCGCTTATACGCCTACGCGCTTATGCGTGTATGCGCTCACGCTCTTATGCGCTTATACACGCACACTCTTATGCGCCCACGCTCCTATGCGCTTATGCACTTATGCGCTTCATATCCCTCATACCCTTATACCCTACATTTGGCTCATACCCCTTCATATATCTCATACATCTCATACATCTCATACATCTCATACATCTCATACATCTCGTACATCTCATACATCTCGTACCTATCATGCCTCTCATGCCCCTCAGCTATACCACAACTACGGCATTGCCTATCAAGGTATCTGTACAAAATAGAATTTATCCAGCACAATACCCACAAACAGCAGTGCCAATGCCGCCATTATAAAGGGGTATGCCAACTCGTTGTATTCTCTATAATTATAGCCCTCGAACTCTGTCTTTTCCAGCTCATTTATTGCGTCAAACACCCCTTCGAGCGTTTCCATGTCTATTGCGCGGTAGTACCTACCCCCGGTAGTTTCCGCTATCCGCATCAACAGGCTTTCGTCGAATCCCCCCTGCTGTCTCTGGTACGTAGTCCTCCCAAAGAAATCTTGAACGGGAAGAATCATTGTGTCGCTGCCGATGCCAATTGTGTAAATGCGTATACCCAGATCCTTTGCCAGATTGCTTGCAGTCATTGGGTCAATTACCCCTGCGTTATTGTCGCCGTCAGTTACCAGAATCATAATCCTGGACGCCGCGTCGCTTCCCCTGAGCCTATTCAAACCCACAGAGATTGCCATTCCTATGGCAGTGCCGTCCCGGTTCACCGACTCCGTAGCAACGTCTGCCAGCGACTCCCTTACGACATTGTTATCCAATGTCAAAGGTATCCGGGTAAAAGCTTCCCCGGCAAAAATGATCAAAGATATCCTATCGTTCAACCTTTCTGAGACAAAATCGTCGATAGTCTTTCTGGCGGCTTCCAGGCGGTTCGGCTCAAAATCAACCGACATCATGGATCCGGACACATCAAGGAGCATCGCAATATCAACGCCATGCTGACGGATAAAATCAAAGTCCTGCGTCGTCTGAGGCCTTGCCATTGCAACCAGGCACATAGCCAAGCCGCACAGTGTCAATATTTTTCCGATTATATGCTTCTTAGTCGCTTTCTTTCCAGCACCCCGCAACAGCGCAACACTAGAAAAACGTAGCCCTTTCTTTCGCCTTAAAGCCCAAAACAAAAACGCGATAACCGGTATTAGTAATAAAAACCACAAATTGGCAAACTGTATCATTCTATGCCCTTTCGAGTATTACTTTCTACGTGGCTGCCCTCCAGCAAGTGAATTCTCTCAGCCAGCTCAAGCAGTTTTATACAATGCCCCTCTTTTATTTCTATCGAAACCTTTACGCCAGTAAACTTCATCCTATCACATTCCGCCAGCCACTCCCAAATTGCGGGAAGCATATTATCCAATTGAGGGATCGCCTTCAGGTCATTTATGATTTCTGTGGACGTTTTCCCAATTATTTTGAACTGGTAAAGACTTTCGAGATATTTCTTGAAGCATAGGGTCAAATCAACGAAGTAGTCGTCGCCTTGGATTGTGAGTGCGGCAGAACGCTTCAGGAACAGTCGGTACGGGGAAAGGGCAGTTTTTCTCTTCGCAATAATAACCCCTGCAATGGCTACCCCGCCAGACAGAACAAAAACTCCGCATACGGCAAAGAAAATCGCCCTCCACTGAAAAGGGAACGCCGACTCCAAAACTTGCCCGCTACCTTCAAATATGTCTTCCACGCCTATATCCTCAACTAAAGATTCAACATTGATAATGATTTCCTTGTCGCCCAGAAGCACTATATGCTCGCCAATCTCAAAAGTTCGCAGTGAAAGCGAATATCCGCCAGGGGCCTCTTTAAGCTCAACAATTTCAAATGCCCGGAACCTATCCCTCAACTCCTCTGCAGAAAAGTCCACGTTGGTTATTTGTAGCGTTATTATATCCCCTACGTATATGCTTCTGCCGTCCTCAAGAGAACCCATGTCAATGTGAGAAGCGTCGGAGGTAGCGATGGAAGAAGCGTCGGAGGTAGCGTCGGGGGTAGCGTCGGAGGTAACGTCGGAGGTAGCGACGGAAGTGGCGTCGGAAGTAGCGATGGAAGAAGCGTCGGAGGTAGCGTCGGAGGTAGCAAACGCCGACAGTGGGAATAATAAAAGTAACGCAAACAACAATAACCACAACAGCCGCCACAGCTGCAGCCGTTGCCGTAGCCGTAGCTGTTGCTGTTGCCGTTGCTGCTGTCGTTGCTGTTGCTGTTGCCATTGCTGTTGCTGCTGCTGTTGCCGTTGCCGTAGCCGTTGCAGCTGCCGCTGCCGCTGCCGTTGCTGTAGCCGTTGCAGCTGCCGTTGCCGTTGCCGCTGCTGTTGCAAACAGGGCATTTTCGGCAAACATTGTACCCCTTCTGTTTTCATAGCCTCCTTCGCCTCCTGAAAAACTGTTTCAGCGGCTTTACATAATCCTCGTCAGTGTATATCGTAATCAGGTTTCTTTTTGATTGGCCGGTTTGCGGAGACGCATAGTAATCCCGCTTCATGTTGTCCATCACAAAAACCTCGCCAGTCTCCAAGTCTTCAAATGTAAAAATGGCCCCCGCCGGAATCCGCTCCTCCGCTCTGTCAACCACCCTAACGCGAATTAGGTCGTGGCGGCTATCGGAAGCTTTTAACTCCTTTTCATAGCCTTCGTCTAAAAAGTCCGATATTAGAAAAACGACGCTTTGTTTTTTCTCTATCCGGTTAAAAAACCTTAAAGCATTGCCTATATCGGTGTCGTGCTGTTGCGGCTCAAAGCTTAAGATACTGTCGATTATCGAAAGGACATGCTTTTTCCCATTTTTAGACGGGATCAGTTTTTCCACTTTCCCTGTAAAGAAAACCACTCCTACCCGGTCATTGTTGCGGGTGGCTGAAAACGCAAGAGTGGCGCCAATTTCCGCAATCAGCTCTTTTTTTCGCCCAAACCTGTTGGAACGCGACACATCTATAAGGAGAAACATATTCATCTCCCGCTCTTCGACAAACTGTTTTACAAAGGCCTTATCGTATCTAGCCGTAACATTCCAGTCAATGCTGCGCACATCGTCCCCCGGCATGTATTGCCTGATGTCCTCAAACTCCATGCCCTTCCCGCGAAACCCAGACCTGTATTCGCCTGAAAAAATCTCGTCAACTAGTTTATTAGAAGTTATTTCAATCCTTCGTATTCTTTTTGCCATTTCACCAGGAAAAGCTCCCGCCCCATGTTTGTTCATAGCAAATTCACCGGGATAAGCCCCCACCCTTTGTTCACTCATGGCAAATTCACCGTTTCAAGGATTCCCGCAATCAAGACTTCCGCTGTAATGTCTTCAGCTTCGGCTTCGTATGACAGCAAAATGCGGTGCCGCAGGACGTCGTACACAACCGCTTTAACGTCGTCGGGTACGACATAGTCCCTCCCCGCCATGAAGGCCCTGCATTTCGAAGCCTTGACAAGGTTGATGGACGCGCGCGGCGAAGCTCCGCAAGCGATGTATGGCGACTGCTCCCTCGTTTTAAACACAATATCAAGAATATAGTTTTCTATTTTTGCGTCAACATAAATGCCCTCCACGCATGACCTCATGGCAAAAATGTCTTCCCTGCTTATAACAGCCTCAACGCCGTGGTCAACGGGTTCTTCCAGGGCATATCGCTTAATGACTTCACGCTCCTCCTCCCTCTTCGGGTACTGTATCTTCAGTTTCAGCATAAACCTATCCTGCTGCGCTTCAGGCAACGGGTACGTCCCCTGCTGCTCCAGCGGGTTCTGCGTTGCAATGACAAGGAACGGGTTGTCCAGCCTGTAGGTTACGTCCCCGATGGACACCTGCTTTTCCTGCATGGCTTCAAGGAGAGCGGATTGCACTTTTGCGGGGGATCTGTTGATCTCGTCAGCGAGAATAAAATTGCTGAAGATTGGGCCTTTTTTAATTATAAAGTCGCCAGTCTTTTGGTGATAAATCTCCGTCCCCAAAATATCAGCCGGCAACAAGTCAGGCGTAAACTGTATCCTTTTGAAATCAACGCCAATGGCTTTTGCCACAGTGCTTGCAGTCAGTGATTTCGCCAGCCCCGGGACGCCTTCAAGCAATATATGCCCCCCGGTCAATAAGCCAATGAGAATCCTGTCAACCATGTATTCCTGACCGACAATGACTTTGCAAATCTCCCCCTTAAGCGCTGCAACGCGCTCAATCGCGTTCCAGCCACCCACTTCCCCATTTTGTTGTTGCTGATCCATTTTAACCGCCATTTTAACCGCCTCCCCAACTCTGATTTCTCGCACCCCGCCATCTAATCAGTCCTACTATACCATCCAATCTGTCCCACTCTGCTATCCAATCATCCCGACTCTGCCATACATTCAGCCCAGCTCTGCCATCCATTCAGCCCAGCTCTGCCATCTAGTTTATCCATTCCCCGCTATCTATTCTATCCATTCCCCACCATCTATTTTATCCAATCTCTACTATCCATTCTACCCATTCTCTACTATCTATTCTACCCATTCTCCACTATCTATTCTACCCATTCTCCACTATCTAGTTTAAACATTCACCACTATTCTGACCACCCAGATACTAGAATAACTCTTTGAAGTGAATTTTTTGTGAACTGAACCCCTAGTATGAATAGTTTTACAAAAAGTTTAAAAATGAATGCAGGGACGGTTCTTACGTGGTATGAATGTAGGGACGGTTCTTGCGTGGTATGAATGCAGGGACGGTTCTTACGTGGTATGAATGTAGGGACAGTTCTTACGTGGTATGGTTATGCGGTTTATGTGGTTTATGTGGTTTATGTAGTATATGTGGTTTATGTGGTTTATGAGACATATGAGGTTTGTGCGATATACGCTTTTTGTGAAGTTTATGAGATTTATGCGGTTTATGCAATAATATGCATACGGCAAAGTATTGCATGAATTGGATTCCCCTGTTATAATATATTTCGTTCAGAAACTTTTTTGCTAGGGGGAATGTGTTATTTGTAAGAGGGCTGCCCACCTTTAGAAATGGGCCGTTTAACCACGTTGCGCGAAAGCAATGAGGCAAAAACGGAGAACCACAACTCCATAAAAAGAGGCAATATTTTTGGAGGGAGACGTAAAAATGCAAATCAAAAAAACGAAAAGGCTTCTTAGCGCACTTTTAATCGTAGGCTTGTTATTCTCGCTTGCGGTGAATATTTATGCAGAACCAGATGAAAACCCGGTAGCGCAGGTTAGCCTGTCGGCATTTGCCGGGGCAGCCAGCCCGGCAAGCGCCAGTTTTGCTTCAGCAGCGGCTTTAGAGCCCGGTATTTCGATCAAGCGCGTCGAAGTCCTGAACGGCGGGCAGCATCAGATAGGATACCGCAACGCTATCAAATGGGACGTAAGCATATACACAGTTTACAAGGGCGACGATCCTGTCCTTGCCGTTAACGGCGAAGACCCGGACAAGTATTACACGACGGCGCGGATGGTCAACATGCACGATCCCAGAAGTTTCACATTGGAGATAGTAGTGCCCAAAGGGGCTTATACCGGGATAGGGACTGGCGCAGGCCAGTTTGATCCTGACCTAGTCACATTTGACTATAGCGCGAACGGATGGCAGCCCGCATCGCGGGTCGGCGTGCCTACAGCCGTGATTGACGGCAACTTTATCGTCGTCGAGGCTGAAGTCCAATTCGCTGCAGTCATCAGCGCGACCACCTCTACGGCTGTCAACAGGCCTTATACTCCGTATTATGCAGCGGGAAGGCCAAGCACGACGAACTGGTGGCGTAACGGCAACTGGGACTTTATAGTAAACTATGATGGCACTGAGGTTGACAGGATGGTACTCAGGACGGGGTACACCGACTCAACCATGAGATGGGAAGAAACTGACGCATTTGCCAAGGATTTTGTCGCCAAATATCCCGATGGCACGACTGAATACGGCTCGCTTGGCAGGTACATCAAAATCGAATCTATCGGCAAGACTGGCCTGGGCAAAGACATATGGGCGTCTGTAATATCCGACTCCAAGGCGTCTGTTGATGAATACCTTAATGTCACCGTGCCCCTCATGAATAGCGATCCGGCATTGCTGCAAAGCAAGCTTGCAGAAGGTGGACAAAAAGGCGTCCTCATTTTCAACGGGATACATGGCAACGAAGTCCAGGGCAACGGCATAATGCCTGACATGAGGGAACGCCTCATGAACAAGGAAAAGATAAGGTTCAATATAAGGGACAAGGCAGACACCCGGAGGATACTGCCTACGTCCAACACCGCGTCGGGAAGCACGAGGGTGCTTGACGGAGTGGCACGCGACAAAGTAACCGAAGTGGAGTTTGACGTTGACGAATTCCTCGATAATTATATTGTCGTAATCGTATATTACAGCAACGCAGACGGAAATTCCATACCGCAAAGGGCGAATTCATGGAATACGGACCCGAACCGCGACGGCGGCATATTTGCCTATCCTGAATCCAGGGCGATGACCGCATACATGAGCAAGTGGGATCCGATATACCTCATTGAGTTCCATGACCAAGTCTCGTCTTTCCAGATAGACGGCACGACCCCACCCATGGAGCCAAGCCTTGAGGCGGACCTGATTGACAATTACATGGTCCCCATCTTGGATGCCCTGGGGCTTGCAGCCATAGCAAACACCGGCTTTAACAATTATGCCATCCCAACAAGGGACATGGTCAGCGACTGGGACAACGGAGCGGTTATTTACACCCCCGCCGTCGCAATGATGACCGGCGCCCTTGGTAGCACATTGGAATTCCCGCAAGGGACACAGGACGCGATCGACGCTGGACTGCAGGGCATGTTCGGGGTGTTTAAATTCGCGCTTGACAACCGTGACGGGCTTTTAAACAACAAGTTGGAGTTCAAACGCCGCGGCGTTGAGAATATTGACGCAAAAGAGAAAGTCGACCCGATGCTTGTTAGCGTCCATTGGCTCCTTGAGGAAGTCAGGGATCAGGTAAGCTTTAACATGAACACTGCGGTGCAACAGCCCCGCCCGAGGCTCAAAGACGCGGATGGAGCCGAGCTGTCCTTCTTCCCGGAATATTACATAATCCCGGTAGACAGCAGCCTCCAGAACAGCCCCTCCGGCGCTGTTGAAGCGTTAAAGCTTATTCAGGAATTGGGCGGCGTGGAGATTGAAAGGACTACGGTAGCCGTGACGACTGCAGAAGGGGTCACGTATCCCGCTGGCACGTATGTGATAAGCATGCGCCAAGGCCGCAGGACATTTGCCAACACGCTGCTCTACCCGGGCTTTGACGCCAACGTGTACGGGAGCGCCCTATACGATGGAAACACTATTATTAGCTGGCCCGGGCAGAAAGGCTTCAACGTAGTAAGGACTTGGGAGAACGGCCTCTTTAATGGGAAAGCCGAGAAGGTTACCCTTACAAAACAGGTGGAGCTGCCCGGGAATGGCGAGTTTGTTATATATAAGAACGCCGGCCCTGATGCCGTCAGGCTAACAAACAGGCTCCTGGATGGCGGCAAAGACGCCTGGATGGTAACGAATTACATCCCCGGTGCCGCACTCGGCGACATTGTGGCAAGGCGCGCGGACGTACTTGAAATGATTGCACCGATTGAAAACCGGGTATGGGGCCCATTGCCACTTAGCGTATTTGGCATTGACGGCGGGAACAGCGAACCTGGCGCCAGCGTGGCTACAAAGCTTGTCAGGCCGGTTATCGCTATAAACCGCCCGTCGGGAAACACAACAAGTTACGTATTTGATTCACTGGAATTCAACAATTTCAGCAGCTCAGCTACGGGTGCGGGTGCTGTATATGTCGGGACTACCGCTTCGGCAAACGCTACATTGCCGCAATTCCTGTACAACATAACCGCTGCAAACCTTAGCGGCGCAAATGCGTTGGGGACAGACGCCGTAGCGTCCAAATCGGGCCTGAGCGGGCAGAACGAAATGCTGGGCAGGGCAGTATGGTCCAAAACCAGCGTAACGGCAGCCAATTTCGGGGTGTTTGACCAGCTTTTCGCGTTCAATAATACGAAATACCAGTCGCCGCGCAGCGACATTAAAGTACTGGCGGCGTTCACCGAAGAAGACGACATTTACTTGTCCGGCCGCAAAGGCGTTAATGGCGCCGCCCAATTGAAAGGGGCGATCATGGCGGTGTCCGGGATAAAGGAAAACGGAACGCCAGTTACTGCCGTGAACGAAAACATTTTCGACAGGAACAGGTACGCGGTCATGTGGAACCTCATGGCAAATGCCATTTTCACGGGCGCAGCGGGCATTGCGGATATACCGAGGCCTGTGGTCTTCGCGAACTCTGTGGGTTCCGGCCAGCCGAATGATGATATTGACGTAATGCTTACCGTTTTAGCGGAAGACACAGCGGGAGTGAATGCGGATGTCTCCGCGAAAAAGTACAAGGTCACCAAGAACCCAATTGAAGCTGCGTATAATGCCGCTGACGCGGGCTGGCTCGATATCCCAGCAGACGGCATTGTAGCAGTTAGCAGCGGCACTGCTGGACTACATTATATCCACTGGTTTGCCGAAAACTCCAAGGGCATAAGCAGCCAGGGAAGCTTCCTGCCTTATGACTTGGAGCCGTACAACGTGCCGGCATTCAAGGACGAGGATGGAAACCATGTTACCAGTCTGCCGCAATTGGGCGGCGGCGGCGTAGCCTCAACTGCGTTGGTCATGACCTTGCCGCGCAAGAATGATACTAGCGCAGCGGAGAACCTGTCAATGATCGTTGCGGTGTACACAAAGGAAGGAAGGCTTGTCCATACAATCACTGACACGAAGGTGATAGACGCCGGCCAGACAGCAGTATTCACGGCGAGTATCGACATTGCGGATATATTCCATGGCAATGTCGCCGCAAGCGACTATTATATCAACGTTTTCTTGTGGGACAGCGTCACGTTTGCGCCTGTGCAGAGAGAACACGCTTTCCCAAACTAGCAAAAAACACTGGCTAAATGCGGGATACAGAGAAAGGAACCGAATTGCGAAAAATCGCAATTCGGTTCCTTTTTGATTCCGTAATTTTATCCATTTATTTGAGTCTCATTCGGTCTTGCCTGCTGTTCACTCGACCTTCTTTCAGTCTCGCGTGTCGTTTCTCAGATATATAACTTGGGGTGTGGCGCATTGCCATATTCCCACCTTATGACCCTGTTTGATGAATCCCTGTAGAAGTCTTCTTTTCGGGGAATGATTGATTTCACCCGTTTATGCGGGGGAAGCCCTTCGTTTATTTTGTTTACTCCTGCCCAAAGCAATTCGAGGAGTTCCTTCTCGGAATACCCGGGGCCAAGCTTGGCAGCAGTTTCTTCTTCACAGATTAGGAGCGTAGCCGTTATAACGTCTGCGCCGCTTTTATCCGGTTTATTGCCCCATACTAGGCTCTCCTTGACATACGGTAAGACATTTAGCATGGCTTCCAGCTCTTCAGGATAAGCGTATTTCCCGTCCCCCGCAATTATGGCATTGCTTCTCTTGCCCTTCACGACGATATGCCCATCCTTGCCGATAATGCCCATATCACCCGTAAACAGCCAGCGCCCTTTCAGGGCTTTCGCTGTTGATTCAGGGTCATTGAAGTATCCTTCCATAATGCTTTCTCCTGAAAGGCAAATCTCGCCAACGCTTGTTTCGGGGTCGGGGCTGTCAATTCTCGCCTTCACCCCGGGAATTAACCGCAACCCCTTGCCATCATCGTCTATCGCTGCTATTGATACACTTTCGGTTAGGCTATACACTTTGATCCCAGATACGTCAACATCATCGTCTATCGCCGCTATTGATACACTTTCAGCTAGGCTGTACGCCTTAATCCTGGATACGTCAACATCATAGTCAGGCCCTTCCCCGCAAACTATCTCCGCCCCGTTGCAAATCGGCAGTAGAATGCCACAAAAACATTCTTTGGCGTTATGGAACGGGAGCCGCGAATAAAAAGAGACTCCTGGGTCAATGCGCAGTGCCGCCGATGCCTGTGCCACCCAAGCGGCAACGTTTCTCTCCGAGAGGACCGCAACCTTGAAACTGCCGGAAAAATCTCCGGATTGCATTA
>Ga0099364_10008764_pt1 | contig 14172 bp, 9 predicted proteins | sample TergutTh196P3_FD_73070 | JGI IMG/M metagenome (GOLD analysis project Ga0099364, IMG submission 73070) | Microcerotermes parvus P3 segment gut microbial communities from Pointe-Noire, Republic of the Congo - Th196 P3 | ecosystem: Host-associated > Arthropoda: Insects > Digestive system > Gut ... | reverse complement strand
CCGGTCTCGGATCATACTCCCCACCGGTCGATTCGGCGATTTGCCGCAGAACATTTTCGTCCGCCTCACTCCACCGGAATTTTTCCATGTCCCTGACCGTAAATGTCCGATTTTGAAGGGCGATTTGCTTTTCCCCGCTTCGCAAAGACACACGGAACTGGTATCCGCCGAATTGTTCCGCCGAAAACGCAGCCTCATAACGCCCTGGTGCCGTCTGGCGGAGCGGGAACTCCTCGCTACTGAAATCTGGTGTTACGACATTCAAAACGCCGTCTGCGTGATTGACAAACCGGTCAAGATCGTCCACAGCGTCAAGCTGGACGTGAATCCGTCCGGCCTGTTGCGTGATTTCGATTTCCGTACCACGCTCAACCGGGCTACGCATGATCGAACGGACAAGCTGTGCCCAAAACGTCCCGGACCCGTCCCAGGGAATCCAGTTTACCCCCCAGCGGTTTTTGGCATCGGAGGTCCATGCGGCGGCAATTCCGAGTCCGGTCCTGCCCCAAGCCAAAAGCGGTTCTCCGGTTTCCGTACTTAAAATCAACCGGCTCATCGGTTTCGGTTGTGTTGCGACAAATCCCAGGAGTGGTGGAGCGGTATCGATCGGGACACCGGCTAAAATTTCGGATGGCGTTACTAAAACAGGTACAAAAGGGTCTTCCCGAAGGGAGGCTTTCGAGGCAAAAATCGTTTCTTTCATAAAAATCTGCGGGATTTTCGCCGGGTCGTTGCAGGGGTAATACCGTCCACCGCCGTTGTCGGCAATCGTTTTCAAAAACCGCTCGTTTGCCTCGCCGATTCCGACGGTTGTTACAGTCATCATCGCATTGGCAATCTGTCGCGTAAGTCCTTCAAAATCACCGCTTGGACCGTACCCGTCGGAAAGCACGATCAGATGTTTGCATTTTGCCTCAACCGAACTCAACTGGTCGTAAGCCGCAAGCAAAGCCGGGTAAAGATTCGTTCCGCCCGCCGCCTCGATGGTGCCGATTGCCGTTTCGATATTTGCCGGATTCGTCACATTTTGAACCGGTACAATCACGCGGGGAACAGCATCAAAGGCAATCACCGTCAGGAAGTCGTTCGGTGTCAAAAATTCGACGGTACTTTTTGCAGCGTCTTTGGCCCATTCCAGTTTTTCGCCCCCCATCGAACCGGACCGGTCCAGCACCAAACCGAGGGCGAGCGAAGGTGTCTCCTTTTCCTTTTCAAACCGGCATGAAACCGGAAGAATTTCTTCAAGCGGTGTCAGGGCATAACCGCCGGGCGCAAACGAATGTTCGCCGCCGAGCATGAGCAGCCCGCCGCCGAGATCACGGACATAAACGCAAAGCATTTCCAATTGTTGCCGTGAAAACATCGTTGCCGGAATGTCGGAAAGCAAAACCGCGTCGAAGGAATCCCATTCTTCAAGCGTCTGCGGGCTCTCTTCAGCATCGCGGATTTCCAATTCGATCCCCTGCTCGCGAAGCACTTGCGCCAGTGCGTCAATCGAATCCGGCCTGCTTTCCAGGAGCAAAACACGCGGCGGTCCACTGGTAACAACAAGCGTGCAAATTAGATCGCCTATATCGCCGCCGCTGATCATATTTCCCGGCGTTTCGAGGATCGCCGTCAAAAATTCCTGACGGCTCCCGCCGGGGGTGAATTGGTAGCGAAACGAATTTTCACCGGTTTTCAACGGGTTCGTTTCCTCAACGATCAAGGTATCACCATAAAAAACGGCAATCGTTGCGTCTGTTTCGTGATTGCTTTGGATAATAACGTCAAAAAAACCTGGTTCGTTTTGTCGGACGGGCGAATGAACACGCAAATCACTCAATCGGACTTCCGGGGCGATTGAATCAGGAAGCAAAACAGTGGAAACCGGAACACCGGGTGGAATCACCGCCGCAACCGCTTCGGCAACCGCAGCATGACCGGAGGAAAGCAAAACCCATTGAGGCACCTTGTCTGACGGGATTTCCGCCAACGCCAACGCAACCGCCGTGGAAAGATCGCTTTTGCCCGGTTGCGGCAAAAGGGAAAAGGAATGAAGAAAAACTTTGCCCGAAGTTTGGTTCGAGTAGGCCTGGATTTTTTCGTTGGCGTCCTCTCCAGGCGTTTGAGTTTCATTAACAAGCAGAACGACAACTTTTTCCTGGGTCGATTTCAGTAATGTCGCACCGGCCAGCGAGAAGACGAGTAACGTCAAAATCAGGGAGCGAATGAGTAACAAAAAACGCCGTTGCGTTCGGGAACAATCGGTCAGGCTCCATCGGGTCGTCCAATAAAGCACACCCAGGAACAGAAGTCCCAAAAGACATAGGGGGTGAGTGAATTGAAGATCGGGCATAGGGCAGGCGATTTGTACTACTACACTCAATCACAAATCATCGTCATTTTCATTCTCTCTGCAGAGGAACGCAGATTGACGCAGGTGTTTTTTGGAGTTTGATTTCGGAGTTTTTTGAAGGCTCAAAAAATATTCAAAATCTCTGCGTACCTCTGCGTCAATCTGCGGATAATCATGAATAGTATTGAAATTTGATGGACTACCACACCGGCGAGTCGCTGAATTCACTGTCCGAATCGTCAGGCGGCATCAAATCCAAAGGACTGTTTTTGAATGCTTCCACTTTTTCTTCCGGCGTCAATTCCCGTACTTCTTCGTCTTCGTCGGATTCCAACGTTTCGTCATCCGGTTCCGGTATCTGTTCTTCATAACGGGCCGCGTAAACCGGTTGTGGTTGAATGGGCTGGTAATCGCTGAAATCCTCTTCCTCTTCCGTCCGGTCGTACTCGTTGGCCGCAATTGATTCCGTCGCCGGTTCATTTTCGTCGACTGCGGGAAGTAAGACTTGACTGGCGATTCTGTGGTTCGGAACGGAAACCGCCGGAATGGGGGCATAACCATTGGGCGAAACATTTTCCGGCGGTGTCTTGCTCAAATTCGTCGTAAAAAGCGTCCGAGTGGAAGAAGAAGGAGAAGGAGAGCCCCCGAGAGGGGGGGGGACGGGGGATCCTTCTCCCAATAAACCTGTTTTGGGTTCGGTTTCTGTTTTTGCGGCCAGTTGCTCCGACAGGTGGTCCGCTCCGGTGTTTGTATCAATTTCGGCATCATGTGCGACGGCATTTGCGGCAAACGTTGTCTTATCCAGCATTTCCCAAACGATGGGGTATCGCGTGATGTTAATACCCAAACACACGGCGACGACAACAAACGACAGCAACGGGCCGGAATACCGGAACATCTCGTTTTCTCCTCAGGGGCGACAAAAGGGGGCGGTATCGACAAAGCGAAAACCATTTCTTTAGGGGAACACCCAAAAATACCCGATAAAAGCGAACAGTCAAGAAAAAAATCCTTGTTCATCCCCTTTCACTCCATACCGGCTCTTGAAAGTAACAATTAGGTAAAGTTTGCCGCGCACAAAAGGGGGGATTGACCATCGGGAACGAAAAGTTTGCGAAAACGGACTGCTATTTCCCAATCGAAACGGCGTCCATGTCGAGTGTGCCGGACATTTGGAATAGGCCGAGGAACAGGATTGCCTCTCTTGCTTTTTTCGGAACAGGAATTTCCGTCACAAACTTTCTCCAATCAAACGTCCCAACGACCATCGCGAGTTCGATTTGCTGTATGATATCCCGGTCGTCGTCGTAAAAATGAATTTGAATCGTCCCGCTCGGTCTTTGCCGTCCCGGATTGATCGGCAAAACATTGTTGGCGCGAACCTGGGCTTCCACCTTCAATCGGGAAACGCTTCTCCCATCGACCGCGAATCCCTGAATCACCTGTGCCGTCTTCAACTCTTTCGAATCAGCTTGCCCTGCGGCGACCGGCGGCGTCACAGGTTGCGGTTGCCACGAAGAGACCGGGAATTGAAATCGCGGTTCGGCGGGAATTTCAAACCGGATGAACTTCAAACCGCTCTGCGCTTGCGGGTCGCCAATCACTGTTGCGTTTCTGGCATAATGCCACCCGATCGGGTGTCCCGTTTCCGTCGTCTGTTCGAAATCACCGCCAACGATGCCAGGGTTTTTCGGGTCCGGCAAAACGATGCGGTTGTTTTCCGCTTCACCGGTCATCGGGACAAACAGGGCCGGTGTCAACGATTCCTTTTCCAGTTCCGTCCCTTTTTTTCGGAGCAGTTGAAAATGTTGCTGATACCGCTCTCCGATTGGAATAATCATCAGGCCGCCGTCTTTAAGCTGGTCGATGAGCGGTTGCGGGACCGATTCCGGGGAACAGGTTACAATAATCTTGTCAAACGGCGCGGCATCGGGCCATCCTTGATACCCGTCGCCGACTTTGGTGAAGACATTTTTGTAGCCGATTCTCCTGAGTGTCTGAGCTGCCCGTTTGCCAAGCGGTTCGACGATTTCAATCGAGTAAACTTCCTTCACTAACAGACTTAACACGGCGGCTTGATACCCGCTACCGGTTCCAATCTCAAGAACCTTGTCGTCCGGCTGCGGATCAAGTTTTTCCGTCATGTATGTTACGATATACGGCGGCGAAATCGTCTGGGCGTTCCCTATCGGCAGCGCGGCATCGCGGTAAGCCATACTCCGGTGAACCGGCGGGACAAACTGGACACGGGGAACACGCATCACGGCGTCAAGAACCGCCTCATTGGTCAAGTGACCCTGAGGGAGCAGTTCCTCTTCCACCATTTTCTTCGCCGCCGGGATGATCGGCCAGGGATTCTTTTTCGCAGACTCCGCCGCTCGGATTTCCCGAACCGTCTGTCCGGACAACCCATCGGCTAGCCCGACCAACAAAACAAGGACGAAAATAAAAACACGCATGAGAAATGAAAAATGAAAAACGGCGAGAATAATAAACTGGTACTTTAGCAGAAAAGCGGTTTTTGGGCAAGGTCAAAAGTTTTCAAAATGCCGCTTCAAAATGATCAACAGACGGTCCTGTTTTTTTTTGAAAAAATGAGTAGACTTTGTCTGCTAAACTTCACTGTGGGCCTTTTATCCGAAAATGATCCGATGGACTTACCCCAGATTTTCTACGCGATTCCACTGATCGTCGTGTTTTCATTGGTTTACGCCGGGACACGGCATGAACTTCCTGAGCCGATCCTAAGGCACGCCGCCAAGTTTGCTCTGGGCGTTACCATCTTTATGGTTGCCATCGGTTGTGTTTTTGAATTGTTCAAGTGGGTTCGGTAGAAAACCTGTCAATACCGACTTACCGAATCAATACGGCATCCACACCGGTAATTCCTTGATGGAGTCTTTGGCATCTCGCGACACGGGGACCCCCCAGCGGTCGAAATACGGTCCCAGATTTTTATCAAGACCGCGCGAAAGGCGTACCATCCATTGATCCCGCTTTTCGGCATCGTTTCTTGGACGCTGGGCATTTCTCAGGTCGCGGTATTCCCGAAACACAGCCTGGAACGGTTCCCAGCCGAACTCATCGATGATGTCGGTGTACATAACTAATGCAAGGAACGGGTCCGACTTCCATCGTTCAAACGGCGAACCGGCTTCAAAATAGTCGTTCCGTTTTCTCTCGCGACGCTCCGGTCTTTGTTCAGGATGCGCCGCCGCCCTGTCGATTCCGAGTTGATGAATATTATACAGAGTGAACAAATTGACCGTTACCTCGCTGGTTCCTTCAAACGTCCAGTCGCGGGATTGGTGGTTATGCCCGAATTCGTGATAGAATCCCCACCCTTTTTCCGGGTTATTGCGCAAATTGACAAATTCCTTTTCGACATCGAGATGGGTCATTACAGGATAGCCAGCGTGCATGTATCCGGCACTGATTTGCCGGTCGCAGACGATTCGTTCAGGCCGGTTTCGTTCCAGCGGACCGCCGCAGAGATCAACATCGCTGTCAAGAATTTTGTTCCAAAATTCCATAACTTTGTCAGGATCGTCAAGGCCGCGCAGGTGTTGTGAGGGGAGCGACAAAATCACCCGATCCGAAGCCAGTTCACCCCAGGGGGCAGGAGCGTTTCGGAGCACGTTTTTCCAGTCTTCCAGCGATGTCTGTCCGTAAACATACAAGGGGGCTTCGACGCCGCCGTCAATCTGTATGGAAATTTTTCCCCGGTTGAAATTTCGCGGGACAACCACATATACAAGCCCGCCGAAGGGGTTGGCAACCTTTGTAACCGCATTTCGGCACGGAATCTCGATGGTGATTTCCGGGAACCGGTGCCATTCCGCCAGTCCCCAAAGACGGTCGCTATGGCAACCGATCCGGACACTGATGGACGCGCCCTGCGGCGGCGCGAGTCCTGCCGGGAGGGTTATGGTTACGGTCTTGCCCGGCGCGGCGTACAAGCCGGTGGAATGCCAATCCGCCGTTCTTGTGTCGATTTCAATACGTTTCGAAACGATTTTCGCATCTTCCGGTACGGCACCGGGAAAATCGTTCCCGGCGGGGAGTGCCGGGATTCCGTCAGGCGGTATTCCGGTGGTCTTTTGCTCAAGCAGATATTTTTGCGTTTGCATCCCAATAGCCAAAACATCGGAAGCCATCTCCCTGCGAATCCTGTGATTGGGGGCCGGAATGACTTCACGGTCCAGAAAGGGTTTCAGGGAATCGAAAACCGCCGCTTGTTCCGCCGGGATGGAGCGGATACCGCGTTCAATGGTCGCAACCGCCAGGGCGATTTGAGGCGGTTCAAGTTTTTTCGTACCGTTTTCATGGCCGCCAATCGCGGCGAGTGCTTCCGTAACGTTGAGCAGTTTCGGCGGACCATCCGGGTCAGCGGCGAACAATCTCATTCCGTCCTTTTCCGCCGTGGTGGCAAGATACCCGTCCGCCCAAACGATTCCCATCGGGGCGAGCAGAAGATTGCCGGGATGCTCGGTTTTCAGGTCGGTTTTGCCGGTGACTTGCAGCCAGCCCCAGCCCAGTGCTCCCGTGTACAAGCTGCCGCCGTCGGAGACGAATTTCGAAATTCGTTCGATCTGGTCCAACGGCACTTGTGCACCGTGGATCACGAGAATTTGAAATTCTTCCGGGTCGAAGTCGGCCAGATTGTCAAGTTTGTGAACCTCCGGGCAAAGCGTTACGATAAAGTCGGCGAATCCCGGATTGCGAAAAACGGCGATGCGCGGCGTCTTGTTTTCGCCGGAAAGCCACTGGAAAATATTCGTCGCCAAACGCCGGGTGCCGTCGTTGGCAAGAAACACCTCATCGTTCAGATACCCGTCATGTCCGAAGGCAATAACGCGACCTTTGCCGAACTTGGCGGCGGCCAGGAACGGAGCAGGCGTATTCCCTTCCCGCCCAGCGAGAACGGTTGCGGCGTTTTGACCGAAAACGCAAAGCGGTCCCGGAATCCCGGACGGACCGATCCCATCGACACCCTCGGTAAGAAACCGAATCTCCGATTCGTCCATCGCCCCCTCGGTCAAGGAAACAGAGGCAGGAAGCAACAAAACTGCACAAAAAAGAAGGCGTCGAAATTGTAACATAAAAAAACTCCTGGAGTTAAAAAAGGGGTGTAGCCGCGATTTTAGGTGGCGTTGGGGTGTTTGAAAAATGTCGATAACCGGCAACAAAACCTTATTTTTACCTCATTTTCCTGATGAAACAACCTCAGTAGCCCAAAGACTGGAGAAAAAACCAGCCTCATTCCCTCATTTTGGAGGAAAAAACGAGGTCAACGAGGTTTAACATTCTATTGACGTCCTGTTACTGGGGGTTCCATTTCTGCCAATATCGTCCCTGCGGGACGAAATCCAAAACCAATCAAGCCTTTGCGTTAAGTCTCATGTTTTAACTGAACAACATGAGCAACGGCATACACCAAACCGGGGGAACCAAAGAGAAAGGTCATTGCAAAGACGAAAAGTTCGCCCATTGTTCTCGACCAAGTCATATACCTTTGCGGCGGTCCCCAATTCTCCAAATTTCCCATGGAAATTAATCCTGTACTTGGCCGCTTCAACATTGCCGCTAAAAGCGTGTAAGAAACACTCGGTTGCTCCTGAGGGAATGACAAGTAGGAATAATTATTATCCGCGAGGGCCGCAGAACTCAAAGGAAGTTTGATCTCGTGTTTCTCCAACAAAAGTTGATAATCCTCGTCGAATCGCTGATAAACTTCTTTCAATGCTGGCATTTCCTCGATTTGAAGCATCGCGTAAGTGTAGTGAACCTGCAAATCAACTCTGGCTTGGTTAATTAAATAACACCCAGGTCCACCCAGTAATCCGGGAAGTAAAATAAGAATCAAAGCCAAAAAAACACGTGTACGGCGAAAAACGGTTTTACTCTTGGGAACGAAGAAAACCATAAAAATCAAGATCGCGGAACACAAGTACCCGACAGTCCCAAGAAGCATAAAAAATCCCCATAAATCGCCCAAGTTTCCGATGAAATCCGGATTGGCGTTGAATCCGGATATTGCCGCATCCAGCCAGCAATAGAAGAACGGAAGAACCGCCAGTGTGCCTGACGACAATAGCGCAACAAGCGACACAAGAAAGAGCGTTGACTTTTTGTTGCTTTGGCGCAACCGGAACAGGCAGTATCCCGATAACAGAGAAGCGACCGTCAGCCCCCAGAGAACGTAATAAAGTCTCGTTTTATAGGGCGTTTTCATGAATCTTGTCAGAAAATTATTCTTTTCCGGATAAATGACAATCCTCTCGTAATGCACCGCGAGGTTGCCGTGAGCCGTGTATGCTTCGTTTTGAAGTTCAGGGTTCTTTTCATCAAACTTTTCGTACCGGTCACGCATTTCCTGTCGATATTTCCGATAAAGCTCGCCGTAATCCGCCGTGAATTCACTTGGCAGATGTTCGGCGAAGCGCGAAGGGGCAAGATAACGCCGAAGGTTTTCCGCCGACTGTTGCCAATAGAGTGCCTTGGCCTGATTTTGCATGAATTTGATTTGGGCTTCTTGCACCGGAACAAAGCTTTTCATACAGGAAACAGGCACCCACACCGCTGCCGCAATCGAGCCGCAGAAAAACAGTATCGCAAAAAAGAGCACAAAACACGGAAACGACGGCGTTGTTTCCGTTTCATACGGTATTTTCACCTCATTGAATCTTGTGTCCAATTTGGCCTCTTGAGGCGTTGCCGCTTGGAGTTCATCTGTCTGCATCGTATTCCTTCATCATGGGGGTTAAGTCTTTCTGATTTCCCAAACTCATTCCGGCAAAAGGAATTGCTCAGGCCGTTCCTGAATTACGCGGCGTAACCACGGTTCCGGGTAGCCGATGTTCGGGTACTTGCCGTCTTGATCACGGACGTACCCGTCGTTAAACTTCGTGAAAATCTCCTCGGCCAACCGCTTCCACCGGGCGGTTACCTTTTCGCCGCTCATCACGGAAAGATCGGTCAAAAACGCCTTGCATAAATCCGGGTTCGTTTTGGAAAGCTCCGTTGCCGCCAGGTCAATCGCCGGTTGCAATGCGAGAAAATGCGACTCCAACCCCTGCTGCACTTCGATAATTTCCGGGGCGATCAGCGAGTATTTCAAATTGGCGTAGTTGGAAACCAGATTGAACACCCACCAGGCATCGTTCCAGGAAAACCGCTCGATTCCGCCGGTTTGGAACGACTGCGGCAAGGCGTTAATTCCGCAATAAAGCGGGAAATAACAGGTCAAGTACGTGTCGTCAACGCCGTACCAAACAATGCCGCCGACCGGATCGGGCAACCATCCCCGCGACTGCGACACAAACGAAAAACAGGTTTGCTGTGTCGAAATCGGGCGTTCCCAAGAGTATTTTTTGCCGTCGATTTCAAACGTGAGCGGCCGCCAACGCCGGGGAAGACCGAACTCGCCAGCATCAATCCCCTCGGTCATATCGTAATCGGTCCCGTCGTAATGGTCCCGCATTAACGCCATCACGTCGGCGGTGGACAATTTACGGTCCGGTTTGATCGACCAGGGATACGGCTCGGCACCCTCAACGCCGCGATGGTAGTCCGCCGAAAAGTCTTGTGACGGAGCCGCCCGGCGGTAAATGCTCCAAACCCGTGCCTCGCAAACCCGCTTGGATAAAGCGTCCGGCGGATTGTACGCCTCGTCAAACCGGAACGGTTTTCCGCTACTGGGGTCGTAATAGCCCTTTTCAATGGCAAAACTTTCGACATTCGCGGAAAAGAAGCAATTCGCCGGGTCGTTTCGCGGGAATTCGCCAATTCTCGCCTGGTTCGCATGGGCGGAGATTTCGCCGTCAGGCACCCGCCGGGCAACCCAGACTGCTCCGGTTTTGCCGTCCGGGTTTCCTCCTTCGCCGGTTCCGACGATTTCCAAGACCCATGCTTCTTCCGTATCGCAGACGGAAATCGATTCGCCCCCTTCGTCCCAGCCGTATTGATCGACCAGTGCGGTCATTATTTCAATCGCTTCCCGTGCTTTTTGGGCACGTTGCAGACCGAGTGTGATTAAAAGCTCGTAATTCAGTAGTCCCTGCGGATCGCGCAATTCTGGCCGTCCGGTGAAGGTTGTTTCCGCCATCGCGAGTTGAAATTCGTTGATCATCCCCTGTTCCAGACTTCCAATCACCTGGTAGGTGCGGGGAACCTGCGGGATTTTGCCTTCCGGACGCTTTTCCGTCGCGGGGATAATGATCACATCACCCGGTTTGTGGTCGGCGGCGGGGGTGATTTTCAATTGCGTATAGTACCCGGCGGAGTCGGCGGTGTAGGTAATCATTACAGAACCATCTGCCGATGCCCCTTTGGTGACCAAAAGGTTTGTACAGGCGGACATCCTGTTGGTTTCACAAAAAAGAATCGTTCCCAAAATCAAAACAACCGGCAAAAGAAGGCGTAAGTTTAATAGGGTCATTGAAAAATGAGAAATGGAAAATGAGAAAAATTAACATCACGGCATTAGGCGTAAGTATACTATGATTGCGTTAGCTAAATAACCCCCCTTTTTGGAAAAGAACGGCAGCGAACAAGTTTCATGGCAAGCTGGTCACAAGTGTAAAATAGGCAAAATAAAAGTGCCATTTGGACCGTAATGTGGCCAAAGAGTAAAAAATTCAGACGCAACCGGGCCAAAAGAAACTTGCGAGCGGAAGAGAGGTCCCCCTCGCATTTTTTGAAAAATCCCCTATAATGCGCCGTCCTTTACATGCTGTGTGACCCTGCAACAGGCTCGTATCACCCGAAAATCACCCGAAAAAACAGTACAATGGTTGCGCAAACTCCGGATTTCGATCTCAAGCAAGTCGTCTTGTATAATGGCACATTCGGTCCTCGTGAAATCGACAGAATCACCGCTGTTATCAGTTGGGATTTCACCCAGTTCGAAATGCTCAAGGAGGCGGTTGCGGAACTTGAAACCAAAGAAGAGGAATTGAGCCCGGCAAGTCATGTCAGGCTCGGTGTTTGCCTTTACCTGATCGGACGCTTTCCTGACGCAATGGGTGTGTTGAAAAAGGGGGACGGTGGGGCGTTGGCTCATTTTTACCTTGCGAAAACGCATTTCGTCAACGAGGAGTACGCTCAAGCTCTGAAAAGTTATGATCTTTCGCAAAAAGCGGGGTACAATGTCGATTCCTGTGCTCTTGGTCGTGCAGAGGTCTACCGTTATCTCGGGCAACCGGAAAAAGGTTTGGCCGAACTGGACAGATTGTCCGGTGCCGTAGAGCAAACCGCTGATTATCTCTACGAACGCGGGGCAACCGTTTTTGCCATTGGAACCAATCCCGACGAAGGAATCGCTCTTTACGAACGAGCCTACGTTTCCGATAAAAATCATCCCGGTGCGCTTTTCGGACTCGCCTTGGAACGCGAGCGAGGCGGCTTTGACCAAGAAGCACTCGAACTTTACAAACGAGCGGTAACGCATTTTCCAACGCATGTCGGCGTGTTGATTAATCTCGGCATCCTCTACGAAGATTTGGAAATGTATGATCCCGCAATCCTTTGTTACCAAAGGGTGCTGGACGCGTTTCCCAATCACCCCACGGCGAGGTTGTTTCTCAAAGATGCCAGAGCGTCCAGTGAAATGTACATCGATGAAGACGCTCAACGGAGACATGATCGTATGAATCAGGTTCTCAATCTGCCCGTTTCTGATTTCGAACTTTCCGTGCGAAGCCGGAACTGCCTGAAAAATATGGGAATCATAACACTCGGTGATTTGTGCCGACACACGGAACAAGAACTTCTCGGTAGCAAAAACTTCGGCGAAACGTCGCTCATCGAAATTCGGGAAATGTTGACTCTCAAAGGGTTGCGGCTCGGCCAGTTTGCGGTGGATAAGCACACCACCGATTCCCTCGAAGTCGAAACCTTGTCGCCGGACGAACAGGCGGTTCTGCTCCGGCCGATTAACGATTTGAATCTGTCCGTCAGGGCAAGAAAATGTATGAACCGCCTCGGTATTCAAACAATCGGCGAACTGCTCCGTCGAACCGCCGAAGAGTTGCTCGAATGTAAAAACTTCGGTGTTACCAGCTTGAAGGAAATTTCTGAAAAACTAACTGTGTTTAACCTCAAATTACGCGGAGAGTGAATGAAGAGAGAGTGGAGAGTGGGAGGTTATTTGCCCACTAACCACTAACCACTAACCACTAATAACCATGCCTATCAGTGAACGGAAGAAAGAACTGCGCCGCCGCCGTAAGCGGCGTGAAAAATACGCCCATATCAAAGCGAGACTCGGTAAAATGGATGGTCCGGCGAAAGAAAAGGTCGCGGGGCAAATTCGTAAAATGACAATTGGTGCCGAAGGGGTGATTCAGGCATGGGGACTCGAATAAAATCGAAACATCCCCAAGCCGGTAGGAACACCGGGAGCGAACCACGCGAGAAAGAGTCTTTGGGGCTAAGGATCATCGGCGGAAACTTGCGCGGAAGTTCTTTGGTTTACGCCGGGGACAATCGTGTCAGGCCGATGAAAGACCGGGTTCGTGAGGCCGTGTTCAATCTGATCGGACCGGTTGTTCAGGGGAAGCATGTCATTGATCTTTTCGCCGGGACCGGTGCTCTCGCGCTGGAAGCGATCAGCCGGGGAGCGGTTTTCGCAACGCTGGTCGAACTCCATCTCCCTACGGCGAAAAATGCCCGGACCAATATCGAAAATCTCGGTCTGACGGAAATCTGCCAACAGGTTTCCACAGATGCGTTTTATTGGACAAAAACCCGGGAACATTTTCAATCACGCGGCCCATGGTTGGTCTTTGTCAGCCCGCCTTACGAGTTTTACGTCTCAAAAAAACGTGAGATGCTCGAAATGCTCGAAATCCTGCACGAACTTGCCCCGCTCGATTCTCTAATTGTTCTCGAAGCAGACAACCGGTTTGATTTTGCGTCGTTGCCTTTCGAAATCCCTGAAAAAAAGAGACGCTCTTACCCGCCAGCGGAAATCGGAATTTTTATGAAAGAATAGGGGGAAACTGTTCAATCCATCCATACTGCAACGCTCTTAACAACGCCATCAGACCGTACCCGGTTGCGTAGGCGTGCCCGTAATCATAGAGCGGGTAGTCGAACCATGATCCGTCGGTTCCCTGCCGTCCGATTAAAAGTGATGCGAGATGATCCTGATAAGGTCCACGCTTCTCTTGGGGTAGTTCCTCGATGCAAAACGCGGCGTAGAAAACTCCGTAATAGTAGAAATACCCGGCAACTTGAGCCCAGGATTCATGCGGAATCGGGCGTTTTCTCCCAATGTCAAGCCAATCGTTACGCGAGAACATCCGGTTGAGCCAGTTTTGGAGAACTTCGTCGGTTACGTCTTTATCTCCCCAATGCCGGGAAGCGAGATTACACGATTGCGACCGGGCAAGGCTTCCCGGCGGACGGTTGATTTCCCGCATTGGAGCCATTCGCAGATACTCGCCATAAGCATAGGAAAAGTCGGGATACCGTTGACGCAGGTTCGACGCCAACGCCCGGTCAACGATTCTTTGCGGCACATTGATACCTCGCTGTTTCGCTTCCCAAAGAGCCAGCAAAACCGTTGCACTGACGAAACTATTGGGGGAACCGGCGGTTTTTTTTGTCATGTGGTCGAAATCGTAATAGCACCAGCCGCCGTCGAGGCATTCAAACCGTTCGATATAACCGACTTGTTCCTGCATTGCGGCTCTGATTTTTTCACAACGGACTTCGTCGTCCGGGAAACGGTCCAGCATCCGAGCCAGTGCCCGAAGCCCGTAAGCATGTCCCCAGATGTTGTAAAGGGTGTCTTGGGCGGAACGGCGCACTTTGGGAAGGATTTCAAG
>Ga0099364_10008763_pt1 | contig 14174 bp, 9 predicted proteins | sample TergutTh196P3_FD_73070 | JGI IMG/M metagenome (GOLD analysis project Ga0099364, IMG submission 73070) | Microcerotermes parvus P3 segment gut microbial communities from Pointe-Noire, Republic of the Congo - Th196 P3 | ecosystem: Host-associated > Arthropoda: Insects > Digestive system > Gut ... | reverse complement strand
GCAAGTTATTTGGCGTAAAACGCTATGTTTTGCCGAAAGGCATTGCAGATTATACCATTGATGAAGCGGACGGTAAGACGGAATTCTAAATGTTTAAGGACTTTTTATGACTCGACTATATACATACGTTTTCATTGCGGTTTTAGCACTCACATTGTATAATCCACAACATGAGTCACCCCAGTCTCTTTTCCGACGACAGCGGTAACACAGTCGCCGATTCTCTGCCGCCGTGGGAGATCGACGATCTCAAGAACCGAAAAATCAGCAAAGTGGTCTTTCCGTCGGGCTACGATGCCGTGTTGGATTATCTCGTGCCTAATCATCTTGCCGGTCAAATCGAACCCGGCATGCGAGTGCTCGTGCCGCTCGGAAAAGGCAATCGACAGCAAGCCGGTTATTGCATCGGTGTTCAACCCTGGGGGATCTCTCAACCGAGTGTCAAACTCAAACAAGTACACTCTATTCTCGATGACCGCCGGTTGCTCGACGACAAAATGCTCGAACTTGCCCAATGGATCGCCCAGTATTATCTTTGTTCTATCGGACAGGTTTTAGAGGCGATTCTGCCCGCCGGAGTGCGGTCGCATGCAGGAACTCGATTGACGACCGTGTTGTTCGTTTCGCAAGGGTTCATGAAAGCCGGGAGCGCAGCGCAGCGCAGCGACCGGATTAGCCCCTCGAATGATCCGGTCACTCCGGCTATCGCCCGCGCTCCCGGCTTTCATGTCGAACTAACGAAAAAACAAATTCATATTTTGGAAACGCTTCGGCAATCGCCGGAACCGCTGACGATGCAGGAGTTGCAACGTGCCGCCAAGTGTTCCGCCGTGCCGATCAACACGCTTAAGCGGCTTGGAATTATCTGCGTTCAAACTATTCGGCGACAGTCTTGCGCAAGAACGGAGAACGTAAGTCCCCCGACCCGGAAGATTATGCCCTCGGTTCATTCGCTCAATGCCGATCAACACCGCGTGTTGACCGCGATTGTCAATGTCATCGACCAGCGCCAACACGAAACATTTTTACTGCACGGCGTAACCGGCAGCGGTAAGACCGAAGTTTATATTCAAGCGATTCAAGCGGTCGTCCAACGAAAGAAACAGGCAATCGTTCTCGTGCCGGAAATCAGCCTTACGCCGCAGACTGTCGGTCGCTTTAAGGAGCGGTTTGCCGGTGTGGCGGTGCTTCATTCGCATTTGACCGATGCGGAGCGGCACCGGCAGTGGTCGAACATTGCGTCAGGCGCAGTGCAAGTAGTGGTCGGTGCACGCAGTGCCCTCTTTGCTCCGCTGCCGAGGCTGGGTCTCATCGTGATTGACGAGGAACACGAAAATTCCTTCAAACAGGATTGTGTGCCCCGGTACCATGCCCGTGATGCGGCAAGGAAAAGAGCAGAAATTGCGAACGTACCGTTGATTCTCGGTTCGGCAACGCCGTCGCTGGAGACGTGGTTTGACTCAATGTTAACAAAACCGTCAACAGAGCCGCAATCTAAAGATTGCGGCTCTGTTGTACTAACGATGCCTCACCGCGTTAACAATCTGCGATTACCGGAAGTCCAAATCGTTGACCTCCGCGAAGAAGTTCGAATGGGAACGACTCGCGGAGCCATCCATCGGCAACTACACCAAGCGATTCACGAAACGCTTTCGGCAAAGGGGCAAGTCATTCTGCTACTCAATCGCCGGGGATTTTCAACGCAGATACAGTGTCCCGCCTGCGGTGAGCCGGTAAAATGTCCGCACTGCGATGTTTCGCTCACGCATCACAAAATGGAAGAGATCGCCCTGTGCCATTATTGCGATTACCAAATTCCAGTGCCAAAAGAGTGCCCGAAGTGCCGATTTGCGGCGATCCGCTACACCGGCTTCGGCACACAAAAGTTGGAAGTCGAAGTTAAGTCCAGATTTCCTAACGCTGCGGTGGTGCGGATGGACACCGACACGATGCAACGTCCCGGGGCACACGAACAGGCATTATCGCAGTTCCGTAGCGGCAACACGCAGATACTTTTGGGAACGCAGATGATTGCTAAGGGACTCGACTTTCCGAATGTCATGTTAGTGGGGGTGATCAATGCGGATACGGCACTGCATTTTCCCGATTTTCGTGCGGCGGAGCGGACGTTTCATTTAATTACGCAGGTGGCGGGTCGTACCGGTCGCGGTGAGCGGGGCGGTCGGGTGATCGTTCAGACGTTTCAACCGGACCATCCGGCAATTTTGGCGGCGGCGAAGCATGATTACAATAGATTTGTTCAGCAGGAGTTGCCGGTGCGAAAATCACTGAACTATCCGCCGTACAGCCGGATGATAAGAATTGTGGTTCGCGGCGAGCATGAAGAAAACACAAAGGAGTTTGCTGAACATTTCAAGGGACGGTTAGCCGCGTCACTTGCGGAGTACACGAACGCGGTGCCTTTCAAAATTTTGGGACCCGCCCCTGCACCATTTGCGAAGTTGCGGAACTTTTATCGTTTTCACATGCATCTCTTTTCGGCACAGGGAGATCGTTTGCGGGAGATCGTGCGTTCGGTCTCCCTTGCCTTGAAAACGCCGCCGGAGATACAATGGATCATTGATGTTGATCCGATTGATATGTTGTGAGAAGATATACTCCAACACGCCCATAACTTATCTTTTTTCCCTTGTGTATTCTTTGTGTCTTTGTGGTTTAGCATGTTACAGTATAGAAAACGGACACACTCGTTACTGCCCGAGTCGATTGCCTACCCCTCGACAATGATACTCTATCGGATAGAATCGGGAGCACCGTCCGGTTGTAGCAGTTTGTTTTTATTCCAACAAGCCCGGCAAAAATACTATGGTTACCGTATCCGCATCGCCTAATAGTGCAGTACCAAAAATTACCTCACAGGAAGCATTAACAATGCTCACAGACGGTAATGCCCGATTCACTGCCGGAAAACTCTCCCATCCCCATGAAACACTGGATAGGGTAAAAGAAACGGCGGCGAATGGACAACATCCATTCGTAACAATACTCTCATGCAGCGATTCCCGCGTACCGCTTCATATCATTTTCGATCAAGGTATCGGCGACATTTTCAGTGTCTGCGTTGCCGGCAATCTTGTCGGCGACCATGAACTCGGTTCTATTGAATACGGAACTGCTCATCTCGGTACACCGCTTTGTGTTGTACTCGGTCATACGAAATGCGGTGCCGTTATAGCCGCCTGTACCGGCGGCGGCAATGAGGGAAACATCAAGTCTCTGATGGAGGCGATACGTCCCGCCGTCCAGCGGGCGGAAACCGAAACGGGTAAAACGGGAAAGGAAACAGTCGAGTCCTGTACAAAACATAACGTTTTGTATCAAATTGAAATGCTCTGCACAAGGAGCGCAACTCTCCGGGAAGCGGTGCAGAGCGGACAACTTCTGATCATAGGGGCGATTTACGATATTGAGAGCGGGAAAGTCGAAATTCTTGGTCAACATCCGAAAATCGAGGATTCGCCGGAATGACGGTTTATGAAACGGGTCTAATGTTCACCATTCGTGAGTCTCGCCTTGATAAATTCAAGCCGCTTGATCAGTTCCGCCTCAAAGCCGCGCTGCGTCGGTCGGTAGTATTCCCGATCCACGCCCAAATATTCCTGCGCCGCAATGCCATCCTCGAAATCATGTGCATATTGGTACTCCGTTTTCTGCGTGGACGACATGTTGTGCGGGTCGCGTAAGTGTCTCGGCACGGGAATCAAACGTCCCTCTTGAATGTCCTTCTTCGCTTCAAAAATTGCCGTCGTTGCCGAATTGGATTTCGGTGCACATGCCAGATAAATCACCGCTTGCGATAAATTGAGTTGACACTCCGGCAGCCCGACCAGTTCGCACGCCTGCGCCGTTGCAACGGCAATCTGTAACGCTCTCGGATCTGCATTGCCGACATCTTCGCTTGCAAGAATGACAAGCCGCCGGGCAAGGAATCGGACATCATCGCCGCCGACCAACATTTTCGCCAACCAATAAATTGCAGCGTCAGGATCGCTGCCGCGAATACTTTTGATCAATGCACTGATCGTATCGTAATGCGAATCGCCGTCCCTGTCGTAGGCAACTGCCCGTTTTTGCACCGATTCCGCCGCCAGTGCCCTTGTGAAGTCGATAAGAGCGGAGGACGTAAGTTCCCCGGTACTCGACAGCACACCGATTTCTAAAGCAGAGATCGCCTGTCGAGCATCGCCGTCGCAGATATTTGCCAGAAAGTCGAGAGCGTCGTCGTGAAGGATAACATCATACTTTCCGAGTCCCCGTTCCTTGTCCGTTGCCGCCCGGCGCAACAGCGTTTTGACATGCTCCTGCGTGAGCGGTTCAAATTGAAAAATCCGGCTCCGGCTAATGAGAGCATTATTGATCGTGAAGTAAGGATTTTCTGTCGTTGCGCCGACAAGGGTTACGATTCCATTTTCGACTTCGGGCAGCAAAACATCTTGCTGTGCTTTGTTGAAGCGGTGGATTTCGTCGATGAAGAGCAGAGTCTTTTGTTGCTGCGCCGAAAGGCGGTGTTCGGCTTCGGTTAGAACGTCACGGAGTTGTTTTACACCGTCGGAGACGGCACTGAGTTGCCGAAAGTTGCTCTGACTGGACTTGGCGAGAATGTAGGCGAGGGTTGTTTTTCCGGTGCCGGGCGGACCGTGAAAGATAACGGAACCGAGCCGGTCGGCGGCGAGAAGGCGGCGTAGGAGTTTGCCTTCGCCGAGAAAGTGTTCTTGTCCGACGAATTCGTCGAGCGTTTGCGGACGCATTCTAGCGGCAAGCGGTTCGGCGCATCGGCGGTTCTTTTTCTCTTCGGCGGCAAAAAGTTGGGACATATACTCTAAGCAGCGTGAAATTGGTCTTTTTTGACAGGATTGACAGGATTATAAGGGTAGAATGAACATGTTGTTTGGCGAAGATTCGTGAGGTTCGCATCCAAAATGGACTCTTACTGTTCTTCCCCTTCTGCCGGAGTCTCCTGGTGCGAAGCCTTTTCCTTGTACTGCTCCTCCTGTTCGGCATAGCGTTCTGCCTGCTCAATAATCGCATTCGCCGCTTCATCCGTTAAATCGCCCATCTGCATCAAATCGTTCGGCTCAATAATCGAAAGATCATCGAAAGACAAAAATCCTTCACCGACAAGACGATCCGCCAAGTCAGGACTGATACCCTCGATCAAGCCGTAACCTTCGACCGCCTTTTCCAAGTCGGCTTCCAGTTCCTCGCGGGTCATAATTTCCACGTCCCAACCGACCAGTTTACTGGCAAGGCGGACATTTTGCCCCTTCCGACCGATGGCAAGCGAACGCTGATCTTGCTTCACCAGCACGACGGCACGTCCCAGCATCGAGCAGAGAATCACTTCTTCCACTTCGGCAGGACGCAGCGCATTCGGAATGTACATCTGTAAATCCTGATGCCAGGGGACGACATCAATGCGCTCATTATTCAGTTCGTCGGTAACATTTTTGATTCGGCTGCCCCGCATTCCAATACAGGCACCGACGCAATCAATGCGCTGATCGCTGCTGTACACGGCGATCTTGGTTCGATAGCCGGGTTCGCGGGCAATGCCTTTGATTTCAATGACGGCATCCTGAATTTCGGGAATCTCCTGCTCGAAAAGTTTCTGGACGAAAGAGGAACGAATACGGCTCAAAATCACTCGGACTTTTGCCCCTGATTTTTTGACATCCGTAACGATTCCCCGGAGGCGGTCACCGACGTTAAACATTTCTCCCGGTATCCGCTCGCTGCGGGGGAGTACCGCTTCGGCACCCGGCACAGCAACGATGATCGCTCCCGCCTCGCGGAAAATGTCGTCGGCATCCTTTCCCCGCCGGGCTCCTTCGATTTTCTGAACGAGTCCGACGACCATTTGTCCGACTTGCGAAAGTTGTTCTTCGTAGATAGCGTCCCGCTCGGCTTCCTTGATCTTCTGGATGATGACTTGCTTGGCACTTTGTGCGCCGATTCGTTCGCCGATTTCTCTTGGGGAGATCGGCACGCCGTCTTTTGTGCCGCTGACTTCGCCGGTGAGTCTGTCGATGGTGATTTCGACTTCTACTCCTTCGCCGTATTGTTTCCGTGCTGCCGTTGCAATCGCAGCCTCCACGCCGGTAAAGACGATTTCCTTATCAATTCGTTTGTCACGGTGGATTGCATCGACAACTTTCAGTATTTCACTGGGATTCATTGTATTATAAGCGGAATGGGAAAATACTTTCCGCGCCTCGTTCTGATTGTAACTGGTTGTAATCTCTTGCCCGGCGGCGATTTGCGCCGTTTTTTCGTTTTATTGCTTTTGCCCTGCGAGCGCAACATCCACGAAGCGGAGCCGCCCCCGCCTGCAAGACAGGTTCGCCATTGTACCATTGACCGGCAAAAAGTCAATGGTTGCTGAACGGTCAAAACTCGGCGATCTGGCGAGCCGCAAATGTCAAAGAGAGGCGTAAATCTTCGTGTTACACTGCACCGAAATCGGACTTGTCCCGCCTTTCGTGTGCGATAATTACTTATCTTATTTCGCCATTGTCAGAATATCTGTTGTTTTGCTGTCTTTCTATGTTGGCGGACGTTCCGCCGTTTCTTTTTTTGGAATGATCGAACCAATGAAGGCAAATCGGCAAGAGCACCGGCGGTGAACACTGTACAAAACATTGTAGTATTTTCAAACCAAACATCTGTCTGCGATTGGCAAAAAACCAACCGGATGATTCTGCTTAAATTTATCCTGTTGTTTCTGCTCAGCCATTGTCACAATGCGGTCAAACGCACCGGGCAGAACCGACTCGTACCGCTCAACCGTTTCCATTTCCGGCATTTTGTCCGTTGTGTCGCCGCGTCGGGTGTGTAAAAGTTTATGTGGACTCGGCAGGAGTCCCCCGGTTGACTCTGTAATTGTGTCCCTTTTGGAAACCGCAATAGGCAAGCCCAGAACACTGGCAGGCGTGATGTTTCACACAAAAATTGCCCATTTTAACATTCGGACTCCACATAAACTTTTACACACCCACCAACGGACTGCCCCATAATTTACCCCCTTGACAACCTCGAAAAATCTGCTAGGATACAATTCCTGACTTGTCTCGCATGTATAGTCCGTACCTATCTTCTCTTCCATACGGGGAATCGCCATGCAAAAGAATAATGTTACCCGCCGTTCGTTTCTCAAAAGCAGTGGAATGGCTACAGCCGGTGCCGCTTTGACAACACTGCCCCCCTCAACAATAGCGCAAGCACCAACCGATGCAACCGTTCCAGCGATACTCGGCGGTCCCAAAGCATGCCCAAACGCTTGGAAGCCCTGGCCGCAATGGGACGCAGAAAAATTCGACCCGCAAATGAACGCCGTTATGAAACGCGGCGTTTGGTCACGCAGCAGTAAAGTTACCGAGTTCGAAAAGAAGTGGGCAGAAATGCACGGTTCCAAACACTGCCTCTCAACCGTCAACGGTACCAACGCCCTCAGTGCCGCCTGGATGCAGTCGAACATCGGTCCCGGCGATGAAGTGATCTGCTCTCCATACACGTTCAGTGCCTCGATCTTCGGCATCCTCTACAAAGGTGCCATGCCGGTTTGGGCAGACATCGACCCGACAACGTTTCAGGTCGATCCAGAGAAAATCAAAGAAAAAATCACACCGCGAACGAAGGGAATTCTGCCGGTGCATATCTGCGGCTATGTGTCCGACATGCCCGCAATTATGAAAATTGCCAAAGAACACAACCTGTTCGTGGTGGAAGATGCATGTCAGGCACACTTGGCAAAGATCGACGGTAAGAGAGTCGGAACCTTCGGTAATGCCGGTTGTTTCAGTTTCCAGACATCGAAAAACCTCGCCATCGGCGAAGGCGGAGGGATTTTGACCGACGACACCGAATACTATGATCGGCTCTATTCTTACCATAACTTCGGTTACGCATCGGGTTCCGTGTCTGGTCAGATCAGTGCCATTACGGCACTCATATTGGCGAACAAAATTCGCATGGCAGAGTACCAAGCCGTGATCGGATTGTGTCAACTGGAAAACCTCGAAGAGCAGCACAAGATACGCAACGAAAACGGAGCGTATCTCAATGAAAAACTCTCGGCGTTTCCCGGCATTGCACCGGTCAAGTTGCACAAGGGTGCGACCGAAGCGTCCTATTACATCTACTCCATGGTGTACAATTCGGCAGGTCTCGACGGACTCTCCCGCGAGCAATTCATTAAAGCACTGAATGCCGAAGGCGTTCCGGCAAGTTCCGGTTATCCGAACGATCCGCTTTACGCCCAACCGATGCTTTACGAGGTGTTCAATTCTGACATCTACAAAAAGTTTTACTCGGCGGATGAACTTGATTTCGAGAAGTACAAACAGCGGAATCACTGTCCGGCTTTGATCAAGACCTTCAACGCCGCCATTTGGATTTGGCACGGCGGACTCATGCTCGGATCGAGAGCCGACATGGACAACATCGTCAATGCCGTAGATAAAATCCATAACAACGTTGCAAAAATCAAAGCCGTATAGTATACTGTACAATACCAATGGTTGCACTTTTCTCTTTGCGAATCTTTGTGTTCTTTGTGCCTTTGTGGTTCAAAAAGAATTTACCACAAAGGGCACAAAGGCGACACGAAGGAAAAAAGGTAAATTATTGCCGTGCCGCAGTATAAGATTAACCAACTGACACGTCCCATGCAAAAATTTCCACGACGAACATTTCTCCAATCTGCTGCCGCCGGAACGGTGGCGATTGCCCTTGCAGAAGATGTTTCGGCAATGCAAACTGCCGATGCAAAAAATTCGAGCGGTCTCAAAGCCGTTACGTTCAAGGTCGATGTTACACCGCCGGTTGGTGCGACGCTTGCCTACGTTCCTAACGAGAATATCGAAACACCGATCTATGTCAGCGGAATCGTCCTGGATGATGGAAAGACCCGAGCCGTTTGGGTTTCCTGTGATTATCTCTACATTTGTGGAGAGTCCTACAATGTTTGGACGGAAACGATTGCCAAGAGTGCGGATGCCCTCCCTGAAAACGTATTCCATCATTCCGTTCATCAACACGATAGTATTCGTTGGGCACCGGAGTACAATCCGCAAGAAGGGGAAGACGGACCGGTGATTGTAGAGCCGGAATACTGTGAAAAAAGTTTGAAAGACGTTTCGGAAGCGATTGCAAAAGCGGTAGCCGGTCCTTGGCAATCAGTGGGAAAACTTTTAACATCGGAAACACGAGTCGGCGGCTTGGCTGCCAATCGGCGGTTGGTCGACGAAAACGGACAGTTCGCCCATACCCGGTACAGCGGCAGGAATTCGCCCACTGTGCAGGCTTGGTCCGTCGGCAAAATTGATCCGATTCTGCGGACGGTCTGTTTTGAAAACACCGAAGGACAAAAGATCGTTGCTCTGCATTTTTACGCAACACATCCGATGGCAGCGTACAGACGAAAGATGGTCAGTACCGACGTTCCCGGCAGGGCGTTGCGTCATGTAGTGGAAAACGACGATTCCGTCGCCCTGAACATTTACGTCAGCGGGTGCGGCGGAGACGTTACGTTCGGAAAGTACAATCCCAGCGGTATCGAGGGCATCGAACTATTGGGGAAACGCCTCGGAGAGGCAATTCTTCATAATCTTAAGCACCTCGAGGAGCAACCGCTTGGTCCCATCGATGTCAAGCGGGTCGTTGTTGAAATTCCATTCAATCCATCGATCAGTCCTCATACGGAGTACACAGGAGGACACGCCTCGGAACGGCGTTATCTGTTGAAAACGCTTGATCGCTGGCGGCAAAGCACAGTGGCTCGTATGAGTCTCGGACCACGCGTCCATTTTCTTTCGTTCGCATTCGGGGAGATTTTCGTCGATTACCAACTGTACGCTCAGTCATTGATTCCAGAACATTTCCTCGCCACTGCTGCGTTCGGCAACGGTGTCTATTGGTACATTCCCACCAAAGAAGCCTTCCAAGAAAACGGCGGATACGAAACCAGTGATCTAGCCTGCGTTGTAACACCAGAAATTGACGGCTTCCTGCGGGAGGCTCTTCGGAAGTGTTTCGCCGAAATCGTCAGTAGTAACCCTTTTTGACACTCGAAATGAGTCCTATTGTCCCATGGAAACATCTAAACTTTTTTCTCTGACATCCACTGTTGCGGTGTCGTTGTTGTTCCTCTGCGGCTCACTTTGTCCTTCGGCAAGTGCCGCTGAAAACCCGTCTTCGCCGACGCTTACGGCAAAGCACTATTATTCCGGTTTTCCCGATGCAGGCGATACCTACAATTCGATCTCCGCCGCCAGCGACGGAAAAATCTACTATGTGCTTTCGTCCTCGAAGCACGATGTCGGCGGACAATTTTACGTGTATGACCCGGCGACCGACCAGATCACGTTCATTGCCGATCTATCGGATATCGTAGGCGAGAAAGAACAGAAGTACATTGCCCAAGGCAAAAGTCACGCCGATTTCTATGAATACAACGGAAAATTGTACTTCTCCACCCATATCGGTTACTACGAAATGATCGACGGAGCAGAGTGCTTGCCCGTCAATGCTCCTGCAGGTTATAAACTCTATCCGGGCGGACATTTCCTTTCCTACGACATGAAAACCGGAAAAGTAGAAAGCCTTGCACTGGCTCCTCACGGCGAAGGCGTTCTCACTATGACGATGGACACAAAACGCGGTCATCTCTACGCCATTTCCTGGCCCAAAGGCTATCTGTTGCATTATGATGTCAATGCGAAGCAGTTGAAAGACCTCGGTTTGGTCAACGAACAAGGCGAGGGCGGTGTCCGAGGCAAAGATTACCGTGTGGTGTGCCGCTCGATCCTCGTCGATCCCCGCGACGGAACCGCCTATTATTCCACTGCCGAAGGAGATATCTTTTTCTATCGACCCGGACTTGCCGCTCCTAAAAAATTGGAAGACGTGGATTTGCGCCTCGATTACTTCGGCACTTACGACCACACCGGAGCAGGTAGTATGGCGTACAACTGGCGGAAGATTTTTTGGTACGAACCGGAAAATGTTGCTTACGGAGTGCATGGAAACTCGGGATATTTGTTCCGCTTTGATCCGAAGGCAAAAACAATCGAATTAGTGCAACGAATCACTTCCGAATCATCGCAGAAGAGCGGTATGTTTGACCAGTTCAGTTACGGCTATCTCGGTTTTATGCTGGGCAAGGACAACACCATCTATTATCTCACCGGTGCTCCGATTTACATAGACGGAAAACGGCTGAAAGGTGCCGATAGAATAGCGATGGGTGCAGCCCGGGGACTGGAAAACCTGCATGTGATAACGTACAACATTCCACGACGGGAATACAAGGATCACGGTGCGGTATTCTATGCCGATGGCGAACGACCGACTTACGTCAATGCCATTGCGCAGGACAAGGCAGGAAACATCTATACGATTGCCCGGTACTTGCGCGACGGTAAGGTCATTGCAGATTTGGTGAAGATATCCTTGCCACGATAAAGAAAACAACACACAACCATGACAATGTTCACGAGAATTCTGTTTGGGATCGGTCTCGTTATGGGATCGATTCTCGTTGCTATTCCGTTTGCGGGAGCGGCAGAGGTCGAACCATGGGCAATCGGTGTCATCGCCCGCTTCGACGACCACGGTGCCGGGTTGCCCTTTGAAAAAGCCTTGACATCCGGCATTACAGTCCTCCAACTCAAGGTTCCCATTGCGGAAAATCGGACCGAGGAAAACGCCCAAAAAATCCTTGATGCCCTCGAAAAACATAACATCACGTTGACTTGTGTGGTCAGTGGGTTCGCCGGGGAAAGTTACCGAACGATCCCAATCGTTCGGGAAACCGTCGGGTTGGCACCGGAAAAAACACGCAGGGTACGATTCGAGGAATTCAAAACGGTCTCCGATTTTGCGAAACGCTTGAGAGCACCGTCGGTCCAGTTCCACCTCGGTCACGTTCCGCAAGATGTTACGTCGAAGGAATACTGGGACGTGGTCCAAATCACTCGGGATGCTTGCGACTACGTTTTTGACAACGGGCAGTGGCTCAACCTCGAAACCGGTCAGGAAACCGGTGAGGCACTGTTACAATTCATTCGGAATGTTAACCGATTGAACTTGCACGTCAATTTCGACCCTGCCAATATGATTCTTTATGGTTGCGGAGAACCGATTGAGGCGTTGCAACTGGTAGGACAGTTTGTGCGTAGCACTCATTGCAAAGATGCCCGCTGGGCAAAGGAACCCGGCGAGGAATGGGGCGAAGAAGTCCTGTTCGGAACCGGTGATGTCAATGCGGAACTGTTTCTCAAAACGCTTCATTCGTTCAACTACGACGGTCCGCTGATTATCGAACGGGAAAACAAGGAAAGCCCCGAAAAACAATACGAAGACGTACTGAAAACGATTGAGTATTTGAAACAACTTAGAAAAAAGATTCTCGAACCGTAACGGTATAACCTGTCCTGCGAATGTGTGGAATTGACCAGTAGAAAAAGGATGTTAGGCATTCGCCGAAAAATAACAAGCAAGACTTGGAAGCCGGGAGCGCAGCAACCGGATTAACCGGAGCTAAACGATCCGGTCGCTACGCTCCCGGCTTTCATTTTTTGCTCAAAATTTTCCGGTGAAAGCCTAACTGCCGCGTACGCAAGGATCGCAAAGAAAAATACAATTTTTTCCCATTTCTGGTATAATCGCCTTCGCCACTTATTTCCATGCAAGCCCTTTTAACACAGGAGTTTACTATGACAGAACAACTATCACGACGTAATTTTCTTTCCGCTTCCGCCGGTTTTGCTGCCGCATTGGGTACTGCTCCGCTGGTACTTGTCGGTTCCGGTGCTTCCGCCAACGAAAAGCCGGCATTGCTCGGTGGAACCCCCGTAAGCAAAGCATCGTTTTCAGGTTGGCCCCTCCTGCAAGGAGAAGAAGAAAAGAACATCCTCGAAACACTCAGAACCGGACATTGGTTTCGTGGATATAGAAACGAGGGGATGGTCGCCAGTTTCGAGAAGGAATGGGCGGCAATGTGCGGTGCCAAAGCCTGCGTCGCCACTGCCAACGGCACCGGCGCACTGATTGCCGCGATGTCCGCCCTCGATACGGGACCCGGCGACGAAGTCATCACGTCTCCCTGGACGTTCATTGCAACGATCAATTCGGTCATTGCCCACTTCGCACTGCCCATGCTACTCGATGTGGATATCGACACGTTCCAACTCGACGGTAAACTCGCCGATGCCGCCTGCACCGAAAATACGCGGTGCCTGTTGCCCGTCCACATCGGCGGGATGCCAGCCGACATGGACGAGTTTGTTGCCGTCGGCAAAAAACGCAATATCCGTGTCATCGAAGATGCCTGCCAAGCACACATTGGGAAGTGGAAGGGCAAGAGACTCGGTACCGTCGGCGATGCCGGTTGTTTTAGTTTCCAAGTCTCGAAAAATCTTCCCAGCGGCGAAGGCGGAGCGGTCCTCACCGATGACGAAGAGTTTGCGGAGCGGGTGTACCGTTGCCACAATAACTGTTCCGGTCGTCGAACCAATTCCCTCGACGGTACTTACGGTATGACTCGGGCTTTCAATTTCCGCATGGCGGAGTTCCCCGCTGCCGTGCTTCGGGCACAGATGAAACACATCGAGAAGTACGCTGCCGTTCGAGAGGAGAATGGACGTTATCTGAACAAACTTCTCGCCGAAGTTCCCGGAGTGTATCCGGTGAAAATGGCTGCGGATTTGATGAGTGCGTGGCACCTCTACATGTTTCGGATTGAACCGAAGGAATTCGGTATCGACCGCGGACTGTTTACCAGAGCGATCCAGGCTGAAGGAATTGGAATCGGTCCCGGATATAGGGACGTGGATTGGGTCAATTTTATACGCCAATCGTACGACACGCCTGCCGGAAGACGGGTTTATCCGAAAGCGGTGCTCGACCAATGGGCAGAACGAGTCGGACCGTTGCCGCAGTATAAAAAACTCGGTGCAGAGGGACTTTGGTTCACGCAAAACATGTTGATCGGACCGAAAACCAACATGGACATCATTGCCGATGCCATCAGGCGGATTCAAAAGAACGCCGCCGATATTGCAAAGGCGTAAACAAAGAGGTAACAGAATCGCAATTTTACGATGGCGGTTCTGTTATCTTGTACAATGCCAATGATTGTACTTTTTTCTTTGTGT
>Ga0099364_10008762_pt1 | contig 14175 bp, 9 predicted proteins | sample TergutTh196P3_FD_73070 | JGI IMG/M metagenome (GOLD analysis project Ga0099364, IMG submission 73070) | Microcerotermes parvus P3 segment gut microbial communities from Pointe-Noire, Republic of the Congo - Th196 P3 | ecosystem: Host-associated > Arthropoda: Insects > Digestive system > Gut ... | reverse complement strand
TCATCGCCTTTAACAAATTGCGCTCGCGAGCCTGACGTTTTGCCCTTGTTGCATAGCAAATACCCAAATATCCCAAACAACCGAACTAACTCGTCCCAAGTAAAGTCCTTGGGCTGTTGCATGAAACGCTTTATCAATTTTTTCTTCGTACTCATTCAAATAAAATTTGCCGCAAAGGTAACTATTTTAGTTACAATTTTCAAATATTTTCAAAAAAAATGTAGCAATTCAAAAAATTTTTTGTACTTTATCGACAATACAAAAATGCGTATATCGTGAAAGACGATATCGAATACGGTTATCAAAATGTAGTACCATTGTGGGCGTTTGGGTTGAACTATTAAAACCCCCTTGACTGTCAAGTAATTGCTACACGGAGAAACGCAGAGAAGACACAGAGTTACACAGAGTTTTTTCTCTGTGTAATCTACCTGTTTTGATTGAAATGTATTTACAAAATCGATTTTGCAAATACAAAAGACAAAAAATATTCAAAAAAATCCGTCTAATCCGTCTAATCAGCGTATCTCCATTATTAGGGAGATTCCGCGTCAAGCGCGGAATGACGTGCTTTTGAGAGAACGCAGGACGTGGCATGGCTGCGACCTTCTTTTCGTGAAAAAAATGGAAAAAAAATTTTTTTTGTTTGGTTTTCAAAAAAAATACCTACATTTGCATATTCAAATCGCAAGCGACTTTTTCGGTCGAAGGCGAGGCGGAAGACAATTTTTGGATAGCGTTTAGGCTATAAGTTCTTGTCATTGAAATGTAGGAAGTTTCAAAATAATACAAGAACAAGTATCGGTGCCGCAGCAATGCGGATTTACTTGTTTTGTATTATGGGTCATTCCTACAACCTCAATGGCGGATTTAGTAAGTCCGCTGTTTTTAATTGTCAAAGTCTGTAGTTTTTCAATTAAAAACCTCGCGATGTACAGGTAATCGCTTTTATTAGGAAGATGAAAAGAGTATTTTTCAACAAAACAAAAAGGAAATTGAACAAGATATTTTTATCGTCAATTTTCATCTTATTTGCTGTTGCCTGCATTGGTCAACAACAAGATGCAGTACCGGCAGTACGAATCATAGAGCCTGAAAGCGGGAGTACAGTCTATGGCGAGCAGGTAAAAATCACTTATGTTGTATCGGTAGCGGAGCCTGTTGCCGTTAGAGTGACAGTAGACGGAAGACCGGTTCAATTGATTACCGACGCCAAAATCGGAGAAAACACAGTGTTGGTCGATATTCCCGATAAGGATTGCAGAGTAACCATCGTCGCTCAAAACACGTTTGGCGCAAGCGTTCCCGCAGGGGTGGAAATGATTCGTAGCAGGCAAATTTTTAAACCATCGCTCTACGTTTTGGCTATCGGTATCAGCAACTACGACAATCCCGGACTTCAACTACAGTTTCCCGCCAAAGACGCCTCCGATTTTACACAGGCATTGATACGGCAGGCAGGATTGCTGTATGAAAGCGTAGACGTAAAACTGTTTACTGACAGAAGCGCTACTGCTGAAAATATTCGCGAAGGATTGCAATGGCTGCAATCCGAAACAACAAGTCGGGATGTTGCCATGCTTTTCATTGCCGGACACGGCGTAAACAACAATGTTGGCGACTTTTTTTTCATGCCCGTAAATGCCGACGTAGAAAGGATAAATGCGACCTGCGTCAGTTATACCGATATAAAAAATACCGTATCTGCGGTTGCGGGGAAACTGCTTGTATTTATGGACGCCTGTCATTCCGGTAATGTGCTGGGCAGCGCGCAAATACGCGCAGCAGTAGTCAGTCAGGCAGTAAGCGATTTAACCTCCGCCGACAACGGACCGATTGTTTTTACCTCGTCTACCGGTCGTCAGTACTCGCTCGAATCGCCCGAATGGAACAACGGCGCATTTACCAAAGCATTGGTTGAAGGATTAACCGGCAATGCAAAACTGCCAAGCGATAATACAATTACCGTAAAAAGCCTTGATTACTATATCGCCAATCGTGTAAAGGAATTGACGCAAGGCAGACAAGCGCCTACCACCATCATCCCGCGAAGCGTTCCCGATTTTCCGGTTGCCGTAGCAATGAATAGCCCAAGCCTGCCGACGATGCCGATGCAAAATGCTAACGTCGATTTTAATAGAAATTCAGGTAATGAGCCTGTTAATTCATTGGCTTCTGAAAAATTTTTGGAATATGATAGATGGTCGTCGGCGTGGTATTTGGATGGAGAGAAATTAATGGGAAGAAAGAATATTGAAAATGTATTGCGAGAGAATATTGAATTGCAGCGAGGAATAAATGCATTGACAATGTACAAGACGGGGAATCGTCAATTGATAGGTTCATATATTGGGTTGATACCAGCAGTGTTAATGACGGGATTTTCGTTAGGTGGAATAAGTAATAATGGTTTTAATGGATCAAACACATTATGGTTAATCAATGGCGTAGTTTTAACTGTGTCTTGTTATGTACAAAATGTAAGAAGCCATAAGAGTTTTGCAAAGGCAGTCGAAATGTATAATAATACATCCCAAAGGAATAATGATATAAGCCTGAATTTTGGCGTGACACATTCAGGGGGAGTAGGGTTCATGTTAAGATTTTAGAAATATTATTACACAGAGAAACGCAGAGAAGACACAGAGGTACACAGAGTTTTTTCTCTGCGTTTCTCTGTGTCTCCTCTGTGTAATCTGCAAACGACAAAAAATATTCAAAAAATCCGTAAAAATCCGTCTAATCAGTCCAATCAGTGTATCCCCTACAATCAAAAATGCACCCCAAAAAAAATGTAATTTGTTTTTTGTTTTTAGTTTTTTTTATACTTTTGCATTTTTTTAATAGAATTATTTCATAAAAAGTAGTAACAAAATGGCAATACCCGTAGTTATGCCCAGGCAGGGACAGTCGGTTGAAGTATGCGTTATCTCACAGTGGTTCAAAAAGAAAGGAGATAGCGTGAAGACCGGAGAGCCTTTGTTTTCTTATGAAACCGACAAGGCTTCATTTGAAGAAGAAGCCAAAGTAGACGGCGTTCTTTTGGAAATCTTTTATGCAGAAGGAGACGAAGTTCCGGTACTGCATAATGTAGCCGTTATTGGTCAGATTGGCGAATCGGTAGAAGAGTTTCGTTCGGGAGCCGGCTCCTCGTCTGCGACAGTAGAAGCGGCACCGGAGACAACTGTTATTGAAGCAGCGGCAATATCCTCCGAAACTGTCGTTCTCCCCTCTCCCACCCTCTCCGGTGCTAAAATCAGAGTTTCGCCGCGCGCGCGTGTCATCGCACAAAAAAATGGCGTCAATCTGTCTGATATCAAAGGTACCGGACCCAACGGACGTATCATAGCGCGGGATGTAAGCGCCCCCGCCGCAACACTCCTCAAAGGAGAAGAAGTAACGCCTGCGCCGAAGAAAGCTGCGCCCGTCGCAATTACCGCGTCAGTCGGTGAATACGGCGATGCAGAATACGAAATCAAGAATATTAGCAATATTCGCAAGTTAATTGGCAAGTCAATGTACGAATCGTTGCAAAACAGCGCGCAACTGACGCATCATCTCGGCGCAGACGTACGCAAATTGCTTGCTTTGCGCGAAGAATTTAAAAATATGCAAAAAGCCGACCCGACATTTCCCAATATTACTATAAATGATATGATTTGTTTGGCGGTTATACGCGCGTTGCTAAAATTTCCCGAAGTCAACAGTCATTTTCTGGGCAACAGTATCAAGACTTTCAAGAAAGTTCATCTTGCGCTGGCTGTCGATACGCCTCGCGGTCTGATGGTTCCTGTGTTGAAAAACGCCGATGACTTGTCGCTCAAAGGCTTGTCTAACAACTTGCGCACGCTTGCAAACAGTTGCCGCAAGGGTAATATCGACCCTGACCTGTTGCAAAGCGACGCCGGCAGTTTTACCGTGTCGAACCTTGGCGCATACGGCGTAGAGATGTTTACGCCCATAATTAATATGCCACAGGTTGCCATACTCGGCGTGAATACCATCGTACATCGCCCTGCCGATATTGGCGAAGGCATTATGGCGTTCGTTCCGTATATCGGTCTGTCGCTCACATACGACCATCGCGCTATTGACGGCGGACCTGCAACATTGTTTCTAAAAGAAATTAAAACACAAATTGAAAATATAGAATATGCCTAAAAGTCAGTTCATAAATCCGAAAGAACTTCGCAAAGCAAGTTTAATACAATGCGGAAAAATCCCCGTAAACCAATACAAAAAAACGTTAGCAGAAGAACGCAAACAGTTTTCCAATGAAGATCTTGTACGTATCTATCACGATATGGTTGTTATCCGCATTTTTGAAGAGATGCTTAACTCTATCAAGATTTCCAACGAATATAACGGAATAAAATACAATCATCCCGGTCCTGCGCATCTTGGTATAGGTCAGGAAGCCGCTGCTGTTGGTATGGCTTATACCTTGGATGATGATGATTATATTTTCGGGTCGCATCGCAGCCATGCCGAGATTCTCGCAAAAGGGATGTCTGCAATTGTAAAGATGAAAGATGCGGTATTGTTGGACATCATGAGAGGTTACCAAAACGGCGATACATATCGCGTTGTGAAGAAAGGGTTCAAAGGCTCCATGAAGGAGTTGGCGCTTCGTTTTCTTATTTACGGTACGATGGCAGAGATTTTTGCACGTTCTACCGGTTTCAACCGCGGATTAGGCGGCTCCATGCACGCCTTCTTTACGCCCTTTGGCGTATATCCAAATAACGCTATCGTTGGCGGTTCGGGGGATATTGCTGTGGGAGCGGCGCTGTATAAAAAAGTGAACAGAAAAAAGGGGATCGTTGTGTGCAACATTGGAGACGCTTCAATGGCTTGCGGTCCTGTGTGGGAAGGATTGGCGTTCGCTACGATGGACCAGTACACAAAACTATGGGAGGAAGCATATCGCGGAGGACTGCCTTTGATTGTCAATATTGTAAACAACCAGTATGGCATGGGCGGACAAACTGTCGGCGAAACAATGGGCTACGGTATCGCTGCACGTATAGGAGCCGCTCTGAATCCCGAAATGATGCACGCCGAACGGGTAGACGGATACAATCCATTAGCCGTAATAGACGCTTATCAACGTAAACGTAAACTGATTAAAGAAAAAAAGGGACCGGTGTTGCTTGATGTTCTAACGTATCGTTACAGCGGTCATTCGCCTTCCGACGCCTCGTCGTACCGAACGCCAGAAGAAGTAACCGCATGGAAGGAAAATGACAGTATCATAGCGTTTGGCGCTGATTTAGTGAAGGAAAAAGTAGCCACGCAAGCACGATTAGATAACATTCGCGCCGAGATTGAAAACCAAATCACCGACATACTGAAAATAGCAATTGACGATGTTCAATCGCCGCTGCTCAATCTCAATACCGACCCCGAAACTATTGGCGATATGATGTTTTCAAACGGTTCGGTAGACAGCATGGAACCCCAACGAATACCCGAAACATTGATGCCTTTGGAGGAAAATTCGCGCGTAAAACAAATTAAAAATAAGGAGCGTTTCTATTTAGACAAAAAGGGCAATCCCGTATCAAAGATAAAGACGTATCAACTGCGCGACGGCTTATTCGAGGCTATTATTGATAGATTTTACAAGGATGCGACCCTCGTTGCCTACGGCGAAGAGAACCGCGACTGGGGCGGCGCTTTCGCCGTATATCGCGGACTGACCGAAGCGCTACCCTATCACCGACTGTTTAACGCGCCTATTGCAGAAGGCGCTATTGCCGGCACAGCCATCGGCTACGCTATGTGCGGAGGACGTGCGTTAGTAGAAATAATGTACTGCGATTTTCTTGGTCGCTGCGGCGATCAGGTGTTCAATCAATTGCCCAAATGGCAGGCTATGAGCGGTAACGTGTTGAAAATGCCGGTAGTAATTCGCGTATCTGTCGGCGCTAAATACGGCGCGCAACACTCGCAGGACTGGTCTGCGCTTGTGGCGCACATACCGGGACTAAAAGTGTGTTTCCCCGCAACCCCGTATGACGCCAAAGGATTGATGAACGCCGCGCTGCAAGGTACCGACCCTGTGATTTTCTTTGAAAGCCAGCGCATCTACGATGTAGGCGAACAGTTCCACAAAGGCGGCGTCCCCGAAGGATACTACGAAATACCCTTTGGCGAGCCTGATATAAAACGCACCGGAAAGGATATCACAATCCTAACCATCGGTTCAACGCTCTACACCGCGCTGGAAGCCGCCGACGTACTGAAAAAGGACTACGACGTGGAAGCCGAAATCATCGACGCGCGCAGTTTGGTTCCATTCAATTACGAACCCGTACTGCAATCGGTTCGCAAAACCGGACGTATCGTGCTGGCAAGCGACGCATCAGCCCGCGGTTCATTCCTGAACGATATGGCGCAAAACATAACGCAACTTGCCTTCGACGACCTCGACGCACCGCCAATAGTAGTAGGCTCGCGAAACTGGATAACACCCGCTCACGAATTGGAAACATTCTTCTTTCCGCAAAAAGAATGGATTCTTGATGCGATAAATGAAAAAATTATTCCGCTATCGGGGCATGAATCGACAACCAAATGGAAGGATGATGAATTGTTACGGAGAAATAAAGAGGGAGTATAGTTAGTGGTTAATGATTTAGTGGAAAACATAAAATGAAACGTATTATTTATCCGATAACAAATCCTTGTATTCAGGTACTTCTGTTAGAAAGCGCGGAGGAGAAGTATCGGTTGCGGCTGACATGCAATAATTTTGAATACCGTTAGTTATGAGCAGGTATGGCGCTTTAATAGCAAGATTGTAAACTGCTATTTGCTCAAAAACCTTGTTTGTTATGGCTACTTCCGGGGCTTTACATTCCACAAGCATGAGCGGTTGTCCATTGCTGTCGTTAACAAGCAGGTCGCTACGTTTGCCCATACTTGCATATTTCAATGACGTTTCCACAGACAATAGCGTTATCGGGTAGCCTTTTTCTGTTGTCAAATAATTGATAATATTTTGCCTTACACCTTCTTCGGGAGTTAAAGAAACATGTTTTTTCCGAATACGGTCAAAGATCAACATTTTCGATATTACCTAAAGCTCTCTTTATCTCCAAACATTCTGAATTTGACCACGTCCGGACATGGCACTTGGTCTCTTCGATGCGCTTTGCCACCCTCGTTGAAGTTTATCACAAGGGTTATTTCATGCGAACCACCTGACGGCGAACCTAACTGGCTAACTGTAAAATCGTAGCTATAGTTAATCGCTATATTGTTGAAAGCCAATCCTACTGTAAAGATAAGACAGTCGTAGCCATTAGGCGGCAAACCGCGCCATGCAAAACCCATCAGAAGTGGTGCCCGGTACCAGTTAACGCCAACATCAAACTGTTGGTACAGTCGTGAGGCTTTCAAAAGATAGTTAAGCGAAACTACTTCAGGGGCTTTTCCCACACGTCCCGGCATCGCAAAATTTATACCTCCGAAATGTTTCCACATCATCGGTAAACGCGACGATAATCTGGCAGATGACAAATTGGGTTGCAGAAGATGGTCTACACTTAATCCTATCCACATCATACGATTATAAGCCACTACCGATGAAACCGCGTCGAAATAATCGTATGGTATGAAGGGCGGTTCAACTGTAACGTTATCCCGTCCGGTAATTGAAATCATGTCCCCCCAAAGCGCTTTGTTAGACAAAGAACGCTGTGCATACGTAAATCCGATACCCGGTCTGATACGCCAATCGTCGGTAATGTTGAAACGATAAGAGTACATTGCTGTGGCGCTGGTAGTTGTCAAGCCTGCCGTGCCTACAACATCCTGAACTACTAAAAGACCCAATCCGCTGTTTAATGCATAGAAATTATTATCAATACCCACAGCATAAGTAACATACGAGCCGGGTATACTTGCCCACTGGTCGCGGAAAGTTAGAAATCCTCTCGAACCTAACGAATTTCCTGCAAATGACGGAGCTATCAACAACTGATTTGCATAATACTGACTGTATTGCGGGTCATTGGCATGGACATTGCTCACTGCCATCAAAAAGAGCAGGATAAGCGCCTTTGACGATCTTTGTCTGACGATATTTACTTTGTGGTGTATACTTCTTCGTGTCAAATCCATTTTATTTACATTATTAACTACATTACAAAACGACAAAAATACAAAAAAATTGTAACTTGTGTCATTTGTTTTACTATCATACGTAAAATAGTATGTAAATGTTTCAAAAAAATGAAAAAAAATCTATTTTTTCTGCTTTTTTTTTTAATTTTGCAAAAAAATAAAAAATATGGAACAAATAGTTTTTGCTACAGCCAACCGGCACAAATTGGACGAGGTAAGAGCGTTGCTGCCTGATAATATTCATATTCAAGGTCTTACTGACATTGGCTTCACGGGAGATATTCCCGAAACAGAAGTCACACTCGAAGGCAATGCTTTGTTGAAAGCGCGCTATATATGCGAACTTTTCCACATACCCTGCTTTGCCGACGATACCGGGCTTGAAGTTGAGGCGTTGAATGGCGCTCCGGGAGTGTATTCGGCGCGATATGCCGGAGCAGAAGGTTCACAGGAAGTACGAGCCAAAGCCAATATCGACAAACTTCTGTGCGAACTCACAGGAAAAATAAACCGCAAAGCGCGTTTTCGAACAGTAATAGCCTACATCGACACAAATGGCAATTCGCATATTTTTGAAGGAGTTGTCGACGGTTCTATCATTGAAACGCCCGCCGGCGTCGAAGGTTTCGGCTACGACCCTGTTTTCATGCCCGATGGCTACGATGTCACTTTTGCGCAGATGTCACTTTCCGAAAAAAATCTTATCAGCCACAGAGCAAGAGCATTTCAAAAATTTGCAACAAATTGGGGCATTATTAATTAACCTTAAACCTCAATTCCAATCAACGTTGCCGGCGTGCAGTCGGTTATATTTACCGTCACATATTCTCCCGGCACGCGGCTTCCTTTTGGAAATACCACTACCATATTTTGCGAGTTTCGTCCTGAAAGTTCGGCAGATGATTTTTTTGATATGCTTTCGGCGAGTACCTCGTATGTTTTGCCGATGCAACGTTTTTTACTTTCGGCTGACAGTCGCCCTTGCAGGTCTATTATTTCCTGCAAACGTCGCGTTTTTACCGTTTCGGGAACATCGTCGGTCAATGTGCGGGCTGCTAATGTGTTGGGACGTTCGGAATATTTGAACATGAAGGCATAATCGAACTGTGCCTGCTCCATCAGCGTGAGGGTATCGCGGTGGTCGTTTTCTGTTTCGGTGCAGAAACCGGCGATGATATCGGTTGAGATGCTGCAATCGGGCATGATTCGTCTGATGGCTTCGATGCGGTCAATATACCACTCACGTGTATAGCCGCGCCGCATAAGTTCTAATATTCGCGTACTGCCTGATTGCGCCGGCAAATGAATACTTTTGCAGATGTTGTTATGCGCTGCCATAACGTGCAGTACATCATCGCTCATATCCTTTGGATGCGAAGTAGAAAAACGCACGCGCATATCCGGCGATACGCCGGCGACCGCTTCCAACAGACGGGCAAAGCCCGTAACGTCGCCGTTTTCATTTTGCCGGCGATACGAATCTACATTTTGTCCCAATAGCGTCACCTCTTTATAACCCATAGCAACAAGTTCGCCCGTTTCGCGCAAAATAGTTTCAATGCTGCGGCTGCGTTCGGCTCCGCGTGTATATGGTACAATGCAGAATGAACAGCAGTTGTTGCATCCGCGCATGATGGAAACAAATGATGATACGCGGTTCTTGTCCATACGCACAGGACTTACGTCAGAATAGGTTTCTTCCCGCGATAACAATACGTTGATGGCTTTCAAACCGGTTTCTGCGCTACGCACTAAATTAGGCAAATCGCGATAGGCATCAGGACCAACAACCAAATCGACAGACTTTTCTTCTTCTAAAAGTTGATTTTTCAGACGTTCAGCCATGCAGCCAATTACTCCTATTATCAATTCAGGACGTTTCCTTTTTTCTGTCCGGAATACGTTCAAACGTCCGCGAATACGCTGCTCGGCATTTTCACGTACCGAACACGTATTTATCAATACAAGATCGGCTTCGGCAAGCGAAGAAGTTATAGAATATCCCTCGACGGAAAGAATAGAAACAACTACTTCGCTGTCTACAACATTCATCTGACAACCATAAGTTTCAATATAAACCTTCATTTTTTTTTATTCAAAAATTCAAAAATTCCATGATTACAAGTACAAAATTAGAACTTTTTTATGAAAAATAAAAAAAAAGCTGTCTCATAATTTAAGACAGCCTTTAATTTTAATGAATATCGCTGGGTTCTCCTTAATAAATTTTAACCTTGATATTACGGAACCACACGTCGTCGCCGTGGTCTTGCAATCCGATGTAGCCTTCGCGATTTTCGCCGCCTACATTGTTCAGCAATTCGAAAGCTAATCCGTTATGCCACTGGTCTGGACTGAATTTGCTTGCTTGCAACATTGCCGTCCATCTTGGAGTCCACAAGTTGTAACTGACAACTCTAACTCCATTTTGAAAATGGTAAACATTTCCTCTGTCAACAACGATAGTGGTATTGTTCCATTCACCGGCAGGGTTTGCATTTTGAGGTACGGCGGCAATCATGTCATACAATGATGATGATTTGCGGTTCTCGCCCGCTCTGGCGTCCAAATGACCGGTTCTTTCATCATTGTCCAATACCTGACTTTCGGGCGAAGAAATATAGATAGGCTCATCTTTGATTTCCTGCGCTAAATAGAAAATACCTGAGTTTCCTCTTTGAGAGACTTTCCAGTCGATTGAAAATTCAAAATTTCTGAATTTATGTCCAAAAATAAGGTCGCCTCCGTTAGGGTCCTGATCTTCGCCTTGTCCGCCTCCCGAAAACTTGATAGCGCCTTCGGTTTCATCAACAGACCATCTACTTGGAATATCGTCGCGGTTGTAGCCGCGCCATCCGTTTAAGGTTTTCCCGTCAAAAAGGATGTAAAATCCATCAGTATCCTGAGCAAACTTGGAAAGATCATACTGTGTCTTTTCCAGTATTGTGTATTCAGGATAAGCATCGGTGCCGGGAACGACTATTTCTCTTGTTACAATGGTTACATTTTCCCACGGCTCGGCAGGAACTGCTATGTTGCTACTGCTACCACCGCCACACGACACAAGCGCAAAAACAAAGGCTACGATAATTACATTTCTAATTTTCATTACTGTTACTTATTTTATTATTATTTATGTATTAAATTTTTTGTGAAAAATAAATTAATCCGCATGGAATTTATGCAGGCATTGGCGGTAATGACCAACCATCACGATAGGTATGCTTAATCAATTCTTGTGCAAATGCTTTGGCATTGACAGTTTCTCTATCGGTACCGAATGAAGGATGTCCGTCCACTATCTGGAAGTTGTCGGACTTGATAAATGAAATCTGGTCGTTATCGCCAATATTGGTGAACTGCATGTTAACTCCGTCCCATTCCAATTCTTTGTGCAAGCCTTGCAGACGAACTGCCAGTACGCCCATTACTACCATTTCGTTGAAAGGTCCGGCTTCGCCGAAGTATGAGGCAGTTTCAACGCGGTTTTCAGGGCTTTCTTTACAAGCGCGTACCCAGTCCAATGTGTGTTTGCCGCCACCTGCGCCTCTTTGACCTTCTTGTCTTGGCGGCGCCGGCACTTCGCGCTGTGTTTTTGGCGAAGTAGGCGTTCTGTTTGAAAGCAACCATGGTCTGACTCCATAGCATCCACAAATCAGAGTGTCTTTTGTTCCATAAAAGATGCACGCACCGCCGCTATCATCCATATTTTTGCCGGCAGGCCATCCTTTAGGCATAACAGGTCTGATACCGCCGTCATACCAATTAACTTCCACTTCGGGAAAGTTTACCTTTGACCCCCTTGCTACAGTGCGCGCAGGGAATGTATAGCGTACATGCTGTGCATGTGGCGCGCAGTCGGCAAGTAATTGCGTCGAGGTTCCCTGTACTTTGGAAGGATATCCCAAACGCAAAGCTTTGAAAATAGGATGCATAATATGACATGCCATATCTCCGAGAGCTCCTGTACCGTAATCCCACCAGCCTCTCCAATTCCAAGGATGATATGTTTCGTGGTAAGGAACTAATCTGGCAGGTCCTGTAAACAAATCCCAATTCAAATTATTGGTGTCTACCCACTGTCCCTGTCTGGGAGTTGGAAGTCCCTGAGGCCATATAGGACGGTCGGTAAATGTGTCTACACGCGTTACATCGCCTATTTGTCCATCCCATATCCAATCTATTACCTGACGTACTCCGTCGTCAGAGCTGCCCTGATTGCCCATTTGGGTAGCTAACTTACGCTTGGCTGCCAAATTGGTAAGCAAACGAGATTCGTATACCGAGTGGGTCAACGGTTTTTCTACATATACGTGTTTATCCAAACTCATAGCCGTTGCCGCAATGGTTGCGTGTGAATGATCGGCTGTAGCAACTACTACGGCGTCAATAGACCTGCCCATTTCGTCGAACATCTTACGCCAATCCCAATACTTTTTTGAATCAGGATTATCGTCTAATACAGGCTTGGCGAATCCCCAGTCTACATCGCAGAGGGCAACGAGGTTTTCAACAGGTTTTACATGCCTTAGCATGGAATTACCTCTGCTGCCGATTCCAACAACAGCAATATTCAACTTGTCACTCGGAGCTTTATGCCCCAAAACACTTCCCATCGCATGACTGGGAATAACGGAAAAGGCTGCGGCAGCCGTCGCCGTGGTACCTAAAAAGGTTCTTCTTGATACTTTATTACTCATATAAATTTATTTTAAAAACGAAAACGAAATTTTTATTTTTGATATTTTTTGATTTGGCTATATTTAGCCGCGACAAAATTATAAACAAATAATGAATAAAAAAAATTTTTTTACATTTTTTTGCATTTTTCCCCAAAAAAAATCCGCATGTTGTTACACATGCGGATTCGTAAAAAAATTATGCAGGCATTGGCGGCAACGACCAGCCATCTCTGTATGTATGCTTAATCAACTCTTCTGCAGTTGCTTTGGCATTCATTGGCGCAGATCTGATTGGGTTGATACTGGGGTGTCCGTCTACGACACTGAATTGATCCTCTACAATCCAGGAAATCGTTTCGTTATCATTAATATTGGTAAACCTCATGTTAGGACCATCCCATAACAATTCTTTTGCCAATCCTTGCAGACGAACAGCCAATACGCCCATAACGACCATTTCATTGAACGGTCCTGCTTCGGCGAAATCGGAAGCGGTCGGAACGCGACTTGCCGGACTCTCCTTGCATGCGCGAATCCAATCCAATGTATGTGTTTCTACATTATTTGGAGCGCCTTCCGGTCGTGGTACTACGCGTTGTGTTGCAGGCGAGTTCGGAGTTCTACCTGAAAGCAACCATGGTTGGCGACCATAGCATCCGCATATCAAAGAATCTTTGGTGCCGTGGAAAATAACCGGACCTTCGCTATCCCAGCGTCTGGGACGAGCGACGCCGGCGCCGCGCTGTCCTTGACCGCCGCCCGCAGGCTGCGCCGGAGCAACAGGTTCTGTTGGCCAATTTGCAGGATAATCGGGAAGAATACCGCCGTCTGTCCAGGTAACCTCTACTTCCGGATACCTCATCGTTCTTGTATTAAACTGCGGACGCGCAGGAAACGTCATTTTTACTTTTTCTGCAACAGGAGCGCAATCAACTAACAACATAGTTGATGAACCCTGTACTTTCGTTGGATATCCCAATTTTAGAGCTTTGAAAACAGGATGCATGATGTGACATGCCATATCTCCAAGAGCGCCTGTACCAAATGCCCACCATCCGCGCCAGTTCCATGGATGATAAATTTCATGGTATGGAATCATCTTGGCAGGACCTATGAATAAGTCCCAGTTCAAATGATCCGGCACCCATTGAGGCTGCTTGGGAGTGTTCAAACCCTGTGGCCAAATAGGACGATTAGTAGCACACTCTACTCTTGTTATATCGCCTATTTCTCCTGCTGCAATCCAGTCGCAAATTTGACGGACTCCCGCATCAGAACTGCCCTGATTACCCATCTGTGTCGCTACTTTATATTGGGCTGCTAATTTGGTTAGCAAACGCGACTCGTAAACCGAGTGGGT
>Ga0099364_10008761_pt1 | contig 14178 bp, 9 predicted proteins | sample TergutTh196P3_FD_73070 | JGI IMG/M metagenome (GOLD analysis project Ga0099364, IMG submission 73070) | Microcerotermes parvus P3 segment gut microbial communities from Pointe-Noire, Republic of the Congo - Th196 P3 | ecosystem: Host-associated > Arthropoda: Insects > Digestive system > Gut ... | reverse complement strand
CCGAGGGCAGGTTAACAGTCACCGATTGGAGTTATCTTGATAAAAACCCTTACCGCTCGGCGATTGCGGGACTCCCCTACTCATTTGACCAAAAAACTTGTTAGCGGACTGACCCCATGGCGGGGGAAAATGGCACAGAATCCACTGTTCACAGAGTCCGTGGCGTAAGCCAGGGAATCGTTCGGTGAGTCCCTGGCTTACGCCACGGACTCTGTAAAGAGTTCCCGTCAGCACAGTATGTTTTTGCGTCCTTTGCGGTTCATTTCTCCCTTTTTTAGTGCAATGAGCGCAAAAAACGCAACGCACTAAACGAATTGCTTTGACCGCTAATTCTGATACCATGATCGTTGTACGTTCCATTCTTATCATGAAATATCTATGACGTTCAAACGCTCGCTCTTTACTCTGCTTTGCCTCTTCGGTCTCTCGCTTTGCGCTGCCGCTCAACAAAGCGAAGCAGAACGCATGACCAACCGACTCCAGCAAATGATCAATCAAGTTCCCGACGGCGGTCCCACCGGCGAACAAGTCGGCTGGAACTGGAATTGGTTCCTCGGTCAACTCATGGGACGTTGCCAACTAACGCCGACCGAAGAATGGCTCGACCCCACGGAGAAAATCCTGAATACCATGTTCGACAAAATGTCCGAAGGTCCTGACGGCTACAAAGGCTTCGTCGGACCTTACATTTATAACAACGAATACTGGTGCGATGTGCATGTTTCCGATGCAATTCTCACGGCACACGCTCTGACCTTTGCGATGCTCATTCACGACAAGCCGGAGTTAAAGGCGAAGTATCAAAAAAGTTACGACCGATTCATTGCGATTGCAAAAAAAGACTTGATCGAAAAATGGGAAGTACGCAAAACATACATCGAAGACGGTCCCTTTGCCGGTTATCACGAATGGACGATGTTTTGCAAGCCCAACGATATGAAAAATTGGTTTGAGTTACTGTCGGCACGTCCGAATGATGCACCCGCACCGTCGCTCCCTTTCAACAAGGCACTCGACATGGGCTACTGTATGCTGCAACTGTACTATCTGACTGGCGAGGTTTCTTACAAGGAGCGGGCAGAAAAGATTTACAATCGGGTCAAGGCGGGAATGAACCGATTCGACGGCGGCTACACTTGGAACTATTGGGAGCCGATTTCGCCGAGGGACATTATCGAACGCTCGCCCGGACGTTATGATCTTTCGCATTGGGTCGGCACGCATCCCTATCGGGACTATCAACTCGGCGAAGTGTCGAAGATCGTTTTTGCCTTCGAGTTCGGTGTAACATTTACCGAAGCGGACATCGAGCGGCTGATTCACACGAATCTGAAATTCATGTGGAACGGCAAATATGGCGACGAGGTGGAATGGGAAAACTCTGATTCTAAACTTCCCGGCTATACCAAGGCACGTCCTTCCGAAGCGTATCCGACGTGGGCGGGAACTCTTTGGACACCTTTGGAGAGATTCGAAAAAAGTAAACTCGTTCGGATTTATTATCCGAATGTGGACATTGAGGACGTTCCAATCGAAGAAAAATTCCGGCGCACATACGCCCCGGATGCCAAAGTCGAAGACTTCCCTTGGATGAAAGGGATTGCCGAAAGTAAGGGGCAAACGGTGGCACTGGCGATTCCTTCGGTCGTACCGGCGGGGGAAAGCACGATGATATTGTCCAAGTGTTACAATGTCGAGCGCAGTCCCGTCGAGATTTATGTGCAACCCCTCCATTTAGCCGGTACTCCGGCTGAAAGCGGCGGAGTACCGGCTAAAAGCGGAGTACCGGCTAAAAGGACGTTGCTCACCACGCAGCAGATGGGCAACAGTGTCCAGATGTTTTACCGCTGGGATGGTCGGATCGATGGTGTTCGCACGCCGGGAGAGTATGTGATTATTTGGAAGTTCCTCGGCGGTGAGCGGGCGTATCCGGTAACGCTGCGGTAACGGTTAAGAGAACCTTTAACAACCATTCTTGAATCGGGTGTGTCCAAGTTTAGTGGGTAAACGTTTTTTTGTTACTACGTTATCTTCTTTGCGCCCTTTGCGGTTAAATCCGTTTTTTAACCGCAGGGTACGCAAGGAGCGCAAGGAAGATTGCAAAGAAAAAACGACCAATTTGCCCTCGTGTACAGTATGTTGAACCTGCTCACTGGCATTGGAATATACCTAAAAATGCAGCGAATTGCAATCATTTTATAGTCGTGTAATCCAGTCAAAATTACAAAACATTGCCAACGCTTTCCTTATCGGCTATAATGGCAATACTATGAGAACCATCACTGCATTCGCAATCCTTCTTTTCGCTGCGTCGCCGCTCCACGCCGAACTCGTCGCTCCCAATAACTCCCAGCGTTTGGAATACCGAACCTCTTGGCTCGGCAACACTTACGGCGGACTCAATCCAGAGACCGGCAAAGGACAATGGGTGCAGCAAGACATCGCCGCCCTCTGTGTAACGCCGGACGGAACCGTCTATACCAACGTCCCCTGGGAAGAAGGCGGAGGCAACTGTATGATGTACAAAGACGGTGAAATGCTCGGACACTCCCGATACACTCACGGCTGGGGATTCAACGGAGGAAAAGCCGTCGCCGTGAACGATAAATACGTCTTCATCGCCCTGATGGGAAACAACGAAGGCGGCGGACTTAACGATCCCGATACGTGGCCGCCGAAAGGTTTTGACTGGTACGGCGTTTCCCGGCGATTGCGAAGCGATTTTACAAAAGGCGCACCCTTTGAACATGGCAAGGGAGGCAAAGGAGACACGTTGCCGAAGTCCTTTTTGGTCATCAACGAAGTTTCTAACGAACAGGGCAGGAACGCTATCGATGGTCCCGGTGCGATTACGGGACTCTGGGCGGATAACGAAAGACTCTATGTCAGCAATCCGCTGGAAAATCGTGTCGAAATCTACGATACGGAAACGATGCTGAAAATCGAAGAGTGGAATTTGCCCGAAAACTTTCAAGGACAAGCAGGTCAGATTGCAATGGATCCCGACGGCAATCTGTGGATGCTCGCTAATCGACCACGCCGTACATCCTTTGTTGATCGATTTCTCGTGTTCGACAAGTCGGGCAAATTTTTGACAAGGCGGACGATTGACGGAGAAGTTCCCTATGCTCCGTTGGTCTCTGATACTGGTCGTCTTCCAACGGCATTTTGTTTTGACAACGTAGGACGGCTTCTTGTCGCGGTTTCTCGGTTGCCAGCCGATATTGTTGCCTTTGAAAAGAGAGAAGGTGAGTACGTGCTGCCCCCTCGTAACCGTCGAGTGCAGTTCGGCTTGACATCGCAAGTTTTGCGTACTGGTGTTCACGGAGATTTGATATTCCACAACATAAAAGCAATCGGCAGCGATGTCCAAGGAAATCTTTACATTGCTTCGGACTGGGCGACGAACGGCGGCGGTGCAATTCTCGAATCCTACGCTCCGACAACGGGAACTTTTGAACTCGATCCGCAGTTGATGCACGGTTGGGTCGAGGATTTTTACCTCACAAATTCCCCAAGACATTGGAAATTAAATTGGAGGCTGTATGGACTCTGTTTTATCGACTGTGCAACGCTTGACCCTGACGATGAAACGATGGTTTATACCAAAGAGGAAAAGTACAAAATCGACTGGTCAAAAGAGCCGGGACAGGAATGGTCGTTCCTCGGTAGTACGATAGCAACCAGTTATGGTCAGTCGATACAATCGCGCGATCCGCGCCTGCATATCAAGGATTCGGCATCAGTTTGGGTGCGGAATCTCGACGGTAAAAAATTCCTCTTTGTCAATGATATGAGTGCTGTCCGGTTGCAAGTTTATGAAGTTGATATTCCAGAAGTAATAGCACCAGACCGGCAAAGTATGAATTGCGGAGTTCCCGGTCGAGCAGCGGTACTTTTTTCTCCGCAGCGTTACAGAAATCGGGATGGCAGCGAACCGACCGAGTGGCTGCCCGGTCAACCGGAAAAAGGAGAATGGATTTGGACAAACTCGGAGCGGCGCGACACCAGTCTCCGCATGAACGAAGCGGAATTTGCGGTGCGTGAACCGGAAGTCCGAGGCATTGAGGGTTGGTGGGTTGACTCAAAAGGGGATGTTTGGCAAACGACGTTCAATCAAGGCTTACGGCGGTTCTGCTATCAGGGACTCGATAGTATCGGCAATCCGATTTGGGACTTCGAGAACATGGACACTTTCCCTCATCCGAAGGAATTCAATCAGGTGAAGCGTATCCGTTATTATCCCGAAACGGACACGTTGTATCTCGGCGGTTGTGCGACGGTGGACGGCATAGAACACAAAAATCAGCATTGGAAACCGATGGGACCCGTGCTTGTCCGATACGATAATTTTCTCAAAGGGGAAAATCCCGGTACGACCGAAGGAAAGTTGAAGTGGAGAGTTATATTGCCGTATGTCGTGGGTTCAAGCGGACATGAGTCTTGCGAGCCGATGGGCTTTGACGTTGCTGGCGATTATATTTTCGTACCTTATACGGGAGCATCTCGTGCTCACGGAGTCAAGACGGGACGCGTCGAAGTGTTGCGTGCCGACGATGCTTCGTCTGTCGGTTGGATGGAACCCTGTCCGCAGACGGTCGGCGAAATCGGTTTGCAGGACATTCGTGAGTGTCTTTCCGCTCACCGCCTCAAGAGCGGCGAGTACGTGATATTTCTCGAAGATGATTACAAAGCGAAAGTCGTGATGTATCGGTGGATGCCATGAGTACGCCGAGTCCTATAAAAGCGAGGAACACTTGCAGGAAATTTTGAGCGAAGCGGGAAAGATTGTGGACGCTGCGTTGGGTTAACCGAGCCGCAATCGGAAGATTGGCAGTGAAAACATTGAATGACAGCGAGCGGGGAGAATATGCCCTGTCGCTGATGGATATTACGGAACAATTTGTTGTACCGAAGCCGACTAGAGGTTCCTTCCAAACGTTGGCGGGACTGGTCGGCATCTCAGAATCAGGAAACTTTTTGCAAGGAGAATTAACATGATTAACCAAAATCGAACTTGGAAACGGCGTTGGAAGATTTTAGCACTGCTGGCGGTGCTTTTGCTCGGCGTTACGACGTTGACCGACGCACAGGAACGAAAGCGCAGCGTTGCCGAAATTCAGGCAGACATCGACAAATTGCAAATCGAATTGCGCGAAGCGAGAGAAGAAGCACGCGAAGAAAAAATAATAACCGCCTACCGCCTTTTGTCGCTGGATGCTGATATGGTAACAACTGCTGTTGCGACTCTCTTTCCCTATCCAGAATCGAATGTTCCTTGGAGTTTGACTCGTGAAATGCTCGTAGTTGTTGGGAGCGAAGCCGACCATGCTCTCGTGAGGGAAATGTTTGAGGAGATTTCGAAGATGCAAAAGCAAATAGAAATGAACCCGAGACCGCCAAGAGAGATCGGTTCGATCATTGTCGGCGGAAAAGAAATCGACTTCGCCGCAGCAGAGAAGGCAGCCCTTATGCGGAGCGTGGAAGAAGCAACAGCAAAAAAGAGGGAGACGATCCAAACTATTCCGCTTGAGCACAGACGCGTAGATGGAGAGTTGGCGAGTATCATTGGAGATTTCGTCCGTGGTAGGAGTATCGGCTTCTCTTTTAGCTCAAGCACCAATTCAGTACATTTGCAGGGTTTTCCGAGTGATGTTGCCGAAGTCGAGGCTCTGATATTGGAACTGGATAAACCTACTGTCGAGGAGCCGCATTTAGCCGGAGTACCGGCAGGATCGCCCACTGGCGGACATACCAAAAACTATCACTTGTCTTTGCCGAATGTTCCATCCTTTGACGCGTTTCCGGTTTTCTTGGAAAACGAACCAAATGTAAAAATAGGCAGATCAGACAAACAATCCAATGCGTACCTTGTTTCCGGTGCAGTAGAAGACATTCAAGAGACAATGGGGCGGTTTTATCAATTATCGATGGAGGAAATAGAGACCCTCGCTTATGGGGAGATGAGTTTTGAATCCTATCCGCTGACCGGCATAAGTGTCAATGCCGGCATTGATGCTACAGTTGTCATACGCCTTTTTGCGCTACTCGCGCCGAGTATCAAAGTCGTCCATGATCGCGGCACGAACTCTCTCTTTGTCTTGGGGCGCAAAACCGAACATGAGCGGGTGAAGGAGGCACTGGTGCAATTACGGGAGGCATTCACAACGGAGGACTGGGATACTCTGCCTGCGGACAAAAAGGCAGTGCGGATTTATACGGTGCCGATAGGCGTGGATCAAAATGCCGTAACATTTTTTGCCACAACCCTTGCACCGGATGTCATGATAGTGCAGGGTTCTTCGCCTCTTGGTCACACCCAACTCGCGCTTTACGGTCTCAAGTCTGACCATGCGAAGGTGCAGGCGATGTTCGATAAGATGCAGTCGGCACGCGAAGCGGCAGGAGAGGATTCGAGTAGTCCGCTTCATGCCCCTTTCCAAGAAGGCGAGGAGACACCAGGGATATAAATGATGATGCAATGAGTAATGTAGGCTTGGGACTTATGCGCCATCAATGGTGCGCCGATGGGCGGGTTGAAGGTTGTTTCGACCAATGGTTGGTTTGCCGCTCGTCCCTCGGGAACGGAGAACATCTGCAAGATTTACGCCGAGTCGTTTAAGAGCGAGGAACACTTGCAGGAGATTTTGAGCGAAGCGAGCCGAATTGTGGACGCTGCGCTAGGTTAAGGCTTTCGCCGAAAAAATTCATTCCCATTTTCGCTCTTTGTGTTCCTTTGCGGTAAACTTTTTCTTCTGTTCACGTTCTGGTGTTTACTGGGGTGTGTAAAAATTTAGTGGGTATTTGAAACACGAGCCGGAATATATCGTTATTGAGAGGGGCAGTGGAATGACGGAGTGCAATGTGGGGCGTTAGCCCCCCGATGGAAAACCAACACACTTCGCAACCAACGGGGGGCTAACGCAGGGCTGACGCATCAAAATTTTCCTTTGGCGATTTTTGCGAAGACTTCTGTTCGGAAATCCGACGACAGAGCCGCTCGAAACATCATCTGCGGAACACTCTGCTTGCCCTTCACACTACCCAATAACCCCCGCGCCAAACGACGCAACTTGCCCAAATTCTCCGCTCCATTTCCACAACGAGTACGATTGCCATCCTCACCAAAACTCACATCCAACACCCAATGCAATCGATTCTCTATGCCCCAATGAGAACGAAAACAACCCAATAGCAACACGACGACTACCGACCTTTCCGCCAGTGTCAGCAGAGGGAAAAATACCTTCAACTTTGAGTTAACGCCGTAACGGTACGCTTATGGAACAAGTCTAATGCGGTTCTGAAACGTTTTGCGTTATCCTGCCCGTAGTTCACTTCGGCGGTTATTGTTGAGCAGATGAATCGCCGCCGCAAGACTGTTAAGAGTCTCCTCAAAATTTCCGACACTAGACAACGCCGAAAGGTTTTCCTTCAAACGCTCCTCCAACTGAATCAGTTGAGAATTCGCACCCAAAATTTCCCGAACCGCCTCCGTTTGCCGAGAAGTCTCATCCCGCAAGGAAAGTATGCTAGCCGCACTATGGGAAAATGCCTCATTAAACTTGATCGCCGCTTTGCTTGCCTGCGACACCAGTTCCGTCTCCGACTCCATCAGTACTTTAGCATGACGCTCCATACTTTCGTTCAGAGCCGCCGCCATTGAAATTTTGAGCGCCTCCGCACTCTGTTCCCAAATGTTCGTCTGCCGACGAGTCGCCTGTTCGATGGAAACAGAAATCGTTTCCAACATCTGGCGAATCGTGAGAACGCTCTCATTCTCTTTGTGCTGGTCATTCTGTTCGAATCGTCCGCAGAGTTCCTGCTCCGTCAATCGGTCGGTCTCCGCTAAAAGATGCGACTCTTCACGATAGACGAGAAACTGCACAAAGAAAAGCATCACTGCAAGAGCGATGGCGAGTCCCGTAGTGTCAAAGGCGACAGCAAGTCCCGCCGAAAGTTTTTTGCTAGACTCACTCATCGCATTGAGGTCAAGATTGTCAAGAGCAACAGTGATACCAATGACGGTACCGAGGAAGCCGATCATCGGAATCGCCCAGAGAATAAGCCGAGTGAGTCCGTAGTCGGCATCGGCTTTTGCGGCGGCGTCTTCGGATCGGGTGCGGATTTCAAAGTCGAGATTGCTTGCCGAATGATTTCGGCGAAGGGAAAGCAGCAGGACTTTCAGCCGCTCCGTCAATGGCGAAACGCCCTTCTCTTTTTCGTGTTGCAGCACAGTGTCAAAATCTTCCCCGGCTCGCTCCACCGGCAGCGGCAACGAACTAATCGGCAGGATTGGACATTGCTTCAGCAGTTGCCGCTGCGAAAGAATCGTGAAATATTTGACAATCAGAATGGCAATGCCGACGAAAAACGTAACTGTGATGACATACTCGATCGGATGGCTTGCAAAGTAACGCAAGACGAGCGGCTGCTGAATCCAAGCATTGTGAATTGCGCCGTAGAACAATATACTCATGATTCCTCCCAAGACAATGGAGGGAACGAATGACGATTTCAAGGGAATCTCCAGGGGAAAATGTAGAATCAATTTGTATTGCCATTAATCGGCAGAAAAATCGGAAAAGTTGATACAAATTGACGAAATTGGCGCAGCGAAAATACGAAAAGATTAAAAAGATGTGACTTACTGCCCCGGCGGATAAAAAGTTCACAGAGCCCGGAGCGGAAGCTCCGGTGCTACCGCACCGGGCTCTGTTTGTTCTTTGCTAATTTTTCCCGCCAACCCTGTACTTTCTTACGATTGCATATCTGTTTGCGTATTGAGTCAATACAAAAAACCGGTAGAATTAATGCTTTTGCCGACTCACTGTAATGCGATGTTCTCACGAATTCTTTTATCCTGTTTTATTTTGTTTGCCTCCAGCGCATCGGCTGAGGATGTCTATTTTGAAGCTCTCGATAACGAAACGAACAGCGTCTTCGGCACAATTGTTGAACTGAATACAACGCACATCACCATCGATGTACAAGGAGAGAGTCAAACGATTCCGCTCGAAAAATTGGTAAAGATTCGGAATCTCGCTTCCAGTCCCTACGAAGGTTTTTTGACTTCAGTACACAATCAGAATCAGCCGCAACCATCGGTGTTGGCGGCACTTCGGGCACGAAGCGCCAACGAACGGAAACTTGCCGAACTCTTCGATAAAATACAAAGAACAAATGAACAAGCCGTGAGGAAAACTTTACCCGGCAATATCATCGCCCTTGAACTCAATGACGGTTCCCGGCTAACCTCCACGTCCTTCGCTATTAGGGGAGATCAGTGCGAGTACCGCTTGCTGGAGCATGAACGATACGTAAACATTCCTATGGGATATTTGTCGTCTGTCCGGTTCTTTGTCCGCAGTCTGCCGGAAGTCTTCAATCCTCCGGAAGATTGGCAACGTCTCGCCGTTCCGAATGCCGAAGGAGATAGACTCGTCGTCGGAAATTCGGGTGCGTTCGACGTTTATACCGGTATTCTCGGAGAGGTCAGTCACGAAAACGCCTCTTTTAATGTTGATGGCGAAACTCTTCCGATTCCTCGCCGGAGAGTTGCCGGACTCGTCTTTCACAAGAGAACTGATGGTGATACTGGTATTACTAGAACGGCACCTTTGGCAACTCTGACGCTTTGGGGAGGAACGCAAGGGATGGTTACAGACATCGGACTAAACAAGACGGAGCAAGGGCAAGCTGTACTGACTTGGCAAACGATCCTCGGTTGGTCTGATTCTGTTCCGCTTGATATGGTAAGCGAAATAGACTTCGGCGAAAAGGGTGTTGCTTATCTATTCGATTTTGAACGGACTCGGAATGATTTTTCGGTGCCCTTTGCGTCGGAGCTAAAAGCGGAGCCGTTGCAGCTCTTGCAAAAGTTTTACGGGAGTCGGTCGAAAGCTTCCCGCGAAATTGTAATGGACGACATTGCCTACGATCGCGGCGTTACCTTACAGGGAAAGACTTCGTTGGAATATCGTCTGCCAAAACCGTTTGCGTCATTGACGGCGGTCGTCGGAACTGAAGACCAGTTTCGTCCACATTCATCGGCGACGCTGCAAATTTTAGCGGATACTCAATTATTGGGTACTTGGGAGTTGCACGGCGACGCTGCCGCTCAACCGATACAGTTGAATTTGCCGCTGAATTGTCAAAATATCACAATTATGGTGGAGTCAGTTCCTCAGTCGGTAGTTCCAACAGTGTTGACGATTGTCGAGCCGAAATTGTTGGAGTAACAAACAGCGCTGTATTCGTATGAATGTTACAGTAAACACGGCGTTCTTGCGGCAGTCCGTTGACAAGTTTCAGATTGGGTGCAAGGTAGGCAACCGCCCGCCGGGCGGTTGCGTCGGCGCGATCTTACGATGGCAGCTCTGCCGCCCCGTCGCCACCTACCGCCGATAATCATCGATTTCAAACGTCACGGCAGTTCCCTCTTCGGAAGACGTAACCGTAACCGTCAACGGCGTTGAACGCTCACCAATAAAACTAGCAGGAACAACCCGCGGCGCAGCCGCAAGAGCAGAATCCACCCTTGCAGAATGCGCTTCCCGCTCCTCTTCAGTCATCCGAGAACGTTGCTCATCAGAGAGAACCAGTTCATCAGGAATAGCCGGCGTCTTAATCACAGTTACCCGAAATTCACCGGCAGGAGCCCCCTGCGTACGGTAATCTTCATATCGAGTCCAAATCGTTGCGACACCATTCTCATCAGTCCTTCCCGACACCGAAAGATAGCCGGGCAGAGAATCACTTCTCAATGTAATTGCCGCATCGTCAACGGGCACGCCGCCTTTGGTAAGCGTAATCGTACACGGATAGACCGACGGCATATCCGAAGGAATCTTCTGTCCGCAACCGATAACGACGGTCACCGCAAGTAAAACAATCGCCGATGTCAATAGTCTGTAATTCATTTTTTCTCCTTTTTGTTTGAAGGTTTGTTAATGATCAATATAGCAGAGCCGCAATCGTAAGTATTGTCATACAAGATTGCGACTCGTCCTTTGCGTCCTTTGCGTAACTCTTTTCGTCCTTTGCGGTTAAAAATAAAGGATTAACCACAAAAGGCAAAAAGAACACACTACAAGCGAGCGGGGCGGCATTAGCCCCCCGTTGGCCCAATACGTTTCGCAACCCAACGGGGGGCTAATGCCCCCCGCTCGCTTGCAGTGTATGACGGTGCACCACGTTACAGCGACGCCGACTCGCCGCCGTTGATCGAACCCAACGCACCCCAAATACCAAAGGGACTGCGACCAGTAGGCTGACGACCATCCGTGGGATAGGTCGCATCCCCAGTAACAACAATCCATGCGCTGCTATTTCCCGATTCAATCGTGTCGTTAATGAATCGCACCGCGCCGTCTCCCATCGCTACATTGACACCACCGGTGTGATTGCTGGTAACAGTGTACATACCGGAAGCCCCCGCAAGATTTCTGAAGAAAAACGATGCTCGGTTAGGTCCAATAACCGTATTGAACCCATTCCTCAAGAGCCGTCCATCTGCAAAATTGACCCCGCGACCTGTTTCGGCGGGTGCTACACCACTGACCCCTGCAAAAGACTTCGGGTTGCCGGCATATCCATTCGCAGGATTAGTAATCCAGGCTAATGATTCATTAGGTCGAAAAACCGCATCCCCATGATCGTTAAATGTTCTGAGAACCACTCCTCCTTTGATATCGTAGGAATTCTCGGTTGCGGAGACCACACCTTCACTCATGGCGACCGTATTGGAGAGTCCATCAGCCACCGCCCCAAAATTTTTAGGTTTTTGGTTGTTTCTAAAAAGGGATTTTCCTGAAAAGAATCCGCGTCTGTTGGTAACGGTGGTTGTTGAATGAGCACTTTCCGCATGGTCGCCGCCTATACCGAATGTTCTCATGGCATCTCCCATACTGGGGTGATAACTGCATGGGTGCAAGCCGTTACGGTAGGAGGCGACTTTTGCGTTTCCGTCTGAGGGGCAACCAAAAGTGGGAATAAAGCCGTGACTCGCTACGGCTGGGTTATCGGCGCTGCCGGTATGGGCGTGAACAATGGTGCCGGACCAGAAACTCTCGTAGCGTGCTGTTTGCTCGATAAAGGGCAGCATAAGGACCTGGGCGCTGAAGAAATTATCGTCATTCTCGGTAAGTGATGCGGGTGTTAAAGTTCTTTGTGCGCCGTCGCTTTCACTGGGCATGATGGAGTCATGTGCGTCGTGATAGGTATGTACTGCGAGTCCGAGTTGTTTGAGGTAGTTGGTGCACTGCATTCTGCGTGCGGCTTCTCTTGCTGCTTGTACGGCTGGCAGGAGTAGGGCGATTAACATCCCGATAATCGCGATGACGACGAGGAGTTCGACGAGGGTGAAACCTCGCAAGGCGGAGGCGCGTTTGTTTACAGAGCCCGTATCGGTAGATACGGAATCCGGTGCTACCGCACCGGGCTCTGTGAACGCCTTTGGCAAATTTCCTATTTTGCCCCCCCCCCCCAAGTTAACATTTTGTTTGCCATAATAAAGTCTCCTGATTGTTAGGAACGTGAAAATATATCACTGTTGTACGTTTACTATATCATGCCAGTCGGCAGATGTCAAGCCCCTTTGGGAGAAATCTTTGGAAATTGGGAAATTGTTAGAAATTGTTGCTCTGGCAGTTCTGTAAATATAAAACACTACCGACAAAAAAGAGAGTCTTCTATTCTTTGCTACGTTTGGAAAGGCAAAATGTTGGGAACAATCTCGGAAATTTCAGAAAAAAAATGCACAAATTTGGCATCGGACTGGCTCCCAACGGAAAGCATACCATCGTTTTGCCCATTACGGAAGAACACTACGACCAAATCTCGACGCCCCAACCGCCCAACCGCTAACAAAATTGTTGACAAAATCTCTGAAAAAGTCTACAATACTATTATGGGTAAACTGGAAAAGAAGCGGCGGCGCGGCGAATTCGATGATGCCCTAAAAGGATATTATCAAGATCACGACGCAGTTCTGCCCGATGAAATCACTGGCTACCGATCCCTTACGGCAGAATCGGTAGGTTCACTCATTCTCGGAACCCTCTCCATTCTGACATTCGTCAGCATGCTTTTTGTGGTCTTTCCGATTCTAGGCATCGTGTTGGGCGTCACGGCGATCCGGAAGATCCTTCGGGCGACAGAGGAACTCGAGGGACTCGGCACCGCCTCGATAGGCGTTGGGCTTTCACTTATGCTTGGAATCGGCGGAATTGTGTATAATGTCTATCAAGTACAATACATGGTTCCCTACGGTTACGTGGAAATCAAATGGACGGATTTGCTAGGCGATTTCAGGACGGGGCGCGTTCCTGACGACATCGTCCGGTTAACTCAACCGCAACAAGATGAGAACGGTATTCTCTATTTTATACCGGTTTTCATCGAGGGATATATGGAGCCCACGCGGCATCAGACGGACATCAGAACATTTATTCTCGTTCCCGAAATCAAGCGTCGTGGGGTATTTGGGACGATCACTCCCAATCCTACGCAGATGATTGAAGTTACTCTGTTGGGAGACATTCGTGTTGATTATCGGACGAGTCCGGTCAAAATCGGCGGAACGTTGACGGTGAATCTCGAACCCACGCCCGGCACGACACCCTACTCTCTGAGAGCCGATGTGTTTAGATGACTTTTCTGGACACAAGAATAGACTTGTTCCGTAACCTCACAAGCAAGGGGATAAATCCTTGTCAGGGCGATAAAAGGGATATCGACGCTGTCGATGGTCAATATGCCGCTCCGGCAGGAGAGGAGGTGATGGTATGGTAGTGGCAGCGTTTTCTTTTAGCCGCCGCACTTGTGCGGCACATGGTTTTGTTCACAGAGCCCGGTGCGGTAGCACCGGCAATGAACAGAGTCCGTATCGGGAGATACGGTGCGACAGCACCGGACTCTGTTTGTTCTTTGGAGAACTTCTAATAATACAAAAAACATTGAGAGAGTAGCATCCCAGTGGTAGTTTTATCCTGCTCTTACTTGGTGTAGGGATTGAATTGTTTGATAACGTAGCGGCAAATACAAATCTCGAAACATGTCCATCGCCATGCGATGACGAATGTTCTCAAGCGTCCGAACTCGATAGACCGTCTTCTGCATCTTACGGCAACATCGCTCAATAGGGGACGATTGCCCCGCTCCACCGCATTCGATGTC
>Ga0099364_10008760_pt1 | contig 14179 bp, 14 predicted proteins | sample TergutTh196P3_FD_73070 | JGI IMG/M metagenome (GOLD analysis project Ga0099364, IMG submission 73070) | Microcerotermes parvus P3 segment gut microbial communities from Pointe-Noire, Republic of the Congo - Th196 P3 | ecosystem: Host-associated > Arthropoda: Insects > Digestive system > Gut ... | reverse complement strand
GCTCCAGTCTCTGATTTTTTGGACTTCATCAAGAATGAGAACGGCGTTTGCTTTTTTTTCAAGATTCATGCGCAACCGCATTGATTCCCATGTTTGATCTATCCAGCCCCCTCCATAAATTGACTGGTCATCCGCGCTATGATATTCGACAAGCCCGTCAATCTTGTCCCGCAAGGCAAGCGCCAATGTCGTCTTTCCGACCTGCCTCGGTCCGCTGATCACCTGGATGAATTTGCGCGGCTCGTTGATTCTTTCCCGCAATGTCTTCAACAACGGTCTTTGGTATTCCATGGCTACCCCTTTGTCGCGGTAATGCGTTTGAGTTTTGCTCAATGTGTTGAGTGATTATACTCAAACGCTTGAGTAAAAACAATCGCTGTCTCAAAAAAATTGTACATATGTCTACAAAAAACTGTACATAAGGTAATGAAAACTATTTTGCATATGCGTATCCTCGTAGGGCGGCATCTTGCCGCCCGCCGGTTACAAAAAAAGGAGGGATTGTTTGAAAAGCGCGAAATAGGAATCTGTAAAAGCGGTATGCGTCATGGCGATTGCCGGGATTTTGCGGAGGAAATTGTAGACAGTATACTATCCAATTGGCCGGAGAACGAGGCGTTTTTATCTACAAATCGCTTATTGAGGAGTATCGCGATTACGAAAAAAGAATAAAATAACATGTATGCAAAGGGGGTGGATATTTTGAAATTTCCGAGGATGATTTTAAGGATCGGCGTGTGGGCGATAATTTTTTTATCGCTTACAGGCGGTGTTTTATATGCTTCGGACGATGGCGGCGCGGTACGCGCCAGGGTGGTGTTTATCGGAGACATCATGGTTCACGACGAGCAGCTCGAAGCGGCCCGCTACGGCGTGTCATGGGATTTCAAACCTCATTTCCACAGGGTAAAGCCATTGTTCTGGAACAGCCTCTCGGTCGGCAATCTTGAGACTGTGTTCGCCGGAACGGGAAAAAAATTCGCCGGGTATCCTAACTTTAATACCCCTGATGAGCTTGCCTCCGCGCTCGCAGATCTGCAAATCGACGTCGCCATGCTCGCCAACAACCATATTTTGGATCATGGGCTGGACGCCGCCCTGCGCACGACGAAAGCGCTCGATAACGCCGGCATATTCTGGACCGGCCTCTCGCGGCAGGATGACCTGCACGCGCCTTTGATCGTCGAGTACGGCGGGCTAAAGTGGGCGTTTGTAAATTACTCATACGGAAGCAATACAACAACGCATTTGACCAAATCAGAGGACCTGACGCTGAATATCATGAGCGAAGCGGCTATAACGTCCGGCCTCAGACGCGCCGCCGCATACGAACCGGATATAACGGTCGCGTTCTTCCACTGGGGCTCCGAGTATACTCATACGCCTTCGGGAAGTCAAAAGCGCGCGGCTGCTCTTTGCCTGGAGAACGGCGCGGACCTTGTGATAGGGGCTCACCCTCATGTCCTGCAACCGATAGAGGTGACGAGTTCCGACAGAGGGCATGCTGTCGTGGCTTATTCACTCGGTAATTTCGTCTCGTATCAAAGGACAAGGCCGAGAGAGCGCAGCGTCATTCTGGCGGTGGACGTCGAAAAAAAACCTGGGGAGCGAGCCGCGGTATCGCGCGTCTCCGTAGCGCCCACCTGGGTGTCCGCCCGAAGAGGGGGCGGCCGCAGGATCATAGAAGCGATTTACGCCGGAACCGGCGGGCCGTTTAATCACGCGGGCCTTCCGGCCGGTGAGCTCGCGTCGGCGCGGAGGGTTGGCGGGTTAGTGCTGGATTATCTGGGAGCTTCGGCTGATCCTGACCCGAACGGGTTTTACACGTTGTGGGACGCGCAGTCGCCGGATGTTCTGCCACAGAGCCGCCGTGCAAAACCTGAATAATATCGCGATCAATCATCAGAAAATCAGGATTTTGGGAGTTCTCGGTTATTTAGGCAGCACGTCGAAATTACTCGTAGGGGTATTGAAGAAATCCGGCGGATCAAATCACTGAAAACCGGATGACCACCATCTCCCTGTTTAAATCCTTTGATAAAATTATTAAGGAGGACGAATAGATGAGCAAGACGATTTTTGAAAAGATTCGCGACCGGGAAGTACACGCATATCCCACTCTCGAAGATGTGCCGACCGAGAGCGATTTGCCGGCGAAGCTGATTAAAGCAGCACAGCAAGCAGCGAAGGAGTTGGGGATTAGCAAAAATTATAAGTTATTTATGAACGTGGGTAGGAAGGTACAAATGGTGCATCACCTCCACTTGCATCTGATGGGTGGCTGGGACAATCCTTCGCCTTTGACTAAGACGAAGATTGTTTAGAAGCCAAAACTTTTTGAGTTGAAATCGTTATTTTCGCGCACAACTTCGAATGGAATAGACGGCTATGGTTGCCTTTGATAACGCAGCCGCCATGTTGAACGAAGCATTTAACGCAACTAATTCAAGCAGAAGAGAGAATTTCTTATGTTTAAAATTTACGGAAATATTGCCGGTATCCGTCATTCGTATATTGATGGGTTAAAAAACATCTACGAAATGGAAATAAACCGCAAGCAATTCTGTACGGTGGAAATGCTTGAATCTCTCGCATTCTTTACCGGAGCTACCGGACGGGAGGCTATGGCGTATATCGACCGTTCCGGGCGAGTCGTAACCATTGCCGTAGGTGAACATGACAGGGTGGCGATCCCGACTTTACGTAAGCGTCGTTCAGAATCCCGATTGAGCGGCATACGCTGCATACATACTCACCCCATAGGAAATGGGGCGCTCTCGGAAGTGGATATACAATCCTTGAAGAGTATCCGGCTCGACGCTATGGCTGCTTTAAGCGTATCCAAAGGAAAGCCGGTTTCGATGCAGGTCGGTATTTTAGATGCGGGAACGTCTGACGGTGAACTTTCCGTGAATTTATTTGGCCCGTATAAAATAAATTCCATACCTGACGACATTCTCTGGGCGGAAATCAGATCAGCCGACATCCGCATTCGTCCCGCCGAATCAATAAAGACGGAAGCTGAGGCAGCTCGCGCTATTTTAGTAGGTATTGACGGTAAAAAAGACCGCGAACAGCTCCATGAACTTTTTCAATTAGCCCAAACCGCCGGGTTTATAACCGTCGGATCTGTGTTGCAGTCGCGAATAAAACCTGACTTTAGTTATTATCTTGGATACGGTAAACTTCGTGACCTGATTCTTGAAATTCAAACATTGCAGGCAGATGCGGTAATTTTTGACGATGAGCTATCACCGGCGCAAATTCACAACATCCAAAAAGAACTCGGTAAAAAAACGGAGATAATTGACCGAACGTCGTTGATACTCGATATTTTTTCCAACCGGGCGTCAACGCATGAAGGGCGATTGCAGGTTGAATTAGCGCAGACGAAATACCTGCTACCAAGAATGACAAAGTATTGGACGCATTTGTCGCGAATGGGCGGCGGAGGCAGCGGCGGCGGAGGCGCCCGGCGCGGCGAAGGAGAAGCGCAGTTGGAAGTCGACCGGCGAATTTTGCGCAAGCGGCTGGATGAACTGGAGAAAGAAATAGATAAGATAAAAACCCGGCGCGACGTCCAGCGCGTTGCACGGGAACGTTCCAAAATTCCGGTCGTTGCGCTTGTCGGTTATACAAATTCCGGTAAATCAACGCTTATGAATTTTCTTTCCGGCAGTAACGTTTTAGTGGAAGATAAATTATTTGCAACTCTGGACCCGATCTCCCGCCGCGTAAACTCCGGTTGCGGCGACTTTCTGCTGGTAGATACCGTCGGTTTTATCAGGAAACTTCCACACGATCTTGTGAACGCATTTCGCGCCACGCTGGAAGAAACGCGCTATGCCGACTTACTCTTACATGTGGTAGACGCGTCCTCCGACGATCGAATTCAGCAAATGGAAGTTGTTTACGATGTGCTAAGTCAATTAGACGCCGGCAACAAACCAATCCTGACGGTGTACAATAAATGCGACATCTCAAGCGCAATCTTCATGGGACAGGATAGTGTCGCTGTTTCCGCCATAACCGGGATGGGAATGGAGAATTTGAAGAACGCGATTACACAAGAACTTTCCAAAAAGCGTACTAAGCTTTCAGTTTTATTACCGCTTAATTCGGGAGCGTTAATATCCCGTATTTATGCCAACGGACAGGTGAACGGCTGCGAATATCGTGAAGACGGCATTCATATCAGCGCCGCCGTGACTTTAGAAGACGCATCTCGTTTGCGCGCATCGGCAATAAAGATATACCATTAACGCTGCATTAAACGTTATCGCGCAAAACCCCCTCAATTTTCAGGCTTTCTATTTTCCCTAAAGGTTTGCGTTGATAAAGTCAATAATGCCTGCCTCCACTTCGTCGCGTATATCCGGCTCGTTGTGAATTTCATGCCGGTAACCGGAGTAAAGTTTGGTTGTCACACGCTTTTTTCCGGTTGCCCACAGCCAATTCGCAACTCTATACACGCCCTCTCCGAAGTTGCCCACAGGGTCTTGATCGCCGGCAATCACGTAGACGGGCATGTCAGGAACCTTAGCCGCCCACTCCACACTGCTTATGTCAACCCATAGGTGGAGAAAATCGTACATAGCCTGAACATTTGGCGGGTTCGTGAAGTTGTTAAACGGGTCGGACGCATGGTCATCAACAACATCGGGGTCGGTAGCAATCCAATCGTTGCCCGTTCTCACATTGTCATAGCGCTTGTTAAAATCCTTTAGAAGTTCGCCCAAATATTCCACCTTAACCTCTTTGCCTTCGCCCTTCTCCACGAGCTGTTTGAGTTGATTGTAAAGTTCCGCCGTATTTTCAAGCAGGTCTATCGTACCGCACAGGATCGCGCCTTTTAGTTTATCTCCATGACTCGCCATGTAATCCCGCGTAATCATAGAACCCCAGCTATGCCCGAACATAAAATACGGCAATTCGGGGAATTCTTTGGAAATTAAATCGTGCAAGGTATTTTCATCTTCAGTGGTTGTCTTGTAGCCCATAAAACCGTAATCGCCCCAAGTGTTGCCGTCAAGTGCGGTTTTGCCGTGACCTACGTGGTCGTCCGCACAGACTATGAATCCCGCGTCAAGCATACGTTGAATTAGGCGCAGATAACGGCGGGAGTGTTCGCCGAAACCATGAACTACTTGCACAATTGCCTGCGGTTTGGCGGCAGGAAGATAAACCCAGCCTTTTACTGTGTCTCTGCCATTGTACGATGAGAAAGTAATTTCTCGGATTGCCATTACGCGACCTCCTAATTTTTATATTGACAATGAAAGAACTATACCATATTTTTGGGGGCAATGTAGGGTCTGAAGCTGTCCCAGTGAAGGATTAATGGGGTGAAAATCACTCTAAGACGGATGGCAAAGTAATGAGGGGTGACGTTGGTCACCCTTCTGTTATTTACATATTTATTTTGAACTCAACTCCACAAGTAAATAAATTCTGAAATTTATTTCTTAGGAGTTGAGAATATGATTGAATTTAAAGTCAGCCTTGACACTTATAGTTATTCATCTAAGCCCAGTACAGTTACAGCGAGTTATATTGCCGATAGGATTGCTGGTCATATCAAAATCTTCAACAAGGACAACATCAATCGCTTTATAAATCTCGTAGCAAAAAAAGGCCATACGTTTTGTCCTGCCACATTTAACAATGGAAAGGATGACTTCAATGAGGGTAGAAAAAGGAAAGAAAACTTCGAGCAGATACAATTATTTGCTTTGGACTTTGATGGTGGAATATCATTTGAAGAAGTAAAAGACAGAGCCGGGTATTATGATCTTCCTATTCTATTTGCTTATGAAACATTTACGAGCAGAGACCAACAAAAATTCAGAATAGTCTTCTTGAATGATGTTTCTATTACAGATGTCAGGGTAGCAAAATTAGTATTGAAGGTTTTGATTACTATTTTCCCTGAAGCTGATCGACAGTCTAAAAGTGTCGTTCAAATGTACTACGGCAGTAATAAAGGACTACTCTTCTTTGATGAATCACTACCACAAGTAAACATCGAATCATTAATAAGAAATACTTACAATTATCTGGAAGATAAGTATGGAGCTAAACACTATAGACGACACATAGAGAAATTATCAAGAGATACTGGAGTAGCATTGAATGAGAAGAAACTCCTGGATATTACTCTTGTAGATGATTTAGCACAGACTTCTGGTGCTGATTCTAATAATGGGAAAAACCTGACAAACTCTACTAATAGTAATATTACCCATTTTGTCAGGAAATTCCCTAAATACTTAAAAATTAATTTTGGAGAGAGTTGCACCAATAGTCTATGCGAAAAAAAAAGAACTAATTACCATTATTCCTACAGATCGAGTGACCTTGGTACCATTAGCACCAAATGTCAACTATTCCAAGAGTTTCTAACAGGTAGTAGGCGATTGGAACATGTGGAGTTGTTCGGATTAGCTACCAATTTAGTTGATGTTGATACCGGAGTGGCTCTGCTCAAAAATACTCTAAAGAAATACTCCTATTATGATGATAGACCGGAAAAATATCGAAAGTGGGATCAAGATTTAAGGTATATTAGGGGTTATGGATATAAACCCTATTCCTGTAATGGCTTTTGTCCTCACAACGATAGCTGTACTCACGGTACGAACATTCTTTCCACAGCAAAACCAAAAAATCACCAGATTGAACGACTATCGAACTACGTTGAGAATTATGTAAAGATAGAGGAAGCAGAAGAATACCTAAGACAGAAACTAATCGATGCAATGAATGCCGGCGATAACAAGTGGTACATAATAACGGCTCAGACAGCAATAGGAAAAACAAAAATGTACCTGGAACTGATTAAGGACACCGCACAAAAAGTGTTGATTGCTGTTCCAACAAATAAACTGAAAAGAGAAATTCTGGAGAGAGCAAGAGCTTTGGGAATCGATATTAAAGAATCCCCGTCTATCCACGAAATCAAAGACGATCTATCCGAAGATACCTGGAGTGAAATAGATTTTCTTCATAAATCCGGAAGATCAATAATCCCATATTGTAAAAAAGCCATAAGAGAAAATCATCAGGACTCGGCATTATTACGGCAGTACCTGAAAGAACTGGATCAATTCAACAACTCAGATGTTCATGGTATTACGACTCATAAAAAATTATTGACTATGGACACCAGTAAATATGACTTTGTTATCGTTGACGAGGACATTATCTTCAACGCTATCATCCAAAACAAGACTGACATTACTGTTTCGGATTTGAAGAAACTGAGAAAAAAGATTGCGCCTGGAAGCGCAATCTTTAAGAAGATTGAGAAAGTGTTAGAAGGATTGAAGGATAAACAATTTTTTACACTGCCAGCCATTGATTATGACAGAGCAGACGATGGTAAACCGATGGGTGTCGATCTACCTTCTTTTTGTTCAGCAACTCATTTCTGTTACCGTAAAGCCTCAGATAAGGAAAGTGACTTGAAGGAAGATTGTATCAGCTTCTTAAATCCAGTTAAGTTCAAAGCAAACACCAAGTACATCATGCTTTCTGCAACTGTAAATGAAACTGTATGTGAATATTATTTCGGAAAGGGGAAAAATGAATTCTTCGAGTGCCCAAAGGTTGAAATCACTGGCACTCTTAACCAATATTATGACAAGTCCATGAGCCGGGCTTGTATTGGTAAAGACCGAAATATCATTGAAAGAATCAAGAAATGGTCAGGATTCGAACGCACGATTACTTTTTTGAAATATGAGAAAGTGGGTAATATGCACTTTGGTAATACAGCAGGACGTAACGATTGGGAAGGTGAAAATATCGATGTAATCGGGACTCCTCATCAACAAGAATGGATATACAAGCTGTTTGCTTACTCTATCGGCCAGGAATTTGATATAGGTGCGAATCTAAACCCCAGCGCCATTGTTGAGCATAATGGTTTTAGGTATCGCTTTTCTACGTATGACGACGAGGTGCTGAGGGCAATCCAGTTCTACCTGCTCGAATCCGAATTGGAACAAGCAGTAGGCAGAGCCAGGTTGTTGAGAAAAGATTGTACTGTCAATCTTTTCTCCAACTTTCTGCTACCGCAAGCTAACTTGATGAAATTCGAGTACGACGAAGACGATGAAAAATAGAATTTTTTTTATTGCCGTCAGCGTAGCTTTTAAGTTACGCTGACGAATCTCTCCTCCCTTGAATTTTTGCTCTTCATTATTAAAGTGTTGACAGTTATCAACATAAAATTGAAAACAAATCTAATCGTAACAATAAAATCATCCACTAAATAACAGCGGCAAGACGAATGGAGTTAGACTTGCCGAATAATATATTTAGAAACTATTTTAGTTTGCAACAATTTTGTAAACAATAATTGCAATTATGGAGGTGAATTGATGCATATTTTTTCGTTTTTAGAACTTTCCCTAACACTCGATTCAGAGCAATTCGATAAACAGCTGCTTCGTATTTTTAAAATGCCAAAAGAAGAATATCAACTATACTCTGAAAACAATATGTATGTTGGTGATGCTCTCATTTCCAAGGGGATAACAATCAGGTTTAACGATAAACGGTATAAGAAAAAAATACAGCTCACAGTCAACGTGGAACGGATACTAGGGAACGACGTACTTAACGACAAACACATCTCAAAGTTGGTCGAAAGGCTGGAAAAATCTATTGATGATTATTTTCACTCAGAATATGGACTCAATGATTTCAATTTGGTCAAGATGGGCTTCGGTACTGACATTGATGTCCACAGCAGAGAGAACGTAGCCGCGTACTTGAAAGTGTTTAAACGGATAGGCAAAATCAAAGGATTCTCTCCTTCAAGCGATAGCGAACTCAGTGACGACATTTGTTTTCGTTTGGTAGGGAACTCGAATGGAATTGATGTCATGATTTCCGATTTTGAAAGTCTGGTAATGAATCGTGCAAGGAAAACTGAATCGAAACCAAACAAACTGTGGACTACGGAGGAAAGAACCAGGGGCCTTTTACGAACGGAGATATGGTTGAGGGCAGCCAAAGCAGTCAGATTCTTCTCTAATGGACTCGTTGCATCTGAACAGATCGCGGATTTGTTGGAAAAGAGGGAGAAAATATTTTTTACGGTCTTCACGAAAATAATCCCGCCCGGCGACTACTACAAGAAAAATGAGGCCATCGAAATAATTATGAGGGGAGTAAAGAGCGGAAAGAAGAGACGAAAGATGCTGCGGCTGTTGATGCTTATCCCGGAGAAAAAATCTTTGTTACTCGCTCAAAAAGCATCGAATTCCAGAAGGATTGACGACGTGATGGATATGTTCGAGGAAATAAACTTGTCTCCGGTCACAATCAGCAAGCGGCATGACGTAAAACACTTGAAGAATTTGTACGAATATCTTTGAAACAAAATTAGAGTAGAAAGGTTTGATTTGCAGTGAGCAAAAAATATAAGGATGTACTATATGACCCGGCCCCGTGTATGAGGAATTTTTTCGCTCCGAATTTTGCTTCGCTTTCAATGGCCTATTTTGGAACTTATCTTTCACTGCGATTTTATCAATGGATGGGGAAAAATAGCGATGGCAAGGATCATTATGATCTGAAAAACGGTATGACAACGACCATCAACTACGAAGGAGCAGCATATTTATTTCTAGTCGCTATGAATATCCTAAACGAAACAGTCCCTGGTAAGGAAGCAAAAGCGTTTCTGAAATGTAATAACGCAGCTCTGCTATTTGATTATCTGTCAGAGAAAAATAATGAAATGGCTTCCTATCTGACGATCAACAAGAACGAAAAAACGATTACATTAAAATTTCGGACTGACATCTATAAAGAAAAAAAGGATGGTGAAGCCGTCACGAAGATCATTCAATCCGGATTAGGAGCTTTTGCCATGACGCTTCACGCATACTTAACTCGGTTTGGGACTGACGAAAATTTGAATCATCTACCAAAACTAGAAATAACCCAAAATGAAAACATACGAAGATTCAGTATGCCGGAAAATAACAATGGAAGTCAACGGGTTAATGATGCTGGTTACAACTGGTAATAAATCGTACAGGGAGCCGCTAACCGGCTCCCTGCTTTGTCTGACTGAAAACAATAATGGAAATATTTCGGAAAGTGTGGTATGTTGATGAAAATGAATAAGGATTTATTGAGTTTAGGAGGATCGTAATAAAATGGCTGGATATAGCGGCTTAAGTATGAGTAATAATGCTCTGGCAGCATACGCAGAAGGGAAAAAGCCAGTTTCCCGTATAAACAAAGCGGATATACAAAAGTACGATGTTAATACCAGTATTACTTTTTTCAGATGGTTTGTTAAGAATTATTGTGGAGACTGTGGGTGGCATCACACATCGTATTTATTTAATAAAACTTCTTTTTACGACATTGAGCGTTGTAGCAATCGATACAAAGAGGTAGATATTGAAAAGCTAAAGTCCATATATAGAAAAGAGCAAGCAAAGCGGAAACCCGAAACTAGAATAGAGGAAGATAAACCTTATTATGCGAAGGTGGAATACTCAATAAGGACATATAGCGGTGGGCGAAAATATATTGAAGTATACGCAATAGTGTATGGATACTGGGCACATTTTTATGATGAATACTATAAAAAGTTTTCAAAAAAAAGAATTTCTGGAAGCCATTTTATCATCGAGGAAAAATTCGAATCTCGACCGGAGGAAATGCCAGAGGATGTTGCTGAGGCAATACTAGAGATAATTAACAAGCAATAGGGTGTCGAAACGATATTTCTATTGTGTTACCAAAAGCAATACTCACCGTCGTAAAAATCAGAGAACTGGAGGATAGCATAATGTATAAAAGCTTACCTGTCCCGTATACATGGGATTCCATAGATAAAAGTATTCTTCAAAAGAGCGCAAACTTAATTAAGAATTTCTCGTTAAAAGCAATAAAGGAGGTTGTTATCGAAAAATGCAAAAAAAATCTCGAATTTTCTTCTATATGGTCGCATAACGTATTAGTTGTCAAACATGCTTTATTAGGTGTCGATGATGCAGCAATCATCGCGCGATTCAAAAAGTATCCTAAAACGGAGAATGATGATTTTCTTCAGATTACGGGAATGGCGCGACTTTTCCAAGTAGAAAATGGAATCTTACCGGTTGTATTGTTATTTCCCGATATAGACGAGACATTCCTCGATCATGAATGCATTCATCTATGCCAATGGCTTAACAATCAATCCTATCTGCTTACAATGTCCGAACGCATAGCTCTCTTTCAGCAAAAAATTGAGGTCGTAATAAAGAGCGTATTAAGAACAAATCCGGAGGAAGCTTTAGATTTGTTGTTTAGATTGACATGTTATAAAGTCTGGATAGAATTAGAAGCCTATTATTCTGGGAATACTCAATATGTAATACAACATGCGCACTCTTCTTCTCGACCGTTTGAAATGTTTTCAGACGTAATTCCCATTTTTGGTATTGATAGATATATACCAGATGCAAAAGATAGATGTATGAACGAGTTTATAGAATTTTGCAATGAGCTTGAATCACAGGTGGAATGGGTCAGGAATTCAGTTATTGATTATGGAGTAAATAGCCTACACGAGGCTCTATGGCGCTGCAATAAATACATGTAAATGAAAAGATGTTTTAGTCAATTGAAGGTTCGTAATTTGTGACGAAGACAACTTAACGTAAAAAGGAAACTTTATAGTAGAAAACGACGATTAGACGATAACTATATCCCATCATCCGGTGGTGAGATAACAACCATTACCCTGCCGGCGATTCTGGTACCCCAATCCTCGGACAGTTGTTCATCAGTGACATGGATTTTTTCTCCGTTCGAAGCCAGCAGGTCTTTACCGTCAGGGGTATTGTAGATTTTCTTAATGCTGGCCTTGTCTTCATATACCACCATAGCAACACACCCGGAATAAATATCCTCAGCAGGATTGACGATCACAGTGCTTCCCTCTTTAATGCCGTATCCCTCCATGCTTCGCCCCTGTGTCATGACGGCAAAAGGAAGCATATCGGAGCGTAACGCTCCGATCTCCTTTTTATTAACGGTGATTGCGTCGCCGATATTATAGTCCTCGAATACGTCGAACCCGGAACCGCAGCAAGCCGATATGCTGGACATAGGCACATATATTTTGTCCCCAAGGACATAAAGCCCGCAGTCAAGTTTTTCCAGACCAGCACTAGATAAGAACTCCACATCCAGACGCTTACCCTCATCAGGCGAGGCGGAATCAGTCAGCATTGACCCAATCCCGCGCAAAAGCCATTCACTCGATATGCCCGTCGCGTCCATTAATTTTCGCAAGAATTGATATGACAGCTCTTTTACTCCGCCCTCTATACTCGCAAGATAAGTACGGCTGACATTCATCATCTTTGCTAAATCCTTCTGTGTGAGTTCTTGAGACGCGCGATACTGCTTTAGCCGGCGCCCTATTTCAGTTGAAAAATTATTTTTTCGCGTCACCATTTGTAACACCTCGCTTGACAGGAAATCAATAGTCATTATAATGTCCCTGCTAGATTATACTATGCAGATAATTTTACACGATGTCCCCAAAAGAAACAAGTATGTTTGGGGCTAAATGAGGTGTTGTCTATGCCATTTGATGGAAGCTATATCGATCATGACAAGGGTAGGTATTTCGATTCTCAGGACTATCTTGTAGCTGTTGCCAGAAGGATTATCCGTGATCCTCTCTCGACTCATGTGATTAAGACCGAAACGGAGGAAGGGAAGATACGGTTCCTTATCGTAGACAGGAAAAGCATACCGGAAGAAGGAGATATAGCAGTGATCTCCGGGGATTTCGGATATAAAATCGGAAGGGTAAAGGGCAGGATCACGACGGGCAATGTTTTCGGTAAGGTGATCTGGCTTCTTCAACAAGGCTGAATTATCATGCTCGCGCTCTGTGACTGCAACAATTTCTTTGTTAGCTGTGAGAGGCTATACCATCCGGAATTACGGAATCGCGCTGTGGTGGTGCTGTCCTCGAATGATGGGTGCATCATTGCCCGATCTAACGAAGTGAAAGAAATGGGCATAAAGATGGGAGAGCCATACTTTCAGGTACAGCATCTATTGAAAAGAAAGGGCGTCGTTGTATGTTCCGGGAATCTGGTGGCCTATAAGGAAATCTCGGATAAGGTGATGGCCGCTCTTTCAAGGTGTACGAACGCTTTTGAGCATTATTCAATCGACGAGGCTTTCTTGAATTTCCCGGAAAGAGTAGTAAAGAATTCAACAGAGTACGCATCGAAAATCCGCAGCTACATCGACAGGGTTATTGGCATACCTATATCGGTTGGCGTTGCTCCGACAAAGACTTTGACTAAACTTGCTGCTTCGAAGGCCAAAAAAACTGAGTCAGGGGTATTGGAAATCACTGAGCAAAATCGGAGTGAGATTCTATCAGGAACGCCGGTCGAAGATATTTGGGGTATTGGCTATAAAGCCTCTGAGAAGCTGAAAAGGTATGCAGTTATTACCGCCGCCGATTTTGTCCGGAAGGATCCGGTTTGGGTAAAGAAGTATCTGACGATACGTGGCGTAATGACTCAATACGAACTTTTAGGCCAGTCATGTTTTCCGCTCGTGACAGAGAGGGCGGCTCCGAAGTCTATACAGGTATCAAGGACATGGGGAAGCGTGTTGGAATCCGAAGAGGATGTGAATTGCGCCATAATTGACAATGTGGTCAAGGCCGGAAGGTTACTAAGGAAAGATAGGTTATCGGCGGGCGCGATGGCTGTATATCTCAGGTATGGATACCGGCACAATGGCGAGTGTGGGTATTTCACTGAGGACACCTACTTCAATAATCCTATAATGAGCGACATAGAATTGATACAAGCTGCGAGATTACTGCTTAGTAAGATTTACCGGCCCGGTTACAGATATACCCAGGGTGGTATTATTCTGTGTAATTTCTCTGACGCCAATTTCAGACAGAGGGAATTGTTCGATGAAGAATCTTATGATAGACGCTTGAAGTATGAGAACTTAGCGCGCGTCGTGGACAAAATAAATGACCACTACGGTGAACGCGTGGTATATCCCGCTGTTCTGGCTGTCAAGGATAAAAAATGGCGGCCACAAAGAAAATTCCTGACGAATACGTGGGATAGTTTGAAAGTTGGATAACGAGGTGTTCATAGGTGCGAGACCA
>Ga0099364_10008759_pt1 | contig 14180 bp, 11 predicted proteins | sample TergutTh196P3_FD_73070 | JGI IMG/M metagenome (GOLD analysis project Ga0099364, IMG submission 73070) | Microcerotermes parvus P3 segment gut microbial communities from Pointe-Noire, Republic of the Congo - Th196 P3 | ecosystem: Host-associated > Arthropoda: Insects > Digestive system > Gut ... | reverse complement strand
AAAAGGCGTACCTTTTGAACAGGCGGCTTGAAGCTTTTCGTGGCACGTTGTTCAGACAGGCAATGTTTGCCGAATTAGAACGCGCCATCCACAAAAAGGCAAACGCAGGCGAGCCTTTGACGCATGAGGTATTCAGCGCGGCATACAAGGGGCTTAATGACAAGTACTTCTCAAAAGAGGTTGTCGTCGACCAGCAAATTTCGTTGGAATGGGCGAGGATACCCCATTTCTACAATGCGTTTTATGTGTACCAGTACGCAACGGGCATATCCGCCGCTACGTCGCTTGCAGGGCGCATCCTGTCGGAAGGCGAGCCTGCTGTTGAGCGGTACATGAGCTTCTTATCGGGCGGCGGCAGCGACTACCCACTCGAGATTCTGAAACGCGCCGGAGTGGACCTGTCAGGGCCGGTGCCGGTCGAGGACGCGCTGAAAGCGTTCGAGATAACCCTATCCGAACTCGAAGCACTGATATGAGCAAATATGAGCTGATATGAGCAAATATGAGCTGATATGAGCTGATATAAGCTGAAATCAGCTTGGCTGTTGCATTGGAGAACAATTGCGGGGTTGGGGAGGGGTTTTAAGTGAAATCAACGCTTGTGGACATATGGCTTGCTAATGTGTTATATTATGTTATATTATGGCATGGCAAATCTAAGTAAGGCGGTTTCGGAAGGAGGTAGACCATAATGGACGATAAAGTTTTTGAGCTGATTAACAAAACTCCTGTAAATCCGGCTAAGATCCGCGAGATCATTAAGAAAATGAATACTGTTGACGTTGCTGATATTTTTGAGGAGCTAAGCAAGGAAAAAACGATAGCGGTATTCAGGCTTTTACCAAAGGATATCGCGGCGGATGTTTTTTCATATATTGTCCCAGAAAAACAGCAGATCATCGTTGAAGCGCTAACGGATGCCGAAGTTGGCAAAATAATTGATGATTTGTTCGTTGATGACGCAGTTGACTTCATTGAGGAAATGCCGGCAAATGTGGTTAAGCGCGTATTGCAGAGCGTCAACGAGGACACTCGCCGGATAATAAACCACCTTTTGCAGTACCCCGAGGATTCAGCAGGGAGTATCATGACGACCGAATACGTGGACTTTAGGGAGGACACTACGGTCAGGGAGGCTTTTGACGTTATCAGGGCTATCGGCGTTGACAAGGAGACGATATACACCTGCTTTGTCATTCGGCGGGATAGGCTGCTTGTCGGGGTTGTTTCGGCAAAAGCTCTGATGCTGTCAAAGCCGCAGACCAGAATCGGCGACATTATGGACACAAACCCGATTTTTGCCCACACGACGGACGACCAGGAAGCCATCGCTGCCCAGTTTAAAAAATACAGCCTGTTGTCAATGCCGGTCGTCGACAAGGAGAAGCGGCTGGTCGGGATCGTTACCGTCGACGATATTGTGCAGATTATCGACGAGGAAGCGACAGAGGACTTTGAGAAGATGGCGGCTATCACCCCGTCAGAAGAGCCGTATTTGAAAACCGGCGCAGTCAAGCAGGCACGCAACCGCATCCCCTGGCTCTTGTTCCTAATGCTGTCCGCAACGATTACGGGGGCAATTATCGCCTCGTTTGAGGGGTCGCTCTCGGTTTTGCCCGTGCTTGTCACATTCATACCGATGCTCATGGACACGAGCGGCAATGCCGGCGTCCAGGCTTCAACACTTATTATTCGCGGTATTGCCCTAGGCGAAATTGAGACAAAAGACGTTTTAAGGGTGCTGTGGCGGGAGGTTCGCGTCGGAATCCTGTGCGGCTTGGCTTTGGGAGCAGTAAATTTTGCCCGCGTGTTTTTGATGAACAGCGGCGATTACTTGCTTTGCATCACTGTGACCGTTAGCTTGATCATTGCAGTGATAATCTCGAAAACCGTTGGATGCATGCTTCCCTTGTTTGCCAAAAAGATTAAAATTGACCCGGCCCTAATGGCGGCGCCGCTGATTACAACGTTCGTGGACGCGGCAACGCTGGTAGTGTATTTTACTATCGCCAGCAACATATTTAAGCTATAGTCGTCAGCTATAGTCGTCAGCAATAGTCATCAGCAATAGTCGTCAGCTGTGGTCGTCAGCAATAGTCGTCATAGTTGTTCATGACCGAATAAGCAAAGATTTTAACGTAGTTGTAAGGAGGTATGATGATAATGATGCAGGCACACCAAGGAAAAATTGTAGCGGATGGGCGTTTTGTTCCCGATAGCATGATAAAGTTGCCGACAAACAAGCGCGCAATCATTATCTGGGACGAAGAACCGGAGGTGGGGACAAAAAATCAATTATCGATACGGCAGATCGAAGTAGTGAAAGGTTTTCTATCAACAGTCCGGAGAATAAAAAATGAAGGATTCACATCGGAAGACAGAGAATCTTTTGAGAAATTTGATAGCGGCGAGTATAAACTTGCTTTTAAGGAGAGGTTGTAAAAATGGTTTATACACTTGATTCTAATACAGTTTCATATCTTCTTAGAAGTGAGGGGAACGTAAGGCAACACTTTGAACAGGAAATTGCTCAAATCGGCAACCCATATGCAATACCGTTTGTGGTCGCATACGAAGTAAGGCGTTGGTTGCACGATAAGCCTACTCGTCAAATTAAGATTCTCTCTTTGCAGTTTGACGCTTTATTTCAAAATGTGGAAGACAGGGCAGATATGTCATCCGCTGTCTGGGAAAGAGCTGTTGAAATCTACATAAGTCTGAAGCAAAAAGGTCAGTTAATTGGTGACGTAGATATTTTAATTGCGGCTTACTGCTTGGTTAATGGCTATACTCTTGTTACCAGAAACACAGACGATTTCAGACGTATTGACAGTTTACTTTTTGTAAACTGGTATGAGTAATCCTCACCTCAATCTTCAATCCTCACCTCAATCTTCAATTCTCACCTCAATCCTCAATCTTCCGTTTAGGCTTCGGCCCCGGCTTTATCGGTGCAGAAAAATTCAGAAAAACACAGAAAAACACAGAAAAATGCCGCTGAAATGTTCCTCAAAAAGAAGTAGACAAGGCGATGCACAATATGTTATACTACGAAAAAAAAGCGGCACAAGATGTGGTGGCCTTTAAACAGTCCGGAGAGGCTGATAAGGCGTTGTGAAGACGATTTTGATTTTAAACCTTATGGACCTCTGGAACTAAGCGGCAATTTGCTGGCCGCTAGGATCGTATGGGATCGTATAAGGTTTTTCGTTTTGTGCCGGGGGAGTGGGCGGAAAATGACAGAAAAGGCATTAATAATGGATGCAGACGCTATTCAGCGAGCGGTTAGCCGTATCGCGCACGAAATCACAGAAAAAAACAAAGGCGTCGACAATGTTGTCTTGATTGGGGTTCAGCGCAGGGGCGTCCCGCTTGCCAGGATGATTGAGGGGAAGATATTTGAAATTGAGAATACCCATGTCCCCGTAGGGGTACTCGACATAACGTTTTACAGGGACGACCTGAGCCTTTTGGACGAACACCCGATCGTGAATGCGACTGTACTTGAGTTTTGTGTAACAGGGAAGAAGATTATTCTTGTGGACGACGTGCTTTATACGGGAAGAACGGTCAGGGCTGCGATTGACGCGCTGATGGACATGGGAAGGGCCAGTTCCATTCAGCTGGCTATACTGATTGACAGGGGACACAGGGAGTTGCCGTTCAGAGCCGACTATGTCGGCAAAAACGTCCCAACATCAAAGTCCGAGAGGGTGGACGTAAGCCTTGTTGACGTCGATGGGATAGATCTGGTGACAATATCGGATATCAGCGAAGGAGATAATAGGGGTCGGTGATGCCCCTCTTTTTTTGCGGAAAATTTATTACAAACAAAGGCGGGTGCCAAAACATGAGAATTGAAAAAAAAGACTTACTTGGGCTCAAGGATGTATCAAGGGGGGAAATCGAGGGCATTCTTGAGACCGCAAAAACGATGAAAATGGTTCTCGACTCAAATCAAAAGAAAACTTCGCATTTGCAGGGCAAAAGCATTGTGACGATGTTCTATGAAAATAGCACCAGGACTAGAATGTCGTTCGAGCTTGCGTCAAAGTACATGGGCGCAAGCTCCGCAAACATTTCAGCATCCGGCAGTAGCGTAAAAAAGGGCGAGACGCTCATTGACACAGGAAAAACAATAGACGCAATGGGGACCGATTTGATAGTGATAAGGCACCCTATGTCGGGGGCGCCCCATCTTCTCGCAAAGAATGTTGGCGCGTCGGTTATAAACGCTGGGGACGGGATGAACGAACACCCGACGCAGGCTCTTCTGGATATGTTTACGCTTTACGATAAGCTTGGCTCTCTTGACGGGCTGAAAGTCGCGATAGTCGGCGATATATACCATAGCAGGGTGGCGAGGAGCAATATCTGGGGGATGAAAAAAATGGGCGTGGACTTAAGTGTCGGCGGCCCGTCGACATTAATGCCCAAGGATATTGAAAAGACAGGGGTGAAGGTTTTTGAGTCCGTGCATGAAGCCATAACAGGGGCAGATGTTGTTATGGCCCTTAGGATTCAGCTTGAGAGACAGAAAAAGGCCCTATTCCCGACGGTTAGGGAATACGCTAGGTTTTTTGGGATTGACGCAAAGCGGCTGAGGCTTGCGAGCCCCAACGTAATCCTCATGCACCCTGGCCCAACAAACAGAGGAGTGGAACACTCAAGCGAGGTAATAGACGGCAGCAGCTCCGTAATAAATGAGCAGGTAAAAAACGGGGTAGCCGTAAGGATGGCGCTTATGTACCTGCTAACCAGGCAAAAAGTTAGCGGCGCCGCCGTATAACATGGGCAGGCGGATTCAATATCCGCCCGCCCACGCAGGGGCGGATTCAATATCCGCCCGCCCACGCAGGGGCGGATTCAATATCCGCCCGCCCACGTAGGGGCGGATTCAATATCCGCCCGCCCATGTAGGGGCGGATTCAATATCCGCCCGCCCATGTAGGGGCGGATTCAATATCCGCCCGCATAACAAGGAGGAGTAAATGTGAACCTGATTATTAAGAACGGCAACATCATCAACAAGCAGGGGTTCTACAGCGGGAAAGGCGACATCTTGATCAAAAACGGTATTGTTGTAGACGTGGCAGAGAACATCGGGCAAGACGCGCTTGGCGTCGTCAAGCTGATAGACGCTAGCGGGCTTGACGTCCTGCCGGGGCTAATAGACGCACACTGCCACTTAAGGGAACCGGGCTTTGAGTACAAGGAAAACATTGAGACAGGGACCGCTTCGGCTGCCATGGGCGGCTTTACTGCCGTCGCGTGCATGCCAAACACCGAACCGGTGACAGACAGCGAACAGGTGGTCAAGTACATTACCGCTAAGGCATTGGAGGAAGGGCATGTGAAAGTATACCCAATTGGGGCGATTTCAAAGGGGCTGAAGGGGGAAGAGCTTTCGGAAATCGGTGAGCTTAAATTTGCAGGAGCAGTCGCGATCTCTGACGACGGGAAGCCTGTTGAAAACCCATCCCTAATGAAGAAGGCGCTTATGTACTCAAAAATGTTTGACATGCCGGTGATTTCGCATTGTGAGGATATTGGGCTTTCTGAAAACGGGGATATGAACGAGGGGTATTTCTCGACCGTCCTCGGACTACGGGGCATCCCGTCTATTGCTGAGTCGGTGCAAGTTGCGAGGGACGTTTTGCTGAGCGAGTACACGAGCGTTCCGATTCATATCGCCCATGTTAGCACCGAAGCTTCGGTCAACATCATTAGGGGAGCTAAACGCAGGGGGGTCAAGGTCACCTGTGAAACCTGCCCCCACTACTTTGCATTAACTGACGAACAATGCCTCGACTTCAACACGAACGCAAAAGTCAACCCGCCCCTCGCGTCGGAAAAAGACCGGGACGCGGTGATTGAGGGGCTAAAGGACGGGACTATTGACATTATAGCCACAGACCATGCCCCGCACCACCAAGACGAGAAGAATATCGAATTTGCTTTGGCATCTAATGGGATCATAGGGTTTGAAACAGCATTTAGTCTTGCGTATACGATGCTGGTCTTGCCAGGGCATTTGACAATCTCGGATTTGGCTGAGAAAATGAGCGCAAACCCGGCGAAGCTTTTTGGGCTTATGGCTGGCGGTAGCATTGAGAGTGGACGCCCGGCGGATATTACGATAGTTGACATAGAGAAAGAATATACAGTAGACGTTAGCAAGTTCAAGTCAAAAGCAAGGAATTCGCCGTTCGATGGGTTCGAGCTAACAGGCGCGGTTGAATACACAATAGTTGACGGCAAAGTGATTGTGATGGGCGGCGAGTTGTCGAATTGAGAAGCAAGGCGGCAAATCGGATATAGGAGGAGCAAGGTGTTTATTGACAGGCTGGTTGGCATGGTAAAGGAAAAGAATAACCCGGCAATAATCGGGCTTGACCCCCTGCTTGAATATGTCCCGCAAAGCATCAGGGACAGGGCGTTTAACAAGCACGGGGTATCCGCCAAAGCGGCGGCAGAAGCAATCTTTTACTTTAATAAGGGAATAATTGACAATACATCTGACATTGCTGCTGCGGTGAAGCCGCAGCTTGCGTATTATGAAATGTACGGGTATTGGGGGGTAAAGGCCTTTTATATGACGGTCGCCGCCGCAAAGCAAAAAGGGATGATAATAATTGCAGACGGCAAACGGAACGACATCGGAAGTACGGCGGCTGCGTACTCGAATGCATACCTTGGGGAAACAAAGTTTTTGGAAGGGGGCGCTGAGAGAGCCGAAAGGGCTTTTGACGCCGACGCCCTTACTGTGAACCCATACCTTGGAATAGACGGCGTACAGCCGTTTATCAGGGATTGTGAAACGCACGGGAAAGGTATATTCGTGCTTGTGAAGACATCCAACAAATCTTCGGGCCAAATACAAGACTTGGTTGTGCAGAACCCGGGGGGCCAAGCGGTTCAAGCGCATGAAACGAGCCATGCGGGCCAAGCACACGAAATGAGCCAAGCGGGCCAATCACCCCACGCACATGAAACGAGCCAAACGGGCCAAGCACCCCAAGTACACGAAACGAGCCATGCGGGCCAAGCGGTTCAAGCACACGAAACGAGCCAAGCAGGCCAAGCACCCCAAGCACATGAAACGAGCCAAACTGGCAAAGAGCCACAATACGCAAGGCTTTACGAAGTAGTTGCCGGGCTGGTAGACGAGTGGGGGCATGGGCTTATCGGAAAGAGCGGGTATAGCTCTGTAGGCGCCGTTGTTGGGGCGACTTACCCTGAGCAGGCGCGGGGGTTAAGGAAAATGATGAAAGCGGCGTATTTCCTTGTCCCAGGGTACGGCGCCCAAGGGGGTACGGGCGAGGATGCGGCGGCGTCTTTCAACGAAGACGGCCTTGGGGCTGTCGTGTCGGCTTCGAGGAGCATTATGTGTGCATGGAGGCATGAAAGATGGGATGGCAAGTATAGGCATGAGGATTTTGGGCAAGCGGCGAGAGAAGAGCTGATTCGGATGCGCAATGAGCTGAATTTGGCCATCGGCAGATAAGCGGAAGCGGAAATCTTTTCTTTTTCGGGTTTAACTATACGTGAGGGGAGCATGGCGCTTGGGAATAGTCAGTAAAAATACAAAACTGAATGAGAACACTTATAAACTGACAATTTGCTCGAAAGAGCTGGCATGCAGGTCAGCGCCGGGCCAGTTTGTCAACATAAAATGCACTTGCGACGACCCGCCATTGCAAATGCCTTACGGCGACAACCCGCCGCTACAAATACCTAACTTCGGCGAATCGCCGTTGCAAATGCTTTACGGCGAAGAAGGGCGCACCAATTCTCGTGCACCGCAAAAATCACCCGACATCAATGCGGGGCGCACCGGATATGCCGTATACCTGCGAAGGCCTTTTGGCATATGCGACATTGACAAGACAGAGGGCACGGTTGACATTGTGTCCCAGGTAAAGGGCATTGGGACAAGGCTGATGGCTGGCTTTAAACCCGGAGACAGCGTGGACCTGCTTGGGCCGCTGGGAAATGGCTTTGACTTAAGTACCGTTTCCGCATCGTCGCGAGTTGCAATTGTGGGAGGGGGAACAGGCGTTTATCCACTTTTATTCCTTGCAAAAACGCTGGCCCTGAACACCCATGTGCGTGAAATTAATGTTTTTTTGGGATACAGGGAGCGTGGCGTGGTAGCATTGATAGACGAATTTAAGAGCATTCCGGCAACGACAGTGATCATCACGAGCGACGACGGCTCAATTGGCGTTAAAGGCCTTGTAACATATGAATTTGAGCGGGAATGCAAAAAAAGCCGGGTTGGCGGCAAAGACAGATACGATGCTGTATTTGCGTGCGGGCCTGAGCCGATGCTTGCGTCAGTGGCAAGAATATGTACGGAGTATTCCATTGATGGCCAGCTTTCGGTTGAACAGCGCATGGCGTGCGGAGTCGGTGCCTGCCTAGTATGCGCGTGCGAGGTTGCGGCAAGTGGCACAGCGGCAGGCTGGGGGTATAAACATGTGTGTAAGGATGGGCCTGTATTTAGAGTGGGAGAGGTGATATTTCGTGAATGAGAAGATGCCGCAAGGCGCATCGCACGGCAATCCACAGGACGGCACAAGCGGCGTGTCGCAAGGCGCATCGCTCGGAGAGCCGCATAACGGAACGAGCGACGTACCGCAGGATGCATCGCACGGTAAGCCGCAAGACGGTACAAGCGGCGTGTCGCAAGGCGTAGCGCGTGACATGCCGCAAGACGTAACACTTGGAGTAAGCATTTGCGGGATTGATTTTAAAAACCCTGTAATAGCGGCGTCCGGAACGTTTGGCTTTGGCAGGGAATATTCTTCTTACTTTGACATTGGGAAGCTGGGTGGAATATCAGTAAAGGGGCTGACCCTAGAACCCCGGCAGGGGAACAAGCCACCACGTGTTGCAGAGACCCCGGCGGGCATGCTGAACAGCGTGGGGTTACAAAACCCCGGAATTGAAGCGTTTATCAAGAGCGAGTTGCCTTATTTACTCAAGATTAAAAGCAAAAGCGGGATTATGATTATTGCAAATGCGGCGGGCAACACGGTTGATGATTATGTGGAAATGGCTAGGTTGCTTTCTGAAACGGATATCGATGCTATCGAGTTAAATGTCTCATGCCCAAATGTAAAAGAGGGCGGCATTTCATTTGGGGCATCGGAAAAAAGCGTGAGCAAGGTCGTAGGCGCAGTAAAGCGGTTCTGCAAGAAGCCGCTGATAGTCAAGCTCACGCCAAATGTCGCGGATATTGCGGCAATCTCAAGAGCGGCTAGGGACGCAGGCGCAGATGCATTGTCGTTGATTAACACGTTGGTTGGAATGAAAATCGACATTAATAGTAGAAGGCCCGTACTGAAAAACAATACGGGGGGGCTGTCAGGCCCTGCTGTTATGCCTATTGCGGTACGTATGGTTTGGGAAGCCGCCAATGCCGTTGATATCCCAATAATTGGTATGGGCGGAATTTCAAGTGGCGAAGACGCCATCGAGTTTTTGCTTGTGGGCGCCCATGCGGTTATGGTGGGCACCGCAAGCTTTATACACCCAGACGCATGCCTTGGGGTCATATCAGGAATAGTGGATTACATGGTCAGGCAGGGTTGTACAAGCCTGCACGACATAATCGGCAAAGTGGAAATATGGTAAACGTTACAATTCAAGGGTACCCAAACCCTCGGTGTAAATAGCAAAAATGCACCTCAATTTGTAATTACGAGGAGCGTAACGACGAAGCAATTGTCACTACAGATAACTGTAACCACGATAAACGTAACAGACGTATGTTACACATCAATCCTGGCTAGAAAAGTATTTGACACACAAAACGTCTAGATTGCTTCGCTTCGCTCGCAATGACGGACTACCCGTGAATTGTAACTCGTGAATTGTAACCCGTGAATTGTAACCCGTGAATTTTAACTGGTAAACAGGCAAAACAAGAAGCTATATCTTAGAACAGAAAGTTTACAGAATATTTTGTAGTGTTTTGCGGCGGTATCGTGTCAAGGAGTCATAACGCAGTAGAGCTTTACGCATTGTATATTTTGACAACGGTGTAGTGAAGAAGAATAATTATGGGCGGTGAATAGCATTATGTATGACAGCAATGACAGCAATGACAGTAACGACAGCAATGACAGTAACGACAACAATGACAGCAATGACAACAATGACAACAATGACAACAATGACAACATTGGCAACATTGACAACAATGACAGTATTGAAATGTTATTGTTTAAAACTGAAGCATTGCGGGTGTCGCCGGAAAACGAGCCTTTTTGGTATACCTCGGGCACAATAGGGCCGTACTACATCAACACGCACTATTTGTACGGGAATAAACAAGAAGCCGACAGCTTGCTCAGGCTTATTGACGATACCAAGGCGGATAGGCTCAAAATGCCGGGAGCAATCGCAAAGGAAACAATAAACAGAAGCAGGTGCGACAATATTTATATGGCCGTCATTTCCTCCTTAACGCAATACATTGAGAAGCATATTGATATCGGTAGTATTGACTATGTTGCGGGAGGCGAGAGACGGGATTGGTTTTTTTCCTATGTTGTGGCGAATTTTCTTGATAAGCCCCATATCACAATATATAAAGACATGCACATGGTTTATGGGGCGAAAAAACCGGAAGGTTTGGGCGATACAGTTGAGGAAGTGCCGGAAGGCGGCCTTGAAGGGAAGAATTGTCTTCATGTATCGGATCTTGTTACAGAGGCGTCGAGCTTTGAGAGGGCATGGAGCCCTGCTATTGTGGGCGCTGGCGGCCGAATTCCAGCAAGCTTGACCGTAGTGGACAGGATGCAGGGGGGCGGGGCTGTGATAGAAAGCCTTGGCACGGATCACCATGCTCTGCTCAGAGTGGACAAAGGGCTGTTTGATATGGCTCTCGGCTTTGGGCAGATAAATAAAGGCCAACATAAAATGCTACTGGCTTATGTAGCTGACACAAAAGCTTCTATGCAGGGTTTTATTGATGAAAACCCAGGTTTTATTGAAGCGGCAATTGCTAGCGGTGGAAAGGGGGCCGAACGTGCAAGGCTCTGCATTGAAAACCGGATATATGGCTGAAGATATCCTAGCTGAAGCAAATTGAAACAAATTGAAAGTAATTTTATATAAAAAAACCTGAGATTCACTATTTAACTTGCATGTTAAATGTTATAAAATGAACGGGTGTTAGCCCTCGGCGATGGATGAGCTGGGTGGTGAATAGCCCTTGGCGATGGATTTGCCGGATGGTGAATAGCCCCCGGTGATGGATGCACGGGGTGGTGAATAGACCCCGGCGATGGATACGCCGTATGATGTGTCGTGTTGTGTTGTATTGTGTTGAATTGAGTTGAGTTGTATTGAATTAAATTGAGTTGCATCGAATTGCACTTGCACTTGGAGGAGATATAACGCTGTGACACTGGAAAGTGTTTTTGATTTCATTCGAAACATATTTTTTATTAGGTTCGACGATGCCGGGGACGTTTTTAAGGCAGTTGTTGAGATTTTGCTGTTTTCCTACCTCATATACCGCGTAATTGATTTAGTGAAGGAGACCAGGGCTTGGCAGTTGCTTAAGGGGATTATGTTCCTACTAACAGTAACGGTGTTGAGCAACGTATTGCAATTCAGTACGCTCACATTTGTTCTTAACAACACTTTTAGTGTTATGGCAATTGGCGCACTTATAATATTCCAACCTGAGCTGAGGCGGGGCCTTGAGCAAATCGGAAGAAGTACGCTCAAGGATATTTTTGGCGGCGATATTGAGAATACTCAAATCGACGCGACAATTAAGGCTATCGTCAGGGCCGCCGCCGAGTTGGCTAAAACTCGCACAGGAGCGTTGATTGTTATTGAAAAGGAAACGAAGGTAGGTGACATCATCAACACCGGTATTATCATTAACGCCGACGTTACAGCGGAGCTTTTGATAAATATTTTTGCCCCGAATACGCCGTTACATGACGGAGCTGTTGTTGTCCGGGACAACAAAGTAATAGCCGCAACATGCTATCTCCCGCTGACAGAAAACAATGAAATAAGTAAAGAATTGGGCACAAGGCATAGAGCGGCTATAGGCGTAACTGAGGTGTCCGACGCTCTGGGGGTTGTTATATCTGAGGAGACAGGCAGCATCTCGGTTGCTCAAAACGGGGAACTCAAGAGGGGCATCACAGCTGACGCACTAAGGCGGTTGTTGAAAGAAAAGCTTTATGTTGTGGAGGCAGCGGTAAAGAAGATAACATTTTTGAGAGGTAAGGGCAAAAATGGATGATAAACGCCATGTGGATAAAATTGCTTTAAACGCAAATACTGGAAAATACGCGGAAAGTAATAAAAGCGCAGGTGCTGATAAAGTGGCAGGTGCAGATAAAGTGGCAGGTGCAGATAAAGTGGCAGGTGCAGATAAAGTGGCAGGCACTGATAAGATTGCGGGAACTGACATGAAAGCAATCATTGACAAAAGCGGAAAAAAGAAAACAGACAAGGAAACTAAAAGATTTTCGTTGGGAAAGCTGGGCGAAAACAAGTACTTTAACATTTTGCTGTCGTTGATACTTGCTTCATTAGCTTGGGTTTTGATAAATACTTACACAAATCCACCGAATAATAAAACTATCCAAAAAGAAATAGTGATAAGAAACATGGAGTATTTAAGCGAAAATGATCTCCTTTTGGTAGACGAGGACTCGTTAAAAGGCTCTGTTGAAGTAACAGTGCAGGGGAGGCAAGAAGATATTGAAAAACTGGGCGTTCTTAATTTCAATGCGTTTATTGATTTGTCGAATATAGGCTCGGCAGAGGATAGGGAATTGCAGGTTGATTTAGAGTTGTTAAATGTTAGCAATAATGTGAAAGTAAGCTACTGGCCTGAAAAAATCGCGATAAAACTGGAAAATGAGATAACCGTCTCTATACCTGTGACCAACAATATTGTGACGGGGGAGGTAAAAGAGGGCTATACGCTTACCGGCATAGAACTATATCAATACGAGTATTCGTTTACTGGTGCAGAGTCGATTGTGGGGGTTTATGGCCATCTTGATGCCCAGATTGATATCACAGACATGAGCGGCAATGAGGTTAGGCCAGTGCTGTGTAGGCTTTATAATACGGCAGGGAATGTGACTAGGCCGATTGGGGGTGATGTCTACGTGACTGCAAGCCTGGAAATATCGAAGGAGGTGCGCTTGGAGGCGGATGTAATTGGAAATGTCTCAGAATTCTACTATGTGGATTCTGTTAGCGTAACTCCCGACAAGGTTTTGCTAAACGGCCCTTCCATAATACTTGAGTCAGTTGAAAGTTTGGGGGTTGAGAGTATTGATATTAACGAAGCCTCAAAAAACATTAGCGCGAAAAGAAGGATAGTGGTTCCTTATGGGACAATGCTGTATCCGCCCTCGCTTTCTGAAGCGGATATAGAAATTGTAATTTCAAGGGAGCAGTCAGAACCATATTCATTTGACCTTGAAAATGTCAATTTTACAAACAGTTACCCCGGCATGAGGTATTCTGTGATGCAGGATGAGATAACTTTGGTTTTGATAGGAAGGGCTTCAGACTTTCCTCAGCTTTCGGTAGCGGATATTATTGCGAGTGTAGATGTAGCAGGCCTTGGCCCCGGGGTGCACAGCACCTTGTTGAGGATTGTGCCACCGAACAACTTCACAGTTCACGGCGACTATTCTGTCGATGTGGAAATCAGCCGTATTCCGCCAAACACTGCCCCAGTGCAAAACAGTTCGCCTCAACAGCCAGGGGCGACAACGCAACCAGCGACAGCCGCGCCCCAGTCTTCAGGCACGGGTTCACAGCAAATGCCGGATCCGGATTTGCAGGCTTCCGGCACGGGTGCGTTGCAACCGGCCACGACAGAGCAGCAATCGGGTACGACGGAGCAACAACCGGGGACAACGGATCAGCAACCGGGGACGACGGATCAGCAACCGGGAGGGGTGGCAGAACAGCCGCCGGGCACGACGGCACCGCCGGGAGGGGCGGGGCTGCGACCGGGAGGAACGGCAGAACAGCCGCCGGGTACAACGGCACCGACGGGAGGGGCGGCACCGACGGTAGGGGCTGCAGAACAGCCGCCGGGTACAACGGCACCGCCGGGAGGGTCTGCACCGACGGGAGGGGCTGCAGAACAGCCGTCGGGCACGTCGGATCAG
>Ga0099364_10008758_pt1 | contig 14180 bp, 10 predicted proteins | sample TergutTh196P3_FD_73070 | JGI IMG/M metagenome (GOLD analysis project Ga0099364, IMG submission 73070) | Microcerotermes parvus P3 segment gut microbial communities from Pointe-Noire, Republic of the Congo - Th196 P3 | ecosystem: Host-associated > Arthropoda: Insects > Digestive system > Gut ... | reverse complement strand
ATTTCATGTTATACTTGGCATACTGTCTTGGCTTTGCGATTTTGTCGGGACTGGTTATTGTGTTGTTAGTTGGAGGGTTTCTATGAAAAAAATAGCGGGAAAAATAGTGATGGCTCTGCTGGTAGTTATATTTCTCTTTACCTGTACAGGAAGGGCGGCGCTTAGTGTATCGACGGGTAATACGAGCAGTACTGTTGTGGAACAGGTGCAGGGTAGTTCCGAGGATGACGAGGCGGGGGCTTTTGTGTCTAGCATTTTTGTGGAGAATACCGATGGGACTGATAATGGGGTTTTGAGGCTTTTGACTTCCATGGACGGTCAGGGCTTGAATTTTTACAGAACATCATCCAATCCGGCCGGACTATTTGGGTCGGATGATATTATCCTATTGAAGATAAATGCACAGTGGGCTGAAAGAGGCGGTACAAACACCGATCTTATCAGGGGTGTTATTCAGGCTCTGCTGGATCACCCTGAAGGTTTCCGTGGGGAGATCATCGTTGCGGATAACGGTCAGGCACAGTTCGGCAGTGAGAGAACCGGGGGCAGTCTGGATTGGAGGAATGCGAATTCCGCCGACCGCCGTACATCTACATTGGCTGTGATCAGATCTTTTCAGGCTATGGGGCACAGGGTTACCGGTGTTTTATGGGACGATTTTACCTCTGTACGGGTGGAGGAGTTCAGTGCCGGAGACAACAGGAACGGCTTTGTGGTAGAGGGAAATGTTCGCAGCACCGGGCTGGAGGTTTCATACGCGAAATTTACGACAGAGTTTGGAACACAGGTGAGTTTTAGGGAGGGAATATGGAATGCCCAGGCTCGCACTTATGATAGTGAAAGCTTAAAGGTAATCAATATGCCGGTGTTAAAATCCCATGGTCTTTTTTATGTTACCGGTGCGGTGAAAAATTACATGGGCGTGCCTTCGGACAGGCTAACTAACAGGCGCTCCCATAACAGCGTGGGAACCGGAGGGATGGGAACCCTGCTGGCAGAAACCCGCTATCCGACTCTCAACATACTGGACATGATATGGATAGCTCCGGATCGCGGACCCGGCTCCCCTTACAATCAGGCGGTACAGATAAACAAGATAGCCGCCTCCACAGACCCGGTGGCTCTGGACTACTGGGCGGCAAAGTACATCCTTATGCCGGAGGCGGCAAAACTGCCTGGTGCAAGATCTGCGGTAATGAATCCTGACGGAACCCAGCCAGGGACATTCGGGCATTGGCTCAGGCTCTCCATGGACGAGCTTCACCGTGTGGGAATTACTGCCACCATGACCGAGGCGGATATTTTGGTATTCGGGAACGATTAATTCTCCCTAAAAACCAGAAAAATAATTGCAAAATTCCCCAAAACACAATAAAATTGGTTGTAACACAAGAAAAATTTATCAAAAAAACAGGTGAGAAAAATGAAAAAAAGTGTTTTATTACTTCTGATCCTTTTTATTTTTATTGGCGGGCTATACGCCCAAGTGCATACTGCACACGAAACCACGGACTGGAAAAATTTCTATTCAATTAATGCAGGAATTGGAACTAACTTTCTCCTGGTGGATGGATTTTCCATAGGTTTTTCAATTGAACCCAAATATGCACTTACCCCCGAATACATGGTGGGGATTAAGGGGGGGCTGCATTTCAGTTCAGAGAGGTATGGTAACAATATTGTTGTTCTGGAAACTCAAGGCTTTTTCCGCTGGAATTTTTTACAGCTGGATAATCCCTTAAAGACCTCCAGCCTTCCCCTCGACGTTTTCGCCCAGGGCGGTATAGGTTTTATCGGAGCGTTCAGGGGCTCTGATGTCAGGGATACCAGAGCTTCCCTGCTCTTTGACATAACAGCCGGAATTACAATTCCGATTGGGCCTCTCTGGCACATTGAACCATCAATCAGCGGGGGCTACCCTTTCTATGGCGGTATTTCTATAACAGCAGGCAGAAGGTTCTATCCACCTCAGAGGGTCAGAGAAATTCCTTCTGCAGATAATACAAGAAGAGAAGTTATAACCCGTGCGGAATATATTATTTTTGCACCTAACAGTTTCAGGTATAATGACGGCATAGACCGTGATGCAGAATCGCTTAACGATCTGGCCATAATCCAGACAGCCCGGATCCTGAGAGAAAATCCTGATTTACAAGTCAGAATTGAAGGTCATGCAAACCCTGTTACAAACCTCCCCGGCGAAACAGGCTTACTTCTTTCGCTTAGCACGAACCGCGCAAATCAGATAGCGGCACAGCTTAGGGCAAGGGGGGTACCTGAGAATCAAATAATAGTGATTGCTCACGGCGGCACCAGAACCATTGCCAATGACCGTGTTCACTGGAACATGAACCGCAGGGTTGAACTGATTATTGTTCAAACTAACGATAATTAAAAACACAGGAGAAAAAATGAAAAACAATAAGGCCAGGCTGGTTTTAGGCATTCTATTGCTTACAGGTATAATTTTTACCGCTTGTCATAATTCACTAATGGAAAGCTGGTGGGATGATCCCGATACAAGGACACCGACACACCCGGCATTTTATACTGTAACATTTGACACTAACCGTGGAACGGATGTTCCGGAGCTTCAACTATTGGCAGTAGCTCACGGCGAAAAAATCGCAAGAATGATGCCCTTAAGCAGAGAGGGCTTCGCATTCCGTGGCTGGTTCAGGATCCTTAACGGCAATATTGGTGCCGAGTGGGATTTTGCCACAGACACTGTTACTTCCAACATAACACTCCGTGCAGAATGGGTGGCTATAGAACAAATTGTAGTGTCTTTTGATGCCGGCAGCGGAAATCCGCCTCCACCGTCCCAGAGCTTAACATCGGGAGCCAGGGTTGTAGAACCTCCGCCAATGAGCCGGCCCGGTTACGGTTTTGCAGGCTGGTACAGAGATTCAACGTATGATAACTTGTGGGACTTTACAAAAAGCTTGAACGAAGCAAGTGTCAACAGCTCTTTTACTCTATATGCCAGATGGGTAGAAACAGAATTCCATACTATCAGATTCGAAGCAAATGGCGGAACTCCTCCTCCCATAGACCAGCGCGTGGCTTCAGGTGTTGGGAATTACAGGGTTGTTTTGCCCCTGCCCATGAGCCGGACAGGTTTCGCCTTCGGCGGCTGGTATACAGAGCCTCTGCTTTTGAATAAGTGGGATTTTGATGATCCTGTAACAGGCCCCATGACCTTATACGCCAGATGGGAACCGGATCAGTTCCACAATGTATCATTCGTAACTAACGGAGGATTTCCCGTCCCGTCTGATCAAAGCGTTGCAGACAACTCAAGAGCTGTCAGACCGGAAGCTGTTTCAAGGACAGACTTTAGTTTTGCAGGATGGTTTGCAGACGGCGCAAGTACAGAATGGGATTTTGCCAATGATACTGTTACAAGTTCTTTAACACTCTCAGCTAAATGGGAACCTATTACCTATGTAGAGGTAATATTCGAACATTACGGAGGGGATCTTTCCGATGTATTACAGCGGGTAGCCCTTAACTCTACAGTCGTGGAGCCTCCGCCAATGAGCCTAGCAAACAACGGTTTCGCCGGATGGTATACAGACAGGGAATTCAAAAATCAGTGGAATTTCGCCAATCCTGTTACAGGTGTTGATGTTTTAGTGCTCCATGCCAAGTGGGAACCAGCTTACCACACTGTAAAATTCGATGCCGGAGACCCTTCACTGCCTCTGGTACAAGACCAGATGATAGCGTATAACTCCAGAATTGTTGAACCACCGCCAATGAACCTTGCAGGCAGTGGTTTTGCCGGATGGTTTACTACATCTGATTTTGCCCCTGGAAGTCAATGGAATTTCACAAATTCTGTTGTAACAAAAGAATTAACGTTATATGCAAAGTGGGAAGGAATATTCCACACTGTAACATTCGTACCAACCGGAGGGACACCTGTACCGGCAGTGCAGCTGATTGCAGATAATTCCAGAATTGTTGAGCCGCTGCCAATCAGCAGAGTTGGATACAGTTTTGTTGGATGGTTTACACCCGGCAATGTAAAATGGGATTTTAACAATTCCATTACAGGAGATATGACATTAACTGCCAGATGGGTTGAAATTGAATGTGCCATAGTTGAATTCATTTCCAATGGAGGCTCTCCGGCTCCGGCAATGCAAAGAATATATAAGGGTACGAGGATCGTTCCGCCGCCGCCAATGACCAGACCCGGACACGGTTTTGCAGGCTGGTACAAAGAATCAACTCTTGACAATTTATGGGATTTTTCCGTTCCTGTTGACGCCGGAACCTTAACGTTATACGCAAAATGGGAAACAATATATCACACTGTAACATTCGATACCGGAGATGCTTCACTAACAATGCAAAGCCAGCAAATTGTTTCTGGTTCCAGGTTAGTTGAACCGCCGCCGATGAACCGGCCCGGATATGGTTTTGCCGGCTGGTTTACAAACCCGGATCTTTCTCCTGCAAGTCAATGGGATTTCGCTGATTCGATTACGGGGAATTTAACACTGTATGCCAAGTGGGAAACATACCAGCGTTCTGTCACGTTCATCGCAAACGGCGGAACTCCTGTTCCGTTAGTGCAAAGCATTTTTGCTGATGATTTAACCACTGCAATCAGACCGGCTTCCATGACAAGAACAGGTTTTAGCTTTGCAGGCTGGTTTGTGGGAAATACGAATGACGAGTGGGATTTCACTGATCCTGTAACAGATAACCTGATACTGACTGCAAAATGGGAGCCGATCGAGAATGTCTACATCGTAACATACAATGCAGACGGCGGAAGTCCTGCTCCGGTGCCTCAAATCTACGCACAGGGAGCCAGAGTTGTTGAACCTCCGGCCATGAGACGTACAGGGCTGGGTTTTGCCGGATGGTATATTGACGAAAACCTGGAATATAAATTTCAGTTCGGCCATCCAATAGGAGGAGATTTAAACCTCTACGCAAAATGGGATACGCTTCATTGCACGGTAACATTTGTGTCTAACGGCGGATCTCCCGAACCCAGAACACAAGACCTTACTGTGGGAGCCGAGATAATTGAGCCGCAGACAATGAGCCGTCACGGTTTTGGGTTTGGCGGATGGTTTACAGACAGGGACTTTAACAACCGCTGGGATTTCTCTCAGACCGTACCGCTGGACGAAGAAAATATTACACTTTATGCCCGCTGGGTTACAAATTACTACGATGTCAGGTTTGAGGCAAACGGCGGATCCCCAGCTCCATTAAGCCAGAGAGTTGCGCATGGCAGCACCCTCGACAGGCCTCCAACCATGAGTCGTCCACATGAGGATTTCCTGGGTTGGTACACATCGAACCCCGATTCGTCCAACTTTGATCCCAACAGCAAGTGGAATTTTTCCACAGATGTAGTTGACAGGGAAGGAATTGTCCTCTACGCCATGTGGGGTGTAGCGGAACATATTGTGAGATTCAACTTAAAACTTCCGCCGGGAACCCCTCCCATCACCGGTCCCGGAAATCCAGTGCCCGAAGACCAGTTCGTGACTATTGACAGCAGAATTCTTGAACCGGACACTGTAAATGCCGCCGGCTGGTCTTTCTACGGATGGTTCTACAGCCTTAGAGGAGACACATTTGATCCCTACAATGCCATGCACAGATCCGAGTTGATAGAATGGGACTTTAACCAGCCATTAATCGAGAATTTGGTACAATCAATATTTGTTGAAGATGATGGGGTATATTACCTTACCCTATATGCCAGATGGGTTCCCTTTGAACCGGACATGGTATGGGTGCGAAGCGGAAGCTTTTTAATGGGGGCCGCCGGCACAGGCACATCACCGGCGCGTGGTGTAAAGCTGGACGGTTTTTATATGGGAAGGTATCCGGTAACACAGGATGGCTATCGCTTTGTCCTCGATTGGGTGAATCAGCAATGGGACTTATCGCTTAACTCCAACCCAAGTCAGTTCCAGGCGAATCAGCCGACACGACCAGTGGACAGGGTGTCCTGGTATGATGCAGTTGCATACAGCAACTGGCGCAGTATGCAGGAAAATCTGACTCCCGTTTACAGTCTGGATGGGAGAACAAATCCTGCCGACTGGGGACCAAGACCTGTAGCAAGCCCATCCAACTGGGACAACATGGTGATGAACACTAACGCTAACGGATATCGTCTGCCAACCGAGGCGGAGTGGGAATACGCCGCAAAGGGAGGAAACGGCTCACCCGGTAACTTTGTTTTTGCCGGGAGCGATAACGCCGACGATGTTGCCTGGTATAATAATACCTCAAGCAGCATGACACATCCGGTTGGCACAAAAGCACCTAACGGCCTTGGTATTTTTGACTTGAACGGAAATGTGATGGAGTGGTGCTGGGACTGGTACGCTTCCCAGTATTACAGGGAAAGGCTTAATGACCTTGGGTCTGTCAATAACCTTGACAATAACCCTGTAGGGCCGGAAACAGGCGTCGAACGGGTCAGGCGCGGCGGGAGCTGGAACAACGCGATAAATAACGTGCGCAATGTGGCACGTTCAAGCTTCCCCCCGGATAACTCAACCTGGGTTATGGGATTCCGTGTTGTAAGGGGGCCTTCTGAGATTTGGTAAGGGACTACGAATAACGCTGGGCAATTTCGCGGAATTTATCCTGAACCGCTACCAGGGCATCTATCATGATTGGATCAAACTGGGTTCCCTTGCCGTCAACCATCATATTTATCGATTCCGAATATGGTATGGCGGCTTTGTAGACCCTGGCACAGACAAGAGCATCATAGACATCGGCAATAGAGGCAAGCCGGGCTGCAAGGGGGATCTCTTCTCCCTTTAAACCCTGGGGATATCCCTTCCCGTCCCAGCGCTCGTGATGTCCGTAACATATATCTTCGCAGTGCTTGAGGTAGAGTGATTTTTCCACATCTCCCAGCTCCCCGATAATTTCCATTCCCCGCGTTGTGTGAGTCTTCATGATTTCATACTCTTCCGGATCAAGCCTGCCGGGTTTCAGAAGAATTCTGTCCGGTATTGCAATTTTGCCTACATCGTGAAGGGCCATTGATCTCATGATAATATCCGGCTGCATTCTTAGAACTTCCATGGCATATATTGAGCCGGACATGATCAGGTGATCAGCCAAAGTGCCTACATAGAGCTGGGTGCGCTTGACATGCTCTCCTGATTCCAGATCCCTGTGTTCAATTACGTTTGCAAGACCCTGAAGGGCATTTTCCAGAATGGCACTTGCTTCCTCGGTTTTCTTTATTACTTCCTCGGTTTTCTGGGCAACCATTTCTTCAAGACTGTCGCTGTAATTTTTCAGCGCAATCTGGTTCTTAACACGAAGCTTTACAACTTCCGGCGTAAATGGCTTGTTTATAAAGTCCACCGCTCCGGCGGCCAGAAGCTCGCTTTCCGAATCATTCTCTGCGGTGATAAATATAACCGGAATGCGTTTGAGAGCCTCGTCTTTCTTTAGAATCTCGAACATCTCCCGGCCATTCATCTCGGGCATCTGCACATCCAAAAGAATTATTCTGGGAAGAACATCTTCTTTTTTAAGCAGTTCCAGAGCTTCCCTGCCGTTATTTGCAGTTAAAACATGATACTCATCTTTTAGTATTTCTTCGAGGATCATTACGTTCATATCGACGTCGTCAACGGCAAGAATAGATTGGGCAGTTGAATTAAAATCAGACATACTTTGCTATGACCTTCTCTACTTCAGTCAATGTACTGGAAAAACAGGTTTTCAGACTCTCAAGCGATTCCGGCTTTATCGACTTTCCCTTGATCTGGGTTTCCACATCAAGGGACTGATTATATAACTCGGTCAGGGAAAGGTTTGCCGCTATTCCTTTTATTGTATGAGCCTCCGCCTGAGCCTTTTCCCAGTCCTGATTCTCTGTAGACTTAAGAAGCTCATCCAGACTGGTACCATCCTTGAACTTGCCAAGCAGTTTGGCATAGAGCTTGCCGTTGTTCATGACGCGTTTTTTTCCATCTTCTTCATTCACATAAACCACATCAGACACAGTATTCCCTCCGGTTTGAAAATACAATTAGTACACGATTATAACCTAGAAGGAGGAGATTGACAATAAGCTCGCAGAGAACGCAGAGGGCGCGGAGGGTGCCTCAGCGAGCTCCGCGATCCTTAGAACCTGAGCCTTGCCCCTGCGTTTACGGCAAATTTTGTGCCTAGACCTTCGGGGCCGAGCTCCCCTGCCCCGCCTATGGGAAAACGGAGGTTCATGTTTACTGAAAAGCCCTGGAAGACCTCATAGTTAAAGGCCAGAATTGGCAGGAAGGAAGGATCGTCGAAACAGATTATTCCTGTGAAGGTCAAAGACATGTAATCGTCAATTCTGTACATGGCGCTTCCTGAAAGATAGTGGTTGTTTGACCAGAAACCGCCGTATCCTAATGCGGTTGACGAAGTGGAGCCATTGTAGAGGTATTCGAACAGTATAAAGAGATCGCCTTCCAGAAAACTATAGTCAAATCCAAGAGAGGCGGAGAGGCTGTCCATTCCGTTAAGGTTTTTTGGATTCAGGCTGTAAAGAAAGTCTGCGGTAAAACTTAGTTCAAGGTCAAACTTCATTGAAATACCGAAGTTATGAACACCGAGGCTGCGGTTTATGCTGCCTATTCCGGGGATCAAACTATCTTCGATGCCTCGGGGAGTTTCAAAGGCATAAAAGCCCATTAGGTTGCCTCTGCCCCAATACTGGTCTAGAGAAAAGCCGGGAATGAACCCGCCGCCGCTGGATTGCAGGGGGTTTCTGGGTGCCGCCGCAAAAGCCATTATTCTGAGATCGTCATTAAGGTACATGGAAGAATTCCAGCCAAGTACGCCTCTTGGTCTGGCATTGGGAATCAAAGGGGTTCGGGGATTAAGAAAATCCGTTGAGCCCCAAACCTGGCTGTAACCAAAAGCCATACGGATGAGGCCCATTTCGGTGCGGATTTGCTCCCCGGCAATTCTGAAATAAAGGCGTTCCAATTCAATTCCGGCAGCGTAATTTTCGCCCGCTAAAGCCAGTCCCGATGCAACAGCAGGAGCGGACAGACTCCCCGACATGGCTACAAGGTTAAGTGAAGCGAAAAATGTCGCCATGTCTCCGGTTCTGACCTGGTATCTCAGATTGGCATACTGTTCAAAGCCGAATGAATGAGATGCGGCAGTCCCGGCGCCGGCGGAATAACTGAATGTGCTGTCCGTAAGCCCTGACCAGTCAGCGAACAAAGATCCGGCGGAAAGCAGGACGATCATTATTAACAACAGAATCCGTTTCATATTGGGTCTCCTCTTTTCCCGGCAGAAAAAGCCGGATTTTAGCGTGTCAAATTGCTTACATGGAACACCGAATCCGGAATCGGCTGATCAAGCACCACATTACGCATAACAAAGACAGTCCTTGAATCAGTTCTTGCCAGGTTGCGGATTTCCACTTCTACGGGAAAACGCCTGCCGCTTATTGTTTCCACCCTCAAGAGGCTGTACTCCTGAAGTTTAGCCCCGGACAGGGCAAAAAGCTCGGAGCGAAGGAGATCGTAATTTTCCTGATCTATCCACAGCCTGCGTGTCGGATAGGTCTCTGTCCCAGTGGCTGTGAGCTGCAGCACCCATGCGGAGCGGCCGTTAATGACCTCGGTTCCGGCAATGGTGGGCCTGTAGCGTGAGGAGAGCGAAGCATTGTCCTGTACATCCTCAAAAGACAGATCAGAGCCCATCCATTCCCTCAGCATGTGTGCAGGAACAGGCAGGACGCGCTCATTGTCCGGATGATAATATGTCAGTCTGCCCCCCGTTTGCAGGTATTTTACCCCACGATCTTCCCGATTGGTGAACTCAATGAAGCTGTCCGAGTTTCCCCTTGCCCAGGCATTCATGGTTTTCACATCCCGCCTAAGACCCCGCCTTGTCATCTGTTCAATGATCATTTCACCTTCGTAGTAAATTGTCTGGTAAATTTCATTTTCGTCCACGCGTGCAAGCAATTCCGCCGCAGTGGGAGATTGAGAAAATGCAATACCGCCCGTCATCGAAATTAACACTAACGCTATCAGTAACTTCTTATTCATCTTAAACCTCCTATCTCCGTAATGCTTCCACTGGTTCAACAAAAGCGCTTTTTAGCGATGGAATCAATGTGAAAAGTGATGCGATAACAACACCCAGGATCCATGCGTAGGCAAGTCTTCCGTAACTGAACTGGAAGAAAATTGCGTTGCTCATTGGCATGTCGCTGAAGGTGTTTCCGTAAAGGTCTCCCATGCGTATGGGGAAATTTGCCAGCAATCCTGTTAGTGTTCCGCCGATTAACACTCCGCATAAGGCGCCGAAGGCAGCAAGAAAGAGGGACTCAAAGAAGAACACCTTAACGATCTCGCCCCTTGTCATGCCAAGACAGCCCATCATGCCTATTTCCTTGATCCTCTCGTGTATTATCATCACCACCGTGTTGATAATAAGGAAGCTGGCTACAATAAGGAACACCATAAACACTATTGTGTAAATCGGTACCACCATTCTCATAATCGCTACCCAGTAGTTGTCAGTCCAATCGGTTACCACATTTTCCGGCCCCAGCATGTTCTGTACTGCCGCCGCAATGGATGCGCTCTGCCTTTCATCTTCAGCGAAGATCACAAGCTGCTGGGTTCCTTCGTCTAGTACCATTAGGCGCTGTAATCGCTCGATGTCAGCCAGAATAAACTGCTCGTCGAATCTAATGTAATCAAAGTTGTATATTCCAGTGATCTCGGGATTCCAGAACACTTCGGAGAACCAGGCTGTTACGGTTCTAAGGTCTATGCGGTCGCCGATTCCAAGCCCTGATTTTTCCGCGAACACCCGTCCAACTGCAACTTCGTTTGCGCCTGATCGGGGGAAGCGGCCTTCCATAAGGCCGCTGTTCCTGTCGGTCAGGTTAAAATAGTTAGCCGCCATTTCGCCTTCTATGTCCAGCCCCCAGAGCATGGCGTGTTTAATTGTGCTGTCCAGCAATGTCGCGTGTGTTAAAATCCTTGGGAATACCGCCTTTACACCGGGAATCTGCTCTATGGCAGCGGCCATATCTCTCCAGCTCTCTCCATCTTCCACCGGATACTGCACTGGCATATATTCCTGCTCCGCCTCGTAATCTGTTGACACCACCCTGACATGACCCAGTTCGAATATCTGCACAATGTCATTTATGCTCTTGGTCATGCCATCTATAAGAGACGAGTAGATCACGATGAAGAAGACAGCAATCCCCACAGCGCAAAAGCAAAAGGCTGTCCTCCTCTTGTTACGCCATATATTACGAAAAGCTATTTTTATAAGCGTAAGCGTCCCGCCTTTTTTATACTCATTTACCATACAAAACTCCTCTTTGCTTTAGGCGGCACGGATGCCGCTGTTACAAATGCTTTAGCCGTAAAATATCAGCATGAATGCTGATTTTTACTCAAATCTTAGGCTGGCGGTGATTGGCATTTTCACTGCCTTGCGCGTGGGGAAAAATGCCATGACTGATGCCAACAATGTAGCGACAATACCGGTGCCAATCATGAGGGGAATGTTCCAAACACTGCGGAAAATGCCCGTTGTGCGAAAACCAATGCCGCCTGACAAAGTGTCCGCCATGATGCTGAAATCAATGCCATGTTCCACCATGGGATAATTAATCACAGCCCCAAGGATAATTCCCAGCACAGAGCCGATGAATCCCAGAAAACCCGCTTCCAGCATATAGGTGATGATCATCTGCCTGTCGGTCATGCCAAGGGCACGCATCATGCCGGTTTCCTTTGTTCTTTCCAGAATTGCCATCAGGATGGTGTTGGAAATTCCAAGGAAGGAAAGAATGAAAAGCAGGAATGCCAAAACCTGGGGCGCTCCTGTCTGAATGGCTTCATATCCAAGATATTCATCCATATATTCATCCCAGCTTCGTATATTTAGATTTTCAGGCAAACTAAAACCACGGGCCGCTAGACCCTGGCTGAGAGCTGCTCTGATTACTGCGGAGCTTTCGCTTTCGCCGGGAAGCTGAGAATCAGGCGCGCCCCTCTCGCGTATGATAAGCTCTGTAACCGCACCCTGAAGCATCATGCCTCTTTCGTCTTGCAGGATATCCAGAGGGATATAGGCGGAAGTATTCGGAAGCGGAGCCGGTGCGTTTATTACCCCCACCACCACTGCGTCAATTACCTGGCTTATGTGCCGCACCGCCCAGGGATATTCCGCCCGTAGCATCGCATCAAGAACAAGGTTTAACCTGTCAGGGTCGCTTTCCGTAAGTGAATAGGCATCCATGTAATCCTGATACTCATAAGCTGAAATCACCAGGGAACGGTCTTCGCTCCGTAGTGCCGGCATAAGGTCAATTTCCCAGCGGTTACGGCGGATTGTATCCGGCACTGCTTTTACGTCTATCATTGCGTTAATCCGCACATTGTTACGGTTTGTTGCGGCAGTCATTTCCCAGAAGCGATCCAGTTCTACCTGTGAGGCGTCTCTTTTGAGGATCATCCTTTCGTTACCCTCAACGTGAGGTATTTCCGGCGAAAAAATGTCAGTAACAGTCGGCGCTACATCATAGAGGGAACGGATAAATTCCGCATCATCCGGATTGACCGCAACCTCCTCTATCAGCTCTTCCAGATCAAGCCTGAAGGGTCTTGAAGGGATTCCCACACGCAGTCTTTCGGCGGTTATATGTCCAAGCGTAATTTCAAAGCCGCCATTTTGCACATAACGTCCGTAATCCACATAGGGAACATAACGCATGGTTTCGGCTTCCAGCACTGGATCAACGCCATGAAGGAGAACCGGCACGGAAGCAGACGCCGAAACAAGGGTCCCGCTGAAAATAAAGCGGGGCGCGCTGACGTAACCTTCCTGATACAGGACTTCCCGGTAAAGCTCCCAGTCCGTAAATGTTTCGTAACTGGGCATCTCGTCTTTTTTCTCAAAGTAAAGATTCGTCTGCAGTTTGGCGGCTCCCATTTCAAAATTGACAATGTTTCGGCGGGATTCTATTGCCATGCCTCCCAGCCAGCTGTTCAAAAAGATGTAAACTGCAACGCTTACCATTATTGCCAGAGAGGTTAGCAGGGTCTTTACCTTGTGCCTCATTAAATTTCGCATGGCAATTTTCTTTAACTGCCATATACCTCTAAGAGTCATGCTCAGCCTCCTTTTACCTCGTCACTTTCGATCTGGCCGTCTCTAATTCGAACAAGGCGGCGGGCGTAATCCATGACCATTTGATCGTTGGTGGAGAAGATAAAGGTGGTTCCGGCTGATTTATTCATGTTCAGCATCAGTTCCAGAATTTCCGCGCCGATTTTGGAATCCAGGTTTGCCGTCGGCTCGTCGGCAAGGATCAGGGCGGGCCTTTTTACAAGAGCTCTGGCAATAGCAACCCTCTGCTGTTGGCCCCCGGACATTTCTTTTGGCTTACGTTTTGCATAACCTTCAAGACCCACTTCGTATAAGACCTGATTTGTGCGCTCTTTTATCTCTTTGGGAGGAAGCCCCAGAAGGTTAAGCGGGAAGGAGATGTTTTCCTCAACCGAAAGTACAGGTATAAGATTGTAGGCCTGGAAAATAAAGCCGATTTTCTGCCTTCTAAGGATAGCCAGATCATTTCGCTTCATTTTGCTGGTGTCTTCCCCGCTAATCAGCATTGAGCCACCGGTGAGCATGTCCAGACATCCGGCAAGGTGAAGAAAGGTCGACTTTCCGCTTCCCGAAGGCCCCGCAATGGCGGAAAACTCCCCCGCCTTGAACTCGAGATCCACTCCCCTCAGGGCATGGACGGTCTGGCCATCAAGGCCATAATCTTTGATAACTTTTACCGCTTTTACTACTGTCATGGTGTCTCCTATATGTTTTATTCAAATTGTACTATTCATCTAGTACAATCATATATGTACTAGTACAATATGTCAAGCGGTTTTTGAAACTTTTTTTTATTTTTTTTGCGGTAACTCACCTAATAAATTAACGACAAAGGACACTGATTTCCACGGATTTAACTGATTTTCACGGATTAAGAACTTAACTCTTGCCCTCAGTCCCTTTCTTAATCTCGTTCAGAGCCTGTAGGCCAAAAATATCCCTTGTTTTGAGCTCTTCTGTGATTGAATTGGGAACCAGCATCATGGAATTCCCGGACTTAAGACCCTCGTTTAATG
>Ga0099364_10008757_pt1 | contig 14182 bp, 14 predicted proteins | sample TergutTh196P3_FD_73070 | JGI IMG/M metagenome (GOLD analysis project Ga0099364, IMG submission 73070) | Microcerotermes parvus P3 segment gut microbial communities from Pointe-Noire, Republic of the Congo - Th196 P3 | ecosystem: Host-associated > Arthropoda: Insects > Digestive system > Gut ... | reverse complement strand
GGGGGTAGTGTCTTGGTGGCTGGGGTTGTTGTGGGGTTTGGGGGGGGGTTGTCCGGGTTTGGGGGGGGGGGATGGTGGGGGGGGGGGGGGGGGGGGGGGGGGGGGGGGGGGGGGGCAACAAAAGAAAAGTGAAAAGAGAAAAATGAAAAATTACACAGCTTTGGGAAGAAACGGTTGCTGGGTTGCGGGTCTGGGGGTTTTCTTGTCCGCTCAGGGCAAGGTGCAAACTCTTGGTTTGTCGGCTCATTTATACAATATATCAAAACATGTTAAAAATAGCAACTGTTAAAGTGGTTTTTTTGGGGGCAGACTTGCAAAAGAAAAGAGAAAAATTAAAAGGGAAAAAAGGAAGACCTTGTTTGAGGGTTTTGCAAAAAACGTATGTTATATGCCGTAGGCCATAAAATGACTTAAGTCATTTTATGGCTTTTCCATGTTGTTTTAACTTTTAAGTAGCCCATTATAGTTAAAATAGTTAAGTGGCACGGCATATACAATAAACACAGCAAATAACCGAGAGCAGTAATCAATTTTCCTTTCGGCATATTTTTACGGAAAACAGCTAGTGCGGCGATTGTGTGTACAACCATAAAAAAATAAACAGTAACAGGCATCGGCCAAAGTTGTGGAAAAAACGGCACAAGCGGAATAACCAAAATGCCGGCTCCTATTATCAGCATAAGAAAGTTGTAATTTATACGTGTAAGCAATTCAGGGCTGAAAAGACCTCCGTTGTTCCATCGCAGTGTTTGATTAAAAAAAGACGGCCACGATTTTTCTGTTTCAGTTTCCACAGCCGCATTTGGATGTACCGCTGAATGTATCTTGAATTTATTCATGCTTCGTATATGCGAAATGAGCGCAGCGTCTTCTGTAGGTGACGGAGGAACAGCCTCATAACCGCCAATGCTTTCAAGGGCAAGCCTTGAGACCATCATGTTATTCCCAAAACCGCCGCCGGCTGCTCCAAGTCCAATGGTTCCAATAAGGTAATTAAAGCGCACTACATGATCATAACATTGATAAAGAAACAAAAATCCCCTGTCCTGTTTTTTCTTAAATACAGAACCGATTACAACGCCGGTTTTTTCATCCATCCTGCTTACCATTGTGCGTACCCAATCCGGCTGAATCTCGCAATCACCGTCGGTAAATAAAAGATAATCCCCGTCCGCTTCTTTTATCCCCATTGAAAGCGCAAACTGCTTTTTATTTGCTCCGGGGTTTTCGGTTAATGTAATAATCCTGCAATCAATGTTTTTTTTAATCGCTTCCTCTGCAAATAATGCCAGCTTCTGCGGACTGTCATCTGTGCTTCGATCGTCAATAAAGACAATCTGGGCAGGGTATGACTGAATTAGGAGGGTACGAAGGAGCCCGTCAATACGGCTGCTTTCGTTATGGATGGGAATGATTATTGAAACTTTGTCTTCAGTCCTTAGCCGGCTTTTTCTGTCCCGGAAATATTCCCGAAGAAACCCGGCATATATCGCAGCATGCAATCCTGCAAAAAAGACAACGTATATACATAGAAAAATATTTAATACAGTCAAAAAATACCTCTTTATTATTATACACAACAATCCCCTCTTGACCATATTTTTATTTTTTTATTTAATGAGTATAGAAGGCGGGGATATAGCTCAGTTGGTAGAGCGGTTGGTTCGCAATCAACAGGCCAGGGGTTCGAATCCCCTTATCTCCAGATTAAAGTAAGCAGAAAATCGGGGATTCGAACCGGAGCATTGCTGTAATAAACGCCAAGGCGGCAGCCTTGACGGATAATTTGCCGCCATAATAAAATAAAGGATATGGATTACAATACAGTTTTGAATAATCTAGTTGATTCTCTGAAAGCTTCGGACCCATATAAGATCGTGCTTTTTGGTTCTTATGCAAATGTTGATGAGATCGAAAAAACCGGAAGGATAATATATGAAAAAGCTGGTTAATGACTGGATTTATTAGGAAGTATTAAAAAGAATAATCCTGTTAAACCGATTACCGCCGAGGAAATTCCTTGTGAAATAACGTCAATAGGACGTGGACAAAAATTTCGTGTATCGCCGTTCACATATATCGCGTTCTTAAACCACCCCTACCCAAGTTCCCCCAAAAATCTGCCAAACAGCTCCGCAATAAGTTTCCGGCGAGCTTTAAGAAAATCCGGGTATCTGTCAATTGTGTAAAGGGCAGTATCTGTGGGGATACAGTGTTGGACAAACATCTCCGGCACACTGCCTTTTCCCTTATCAAGATATTCCTTTAGATAAATTTCCGGCTTGGAGTTGCTGATTTTCCCGTTGGTCTTCTTTCCGACAAATGCCAAATTGGCAATGTCATTTATCATTTCCTTAGGGTATTTTGCCTTTTTGAGCAAATCCTGCGGTATGATATGGTGAGACTCAATTTTGTCCTTTTTGTTCATGTTATTCAAACTTATACCAAGGTTTGTTTCCCAATCTTTTGCTCCGTAATGTTTCATAATCAGAAACATATTTTTATAGAAGCCGCTGTTGCTGAACTTTCCTTCCAGATCAATTTCGTCAATTTCAAGCTTGCCGAATTGTGCTTTTAAAATATCCAGCCAGCTGTCGGGCTTGCATAGTTTTACATCCTGATCGAGCAAGGTTTCCATAGAGCCGCGTGAATAACGCCCTTTTGCATTAGCCGGAATATACCATAACATTATCTTGTTCGAAATTTCCGTTGATACAGAATAATCAATGCTATGGAAATAATAAGCAAGAAGAACAATGAAATATGGCGAAGTAAGCAATGACAAATCCGCTATGTGCATGGTGTTTTGCATAAAATCCAACGCAAAAGACAAAGCCCGTTTTGTTTTTTCCCAGGTTTCTATGTATTTATCCAAAGGGATCGCAGATACAGGCTTAAATTTTACTTGTCCGGTTATAATGACAACTAATGCACGAACTATTATGCTAAGGTCAAGATCATATCCCTTGTTTTTACATTCTTTTTGGAACTCCTCAAATAAAGCAAGCGAACCGCGCCATTTAGCTGTTATCTGCGCTAAAGCAAGATCCGATCCGCGAAGCCGCGTACCGGCTGAATTTACACGGACGAATATTTCAGTAACTTCTTCATAGCTCATTTTTCTGTCAAGCGTAATAACATTAAAAACATAATCTTTTATTGCGCGCAGATTATTTAACCGCTCATTATATTTTGAATATCTGGGATCATCAAAACCTGTTATATTGGCACGCTTAAGAAAATCGGTGTTGTCTTTTGAATTAAGAAGCTGCCGTACAGAAACCCAGTTTGGATCATTCTTTACCTTTTTGCTTTCTACTATAAAAGTAAGACGGTTAAAATCTAAAGCTTCACTTTCAGATTCCGCTTCCGTTCCTTCTGTATTCTCCTCTGTTTCAACTTCATCTTGATATTCATAATATTCAGGTTCTATTTCGTCAATTTTTTCGGGGTGATCCAAATTAAAATAAATGTCGATTTCATTTTTTTTATCCCGTACATTAACAGAATTGCCCCGAATCAGCTTTGATAACGAGGTAATTCGTTGCTGCCCGTCAAGTAAAAGATTATAAAAAGTGTGAACTACTTCCTTTTGCCCCACCGCGAAATTGCGGGTAGGGACATCATCTCCGCTGGTTTCCCACATTAGGATATTACCGGCTGGATATTTTCGATAAAGGGAGTCCACTAGATCGCGTACTTGGGTTGATTTCCAAACATACCCGCGCTGCATTTCCGGCAGGCGAATTTGGTTGTTTTCCACATCCTCTATAAGCTCATGAACCTTCTTTTCCTGTTTTGCCATCTTTTCCTCAAGATTTATTATAGTTGATTATTAACTTTCTTTCTATTCTCCTCTAAGCGCCTGTTTTAAGATTATCGTTGAACCCTTCTCAATTGTATGGAAATCCATATTTCTTTACCGTTATTAAGGTTTTTGATAATCCTGATTTTCGGTTAAGCCTACATCAAAAAGAAGTATAGATACATATATCAAACAACAATAGGAGGGAACAATGAATCTAACACTTGATACTACCATTGGTATTTTCGGGCTTGTAGTTGGTATAGTCTCTTTACTTGCAACCTTTTTTATGCGAAAAAAATATTCCGCCAGAAAAACGGTATTCTTCCGTGATAAGGCAGTTCAAAAGTACAAATCACTTGAATCTATGCTTGTTTCTGCAAAACTGCTGGAAGATAATGAATTTGGCGGCGGTGCAAACAAAATAATTCCCCAATTGCAAATGGAAGGGGTGGATGCTTTTCGTATAGAGGAAAGTCCTGAGCTTAAAGGTTTCAAAAGAACGGTAAGATACATTTACCATACCGAAGACGGCAAACGATGGGAAAAGTGTTGGGGCATTTCATAACTCTGTTACACCCGCCGTACGTCCCCCCGCGCCGGAAACAGCAAGGCGGGGACGGCAGTCTGGGTTTGTGAACAAGCCCAATGTTAGGTCATTGGGTCCCAGCAACACCCCGTCTTCTTACCCGGCAGCAACGATTGAGGAGGGAGATTACGGTTAAAAGCCAATCCGCGAATCTCCGCGGACTTTTTTCTTAACTTTGCTCTTGCTTCTGATGACTGGCATACAAATATCAAGGTTTTTGGCATAAAAACAAACAAATGCTTGATTAACTAAAATTTACAGGATATATTTACATTAGAGGCTGTTCTGAAATTGAAGTTTCTTAAACAAGCTCAAATTGTGTTGTTTTTATATGATTAAAAGGGGGGCTTATGGATATTAATAAGATATTAATTGGCGCACTCCAACAGTGTGATACCAAAGATCTGGTTGAAGATACATTTTCTCGTTTTAATATTTCCAATAGCTGCCAAAAAACGGATCATCTTATTGGGGCAATGGGCGATCCCAAGGTGTTTTTTGCACAAAATGAAAACGACATCGAAGGTCGTTATTCTACGATTCTTTCTATGTTTTTAACCGGCGAATGGAAAATGAACAAACTCTATGGAAGAATGGGGCTTTAATTGTCAACAGAACCACTATCATCTGTTTTTGGCATATTCACCATTTCAGATAAAAATAATTTCTATTTGAATATTCTTGAATCTGACAGAAACCATGAAAGTTGGGATGCCGTTCTTAATGATTTTCTTGCTCTTTCAAAGCGGTAGAGAAGTTTTCAGCAGCCATGAAAAAGTACAACAGAATTTTTTATCTATTTTTACTCACGCTGTTTTTATTTATTTCCTGCGCCGGCCGACCTTCCATTGTTCCGGTAACTTATGTAATTTCGGAAATTGAGCCTAAAATTACTTTTTATCCGATCCCGGAAACAGAGCCTGAAGTTGTCCTTTCTCCAATTGAGCGGATAATTCAAAGGATTAAACTAAATGGAACAGATATAGAAAAATACTTTATTTTGGGCAGTGAAGGGCAAATTATCGTTAAAGCCGAGATTACAGATATCGCAGGGGATTTTGAAATTACCTATGATCTGGAAAATCTGGAAGTCATTAGCTATTCCATCTATAGAGTTCCTTTTTTACTAACCCAAAAAGAATCGGATATAGCCATTGAAGATACCCTCATTTGGAGGCCTCGTGTCGGAAACGCAGGGCTTCTTCTTTCTTTTGATGACGATTACATAGAAACATGGGAACGGTATTTTGATCTGTTTGACAGGTATAACGCAAAAGTTACTTTTTTTATTCAGGGAGAATTTGATCCTTTCTGCCTGGAGGCTGTAAGCCGCGGGCACGATATTGGCTACCACAGCCTGAACCATCTGGATTTAAGAAGATTATCTGAAGAGTCTTTTATGGAAGAAACCCTTGAACCGCTTGAGGCGTTCAGACTTTCTGGTATTTCCATCGCATCTTTTGCCTTTCCCTTTGGATTTTCTGAACCCTGGATGCATGAAATACTTTTCGGGTCTTTTGATATTCTTCGCGGTTACGGAGTTACATTCCGGCTGTATAGAGAAGATAATATCAGATCGGCATATATCTCATCCCGCGCCATTGATAACACCATACTCCCGGGTGAAGAGAATTTTGAACGGATTATACTCTTAATGCTTAGAACGGTCAAATTTCTTGACGGCGATTGGGTGCTTCCGCTGACCACCCATGACATTTCCAATGCCGCATGGGGGATCACCCCCCGCCGTCTTGAATTCCTGCTGAGTGCAGCAAGCGAACTGGGATTAAAATTCCACAGGTTCAGTGATTTTTCAGTTCCCTAATATTAGACTTGTCCGGCGCTAACCAAAAAAACACTAATTAACAGAAAATTTTAGTATCTTTTTTTTTATTGCTGTGTTAAACTTATGTATAGAAAAATCTCTGTACGGGAAATAATTATTTTAAGGAGAAGTTGATGAAACGGCTTATTTTAATTTTGGCGGTTATGACTATTGCGGTGTCGCTTTTTGCTCAAACCGGCGGATTGGTTCCAGTTCCTGCTTCGGGAAACTGGGGCTTTGTTGGCGGCAGATACTATCAAAATGATGCTAATGCCAGGCTTGCAAAAGCTAATATCCAAGTGCCTCAAAGCGGCTTTATGGTCTATGATTTTAATGCCCGGCTCGAAGGCGGTATTGAGGATGGCCACGGCGGGATTGGAATTCACCTATTTGTCGATGAAGCTTTTAATGCGGCATCATGGGGAGCAGGCAGATCTTATCTTTTATGGTTGAATTATGATGAAGCTCCCGTTTCTTCAGATATCGTCAGCGGTCTTTCCGCTCAGGTTTACAAGAGTATTAATAACTCTACGATGGAACTGGTGGAAAGTGTTTCGCTGAATTATGTTCTTCCGTTCATTACCGATGAAATACTGGCAAATCCTGTTCCATGCAGGATTGAAGCAAACGGCAATACCGGAGAAATCAGGATTTATGATCCAACGGATTTGTCAATCTATTATCCTGTGTACGTTGATAATAGAGACCTGCCTCTCCTTGGTGACTGGGTGGCGATTAGAACTAATGGTGTAATAGTATCTTTCCAGGAAGGATTATAAACAAACATTACAGAGGACACAAAAGAGTTTTTTGTGTCCTCGTAAGTAATTGATTTATTTTTCCGGGTATGACTTCTTTTCTCTCTAAAAATTTCGAATCGCTTCTATAAACATTTCGCCGTATTTTTCCAGTTTGACTTCTCCGACTCCGTTTACGGCGGAAAATTGAGCCAATGAAACCGGTTTTCTTCTGCACATATCGCGTAAGCTTGCATCAGAAAAAATGATATAGGCAGGGAAACCTTCTTTTATGGCTAATTCTTTGCGTAACTCTTTTAATTTGCCAAGAAGAAATTGATCGTCTTTTGTTAATTCAGTTTCTTTAGCTGCCGGTTTTGCAATATCTTTTTCCCATAATTTTTTTTCTTTGGGCTTTGTTTTTTTCTCTTTAGGCATTTTCATATAAAGCTTGAGTTGTTCTTTTAATACTTCATCAAAATCTCTGCCAAGCGCCACCACAGGATATTCATCGCCTTCTACCGAAAGATATTTTTCGTCAATCAAAAAATCAAGAATTGTCCGGAGCCGGTTGGGTTTTGTATCGTTCATAATACCCCAAGTGCTGAGGCTTTCCAGATTAAAACGCTTGATTTTTTCGTTGTTACTTCCGCGTAAAATATCTATGATCATGGTTTTTCCAAAACTGCGGTTCCGTTGTTTTAGCCTGTATACACAGGAGATAATCTTGCGTGCAGGCTCTGTGATATCGACATCTTCATATTCGTTTTGGCAATTGGAACATTTGCCGCAAAACCCGGGCGAATCTTCACCAAAGTAAGAAAGCAAACGGCTGCGCAGACACTCATTTCCTGTCGAGTAAAATGTCATGAGTTTTAGAAGTTCGCGGTTGTGAAGCTCCAATTGCGGATCCGGCGAATTATCGTCATCGTTGTTGGTGATTAAAAATTCGTTGATGCGCACATCCTGCCCATTGTACAAAAGTATGCAGTCTGCAGGGGTTCCATCTCTTCCCGCCCTGCCTGCCTCCTGATAATAGCTTTCGATATTTTTCGGCATATTGTAGTGAATGACATAACCAACATTTGATTTATCAATTCCCATTCCAAAAGCGTTAGTTGCAATCATTACATTTTTCCGGTCGTAAAGAAAATCCTCCTGATTTTTTCTCCTCTGATGATCATCAAGACCTGCATGATAGCGTGTAACAGAAAACCCGTAACGCGGTAAATATTCGAATAATTCGTCAACAGCCTTGCGGGTAGCGCAGTACACAATCCCGCTTGTGTTTTTCCGCTTTTCAAGACATTCAAGCAAAGCCGCTTTTTTATTTTCCGGCTTTTGCACTTCAAAGAAAAGATTGGGTCTGTCAAATCCGGTGTTTATTGAAACAGGGTTTTTCAATTCCAAAAGCTCTTTAACATCATTTCTTACTTTTGGCGTGGCGGTTGCCGTAAAAGCCGCCGTTATCGGGCGCGGGTTAATTGATTTAATAAAACCGGCAATTGCAAGATAACTCATTCTAAAATCATGCCCCCACTGCGACACGCAATGGGCTTCATCAACCACAATCAAAGGCGGTGGCTTTGAAGGCGCATCATCTTCAGCCGGAAAAAAATCCATACGCTGCAGCCGCTCCGGCGCAATGTAAAGCAGTTTAACCTTTCCCTTGCGAATTTCCTCGATAGTCTGAGCATATTCAAAGCCGCTAAGAGAGCTGTTCAACAATGCAGCATTACAGCCTGCCTCGCGAAGCGCCGCCACTTGATCCTTCATAAGCGAGATCAGCGGGGAAATGACGATGGTCATACCCGGAAGAAGCAGCGCAGGAATTTGGTAGCAAAGGGATTTACCCGCCCCTGTGGGCATTACTGCAAGAGTGTCCCTGCTCGAAAGGATCGCATCAATCGCAGCTTCCTGCCCCGGCCTGAAACTTTCGTACCCAAATTGAGATTTGAGGATTTCGTATTTATCCGGCAAGATGCCCCCCGGCGATGCAGTTAAAATTTTTCCTGTTTTTACCTGAATTTTGATGATAAAAAGTTTTTTGACAGGTTTTATTACCTTCCATGTTGCGTATTATACCAATGTACTGATCAAAATAAAATAGATAAAAGTACGATTTTTGGTATTGACACTTTTCCGGATTTTTGGCATATTTACAATAGCTGGGGAAATTATGATAAAACATTATTTACCTCAGATGTTAGAATAATTAGCCACCTTAGCTCAGTTGGTAGAGCAGCAGACTGAAAATCTGCGTGTCTGGAGTTCAATTCTCCGAGGTGGCATTCGCTAAGTCCTTATGTAGTAAGGAATTAGCTGTGAATTTCCCTAAAAATGGGCGTTCATAAAGAATTATTATAGCCTACTGGCACACAAACTGGCACATAGCCTGTTTCAATGCCGGTACAATATGAGGTTCTTTATGAACGCCTATCCTTTCTCTGTCTTCAAAAGGGCTGATCGGTCTTGTTACTCGTTGGCTTTCAAAGATTCAAACGGCAAATACTTACGCCCTGTTTCTTCTGGTAAAAAAACAGAAGCAGAGGCTATTCAGGTAGCTTTCCAGTGGCTACGAGACGGTATTCCCAAAAAAAACACGGTTGTTAAGGTTAGTGATTTAACCTTGAAGGAAATGGTGAAAAAACTAAAAGACGGCACGGAAGCTGAAACTTTGCTTGAAGAATTAAGCCGTCAGGGTTTTGTCAAAAGCTATGTGCGGAATGAAACCCCCGGAGCTGTGGATTTTGTTTCTTTCCTGACCAACTTTTGGGATTGGGAAACTTCGGCGTATATTCAAGAGAAACTGCGGAAAAAACATGGTATTCATAAACGCCATTGCAGCCAACAGAAAAGGGCGGTCTCTTTGTATTGGGAACAGTTATTTAAGGGGCGGTTTTTGGGGGATATTACGGCAGTGGATATTGACGGTTTTATTACCCACATGGGAACTTTCGATTTATCATCAGGTAGAAAAAATATTGTTATTAAGGCAGGAACTAAACCTTTACGGTGGGCTTTTTCTAAAGGGTATATAAAACAAGATCCGACTAGAGGACATATTTTATATACTGGTGATGAAGGAGAAAGAAAAATATTAACTCCTGATATTGCAGGAAGGGCTTTTCTTGTTGAGTGGGAAGATGAGAGAGATAAAATTGCCAATATGCTGGCTTCTGTTACTGGTATGAGAAGCGGTGAAATTAAGGCTCTGCGTTATAAAGATATTGGAACTGATTGTATTTATGTTCATAAGTCTTATAACAGTGAAGATAAATTAAAGCCAACAAAAAATAATAAATCGAGAACGGTCGAAATTCCCTTTCCCGGACTTATTAATGGTTTGCTGGAACTGGCAGAAAGTAATCCGTGGAAAGTGCCGCCTGATGATCGTTTTATTTTTTGGTCAACTACAAGAAGCAAAGCGCCAATGCAGGGAAATACATTTTGTTCGTCGCTTCGTGAAGCGTTGGTTAAAATTGGTTTTTCAAAAGAGGAAGCTGCGGAATATGATTTTCATAGTTGGCGGCACTTTTTTACTTCATACATGATTGGCAAATTAGACAAGAAACTGCTTAAAGGCGAAACCGGACATTTAACGGATATTATGATTAACCGTTATTCTAACCATGTGATTGAAGGCGATAGAAAAATCATACAGGATAAGAAGCGTGAAACTTTTGCGGGCTTGTTGCCTGAAAGACAGAAAAAGATTAAATCTTTTAAAGAAACTGTTGCAGAACTGTTGCCGCAAAAAATATTGTTGTTGGAATATAAACCAATTGATGTAGCGGCATGATGTATTAAGCCTTAATTAAAGCCCCCGAATTGCCGGGGGCTTTTTTTGCCTATTGTTTTGAAAATAACGCATTTTACCTAATTCTTTTTGAGCTAGTAACCATTAGTTTTTTAGTAATGACGGTATGCGCCGTTTGAATGTTAAAGCTATTGGAGTTAAGCATGGAAACTAAATTATCTATTTCTGACATTTTGAGCCGTAAACAAGCGGCGGATTTTTTGGGTGTCTGCCTGACTACTCTTGACCGTTTGGATATTCCTCGAACAAGGGTTAGGCATAGGGTTTTGTATAAACGAGATGTGCTTCTTAAATGGATTGATGATCAAACCGAAGGCGGCAAGAGGGGGAAAAAGTGAACGAAAAAAAGGCGGCGGCGATTGTTGGGCGTTTGATGATGAATACTTCGGGATTGCGGTACGGTTCTGTTTCTGTGTCGGTGAAACTGCATGACGGCAGGGTTGTACAAGTGTTGTACTCCACTACGGAAAATATGAAAGAAGATAGTCCGAAGGTTGAAGATGAAAAATAACGCATTATACCTAATTCTTTTCTGCCTTGTGTTTGGGAAAATTAATATATGACTGATATTGATAAAACCATTGAACAGGCGAAAGCTGATGTTTTGCCTTTTGAAAGTTGGGAACGGCTACCGGGGGAAAAATCAGAAGCGTTTGCGGCGTTCTGTGCTTTCCGTGATTTTGGGGCTGATAGGAATATCCGTAAGGCAGTGGACAGTGTTGAAAAAGATGAGGTTATAAGGGCAAGGCTTTACAGGGGGTGGCGTAATTTGTGTTCCCAATTCCGATGGCGGGAACGAGCGGCTGATTATGACAATTACATAGAAAAACTGAAACAAGGGGAACTGCGGAAAACGATTGAAGCCCAGGGCGAATTGCACAGGAAAGTTACCGGAAAAATGTTAGAGGTGGTTTCTAAAAAACTGGACACTATGAACCCCGAAGAATTGACACAGGGGAATGTTACTGAATGGGTAAATACTGCAATTCGTTCTGAAAGAGAAGCCGCAGGACTGGTTGTAAGTAAAGACGGCAAGGCAGAACCGAAACAAGGTGAACTGTCTTTTGTTACGGATTTTCAAGGGGTATAGGCAGGACTGATGAGAACTACGGTAGTTTTTAAGCCAACACAAATTCAGAAAAAAGCTCTTGCGTTGTTAAAAAGCGGGGCGAAACATATTTTGTTGTTTGGCGGCTCTAGGTCAGGAAAAACTACCGTTCTTGTTATGGCGATTATATACAGGGCTTTGCGGTTTGCGGGCAGCCGTCATTTGATTTGCCGTTACCGTGCTAAAGATGCCCGGTCTTCTGTTCTGCTGGAAACTCTTTTGCCGTGGCTTGATAAGACTATTGGCGGTTTGTCTTATACTCACTTGAAACATGAGAGCATGATCCGTTTGTATAACGGTTCTGAAATTTGGATTGGCGGTCTTGCAAATGAAAAGAGAAAAAAGACAGGAAAGGGGACTATTTTTTAACCAAAATCAGCCATAAAAACCATTGTTTTACGACCATGAAATAGCCTTGTTTATGGTCATGAGTACTCCCCGAAGTTAAAAAAAATGACATTAAGCCATGTTCGGTGGTATTTCTTGAAGGAAGATGCTCGTATTAAACTTAGACATTTATATCCACGAATTTTAACTTCGGGAAGTACTAAATCGGGGCACTGAAGCAAAAGTCTAACTACCTGACTACTCATAAAAGGTCGTGGGGACAATCATTCCTCTTTTTTCTCATTTCTAATCTATAAAATCTACACGCACATCTTCGGGAAATACCTCAATCCCTAGCCCTGTACCTCGTGAAAGAACAATATCCGTCAGTCTTCTGCAATCAGCAAACACACCATATCCAATAGTAGTTACTGATGAAGGTATATAAACAAATGTCAAGCTTGTATTAGAAAATGCCCAATCCCCAATCTTAACTACCGATGAAGGTATATGAACACTTGTCAGGTTTCTGCTACCCCTAAATGCAGTATTTCCAATCAAGGTTACCGATGAAGGAATACTATATTCTCCACTTTTACCTGCGGGATAACAAACAAGAGTTCTCCCGTTTTTTTCAAATAATACTCCGTTGACACTCATATACGCAGTGTTTTGTATTTCCACATTGATATCCGTAAGATATATACAACCAGCAAATGCACCTTCTCCAATCGTGGTTACCGATGAAGGGATAGTAATGTTTGTCGTACCAGTTTGATAAAATGCGCGTCGTCCAATAGAGGTTACTGATGAAGGGAGGCTTATGCTTGTCAGGTTTTCACAATGAGAAAATGCATCATTTCCAATCGTGGTCACGGATGAAGGGATTGTAACGCTTGTCAATTTTGGCCAGCGGTCAAATTCATTAAATGCACGTACTCCAATCATAGTTACTGGCAGACCGTTTATTGATGCCGGGATATGTACATTTGTGCTGCTTCCAATGTACTGTGTTATTGTTATTGATTCCCCGCCAATAACCTCGTATAAAAGCCCTTCGGGTACAATTTCTTCTTCCGGAGGTATTTCAACAATCGGTTTTGCGCCAGCAAGGAGAAATACGACTCTTTCGTCCATGGTATTTACATCAAAGGAAGCCGTTGTCGCTATGGCAGCGGTTTCCACTATGAGGGTTTTTATCCTGAACCGGTAGCTTTTTCCCACATCGCTAAGAGAGCCGGATACAATTACCTGCGCCCCTAGCTTCTTGCCTATGGCCTGTGCCGATTCATCACTGACCTCTCCAGAAAGCTGAAACCGCTCCTCCTGCCTGATAAGGTCAAGCTCTCTCCGCTCAACCACCACGAGCTTCGTAGTGTTTACCAAATACCCGGAAAGTTCTTCTAAAACATATTCAGAAAAAGGCTCCGATGGGGAACTAAAATTAAGCAAGGCGATTTTTACTCCAAGTTCCAATCTGTTTTCAATATCCTCCGCTGCTTCTCGTATCGCTTGATTCAGCGATATGATATTTTCAGCCGAACTTCCAGCTGTGGCGCAAGAGAACAGTGTTAAAACGGTATAAACCAAAATTACTGCTATTATAAATCTTTTCATATTAAACTCCTAAAATTATAACCAATGACATAATACATTAAATTTTGTGTGATGGCAATTGTTTTGAATAAAGATCCAAGGAAATCAATTTTATATTTCAAACAAGAACCATCATGAACCAACAATAACTTGTTGTTCAATATTTTATCTTTACCATCCTAATTTTCTACATTTGACCTTGATAGATTTGGAGAACGGATTGATCCGCTTGGGTGGGATTTTTCGCAGTTTATGAAAAACCCTGTTATTGAGTGGGCGCACAGGTACGACATTCCGGCGATTGGCAAGGCTGAAAATATTTTTGCTGATGATAAAGGTTTGCATGGCGTTCTGGTGTTTAATCCGAAGGAATAT
>Ga0099364_10008756_pt1 | contig 14182 bp, 7 predicted proteins | sample TergutTh196P3_FD_73070 | JGI IMG/M metagenome (GOLD analysis project Ga0099364, IMG submission 73070) | Microcerotermes parvus P3 segment gut microbial communities from Pointe-Noire, Republic of the Congo - Th196 P3 | ecosystem: Host-associated > Arthropoda: Insects > Digestive system > Gut ... | reverse complement strand
TAGAACCGAATCCCCCGGGATCAGACCCGATTGCCGCGAGCACCTTCACCCGAAACGTTAACCTCCAAGGTGCACCCATCACGCTGTTGCCGAAAGTTACTGTCAATTACGGCAAAGAAAGCACTGAAAAAGGCTTCGATACCGAAGGAGTTATCAAGGTTGCGCTCGAGCATAACCAACCCGACGTAACAGATCAAGTTTCGCAGTATAGGGTAGAACTGCGGAACTCAGAAGGGGAGGTGCTGCAGACTAAATTCGTTCGCAATGACGCGACTGGGGCTGATTTGGTCGTTACCTTCGGTGAAGATGGAGCGCTCGACGCGGGATTCTACACTATTGCGGTCTTTGCCGAGCCGGCGGAAAACAGCAAGTATGGAGATACGCGTCAGCCGGGAACGGCATTCGAATCGGGCGACGACACCAACGGCGTTATCGGCATCCGCTCCGATAGGCCCGACACCTTCGCCAGCGATGTGCGAATCACGAAGGATCCCAATCAGGAAATCACCCTCCACTTCACCGGCGGTGCCAGTACCGCCGCCGGAGGCGATTGGTTACTCTGGTGGTATGACACCGACGAACCAGGCGTGAACAAGTGGAAACTGGTGACAAACCCCGCGGACGTGAAAATCGAAGTTACGCCTGGTGGGATAACCGCCAATGTTACCTTCGACGGGACCAATCTTACCGTCGATACGTTGCTCATGTTTGCCTTGGATGACAACGGCAAAGCGAGCGACGACCACTTCTCCGGTCAGTTGAGGGTCCAAGGCGCTATGCTCCCGCAGGTTTCTAGCGTAACCGCCGTCAACAATGTAACGGCCGATGCGTTTAATGACACCATCAGAACGACCTTCACAGGAGTGACGGAATCTGATCCCTCGTACGACAGCATCCGCAACTACACCGCATTTCTGGAAGTCCGGGACGAAAACGGCGACTGGGTACGCGTACAGCGCAATGGTGAGGATTACAGCTTTGACGTTGCGAAAACGGGAACACTTGAAGCACTTTTTATCGACCTCCCGCCGGGCGAATATCAAGTGGTAGTCGTTACCAATCCGGTATTCGAAGATGACCCGGACAAAAAACGCTCCGCCTCCGATCCGAAGGCCAGCGACACGTCGGCAACAATCGTCGGCAAGATTGAGTTTACGGAAAATGACTTCGGTCCGCCGGTTATAGTGCTCGACCAGGAAGAAGGAACCGCCGATGCAACCTACACCTGGGATAACGCTGCCTGGATGGAGGGGGCAACCTTCGCCTTTACCGCCCAAACCGGCGCCGCCCCCCCTATTGAAGGCACTGCGGTTTACGACGAAGAATCCGGAAAGTGGTCGGTCATGTTGGAGGGACTCGCCATCGGCGAAAAGTATGGCATTGAGGTAGTCGTTACGCTGGATGTGGGCATGGCAATATGGAAGTTTGTGGATGAGAGTGATCCAACGGAGACAAAGGATACCGAGACCTTCACACTCACCCCTATCGACGTAGTTGATGCGGAGCCCTGGGATACCTGGGCCGAAAATGCCGATGTATTTGCCAAAGAGACGGATAGCGGTAAGATCAGCATTACCTGGAAGGCCGCCCAGGCGCCAGGTGGGCCCTTCGGGCTGAGCGTGCGGTATATCGTGCAGGTCTCTACCTCGCCCGTCTTCGCAGGAAAGATGTTCGCTGACCTTGATGACGGCGGTTCCGATAACTGGTATGAATGGGACGGCGGCATACCGGGTCAGACCTATTATTTCCGCGTCCTGGCGGTGGCACACGTTAGCGGCACGCCGGAAGCGGTTGTGGACACTACCGGCCCTGCCCGGTTTGACGGGGCGGTGGAATTGGAGCAAGCCAACCTTGCCGCACCGACTGTAACGGAAACGAAACAACAAGGACAACAAGCGGTGCAAGTGACCTGGCGATCGGCGGCGAACTCCGCCATACCCGGCGTACCCGTTACGGGATATTGGGTTTTTGCCTATAAGTGGGTAAAGGACGGCCCATTTGAACCGGGCACTAGGTATGATGGAAGTTCTGATTGGGCACCATATCCGGAAGAGTGGTTCTTCCCAGCGACGGGAGTCGCGACAACAACACCGCACACTCAGTCAGCCATCGTCGGCGGATTGGAGGCAGATTCCCATTACTACTTTGCTATTGAGGCCGTCGGGCCGGGCTGGGCCTATTCGGAACAGAGCAGCGCGGACACTGATGCGGCTTACGTGAAGACGGCAACAAGCCCGCTGACGGAAAATATACAAACTCGAAAAGTGTCTGCGGTACAGGCGAATACAACGGTGAATGCCTCCCGGCCCATCGCTGCCCCCGCCACCACCAACAGCGTTACGATTACCTGGCCGGTCGTCGGCAATCAAGCCGCGACAGCGCTCTTCCTCAACAATATGTCCTACGAGATTGGTGTCCGGTCGAATTGGAACTACACCAACGGTTTCTGGATCGGCGACACGCAGTACTTCCGCACCAGCGATAACCTAGTGAAGTCGAGCGGCAACGTCAACCTCGGCAATACCATTGGCAATGAAAACCACTACACGAAGTCGGGAGAAATCCACCAAATCGTGCTGGATACATTCCAATACGGCGACCAAGCGCAGAAGGATAACTTCTGGAAGATGTGGCGGCACTGGGTGAACGATGCCGGCGAACTCGTCGCCGAGGGTTCGACCGGGGCGCAACTGCGCGACGGGACAGTATTCAAGAGCCAGACGTTCGAAGCGTTCGTAGACGCCAGTGCAACGTGGAGTGTGGCGGGCGCCCCAGGAGCGGACACCATCACCAAAGATGGGGTACATTACAAATACGGCGGGTTGACGCTGAACATGTCCTACAAGGTGATGCAGCACTATCTGGCAGAGTACATCCAATATGACATGACCTGGCATACCGGTTCGGACCACGCGGCACACTCGCAAGATTCGACGGGCCGAATCACCGGCGTTACCATCAACGGCTTACGAGCGGGTCAAACCTACGCCTTCACCGTTTGGGCAAAGAACGGCGACGGCAACGGATTGCTCAACAACGGAGGAAAAGCGAACGAAACGAAGAATGTCGCCAACGTTACGGCCAAGACGCTCACGGCAGCCCAGTCCCGAGTCGCTGTTTCGGCATTTGCTAATGCCCGAACAATCGACAGTGTCCAACTCCGCTGGGTCAACCCCACGGATAACACCATCGATGACGGTTACATCGTCAATGTCCTCGGGCAAGCACACTGGTTTAATCACAACGGCAACGGCGGATTATCGAACATCAACAATGTTCATCTGGCGACCATCAAGATGAACTACGATGACTTCGGTAATCTCATCATCACGGATGTTACCGTCCATGAGGATTTGGGTTACCATTACGTGACGGGCGGCAACGCGGCACTTCGCGGGGCATACCTTATCATGAACCCGCTGCTCGGCAGTGAGGCGTATGTGGACTACGAGCACGATTTTGGCGGTACGGTGTACGAGGGTTTCTCGTTCGTTCATGGTACCTTCGCCACGGGTTCGGGTTCAGCGGCAAGCCGATTTACTGCCTCGCCGATAATGGGGAACTTGGACCACCGTACCATTGATGAAGGCGGTCTGTTGATACGAAACGCGGTGCGTGCTGCGGAAGGCAAAGCCCCGGAAGCGAGGAATAACAATGAAAAGTTGCTGGTCGGTCAGCGAACGTCCGTTGCGGGCTACGGCAGTGTGACAAAGGCGACAGAGGCGATGATAGCCGGTACCAATGCGGAAATCGTCCCGCTCGGCACGACGCAAGCGAACAAGAGGGATAACGTCGTCTTGGACATCGGCGGCTTAATGCAAGGCCGTAACTACCGATTCGACTTCTTCAAGACGCAGACCGGTAACATGGTTGGGTGGTATTATGAAGGTAAGGTTGTTGGCGTAAATTACGATGCTAGCGATCCCTTCAAGGGCTTTACGTCGGAGGAGTTCCAGCAGTTGCGTGACCGGGGAGCGATCAATGGTGCGACGACCGCAGCGGCGCTGGCGGCTATCACGAGTCAGGCGCATATTGATGCGATCCTTAACCACGCGAACAACACCAACGAGTTTTTCCTGAACCGTGCGGCGACGTACCGTGCCGACGGCACGGTGAATCGAGCGGCGACGTTCCAAACGTCGAGCCGCAGTACGGGTACGGCGGCCTACACGAAGGTGGGTGCGAGTGTGCAAACGTCTACTCAAGGCGGCAATGCGAAATCTTGGATCCAAGTTTCGGTTCAGCCGCCGTCGGCGATGCGAGTGGCCAACCCGAGCGACGCGATTAAAAACAACACCCACCCGACGAACCGGTTCAACTATGACCAGGTCGCTGGCGACAAGTATATCGCCAATACGGCTGATACACAGGAAGCGATTTGGGCATCATTGGAGGACGGGACGTTCGCGACCTACTGGGATAACAATACGCTGTTCCAGATCGAGTTGTACAAGGCGGGCAGCACGGCAGCGCACTTTAACAATCCGGCCAACAACCTGTTCGACGACGCGGCGTGGAAGGCTGCTAATCCCGAGTTCAAGATCGTCTTCGGTAATGTACCGCCGGGTCAATCGGGGAATAACCGGGTCTACACGGCAGGTGACCAAAGCAAGGTCTATGAAGATCTGACAGTGGAGGGTAACAGGCCGGTGGTAGCACTCTCTAAGGATCTCGGCTCGGCACCGACTCGAAACGCGATGAATGCCGCCGCTCTGACGCAGTTTAACTTCACCGGCTTGAATAAGATGGCTGAGGATGTCCGGGGGAATGCTTTCACTGAAAAGCAGTTGGCCGCCGGGAATACGGTTCACTATGTTGTGGTGATTCGTTCGCTTGGTGAGGATGGTCAGATGTCGGTTGTCACGAACTTCAATTTGACGTGGACTCAGATTGAAAACATGGACAAGACGAAGGCTCCGTAGGATTGAGTTACCAGGTTCATGGCTTTAGGGTAACCTAGGGTATGCCTCGGCGGTGCGTGCTCCGTCGTGGCTTTTTTGCGCGCCGACATAGTCGGCGGCTCTCTGGTTCGGCTCTCGGGCTCTCGAAATAATTCCGAAAAAAATCACTGCGGGGGGGTTGACAAGAATGACGATAAAGGTATAATAGGAACGTGTTGTACAAACGACTTGCACAACCAGTCCCTTATAAAAGAGGATATCATCATGAACAAAGACCGAGATAACTAAAATACAATGAGCGAACTCATTACCGGTATCGTGTCAGGCGTCGTCGCCTCAATCGTGTTCTACACGTTTTTGTTGCTGGTAAGACCAAAGATCGATGTTTCCCGAAAAGTGTGCGGAAACATCGGAGGCGGGGGTGGTGCGCTCGTCCGAATAAAGGTTGTTAATAAAACACGTTTCATGCTCACGAACGTGAAGTATGTATTGCACTTCTGCCAAAGTCAAGGCGAAGGCGTTCATCAAGTTGAAGTTCTTTTGCCGTGCAAACCGTCGCTCGGGTTCATTGATCGTTACAGCAGAAACGATGTGAATGCCGAGTATGCCGTGCGTTTCTTGTATGAGATTCCTTCTCATATCCGGCTTTCAGAGGGTTGGTTGGAGTTTTCTATTTATGCCAATCACGGTTTTTCGGGTACGTGCGCCTGCGTTAAACGTCGGTACGGTTACGATGATGTCATTCCGGGTCTATTCGAGACCGGCACGTCGATGCGTATTCTCGCCGTTGCGGGCACGGAGACGTCGGGGGGCGCGCCGACATAGTCGGCGGCTCTCGAGTCGTAGGATATGCGGAATTGCTAGAGCGGAGTAAGAGGTCTTGCCGATAAAGAGGGAAAACACCCGGCCGAGCACCGCCGACTTTGTCGTCGGCGCCGCGGCGGGACGAATCAGGAGGCTTCGCCTTCTTTCGCATCGCCGTTTTAAGGCGATCTCGCTGTCTTGTCTGTTTCGCCGGTATTACACGACGTAATGCCGATGAAAAACAAAACAGAAAGATTGGCGAGCGAATGAGAGGAGACCGGATGTCTACTTTGATTCGAAGGTTGCTTGCCGTGCGGAAATTGAACTACAAGTTCAAGACCCGCTATTTCAGGTTTGAGTTGACGCTCAAATTCCGAAAGCGGTAAGCGGCCGCCTCGGGGGAGCAATCCCTCGAGGCCTTTTCATTTTAGCGTCTATCGGGAGATGTGTCAAGAGCAGTTTTTGTGCGAGGCGCGCCGACATAGTCGGCGGCTCTCAAGTCGGCGACTCTCGTGGCGGCTCTCTGGTTGCTCTTGCCGAAAAATCCGATTTATGCTAGAATGTGTATCATAGTCAATCAAGGAAGACCTTCTTCGCCATTTATTTTAGGAGTCATCACTATGTTCCGATTCGGCCTCACACTTTTTATCGTTTTTTCTCTTTTCGTTTCATCGCTCAATGGTGCTGCTCCGCCTGCCGATAAGATTTTTCCGGACGCGACCAAAGGGTTCGTTTCCATACAGAATCTTCAACATTTCATTGAGCAATGGGAGCAAACTTCTTGGGGTAAACTACTCAATGACCCTTTGATGTCGGTCTTCCAAAAAGAGGTTCAAAAGCGTTTAACGGAGCGTATGGAACAGACATTTGGTATCAGGCTGGACGGTTTCACTTCGCTTCCTTCCGGCGAGACGGCGGTCGGCATGATTGCGATTCCTCAGCAGGTACCGGGTTATGTTTTGACGATGGACGTTAGCGGTCAACGTACCGAGGCCGATAACTATCTTGCTGATCTTACTCAGAAACTTGCTGTTGTCGGTGTGACGCGAGCAGTCGAACCCTACAACGGTCACACTATTACGTCTTTGACGTTCCCTGCGCCGAAGGTTCAAACGCCGAGGCCTCTGGGGAATACTCGGATCGAAATCGCCGTCGAACCGATTGAGCGCAAGGCCTATTATATGTTTGTTCATGATGTGTTTCTTGCATCGGATCAGTTGGCCTTGCTTAAGTTGTTTGCTGACCGTCTTGCTGGTTCTTCGGGTCGTTCATTGTCCGACGTGGAGGCGTATCAGGTTACGATGCGCCGCTGTATTGCAGACGTCCCGAATCAAATTCAGCCGGTTGTCCGTTGGTATGTCGAACCGCTGGACTATGGCGAGTCTGTTCGGACATTGTTGCGAGGTCCTGTCGTTCAAAACCGGCGTGAGAAACCGTCGATATTTTCTATCTTGAAACAACAAGGGTTCGATGCGGTTCAAGGGATCGGCGGCGTGATTACGATGCAAACCGAAGAGCAGGCATCGGTATCTCGGACATTCATTTACACGAAGAAGCCTTACCGTTCTGCGATGCGTATGCTGGCCTTCTCGGAGGAAGTTACGCAAGGGGGGGCAAACTATGTCCCGCCGGTGTGGATTCCGGGCGACTTGGCGCGTACTTCGATGTTCAACGTTGATGCGATGACGATATTCGACAATATAGGTTCTTTGGCCGACGCTTTTTTGGATGAGGAGGGCGTATGGAACGACATATTGGTTGGTCTTCGCACCGACCCTTACGGGCCTCGTATTAACATTCGGGATGAGATTATTGCTCATCTTGGGAGTCGGCTTTTGGGGTTGACGCGGCACACCAATCCGATCACACCGGGAGGGTCGAGTCTGCTCGTCGCTGCGGAGTTAAAGCCGGGGCGTGAACCCGCTATGTTGTCGGCGATGGAAAAACTTTTCGGCAACGATCCCGAAATGCAAGCAACGCAATATAAATCGCACAAAATCTGGCACCGCAAACCGGGAGGCGCACAGAGTAATATCAATCACAGTACACCGAATTGGGTGGATTTCGTCTTGGTATCGCAGCGCAGCATTTTGGACGATGGTGATGGGTCGGAGCCGTTTTTTCCGAACGGTGCTGTTGCGGCGGCGGGGGGATACCTTTTCGTAGCGAGCGACGCCGCCTTTTTGAAAACCATTTTGGATAGAACGGATACTCCGGCGGAGTCGGCAGTCAGCGCGCTATCCCAGCAAGGCGACTACCGGGAAGTCCATCAGATTTTGTCGGGAATGGCACCGTCGCATCGGGCGCCCTTTTTTCAAGTTTTTGGTAGGGCTCATGAAACGATTCGCCCCAAGTCTGAGCGTTTTCGCAAGGGGGAGTTAGCGCAATCGGAATCTCTGACGGGCAAGTTGGTGAGTGCGGTTTTTGTTCCTGACGCTGGTTCGGGCACTGACCGGCTCGATGGTTCTGCGTTACCGGAGTTTGAAAAAATACAGCATTACTTTGGCAAGGGGGGGATATTGGGGGTTGCCGAACCGGAGGGATATTTTATTAAGGGCTTTACCGTAGGCCGATAGGGGGGCCGATAGGGGGGCCGATAGCAGACAACGTGAAAGAGCGTCATTGCGTGTCGTGGATCCGCTGTATCATATCGCGAATCCACGGGTCAGTAACTTCTTCGCGCATCGGGGCTGTTACTGCGATAAAGGGAGTCTTATCGACTTCATGAAATTGCACGCCTCGTGATTCTGCTTCTTTTCGGCATCGTTGTTCTTCCTCTTCCCAGAGTGCACGTTGCTTTTCCGACGATTCCAAAGCGGACTGCTTCAACCAGCCTTGTTGCTGCGTCGAAAGGCTCTGCCAACGTATTCGGTTTATGACAAGCATATCCGGCACGAACGTATGTTCGTTCAATGTAAAATGCCGGCATACTTCACTGTGCCGACCCGTCTCGAAACTTGGCAAATTATTTTCCGCACCGTCCACCGTTCCTTGCGAAAGGGCAGTGTACAGTTCGCCCCATGCAATCGGCGTTGGGGCTGCTCCCATCGATCTTATCATATCCATGGCGGTTCGGCTTTGCTGCACCCGAATCTTCATACCTCTCAAACTGTCAGGGACAAGGATCGGCTGACGAACCGAATAAAAATTACGTGCACCGGCATCGTAATAACACAATCCGTACATGGTCGGCGACATCTCCAAAAACATAGTCCCGATATCGCCTTCGAGAACTTTCCAAAGATGTGCGCTATCCCGAAAAATATAAGGAATAGTGAAGATGCGTACTTCGGGCCAAAACGATTCCATCGGAGACGTGGAACTTTTGGTCATATCGAGTTGCCCCGCCTGAACCTGTTCGAGACATTGGGCTTCTGACCCGACCATACCGCCTGGATAGATGTCGAGTCTCATTGTTCCGTTGGAGAGTTCGTCCAGTCGTTCCTGCATATAAACCATAGCAAGATGTACCGGATGGGTTTGGTCGAGTCCGTGTCCGAGTTTCAGTACGGTAATGTTCGAACCTGTTCCGGCGGTTCGATAAAGCAGGGCAAAGCAACATGAGGAAAGGAAAATACCCAGCAAGAGCCCGCAGAGAAAATCAGATTGACCCGGTGTGAATGTCATGCGGATGGTGTGGACTCGTATGGGTCATTACAAAGTAACCCAAAACGGGAAAAAATCAAGATAGTCAAGCGTCGCCGACTACATATAGTATCGCCATCCCCCAAATGTCCCAGATACATTCAAAATAACCGGCCCTGTTGACGTTCCGGGAAACATGCTGTAAAATACCCCCATCTTTATGCATCTCGGCGTCTTGGAACGTCGCCTCTGGCAAGGACAGAGAACCTAACCTTGAGTCTATCGATTCGCTAAAAAACGGCCCCCCGTTTTTGTCTTCCCCAAGAGCACAGTATCCTTACCCCCTCAAGAGTTATGAATCCTTTATTACCCGCAAAAATTGCGATTCGGCAAATGTTGCACCGTTATATCGAACGTCTCGATGAAACGATCGTCGAATTGATGTCCGTCGAACAAGATAGGCCGGTCGCTTGCCGATTCTACGGCGACAATATCATCGCCTGGCAAGGCCGGCAACACGTTTTCAGTCCGAGTACGTACACCTTGTTGAAACTTTTTTTTCACGCCCCCGGCATGATGCTTTCCAAAGAGGATGTACGGCAAGATGTCATGCAAGATGAGTATGCCCGGGAAGGGAGCCTTCGTCAATGTATTTCGGTCGCCCGGCAAGAACTGCGCAGACATCATTTCCCGTATCGAATCGAAACGATTATCCGAAAAGGATACCGATTAGTCGCCGAACCAAACAACGTTAACGAAGTGGGTGCTGGGTGTTAACCCCCCCGAGAGCCGCCGACTTTGTCGGTGCCCGCTACCCCGCCGCTCGATACGAAGCGCCTATTGCTGCGTAAATACGTTCAAACTCTTCATGATTCGAAAACGATATGACCAATTTCCCTTTTCCCTTGTCGTTGCTTTGCGTTAACTGGACCTTCACGCCGCCTAGATGCCTACGAAGTTCCTCTTCGAGATGTCGAATTTGTTCGCTCTGATGATTCTTTTGATGGTCAGCGATACGAATCGTTCGTTCTTCTGGATTTTTTGGTGATTCGGCTTCGCCCTTGTGAATCAAGTCTTGAACGAACCGTTCCGTTTCTCGAACGCTCCATCCTTCGGTTTGGATTTTTTCGGCAACGTTGATTTGTTCGCTGTCCGTTGACAAGGCGAGCAGAGCTCGAGCATGCCCTGCCGTTAATCTCGAATCGTTTCGAACGACGGCATCCTGTAACTGTGTCGGCAAATCAAGCAATCGAAGCAGGTTCGAAACCGTCGAGCGTTGGATTGCTAAACGGTTGGCTAATTCTTCGTGTGTCGTGTCAGGATACAATTCAAGATAATTGGCGAAGGATGTTGCCTTCTCGATGGCGTTCAAATCCTTTCGCTGAATGTTTTCGGTTAGGGCGAGTTCCGCCATCGTTTGGTCGTCTGCTTCGCAAATCTGTACCGCTATGTCGCTCCATCCCATACGCAAAGCCGCCCGAAACCGCCGCTCCCCGGCGACGATTTGATATCGGTCTCCGACCGGACGAACAACAATCGGCTGCATAAGACCGTGCATATCCAAACTGCGAGCCAACTCCTCCAAATCCGCGTCATCGAAAAATTGGCGAGGCTGAAAAGGGTTCGCCTCAATCCGCATCACGTCAATTTTATTATCGAAAGCCGCACTGGCTGTGGAAGACGAATGTTGGTCGTCGTTGACATGAAGCGTTTCCGAGTCGGGTGTTGCGGTGCCGATGCGCCCTAGCAATGTTTCTAAACCTCGTCCTAACCGTCGTTTTTCCGTCGTCACGTTGTCAATTTTTATCGGGAGGATTTTACGTCGGTGATTGTTATGAAAATCGCCAATCGAGTCAAGAGCAAAACACCGAAGAAACTCGAGAGCCGACGCCTGCGTTGCGCAGTGTTGTTTTGCAGAGAGAATAAGGTAAAAATGAGAAGCGCGATCACACAATTTCCGGCGATATGACAACATTTGAAGTTGAAATCAAATTTCAGATAGAAGACATTGAACAATTAGAACACCAATTACATCAACAAAACTGCGCCGGATTCGGCCAGCAATTCGAAGATTACGATTCATTTTTCCAGCACCCCAGCAGGGATTTCGTAAAAACCGATGAATGCCTCCGCCTGAGAAACAGAGTGTTACCCGACGGACACTCCGAACATTCCCTAACATACAAAGGCCCCAAAAGGGACGCTCTCACAAAAACCCGACAAGAAATCGAAATCACCGTTACGGAACCGTCGCAATGGGAATCGATGCTGAAAGCACTTGGATTCCAAAAAACTGCCGAATTACACAAACACCGACGAAGACAAACATTAACTATTAACCATCGTCAAATCGACATCGTCCTCGATACGGTGCCGGCGCTCCCAACACCGAAACACCAATTCCTCGAACTGGAAACATTGGCCAGCGAGCCGGAAATCGAAGAGTGCAGGGAAATGCTTCTCGGGCTGGCACACCAACTCGGTTTGCGGGAGCCAATCCGCGAGAGTTATCTCAATTTAGTTCAGTCGCACACTAAAACCAAGAGCACGTAAATCCCCCGTCTACGTAAATTGTTGAGCCGGTCATATAACTTCCGGCCTTTTTAGAAAGCAGGAGCAAGGCGGCTCCGACCAACTCGTCCGGAGAACCATAACGACGCATCGGGGTACCGTTCATAATGTTTTCAACACGTTTCTCATCAAGCAGTTTCCGGTTTTGCTCCGCAGGGAAAAAACCCGGACAAATCGCATTGGCCCGAATCTTCTGAGTACCAAACTCTTGAGCAATGTTTTGAGTCAGGTTAATCACGCCGGCCTTCGACGCTGCGTACGCAAACACTCGGGAAAGCGGCCGTTCCGACGTTACGCTCCCGATGTTGAGAATCGATCCGCCTTCGGGATTCGTGAGCATCGACTCAATGAAAACCTGACACGACTCCATCATCCCTTTGAGATTGACAGCGAAAATCGTATCCCAAAGTTTGGAGTCAACTTCGAGAAAGGATGTGCCGGCATTCACTCCAGCACAGTTTATCAACATATCGGCCTTGCCGGTAATTTTGAGTGCTTCGGCCAGGAGGTTTTGAATCGAAGCACGGTCGGTGATGTTGACGACGCAGTAGGACGTTTTGATACCGAGGGGTTTCAATTTTTCGATTCGCATTTTGCATGCTTCTTCGTTGGTATCGGCAACGACGATATGGGCTCCGGCTTGCCCGAGCCCCGCGGAGAGAGCGCCGCCGAGTTCGCCGGCCCCGCCTACGATCACGGCCACCTCGCCGTCCATGCCGAAAAGATTGTTCAGGTATTCTGCGGTAGAAGTCATATTTTCATAATGAAGGCTGTTCAATGACCATTATACCATAACGTCGTTGCGAGAGTCGGGGACGGCACCGACAAAGTCGGCGACTCTCGCTAGCGCAGCGCAACATTATAATCTTTGGTACAATAAAATCTATGATACCGTTACATATTTTTGAATCCGTCCGCAATGCGGCAGCGTCCCTGAACGACCCGCGCATCCGATCTCAACTGCTCGCCGAACTCGCCCAACAACAACTGTTAACGAAACAATTCGATGACGCCCTGAAAACCTTCGCCGATATTCCCGACGTACACGAAAAACGCATCGCTCTGCTAACCGCCGACTTCGCCGACTTCCCAACCGAAAAAACCGAACCCCTCATTAAACTTCTGCAAGCGAGTCCGCAAACCAATCTTTTAACAGGGCAAATCGCTCTGGCTATGCTCAACGCGAACAATATCGAAGCGGCATGGAAACTCGTCGAAACAGCCGAAGAACCCTTCGAAACCGAGCAACAACACTACGAATTCGTAGAACAGATGTTGACGAAACTCAACGACGAGCATTGGGAACATTTCGTTTGGGACAGGCTTACCCGGCTTTACCGGACATTCCCTCTTGGCATGTACCGCGATTGGGCAGCGCTTGCCCTCATCAAATATCTTACCCAACATCATCAGTTTGATACCGCAGAGCGGTTTGCGAATACGTTGTCGATGCCGACCCGAACCGCCTGGGCCTATTGGGAAATGAGCCGAATGTTCCCGCCGGAACATACCAAACGCTATTTCGATAAGGCCACCGAAGTTGCCGAAGCAATCGAGATCGTACAAAATGATGACGACATGATGGAGGTGCTCTCGATTCTACTCCGCGTTTTGGGACGCATCGCATTCGAACGTACTCTGTCCGACAACGGCGATTGGGAACGGTTATTGCATCGAAGCGAAGCAGCGGCTGCGTCGGTCGGAATGCCGATGCTGCGCTATCGGCTGCAATGTTTCCTCGGCAAAGTCCTTACCGAATTAGGAATGATTGCATCCATCGGGGAATACCTGCCGATAGAGCAGATGTTGACGTCGTTATCGTCCCCGTCGGAGCGTGCCCGAGTATCGGTTTGGCTTGCCGAGTCGGGTTGGAACGAAGGTTGGACGCACGCTGTGAACACGTTGTCGATGCCTCAACGCGGGGAATTGGAACACGAACGCGCAAAACAGATTGCCGACGTGTTAAAAAGGGCAACGGCGCATCGACAGGGATTGAAACCGACGGGGGATTTTGCAGAAGATTCGGTTCGCCTTTCCGGCGAAGCATTCGAAACATTCTATTTCAATCCCTTTGCTATGGCGGACTGCGGATGTTATTAAACTGCCGGGGGCGGGGGGCAAAATAGGGAATCTGTCCGTAGCGAGCGGGGGGTTGACACCCCACCGCTCGCTGTGCTACAATCCCGATAGTTTTAACCAAAAGGAAATTACCATGTCGAACAAAATGTTAACTTGGGGGGGGGGGGGAAAATAGGGGATCTTGGGGGTCGGGGACCCGGGGAGGGCCGCCAACAAGCGCGCCGGGGGCCCCTGCCCCGCCC
>Ga0099364_10008755_pt1 | contig 14183 bp, 16 predicted proteins | sample TergutTh196P3_FD_73070 | JGI IMG/M metagenome (GOLD analysis project Ga0099364, IMG submission 73070) | Microcerotermes parvus P3 segment gut microbial communities from Pointe-Noire, Republic of the Congo - Th196 P3 | ecosystem: Host-associated > Arthropoda: Insects > Digestive system > Gut ... | reverse complement strand
TGCGTCGCAGGCGCGTTTCGTAAAATAATATTTCTCCGGCACGTTCGCCTGCAAGATCGAGAACAATGTAACAACGGCGGCGACGCTGGGCGACTCCCCAAAATTGAGCGTCAAACGTGCGCCAGCCGAGGCTGAAACCGTCTCCCACAATCTCGCCGCTTGTAGACCACTTGCCCTTTTCAGGCATAGGTACTGACAGGGTTTCGTCTTTGATTTTGATAAGCTCATTTAGCACCTCCAAGTAATCCGCGCCGCCCGATGAACTGTACATACCCGGCACGTTTTCTAACACGCAAAACGTAGGAAAAGCGTTATTCGTGGCGGCGCGCATTTCTTTTACAATGCGGATAATTTGAAAAAACAGCCCCGACCGCTCCCCATGCAAGCCCGCCCGTTTCCCGGCGACACTTAGGTCTTGGCAGCAAAAACCGCCTGTAATGATGTCCACAGGCGGCACGGCGGCTCCGTTTATTTTATTAACATCGCCGTAATGCTTTACTTGCGGCAGCCGTTTTGTAGTTACGCGAATGGGAAACGGCTCGACCTCCGAAGCCCAAAGCGGCTCTATACCGCAGAGCAGGCCGCCGAGTTCAAAGCCGCCCGACCCGGAAAAAAGAGAACCGAGAGTGAGTTTTTTATCCATCGCCGACCACCTCCGCGTATGTCAGAATCTTGCCGTCCCTTTCCACAGTCACATCGCCCGCGCCATATTCGGCGACAAACCGTTTAATCGACGCCGAGGCGTATTTCTCATCCAACTCCATAGCGTAACAGGCGCGGTTAAGCTGCTGACAAGTCATGCCCGTTGAGAAACTGCCGCTGAACACATCCAGCACGATGCCGTTTGCCGCCGATGAGTTCTTTATCGGGTACGCCAGCAAGTCGAGGGGCTTCATGGTAGGGTGGATGTCGTTTTTCTTTGGCTTGTCGAATTGCCATATCGTGGTCTCGGCGCGTCCGGCGTACCATTTATGTTTGCCTTTGGCTTTCCAGCCGAAGAGGATAGGCTCATTTTTCCATTGGTACGGACTTCTGCCGAGGACAAGCGACGGCTTGAGCCACTGGCACACGCCCGACAGTTTGAAGCCCGCCTCACGGAACGCCCGCCTAAACCACTCGCCGTTGGTGTCAGAATGGAACACATACGCGCTGGCTTCATCATCCATAGCGGATTCCACGTTTTTGAAAACCGTCAGCAGGAATTTATAGAACTCCTCGCCGCGCAGCTCGTCGTTTTTGATTTTCCCGGCTTTGGATTCATAGCTCACGCCGTATGGAAAATCCGTCAACAGCAGATTCGCCTTTTTGCCGTCCATTAGCCGCGCAACATCGGCAGCGTTGGTGCTGTCCCCGCAGAGCAGACGGTGATTGCGAAGCCGCCATAAATCGCCAAACATTACAAAAGGCGGCTCGGCGGCCGCCTTGTCGATGTCGAAGTCATCGTCTTTTATTTCTTTTTCGTCTTTGCCGAAAAGCTCCTCAAGCTCCGAAATATCAAAGCCGGTCAAGCCAACATCAAAATCGCCTGCGTCAATCTCTTTCAAAAGGTCGGTCAAGAGCGGCATATCCCACTCGCCGCCTATTTTGTTGAGAGCGATGTTCAGAGCCTTTTCCTCTGATTCGCTGATATCGACAATCACAACATCCGTTTCGGTATAACCGAGAGCCTTCATCACAGCCAGCCGTTGATGCCCGCCTACTACCGTATTTGTGCGGACATTAAAAATCGGCGGTTCAACAACGCCGAAATTCTCTATGGAGCGTTTCAATTTTTCAAACTCCGCATCGCCGGGTTTTAGTTTTTTACGCGGGTTATATTTAGCTGCGTTTAGGTCTGCGATTTTCATTTTCTGTATATTCACGACAGCACCCCCGTTTCCTCAAGAGGAATTTTCTTATCACCGCGCACAAGACAAATCTCCGCATCCGGCGCGAAATTATGAAACCGAGCCGTTGCAATATCGCAGTAGGTCTCGCTTTTTTCGACTGCAAAGCAGCGACGTCCAAGCTGTTCACAAGCAATCATTGTTGTACCGCTTCCGGAAAATGGCTCCAACACAATGTCCCCACTGTCCGTGAACATTTTCAAACATCGCCACGGCAAAGTTACAGGAAATCGGGCTTTATGGTTACGTTCATCCAGCCGGCTTTTCGTGCTGTGCGAACCCGTGACGCTCGGAAAGTTCCAGATTGCGCTGTAGCCGAATTCTCGCCGCTCCTGTTTAGACAAACGCCGGACAAGTTTGTAATTGTAATCGCCGAAAGCTGTGACAAATGAGACTTCCGAAAGGTCGTATTCGTCTTCGCCAAGCGGAGTGGATTCATTTCCCGCAAACGCCGCGATGTATTCAGTGTCACCCACGCCCTTGAGCGTGGAAAGGTGAATCGGCGAAGCGGAAGACAGGGCTTTTCTCTGCTTATTCCAAATCTTGATAAACAGCGGACGGAAACCATTGTCGGCGAACATTTCTATGCTGTACGCAAACGTGGGTTCTAAAAATTGCCCGCCGGTGTTGAATTTGTCTGCGATGTTGTAACAAACAACATTGGCATGGCGGCACATATTGCGGATGGCGGCGGTCATCGTTGTCCGCCACTCATCTATTTCTCCCGACTCATAAACCTGCATACCGCCGGGTTTATTTCCCGCGATTCCATAAGGCGGGCTTGTCACACACAACTGTGCTTTTTTGCCTTCGAGCAATTCCTCGAAAGTTCCCGGCAAAGTGCTGTCCCCGCATATCAGACGGTGATTGCCAATCAGCCATATGTCTCCGGCTTGCGTGACCGCGCCGCCGTTATCCTCTATGTCTTTCTTGGCTTGTTCCTCGTCAAATTCATCTTCTACACAGCCTTGCGGAGTAAGCAGCGTTTCAATCTCGCTAATAGAAAACCCCGTCAACTCTAAATCCACGCCGCCAATGTCAATCTCGGCCATTAAACCTGCCAGTGTGTTCTCGTCCCATTCGGACAGCTCGTTCAGTTTGTTGTCCGCAATCACATAAGCCGATGCGCTGTCGCCCTTAAGCGGGAGGATGATACAGGGTACTTCGGAGATGCCGAGCATTTCGGCGGCTTTGCACCTTGCGTGACCCGCGAGAATCATATTGTCATCGCTTATTAGGACAGGGTTTGTAAAACCGAATTCCTGTATAGAGCGTGATAATTTTTTGAGCATCTCATCGGGATGCTTGCGCGGGTTCTTCGGATGCGGCTTTAAGTCCGTAAGCCTTTTTATTGTTATTTCTCTTGAAATTTGCATTGCTCACCCTCCAAGCCGAAAAGTTTATTTATATCCTCATCAAAATCACGCTGCTCTAATTCACGAATGAATTTGTCGTTAGAAGAAGCCATTTCATCCAAAGCCGCTTGATACTCGCAATCATTTTTATAAAAACTTATTTCCATTAGCCACCTCACTCATTCTGTCTGAGCAGCATTTCCATCATGTCAAGGCTCGGCGCGCAGGCGGCATAGTCGCCGCTGGCGTTCTCGCGCACGACGGCGTTTATCCTGTCCCACACGGACATGGCCTGTTTCATGTATTCCCGCGACATTGCGACATACGGTGACGCTATCGGCATCCCCGTCGTCGGGTGCTTGCCTGTAAATCCGACACGGCTCACAGCCTCCTCGCATTGCACATACCGTGCGACGCAGAGCGAATACAGTTCCACGATGTCCTGCGTAACCAGAGTGTCGCAGTTATACTGGCACAGCCATTTATACACGCGCTCGTAAACCGCGCCCGCCTTTAGCGGAATCTCAAGCCTTTGAGCGCTTAACAAAAATTCGGATGGCTCGGGGTATGATGGCTCCGGCGCCGCTTTGTTTTTTATGACTGACGCGGGCTTGCCTTCAAGCAGCTTTTCGTCAAGTGATTTTCTCGGCCTGCCGCCCGTCCCTTTCGCCGGTCCGCGTTTTCCCATATCCTCACCACCTTGCTTTTATGTTCAAAACTTTCTAAAAACTTTCTGCCTAAAAAACTTTTCTTGAAATAAGTTTTTGTGAGAAACATACCGCAAACTCCTGTTTTTGCTACATTCCGCAGAGTTTCCCGAAGCGGTGCATATACCCCCAAAACTTATTGAAAAACGCACACGAGAGGCCGAGCGCGCTGCACAGCCTAATGCCCGTAGCTATTTGCATACCCCCGGCGGCTACGACCTGACCGCCGCCTATGGATGTGGTCAGTTTTTGAAAACGATTGATTTGTTTGAAAAGAATCAATCGCCGCAGCGTTTCCTGTTGTTCTCCCTCATCGTTATGCTCGAATGGCAGGAGTGGCAGAGCGCGGCGAGGTTATCATCGCCGTGGGCGCCGCCTTCCGAGAGCGGTTTGATGTGGTGGACTTCCGTGGCGGGAGTGCAGCGGCCGAGCTTCTCGCACTCTTCGCACAGCGGATGTGCCTGTATATATCGGGCGCGGATTTTACGCCACTGCGTGCCGTATTTCTTGGCGGTTTTAGGGTCACGCTGATAGCGGTTGTAACGCTTGGTTTCTGTCTGCCTGTGTTCCTCGCAAAAAAGGCCGTCCGTGAGTTTCGGACAGCCTTGGAACTTACAGGGCTTTTGAGGTTTATAGGGCATTATGTTCACCGCCTGTTCTGTGTGGAGTTTGTCAGCCGCCTTTTATGAGCCGTTTTTTGTACGGAAAAAGCCGCCCGTTAATGTGGCGGCTTTTGGTCTTGATATAATTCGCTATCATAATGATAACAGCTTTTATGTTGGTTTTCCCCCGTCATCTTGTGCTTTTTGGTGTCTTTTAGTGTCTACCTCGATTAACGCCTTGCCGTGGACTTTCAGGATATAGCGCCTGTCATAGTTCATCGTGGCGGCGATATCGTCCCATGCTTTGAAACAGAGGTAGCGGAGTTCCAGCAGCATACGGTAGGTGGGGTTTTCAACCATGTTCATTGTGTCCATGATTTCTCGCTTCAGTCCGATGAGCCTGTCGATGTCGCTGTTCACCTCGTTTTCAAGGTCAAGCATTTTGCAGATGGTGTCTTCCATGCGGTGGATGTTGCGCTGCGTGTCCCTCGGCATATCGGAAAGCGTGGATGTCGCGCGCTTGGCAAGCTCACGCAGCGAACGCACCTGCTCCAGCTTGGCGTTTATGCGGTTGTCGAGATACAGGGCTTGGTTTAGGTATTCTTTCGCCGTCATCGCGCCACCCCCTCTCTGCAGCCGTTCCATGTGACGCGGTCTTGCCTATCGCCGCTTGGGGTGACGTTCAATAGCGCCTTGTGGTATTCGCTGTGGGGATTGGCGCACTCCACAGCTTTCCAAAACAACTTCTGCATGGTGCAGACTGTGTCTTGGCGACGGTCACAGCTTTGCTTGCATTTTTGGTTCTTGCGGGCTTTGCAGTCATCGCGCTTTTTACAGCCGATGCAGACCTCGCAATCTTCCCACTTTTCGCATCTGCCGCAATATTTCTTTGAATATTCGCTGGCTTTTTTGTCCTGCCGGGCGTATTCGCACACGGCGCATTTTATTTTTTTCGATTTATTCATAAGGCACGGCCTCCGTTTCAAGAATTAAGATTTTCGACAATCTCCTTGACTTCTTGAAGCGATGTGACTTTGTAGGCGTAGCCCTTTGCATTCATGATTTTTGTAAGCGTTGATTGCTGAAGCATTGTAAGTTTGCCTGTCGGCGTCTTTACCTCGAACGCTACGAAGCGGCCGCCGAGGCAAAGGATTATATCGGGCAGACCCGCCGTGCCGTATTGCCCGCCATGCTGTTTCCAAGCGAAGCACTCTGGCACGGTCTTTAGGTAACGTATTATTTGGTTCACGATGTCTTTTTCGAGCATTTGATGTACCTCGAATTCTCACTGTTCCCACTTTTCACACTTTTCCGCACACATACCGTCTATATATTTGTGTGTATATGTGTGTGAATGTGGAAGTAACGAAACTCTACACGACATATATTAACCACAGGAACTATGGGAACAATGGGAACATTAACGCCCTAATCGGCGTGGCTGTGTTTCTCCTTCCCTACTAACGGCATGATGCCGTCACGTTTGAGCCTGAACAGATAGCATCGCAACGTTGATTCGCCGATTCGTGCTTTGACTTTTGTCCTGACTGTTCCCGAATCGCTCTGCGTTTCAATCAAACCTCGTTCCTTGAAGCCTTGAAACGTCTTCTTGACGTTAAAACCAGCGTCCTCCAACTCCTCGTCGAGATACTGCGGTATGACATAGAACTCCGTATGCTTCCCGCCGGGACTTTGGCTCGTCTTGCCGTAATACGGCGAGGCATCGTGGCTGAACTTGCTCTCGTTGCTGACAAGCCAGCCCGTGACGAAGTCCCATGCCCTTTCAACCACGTCCGTTGACATCTGCTGCTCGTTCATCGCATAGACCGCCTCGCCGCACCGAAGCGCATCTTTCAGTGCCGTCTCCTTGTCAGTGCCGAAGATAATAGTTTCGGCGAGATAATCTCCAAGAGCCACCGCCGCCACATAATCGGCATGAAGGTTCTTTAACCCGCGCTCTTTGAATTTCTTTGAAAACGTTTGATTGTACAGAGTTTTCAAAAAGTCCGGGTTTTCGCCGAGCGCGGCGCATACCGCCCGCATGAACACCGTACCCGCGAACCCGTAATTGTTCTCAGAGACGATATGCACATCCTTGGCAAACTCAACGTCATCGACCGGCCTGCCGTAAATTTCAAACGTCCGCGTCTGTATACCGTCAAGACTGCTGCTGCGAGTAATCGGCTCTTCGCCGGTGAGCATTACGATATTGTGCCAAGTCGCTACCTCGGCGTTGCCGCCGCCCCTCGCCCCACGTATTTTGCCGCTGCCTTGACCGAGGACATAGACCAGTTGTTCAAGGGATAAGCGGCGCTCATCGGCGGACTGCTTCTCATCAATGCCAAAAGGCAGATTGCGGAGCGTCCCCGCCAACTGCTCCGTGCCGACAATGGTCGTGAAACCGTTACCCATAATACGGAGCGGATTACCCCATACCGATATTGCCGCCTTGAGTGCGGCCGACTTGCCCGACGCGGAATTGTGCCATAAATGAATGACGAAGGTGCGGACGCCGATTTTGCAGAGGAGCAGGGAAGCGAACGCCGCCGAGGTTATGAAGCGTGATATCGGGTTTTCACGGAGCTTGCGCATCATGTCTTTCCAAGCGGCAAAGTCGCCCTGCTCGGCGAGATTTCGGTAAAGCGTCGCCGTGCCTCTATCCTCTTCGAACATGATTTCCTTGTCCACGGCGTGAGGGAAAAACTGCGCGCCGTCCAGCCAGCCAAGCCGCGCGATTGAGGACACGCAGGGTATGACGGATTTATTGCTGATTTCATAGTCCGAGATATAATGCACCAGCTCGCCCGCCGTCCCGCTCGTAACGTGCAGACCGTCATCGCCGAAACCGAGGATGCTTGCCTTGTTGTAAACCTGCGTCCTGTTCCCAACGACAGATTTCCAATGCCCGTCTTTATGAAAGCTGAGTTCAAGGCGCTCCTTGCCGTCGTCGATGTTCACAAGGCGGCGGGTTATGACCACAGGATCGGGGCAGGCGATGCTTTCGCTCTCGCTGTCCTTTGATGTAAGCACACGGCGAACCCCGCCTCGGACGCTGACCTGCCATTTTGAGGGAACGACCGCACCGCCAAGGTCGATGCCGTCAAGGTTTAGCGGCTCACCGGCAGGTGCCGCTCCGCGCCCCGCTTTGCGTTGTTTGGCGTCATAGTCCTTGATGCAGTTTTCGATGTCGCGGACATTTATTTTGCCTTTGTGCTTCAACTTGAACTGGGCGTAATCGCCCGGCATCTTTGCCTTTGCGTATGAGAGGGCTTCGACGTACTCCGCGCTATACACTGCGCCGTAATCCTCGATGTCCCTTGAGAGCAACTCTCGCACCTCATCGGCTTTGGTAATCACCGCCAACGCCACCGGCGCTTTGCACCCTGCCGCGCAGTCCCCGCAATCGAAGCCCAGAGCATTGCGGATATACTCGCAAGTGTGCGGCTTCGCGGCTTGCCGTGCGTGGGCGATTTTCGCGGCGGTCTCGGCGGCGTTGTACTGCGGATATGATTTACTGAACTCGTGACAAACCTCCGCGCCGTCCGAGCAGAGCGCAAGGTTGCCGACCATCGCGTACCAAAGCGGCTCCGGCAGGGTACCGGCGTTGTCGCGGCAATGCCGGATGAACGCGCAGCCTTCGATGACCTTGACCGCCGCGCCGACTTTGCTTTGAAACTCGGTCGTGCCTCCGTCCTCCATCGCCGCAGAATCGGCGGGCTTGTCTTCCCGGACGATGTACGGCGTGAAGTCCTGCGGAGAATAGCGGGCATCGCTCTCCGACACCACGGACACCCGCGCCCCGGAACCGCCCATCTTGTGATTGATACTGCCGGGAATACGCAGGGCACGCGCCAAGTCCGAGGTGTTGTCAAACTTCCACCCGCGCTCTAAGCCTGCGTTATTGATGTGCTTTTGCCATCCGCTCAGAGCGGCGGCGATATTTTCCCTGTGGGACTCGGTAGCAATGCCGAGCGGTTCCTCAAACAGCCAGTAAACGTGCAGACCGTTGCCGCTCGACACCACGATTGAGGGCTTAAGCGGCAGGGTGTCTAAAAATTCAAGGGCAATCTCCGCTGTTTCGGGGAGCGCGGTTTCTTTATGCGCCGCGCCGAAGATGTCGATGTCCGTCCAGAACGCGGGAATAAGGCTCACATCGTTATTGCCGCCGCGACTCCCGCCCTCAAGCTGCCTCCCGCGCAGTCCTACGCCATAATAAACATCGTGTGTGTCGTACAGCCTTTCGGCGTACCCGGCAGCGGACGCAATGTCCGCCACCGGAAAGAACTTTGTACGCTTGTCGGGCAACGTCCAGACGGTGAGGAAGCCGTCCGTTGCCCCGCCGTACATTGTCGTTAAGAAATCAAGTGCCGTCATGGGCGACCTCCTTGCAATCGGCGCTAAACCGCCTTATTTTGATGCCGCGCCGCTTCGCCTCGTTGATTTCACCCTTCATGCCCTCGCTGATAATGTCGCCGAACACCCACAACTCGCGGCATCCGCAAAGAAGCCTAATCCCAAACGACAGCGCAAGTTCACGCTCGGCGGGAATGTCATCGTCCATGAAGCGGGGCAGATAGCAATGCGGCGCAATCGGCAAAAATCCCTGCTCCACGGCGAAGCGACAGTAACGTATGACGTTTTGCGTGTTTTGCTCGGTATCGCCGCGAAACGGCGAAGCGATGTATATAAGCGGTCGATTCCTTGCGGGCTTTTCCGCTTTGGCGACGGCGGTCATCGCCTTATGCGCGGTCGGGTCAAAGTAACCCTCGGCGTTTTTTCTTGATATGCTCATTAGTCAAATATCCTCCATTCTGCCGAAGCTGTGTCCGGCGCTTGCTTCCGAGACAATCGGAATGTCACATTCGGGGAACGGCGACGCCTCCATGCATGATTTGATGAACGCCGCCGCCTCATGAATTCTGCCTTCCGGCACTTCGAACACCAGCTCATCGTGTATTTGCAAAAGCGGCATTAGCCACGGTCTTTCTGATAAGCCCGCCAAAATCCGCGCCATTGCCTGTTTTAATAAATCGGCGGCCGTGCCTTGTATCGGTGTGTTAAGGGCGCATCGCGCGGCAAAGCTGCGTTTGCTCCAGTCCTCAGAACGAATACCCGGCAGATACCGCCGCCGCCCGTGCCACGTCTCGGAGAAATTATCTTTGCGGGCTTTTGCGATGGTGTCTTTTTGCCAATCGGTCAGCTTCGGATATCCGGCTTTGAGGTTGTCAATAATCTGCTCACACTCGCCGATGGGCTTATCCAAGCCCGCCTTGAATTTCAGCGTCCGTTGCAGCCCGCTCGGAAACAGTCCGTAGAAGGTGCCGAAATTCACGTTTTTCGCTATGGTTCGCTGTTCCTTGTCGTGCTTGCCATCGCCGAATATGACCGTAGCGGTCTGGTCGTGTATATCACCGCCCACGCGGTAGGTTTCGAGCATTTTGTCATCCCGGCAGTAGAAAGCCCCAATGCGAAGTTCTATCTGGCTTAAGTCCGCCGATAATAAAACCTTTCCCTCCGGCGCTATAAAGAAGTTCCTCACTCCCACATCATCAGCCCCGGCTCTCGGCATATTTTGCAGATTGGGGTTTCTTGCGGCAAAACGCCCGGTTTCCGTCGCAAGAGGCATTAAATCCGCGTGAATCCTGTCGGTCGCATCGTTTATGTGCTTGCTGTAACCATCGATATAGGTGCTTTTCAATTTTCCGACCTTGCGGTATTCCTGTACCAGCCTAAACAGCGGCACGAGGTTGGGAGAGTTGGCTTCGCACCATTCTTTGAGCAACACAAGCGTCTCATCATCGGCGGCTTCTTGGAATTTCGCCGTGGTCTTAACGACAGGCAATCCCAAATCCTGATAGAGATATTTCTTGAACGCCGCCGTGCTTGCGTTCGCGCCGATTTCCACATCGCCGATGATAAAGGCTATATCTTCTTTGAGTTTTGCAAGTCGCGCCTCACACTCAGCGGCTTTTTCCGTCATCAACTGCCTGTCAACAAGCAGGCCGTTATACTTCATCAAGCCGCAATAAACGGCTGTCGGGCTTTCGATATGCTCGGTTATATAGCGGTGCTTCGGAAGCCATTTGTCGAACCACCCATTAAAAACGTGATAGAGCCGCAGGGTATAATCGGCGTCGGCGCAGGCGTAGCGGATAGTGTCGCTGTCGCTTGGGTCAAGTTCATCAAAGTGCCGCCCATCGGTCACTTCGGCAAAGGCCGGCAAATCCACGTCCAAAATGCCCGCTGCGAGGGTCTTTAAGCCGCTGTCGGACAGTTTGCGGAAGCCTGTGTTTCCTTTGAGCGTCAATTGTGCCGCCGCAATCGTGTCATAGCACGGCTGTTGTAAAACAATCCCTCTGGCGTACAGGAACGCCGACTCGAAAGCGAGGTTGTGCGCCACCTTTATAACAGAGCCGTCCGCAAACAGCCCCTCAAGATATTCCCAAAGAGCGGCGCTGTCGGCGATATTTGCGCCAATGCGGTGAGTAAGCGGAATATAAATAGCGCTGTCCTCGGCGATGGAAAAACTGATACCCACGATATGGCTCTTGTGCGGGTCAAGCGCGGCTTTCGCCTCGCCCCGCCATTCTTCATCAGGTGCGGTCTCGAAATCGAAGCCGACTATTCCCGCCCCGCCGAGGTACTTTCGCACCTCGGCTGTGGTCGTTACGCATCTATACATGGCGGCTACCTCCCAAGCGGCTCGATGACCTCGCCGGTTTCGGGGTCTACGTCCGGCAGCACATCGTCCGGTGCGGCGGCGTCGAAACCGACATGGGATGCATACGCCTTTATCTGCTCCGAAAGGGGCTTGATGAGGGCGCAGTCCTTCGGCGAAAGGACGCTGTCTACCGAAAAGCAAGCCTGACTGTAGGCGATGCCGCCGGAGTTCGTGACCTTTTTCAAGCTAAACCGCGTCACGATGGAGTTGGACGTTTTGCCCTTGGATAGCTGCGTTTTCAGATACTTGGTGAACGCCTTGAGCGAACCCGTGGGAAGTGTGAGCAGAAGCGGAAACCGCTCACCCTCGCGCAAGATGTAGACGCGCCGTTTGTTCTTACAAGCCTTCGCGCCGTTCTCGCCGGTGCCGAACTGGTTATGCGGACAAGTGGCGCATGGCTGACCGCTGCTGCCGACTTTGCCGTCAAATGAGCCGCAGTCCGGCGGGTTGGAGCCGCCTGTGTACTTCGTTTCGTAATAAGCGTTCAGCGGGTGATGATAAAGGATGACCGCCGAAAACTCCTTGACCATCCCGGTGTCGTCGCCCTCGGTTGGAAGTTCAAAGGCGGTCGAGCCGCCCGCCGGTATTTTAACGCGCTCGAAAGTAAGGTCGAGTCCGTCCAGTTCTTCGCTCATCAATGCGGAAAAATCGGTGTCGGCAAGGACGGCGAATCCTGTGTTGTTTTGTACCGCCATAGCGGTGGATGCTTTTTTCGTTGACATATTGATACCTCCATAAGATTATTTTTTGGTTGCTTTGCGTACCGTGACCGATACCTTGTCGTACAGCCTGACTTTGTCGGCAAGCCAATCCGGTAATCCGGCCTCGCCGTCGTGTTCCTCGGCATATTCGCTTGCCTGTTCTTTGACAAAGCCCGTCAGCGTCTGCGGATTGACCGAGAATAAATGGTCGTAGCCGTTTTCCTTGAGAGCGGCGTATAAGGCTTCTTTGCCGCCGTCCTCATCGCCCATCGCCGACGCATACGTCCGCGTCGTAAGCGAATACGAATATCCGCTGTGCGTGAAACTCGGCATCTCTTGCTCGGTCATCAAATCCGATAAGTCGCGGATGGTCGTTTCAATCTCCGCGTTTATGAATTTGAGTTCCTCGTCAAGGTCTGCCTTCGTGTCCTTGAGCGTCCGTAGCTTCTCGGCGAGAGTGAGCGTTCTTTTCTCGTCCATTGCGGTGTTCCTCCTTTCTCCGTAGTAGGGTAGTGAATGTCTACCTAAAGCCCCTATGACTACTGCGGGCAAAATTGGTCGGGGTTTTTGAAATTATTTTTTAGGCGAACGGATTTGTGCCGTTTCGGTAGTCGTCAATGAGCGTTTTTGCCAAGTTTGCCTTGTCGCGGAGTGATTTGAGGACTTTCTCATCAACGGTGCCTTTTGCGATGATGTGGTAATAAGTGCAATGCTCCGTCTGACCGACCCTGTGTATCCGCGCGCGGGTTTGTTCGTAATCGCTCATGGAATAGTTGGTACTGTAAAACACAAGGTTACTGGCGGCGGTCAGCGTGATGCCAAGCCCCGCCGTGCTGATTTGACCTATGAACACGGTGATGGCCGGATCGTCTTGAAACCTCCGCACCTGCTCCGGCCTGTCTTTGGTCTCGCCGCTGATGGCGGAGTATTCGATGCCGCGTTTTTCGAGCATTTTCTTGATTGCCGCAATCTCCGCCAAGAACCGCGCTATGACCACCAGCTTCTGCCCGCCCTCCTGCGCCGTCTCGATGATGTCGGCGAGGGCGTTTAACTTCGCCGTGCTGACGACTGGGGCGTTGGATTTTCATCGCCGCCAAGGAAACCGCCTGTTAATTGCGAGAGCCGCAAAAGCCGAGTCAGTACATTTGTGGCGGTGACTTCCTCGCTGCCAAGCAGCGTGAAGCTATCTTTAACAAGGTCGCGGTACAGCTTCGCCGCCTGCGGTTCGAGTTCCACGCCGATGGTCACGTCGGTGTACGGCGGCAAATCAAGGCACTCGGCTTTTGTCGCCCTGTACGATATGGAATGGATTTTTTGCGTGAGTTCCGGCTCCATCGTTTTCTTTAGCACCGGCGTGTGATTGCCGTAGCCGACCATGTTGAAATAGCGGTTTCGGAAGCTGTAGAAGCTGTTGCCGAAGATGCCCGGATTCAAAAACTTATACTGGCTGAAAATATCCAGCGCTTTATTAGTTACGGGCGTTCCCGTCAGCGCGAGTTTGTACTTCGCCATCCCGCCGAGTCTGTGCATCGCCTTACTTGCGGCGGTGTTGTGGGTTTTGATTTTGTGGCTCTCATCGCAAATAATCATGTCCGGCTTCCATGCCGCGATTTCCTTTTCCATTCGCCAGCAACTCTCATAATTCACGACCGCTACCTGCATCGTCGAACCGCTCATGTGCCGGAGCGTGTCGGCTTTCTTGGCAAGCGTCCCCGACAGCACGGCGAGGGAATAATCGAAGTCAGCGAATTTCTCAAACTCCAATTCCCATACCCCGACAATGGAGAGCGGTGCAACCACGAGGACTTTCCGCGCCTTTTTATTAAGGTAGAGGCTGCCCGCCACGGCGATGGCGGTGATGGTCTTGCCGGTTCCCATATCCATGAAAATTGAGGTAGCGTTGCGGCTGATTGCGGAATCGAACGCTTCGCGTTGATGCTTATATGGCGTTGCCTTGACGGGCATTGTCTGATTGTTCATTGCCGCGCTTCCTCCTTCTGCATTGCTGCTGCATTCTCATTACTCATCCGCTCATCCAAAGCCGACAGCCGCTTGGCAAGCCGCTTTGAGACGACGCTTATTGCCATCAGGATTCCGATGACCTCGTCCGGCTGCGCGTCGTGGCGGTCTGGATTAGCGATTAATGTTTGCTGTTGTTTCATAAAGCCCACCTTCCTTTCTTAGGGAATCACGCCCTCATAGCCCTAATGA
>Ga0099364_10008754_pt1 | contig 14183 bp, 10 predicted proteins | sample TergutTh196P3_FD_73070 | JGI IMG/M metagenome (GOLD analysis project Ga0099364, IMG submission 73070) | Microcerotermes parvus P3 segment gut microbial communities from Pointe-Noire, Republic of the Congo - Th196 P3 | ecosystem: Host-associated > Arthropoda: Insects > Digestive system > Gut ... | reverse complement strand
GAAAACACAGCACTAAACATTTTTAGGAAAAGCAGAACAGACAGATACACGTCCAACAGCTCCCGAAGGGGCGTTCTCCCGATGACCTGGCTGTTACAATGGTGCAGTGAACCGGAGTTCGATGGATTGCAGGTAATATGTTTAACTCCCCGACAAATTAGGTTTTAACGTGCTTTTTCCAGAGCATCCTCCACTGCTTCTAAAAATCCTTTGCTCGAAACGGTTGCTCCGGAAATTGCATCCAGATCGGTAGTTCCTTCGATCAGGATTGTGTCCAGGAGCTCTTCCATAGCGGCAGCTCCAGGAACTGTGTTCTCCCTGTGGCTATTAATTACAATGTCCTCGATCCCAGCCGGAGATACCTGTACCCATACAAGAATTGGTCCCCGGTAGCCTTGTCCGGTTCCCTCATAGATGCCGGGTCTGTATGCAATTTCCATTCCCAGCCCTTTACTCATACATCCGGCAATAATCAAGCAAATCACAAGACAGCCCATCAGTACTGGAACCCAAATTAAAAGTCTCCTGTTGTTTTTCTTTTCCATAAAGCCTCCGTATATTACTGCACGGGGATGCGTAGCACTTGTGTTTTTGTGAAAAAAAGTAAAAAAATAATGACGACTGCTTTTAAGCTTTCCCTTTCCCCCGGTTTTTGCCATAAACTTCGCGTTTTCGATAATGAACCGGCTGTGGCTGCCTTCGCCGATTTTTCCTGCCTCGTCAAAGGCTTCCACTTTGAAGGAGAGAGCCCTGCCGTCCACAGCGAGAAGTTCCGCCCGGGCGGTGACCTTCATGCCCAAAGGTGTTGCGGAAAGATGTTTTATGTTTGCCTCAGTTCCTACTGTTGACCAGCCGGGGGGGAGAAGGGGGTCGACTGACGTATGGGCGGCTTTTTCCATCAGTGCCAGCATGGCGGGGCTTGCGAAGACGGGAAGACCCCCGGAACCCAGGGCGGATGCGGTGTTTTCTTCGCTTACCGTGTCTTCAACTTCCGCTGAAAGGCCGGGTGTTAGGATATCTGCAAACTCCATAATGACTCCGATGTTATTTCTACAGGAATTTCATACCTAAAGGATCCCATCTAAATAATCCAGGGTGTTTAGTATCTGTGAGTCCCGCCATACATGAGTAATATCATCAATAAGACTGTTGTCCGCAGGGAAATAATAGTCTGGTTCAGGGCTTATACCAACCCCTTCATATGTGGTTCCGTCCCTGCTTGTCACACGCTGTATAGAGATTGAATAATCCCATCCGTTTATAAGGTAGCGTGGCATTTTTACAGAAAGAGCACCATGGGTTTTTGATCCGGCGTGAGTTACATTGGGTTGGTCTTTTAGGGCCATGGTGAACCATTCGGAGGCGGAAGCTGTTTCAATATTTGTCAAAAGTACCACAGGCTTGGTATAAGCATTGGATGCAGGGCTTATTGTGTAAGTCATTGGTGTGGAAAAATCATTTTTCCCCGGGCCGTTTTTTGTACTTACCTGTTTATACGGCATTTGCACAGAGGCAAAGCGGCTGGCTATATAATCCATATTAGCCAGATATCCGCCGCCATTATTTCGAATGTCTAAAATAATTGCATTGGTGCTCCTTAGTTCATCCAAAATCCCGTCAATTTTTTTTGCCCAATCGTTGACCCCTATTGGGGTATTACCGGCGAAAGAGTAAATATAAACATACCCGATGTTTGGATGGGATATAAATCTTCCATAAAGAAAATCCTTATTAAGGTATGTCCCGCCGTCTATCAGATAATGTTGAGCCAAAGAATCAGAACTGAAATCTTCAAAGTCAGGATCTCCCAATAGAGGGCTTTTGCTTGATTTCCTTAAGAATTCCAAACTACCGAATTGTACGCTGGCATCTATCCACACATGGCTGTCATTCAGTACTTCAATCATATCTCCCAGGACATCGAGCAGCTCTACATCGCTCATGTTTGAGTTTATTCTTGTAACGTGATCATTGTAAACATCGTTCCAGTTTATGTCCTTGATATCAAACAGCGCATAACTTACATTAAAATCTTCCCAGAAATAGTTGAATATTCCCATAGGGCTCGAGTCAGGATCACTTCCCATGATCCACTGGCAGGCACTTAAAAGTACGACTGTCAGTACCAGTATAGATATAACTCTTATAATGTTTTTTTTCATTTTTCTACCCTCTTAAAATGTGAATGCCATTCCGGCGGTCAGTCTTAATGCAGCATCCTGCCGGGGACGGGGAATACTGATGTACATTATCTCAAAACCAAGGCTGCCGTAGACTGAAATCAGTGGAATAACCTGGTGGTTGTATTTTAAGCTGCCGAAAAAGGCCCAGTAATTATGAATGCTGGCAAATCTTCCGGTTCCAAGTATTTTCATTAGCTGATTGTTGGCGGAGAATTTTTGCACACGCTCATCCACCCCGGCAAAGGGGGGGCGGACGGCATAAGTTAAAACAGGGACTGTGGCCGCAAAGCTCAGGGACTGCTTTGAGTCTATTATCCACTTCTGGGTCACATGGCCGCTTAGGGAGAACAGTGCGGTTAACCTTGGAACGTCCATTACCCATGTATCATAATAATAAAACCCGTCTATTCTGAAAGCCCCGCCCAGATAACCCGGGAAGGAATCGTCCCCGAAAAGCTGCCATAGACTGTAGTCGAGGGCGTATTCAATATTCCCCCTGAATGACACATATCTGTAGTGATCGTGAAGCTCCCTGTATTCACGGGCAACTTGAGCTTCACCCATATAAAAACCAATGTTGAAGCCGTGCAGAAAATCACCCCTGTCTATGCTGCCGTCCAAAAGGAAGGTAAAGGCGTTCAGGTAGCGGTTGATCTGCGAATCGGTTTCTTCACGATATCCGGTAAAGGAATAGCCTAAACCAAAGCCGACACTGTACGGCCTTGCATTTTCAGGTTCCTCTGCTCCTGCTGTTTGTGCAAAGATCACCATCAGTAAGTACATTACACAAATTTTCAGAAATTTTTTTTGCCTTTTTTTCATATCTACAGTATATAGATTTCAAAAAAATCGCGCAATATAATATGCCGGAAGGTCAATGCCAGAGAAATTTATCCCTACCAGACAATCGCCGCAGAATCACCGTTGTAGCTTATCAGCTCCCTGTCGCTGTATATTGCGTCTACAAAATCAAAGTAAGCCTTGTGGCTTTTAAATACTGGTTTGTAGTTGTCCTTGACCTTGTCCAGCTCTTTTCCGCCGTCGCCGAGCAGAATGCAGGTAAGGCCGCAAATATACCGGGCGCTGTCAATGCAGGCAACTTCGGCATTACTGACGCGGTAATCGCTGCCATGGGCCAAACCTTCGGCGCCGCTTCCGGAAGGGTGCATTACCGGCATTACACATGAAAGATCCCCCATGTCGGTGGAGCCCGCGTGCCAGTTATCGTTGACCTCTATGTTCTCTTTTCCAAGCATTGCCTCGCCGGCTATTTCTGCCAGCTTTTTTAGATGCTCGGCGTTGTGCAGGGGCATATAGCCGGGGATGTCTTTCACCCTCACATTTGCGCCTATGGAAAGAGCCGCACCTGCCAGCGCGCGGTTGATTTTTTTATTCTCGTCCACAATGGTTTCAGGACTTGCGCCCCTCACAAAAGATTCTATCTGCACCAAATCGGGAATCACATTCACCGCCGTGCCCCCCTTGGTAATAATAGGATGGACCCGTGTTACATTTTCTTCTTTGAAGGTTTCACGTATAGCGTTAATGGCCCCAAGCCCGAGCATGGCACTGTAAAGCGCATTGATCCCCTTTTCGGGATCGCCTCCGGCATGGGCAGCTCTGCCTGTGTAACTGATGTTCTTGGTAAGGCAGCCATTATTGCCCTTGTATATGGAGAGAGGCTTATCCGTGGTACTGCCCGAATGAATCATAATGGCGGCTGCCATACCGTCAAAAACTCCCCTATGAAGAAATTCCGTCTTGCCGCCCAAATACTTGATGATCCCTTCGTCGCGAAGGGAAGAGCGGAATTCCAGTTCTATAAGTTCTTCGGCAGGTACGGCTACGAAGCGGATCCTGCCGCTGAGCGATGTCACGACTTCTGGATCCCCGAGTACGGCGGCGGCTCCGGCAAGGTAAGCACATTGCGTATGATGACCGCATGCATGGATGGCTCCGGTTTTAGGGTCGGCTTCGGGATGGCTTTCACAGATCACGCTGTCCAGTTCACCCAGTACAGCCAATGACGGGCCCGGCCTCCCAGTGTCAAGGTCGGCATAAAAGCCTGGGATATTTTTCATCATGACCGGTTCATATTGTAGCTCTTTGAAAATATCCGCCAGATATGCCGATGTCTTCCATTCCCTGAATCCTGTTTCGGGATTCTTCCAGATATAATCCGCCGTTTTTTGAATCCGTTCACGGTTTTGTTCGACCAGTTCGTTAAGCCGTTTGATTGTTTGATCTGTAAGCATCTTTTCCTCCGTACTATTGGAATTGTATACAGGTTATTAAAATAATAAAAGTATACTTTGGACTCAGTGCTTATAAGTTATTGCAATTAATTATCTCCTTGGATATATTTGTTTTATATATGATGGCAATATAATGGCAGGGAATCTTTCACCATACAGGCTCGGCAAGGCCAGGGAACTGTATAATTTATTCAATGTTTTTAATGCGCTCTCCTGGACTTTCCTTGTGGGGAATGTTATTGTCCTCTTTTCGTTGAGGCTTGGGGCCAGCTCCACTTTTATAGGTTCCTTAAGCGCGGTTCTCTATCTGGCTTTTATCTTTCTGCCTGTGGGAAGGATTTTGGCCAGGCGTTTTTCGGTAGTAAAGATTTTAAGCACAGCCTGGATATTACGGGCTGTGTGTATGACTCCCATTCTTTTTGTTCCCTTTGCTTTTTCTTCCGGCCGGCAGGATATCTGCCTTTTTCTGATTCTTTTTGGAGTGACCCTTTTTCATATTTCCAGGGGCATTGGTTTAATCGGCAATAATCCCATCCTGAGTTCGCTCTCATCCGGCCCCGACCGGGGTTCCTACATGACCCAGATACAGATAATCAACAGTGCCGTTGGTATGTTTGCAGGTTTTGTTATTGCCATTCTTTTAGGCGGAGATCCTCCGCTTTTTACCTACATCCTGATTATTGCCGCCGGCATTGGCAGCGGTATATTCAGCGGCTTACTGATGGGTAGAATCCCAGAGCCGGAAATGGAAGACAAGATAGAAGGAAAAAACTTTTTTAAAATTTTCAGGGAAGCCCTATCTCAGTCATCTGTAAAACACTTTATCTTCATTCTCATACTGGTGGCTCTGGTTTCCGGAGTATCAAGGATCTTTATAACTGTATACAGCCGCGAGATCTTTGCCCAGAGTGACGGTATGGTTTCACTCTATGCCGTATTCGGAGGGCTGGGAGTTCTAATGGTGGGATTGGTTATCCGGTTTCTTGTAGACCGGATTGGAGCTAAACCCATTTTCTCGGTCTGTGTGATTATCGGCCTTGTAAGCCTCATTCCGGTGGTGTTTGTCCCCGTGTCCTGGGGTGATAATTTTACCACCATTACCCTGTTTTTAGCCTTCCTTTTTTTCCTGATGAATTTCGGCTGGCTTGGAACTGAAGGGGTCATGCAGACATATTTTATGGGGCTTATTCCGCCTAACAAAATGATGGATATGGGAATGGTTTACTTCCTGTGTTTCGGTATTGCCGGAGCAGGAGGTTCAATGTTAAGCGGAATTTTTCTGGATACCGCCACTGCGGTAACCGGGTCTGCAATTTTATCATTCAGAATTTTATATATCATACTTATTGGGCTTGGGGTGCTGATTCTTTTTTTGATGAGAAAGCTAATTCCTTTGGGAGCGCTTCCTTTCATGGGCGCTCTGGAAGTGATGTTTTCTTTCAGGGATCTTCGTGCCATCAGTCTTCTGGACAAGCTGAACAAGACCAGTGATTCTACCAGAGAGGAGGCCATCCTGGGAGCCCTTCACGGCACTCCTTCCACGCTGTCCACATCGGGCCTGCTTGCCAGAGCGAAGTCTCCGCGGCTTTCGATCCGCATGGAAAGTATACGCGCCATTGATGCTCTTCCCGCCCTGAACGATGATGTCGTAAAAGCCCTGATGGATGACATTATTTCCAACCCTTACACAACAGCGTACAGATCGGCAAGGACTCTGGGGAATCACAGGGTCTTTGCGGCTAACGCTCTCCTGAGGGAGCTGGCCATTTCCGGCGACTATATGCTTGCCGGAGAAGCGATCATTGCACTTGCAAAACTGCGCGACAAAGCCTTTATGTCACAGGCGGAGAAACTGATCCTTGAAACTGATAATCCCCGTTTAAAGATCGCCGGCGCGGAAGCCCTGGGTTTATATGGTTCTGCCGAATTTCTCCCGGCACTGCTTAATTTGCTGAGAGCAGCCGATCCGCCTCCATACTTAAAGGACGAAGTGGTTCTTGCCATGTCAAGTATTCTGAAAGTAGAGAAAAAATTTTATCCCCTTCTTGTTCGTTATATTGCCGAAGGTTTTACCGCTTCCAATACCCTTGCTCTGGATGAGGCTGAAGCAGCTTACGAAAGTTACATGACTCTTTATGGCCGAAAGTCCAGCCGTAAGCATGAAGATAAAAAGAACCAGGCTCTTACAGCGCTTAGGGAACATGCAATGTCCCTGTGTCAGGCAGTGTCCGGTTATGTTAAAAATCTCGATGGCAGCGAATTTCATCAATGGATTATCACACTGCCCGAAGAACAGACAAATGATATGGTTAAAAAAACCCTTTCCGATGCAGTTATGAATGAAGAGCTGGTAAGCATACCTGGTTTGCGCCTGCTCATTGTCCATTGGGCCGCTCAGGAACTGAAGCATTGGACTAGTCAGGGGGCAGGGAGCAGGGGGTAGGGTACAGTGCGCTGACCACTTTTCCTGACCTCTGACCCCTGATATAATGTCTTATGGTTAGAAAAATAACCTTGTTTTTCGTATTTATTGCCGTTATTTTCTCGTTTGTTTCCTGTAACAGGGTTCTGGGTTATGGGGTATTGCTATGGTCTTCCGAAGATCCGGCAATTCCATCAGGGACAGTTCTGCCTGTTCTGATAAGATCGAATATTGACAGGGTCTGGGTTGCCAGTATTCCCAGGGAGTATATCACAGGGGATGGCAGCATTGACAAATTTGAGATTCCCCTGGCAAAACTTGAACTGTCAGGAAGCAGGAGAAGAGCCCTGGAAAGGGCCGAAGCTTTTTCTCCCTATGCGCTATTATATGCGGAAAATTTACAGGACGGGCTGCCAATCAGGGAAAACCCTGACAATGTATCAAGGCGGGTATACAGGCTAAGGCTGGGAGAAATAATCAAGATTCTTAACAGTGTTTCAGGCCCCATTCCTGTCGGTACTACAGGGGAGCCGCTGGATGGAACCTGGTATCGTGTTCTAACCGAAGACGGCACCGTGGGGTATTGCTTTTCCTACAGGCTTCAGGTTTTTGAACATTATGAAGGGACTCTTGCGGCAAGTAGGCCCATAGAGCAGGAGCCGGAAGATCCGGATTTGGAAATGCTGTTGTCAAGGATCTGGTATCCCGAATCTTACGGAACAATGATAAACAGCCGTATATTGGATCTGAATGAACTGTCCAATCACTGGAGTTTTGATCCCGGCGCAGAAACAGGTACAGCGAGGATCAACGTAAGAGACCTTGATCGCACTTTTACATATACAAGGATTCGATCTACCGGAACCAGGTCATGGCAGTTTGAGGGAACCCGGCTTCAAATGAGTCTGCGTTCCGATACCACTCTGGCTGTGCAGTTCACCGAAGATAACGGTTTACTCAGAACTCTTTTCTTTGTATCTCTTCGATCCAGTGTGGATGATATTATTTTACAGGAGACCGCAAGACGGGAGGGGCAGTTCAGAAATATTTTTCAGCAGGGCCCTGTTTACACCAGTTCAAGTTACGGTACTATTATTTTTTCCGAGAACGGCCGCTTTAACTGGACAGGTAACGGGCTTCTTGTGCCCCACGTTGTTCCCGCCTCCGCCCTTGGAAGCGGCTCTGTGGACATGAGACTCTTTTTGTCAAACGAACTCAGCGAATCATATGACGGAGCTTTTACAATGCGGTTTGACGGCATGGGAGGTTCTGTATTTACTGCCGATTTCATGTATAGTCTGGATAACTTTGGCTTTAGAATTGAGTATGTTCCCCAGACCAGTCTTGACGGGATCACTGTTGTCCGGCGCGCTTCCGCTCCCCTGGTTATCTTCTTTTTCAGGGATGATCTGGATCGTCTTAATTAACTCCAATGGCTTTTGTTCAATTTTCAAAAGTTACCCTTTCCTTTGGTGACAGGGATATCCTGTATGATGTCAACCTAAATTTGTCTGCTGGTTCCCGCTCTGCTTTGGCAGGGGCAAACGGTGCAGGAAAGACCACTTTAATGAAGGTCATCGCCGGGATTATCCAGGCCGACGCGGGCGACCGGTCAATGCAAAAAGGCTGCCGCATTTCTTACCTGCCTCAGTCAGGGATCGTTCATCATGGTAGAACCCTCATGGAAGAGGCAGAGACAGCTTATTCCAGCATCAGCATCCTCATTGATAAGATGGACGAACTGGGGCATGAGTTAGGTGAAATATCAGAAAAAGACAATCCTGGTTCAGCACGAACAAAACTACTGCTGGAAGAGCATCACCGTCTGCATGAGATAATTGAAAATTCCGGCTACTACAGGAGGGAAGCTCAAATAAGCCAGGTGCTTTTGGGGCTGGGTTTTTCTCCCGGAGACTTCAGCCGGGGATGCGGAGAATTTTCCGGCGGCTGGCAGATGCGGATTGCTCTTGCAAAAATTCTTCTGGAAAATCCTGACATCATGCTGCTGGATGAGCCTACAAATTATCTGGACATAGAAGCCAGGAACTGGCTTGAATCCTGGCTTGCTTCGTTTCCAGGCGGCTGTCTTCTGGTTTCGCACGACAGGTATTTTCTGGATGTATGCGTGAATGAAGTCTACGAGCTTTTTCAGGGAAACCTGAAGCGTTATGCGGGAAACTACACGGCCTATGAAAAAACCCGCACTGTGGAAATCGAGAGCCTCGTTAAGCGCTACGAGGCACAGCAGGAAGAAATAGAAAAAACCGAGGCCCTGATACGCCGCTTCCGGTACAAGGCAAGCAAGGCGGCCTTTGCCCAGGATCTTATAAAGCGCCTTGACCGGATGGAGCGCATAGAGATCCCGGAGAACCTTAAAAAAATGAATATAACTTTTCCGCCTCCTCCCCATTCCGGCCGAATTGCCCTTGTCATGGAAGGAATTGGCAGAGCCTACGACTCAAGGCAGGTCATCTCGGCTCTGGATCTCGATATTGACTCTGGGGAAAAGCTGCTCGTTGTTGGCCCTAACGGCGCAGGGAAAAGCACCCTCCTTAGAATTATCGCCGGGGAGGATTCTGCACATCAGGGGAGCGTTAAGTACGGCACTGGCATAGCCGCAGGTTATTTTTCACAGGACGCTGCTGAGAAGATCACCGGCAGTCAGACTGTTGAAAGTTATATTGAAGCAGAAACACCCACTCATCTTATTCCCAAAGTGCGCGCCATGTTAGGGGCGTTTTTGTTCAGGGGAGACGATGTCTTTAAACCACTGTCAGTTTTATCAGGCGGCGAAAAAAGCCGTCTTGCACTGCTTCGTATGCTTCTTAAACCAATTAATCTCCTTATACTGGACGAGCCCACGAACCACCTTGATTTACAATCCAAGGACATACTTCTGGACTGCCTCAAATCATTCAAGGGAACCATCATCTTTGTTTCGCATGACAGGGCTTTTATGGAAGCCCTCTCTACAAAGACTCTGGAACTCTCGGTAGGTCAGCATGACAGCCGCAAGCACCGTCTTTTTTACGGAAATTACGCATACTATCTTGACCGTCTTGAGAGGGAGCAGGGTGCAGGAAGTAGTGAATGGGGAGTGGAAACTAAGAAAAACCTACTCATTCCCCAACATAACAGAGAGCAAGAGAAGCAGAGGCAGACTTTGGTTCGGCGGCTGGAGCGGCGTGAAGCGGAAACCATCAAAGCCATGGAAGAGCTGGAAGCGGTAAAGGCAAGGCTGGAAAACGAGTTGTCTTTGCCGGAGGTGTATTCATCAGGCGAAAGAGCCAGGGCTGTAAAGCTTAAACTGGACGAGGCTGCCGCCGCGCTGGAAACAAAATCTCTCGAATGGGAGGCTGTGGCGGAGGAACTGGAAAAAGTGCGATAGTTTTCTGTTTCAGTCATTCCTTACAGGGCTGTCCACTCTGCCTTTTCGTCATTATAATTAAACCATGAACATCCTTGTTATAGGCGGTGCCGGGTATATAGGCAGCCACGTGGTGCGGGAATTTCTTGACCGGGGGCATGCGGTAAGGGTCTTTGACGATCTTTCAAGCGGGCTCAGGGAGAATCTTTTTCCCGGGGCGGAATTTGTTCATGGTACAATTCTGGATTACCCGGCTCTTGTTTATACCTGCCAGGGAATGAAGACCGGAGAGGCTTTTGACGCAGTGGTACATCTGGCGGCCTTTAAGGCAGCTGGTGAATCCATGCAAAAGCCGGAAAAATATTCTGTCAACAATATTTCCGGCACAATAAATATACTCAACGCTATGATCGAGACCGGCATTAAATACATGGTTTTTTCCTCCAGCGCAGCGGTTTACGGCGAGCCTGAATACCTCCCTATCGATGAAAAGCATCCCTGCAATCCTGAAAACTATTACGGTTTTACTAAGCTTGAGATAGAACGGATCATGGGCTGGTACGATAAGCTAAAAAATATACGCTTTGCAAGTCTTAGATATTTTAATGCCGCCGGTTACGATGTTAAGGGCAGAATCAAGGGACTGGAACAGAATCCGGCGAATCTTATTCCCGTTGTAATGGAAGTGGCGGTGGGGCTGCGCGGGGAAATGGAGATCTTCGGGGATGACTACGATACTCCCGACGGTACCTGTAAAAGGGATTATATCCACATAAACGACCTGTCCACGGGTCACGTTGCAGCCCTTGAATACATCAGCAAAAACGACAGGAGCCTGACAGTTAACCTGGGAAGTGAAACGGGCACATCTGTCAAGGAGATTATCGAGACAGCCCGGCGGGTCACAGGGAAAGCTATCCCTGCAAAAGTTTCCGGCAGGCGGCCGGGAGATCCGGCCAGGCTCACGGCGTCTTCCGGCTTGGCGCGGGAGCTTCTGGGCTGGAAGGCGGAACACTCTGACGTGGATACACTGATAGGGAGTACGTGGGAAGCTTATCGGGGAGTGGGTAGTAGGTAGTAGGTTGTGGGTCATAGTTGTAAAGAGGAGATGGTATGAAGGAAAAATTGTTTTCGTTTATTGATGGGTCTGGTGATCTGGCGGTGGAATTGCAGACGGGGCTTTGTAAGCATCCGGCTATCTCTCCGGAGTCGGGTGGCGAAGGGGAGCTGGACAAGTGTGTGTTTTTGGAAAGCTGGCTCAAGGGCCAAGGAATAACACAGCTTGAGCGTTATGATGCCCCCGACTCCAGGGCAAAGGGCGGGGTCAGGCCGAGCCTCTTGGCAACGATTCCGGGCAGGGACGATTCCCTTTCGCGTTTTTGGGTGATGAGTCATCTGGACGTAGTGCCTCCGGGGGAAGCTTCTCTTTGGACAAGTGATCCCTGGACTGTTGTGAGAGACGGGAACAGGATAATTGGCAGGGGGGTGGAGGATAACCAGCAGGGGCTTACCTCGTCAGTTCTTGCAGCTCTGGCTCATGTAAAGCAGGGGCTTGTCCCGGAACGTACTGTGAAGCTGTTGTTCGTGGCGGACGAGGAAAACGGGAGCCTTTACGGCATTGACTGGATCATTAAAAACAATCCCGGGTTTTTCCGTAAAGATGATCTTGTCCTTATCCCTGACTCGGGCGACAAGGATGGAGCCGCTATCGAAATTGCGGAGAAAAATTCCCTTTGGCTGAAGCTTACAACCAGGGGCGTGCAGGCGCATGGTTCAAGGCCTGACCAGGGGATCAATGCGCACCTGGCCGGAGCAGATCTTGGTTTACGGCTTTTTTATGGGCTCTCGGAAAAATTTTCTGTGAAGGATCCTCTCTTTGAGCCCGACTATTCCACCTTTCAGTTAACGAAAAAAGAGGCCAATGTGCCCAACATCAATACAATACCCGGCGAGGACGTAATTTACTTTGATATGCGTATACTGCCCTGTTTTCCTGTTAAGGAAGTATTGAAGGAAGTGGATATTATTAAAGCGGAGGTCGAAAAAAAGCATGGCGTTACCATTGAGTACACCCCCATTCAGCAGAAGGAGTCTTTGCCTACTTCTCCGGAAGCTCCCCTGATAAAGATGCTTTCCAGGTGCATAGAAGAAGTGTATCAGGTTAAGACAAAAACCATAGGAATAGGCGGCGGGACAGTTGCGGCTTTTCTGAGGAACGCGGGCATTGATTCGGCGGTCTGGGCGCGGATAGAAAGTACCGCCCACCAGCCAAACGAAAATGCCCTCCTGGACAATATCCTGGGAGACGCCAAAATCATGGCTCTGATGATGAGTTCTAATTAATCGAACCTGAGAGGTTCGAAGAACCTCTCAGGTTAAAAACCTCTTGACATTAAGGGGTAAATTCCCCATTGTACTCTAAAGTCTTTAATGCCAAGGGGGCTGGAAGAAAAGGATTGAAAGGGAGCGATGTAGTCATCGGCGGTGTTTCCAAGTCATTTGGGAGCGTTGTTGTCTTGAAGGATGTGGATCTGGCAATTCGGAAGGGTGAGTTTTTCTCTCTTTTGGGGCCATCAGGGTGCGGCAAAACGACCCTCCTTAGAATAATAGCCGGGTTTGAAACTCCTGACGAGGGTACTGTTACCTTTGACGGGACTGATGTACTTCCCATTCCTCCCAATCGTCGTCAGGCGAATACAATTTTCCAGAGTTATGCTCTTTTTCCCCATTTAACTGTTTTTGACAATGTCGCCTTTTCACTCAATCTTCAAAAATTACCCAAAGCTGAGATAAGTGCCAAGGTAAATGATTACCTGAAGCTCGTCCAGCTGGAAGGACATGCCCATAAAAAACCAAGCCAGCTCTCCGGCGGGCAAAAACAGCGGGTCGCCATTGCCAGGGCTATAATTAACGAGCCCCAGGTTCTCCTTCTGGACGAACCTCTTTCTGCGCTGGATGCAAAGCTCCGTCAGCAGATGCTCATCGAGCTGGACGAAATTCATGACAAGGTTGGGATCACTTTTATCTATGTAACCCATGACCAGGAAGAGGCTCTTTCCGTGTCTGACCGTATTGCGGTGATGCACATGGGGGAGATTTTACAGGTGGGCACCCCTCACGAAATTTACGAAAGTCCCGCCACGGATTTTGTTGCCCGCTTCATCGGCGAAACTAACCTCTTTGACGCAACGGTAATTTCCACAAAAAAAGTTCCCATGCCCGGGGCAGCCAATCCAGATGAGTTTGAATATATGGCGGAACTGGACATCCCTGATTTGGGCATTATTAAAGTTACCACTGTAGATGATGTTAAGCCTGACCAGACAGTAAGTTTTACTATCAGGCCGGAGAAAGTTGTTATCTCAAAGGAAAAACCTTCCATCAGGCGCGGAGATATAAATCTTTTTCAGGGCTGGGTTGACGAACCTGTTTATTCGGGATTTCAGACAAAGTTTTATGTGAAAGTCAATGGTAATATCATCAGGGTAATAAAACAGCATGCAAAGTATTATGACGAGGGACCGGACATTATCTGGAAAGATGATGTCTACCTTTCCTGGAGTGCGCATGACGGTTATATCGTGGAGGTTAAGTCATGAGCCTTCTAAAGGAGCCCCCTGGCGGTAAACGCAATTACGGCCCGTCTTATGCTTATCCAATGGGAATATGGTTCACTCTCTTTTTCTTTGTCCCCATTGTGATCATTGTTATGTATAGTTTTCTCAGGCGGGGACTGCATGGGGGTGTGGAATGGGAGTTCTCCCTTGAAGCATTCCGCAGTCTTGCAAATCCTGCTTTTTTAATTATCACAAGACGGACTCTTTATATCTCGGTAGTTGCGACTTTCATTACTATAATGGTAGCTCTTCCCTGCGGTTATTTTATGGCAAGGAGTAAACATCAAACCGTTCTTCTCCTTTTAATAATTGTTCCCTTTTGGACAAATTTTCTTATCC
>Ga0099364_10008753_pt1 | contig 14184 bp, 11 predicted proteins | sample TergutTh196P3_FD_73070 | JGI IMG/M metagenome (GOLD analysis project Ga0099364, IMG submission 73070) | Microcerotermes parvus P3 segment gut microbial communities from Pointe-Noire, Republic of the Congo - Th196 P3 | ecosystem: Host-associated > Arthropoda: Insects > Digestive system > Gut ... | reverse complement strand
CACTAAATAGCATTCTTATTTCCAGACAGAACAATATCATATATACTATAGCGACTTATGTCGTAACAAATATTCGTTTAGTCGGTGTTAATCAATCCACTGGCTGCTGATTGGAGGATTTATGTACACTAATTTCAATTTAGCTAAAATCGAAACTTATTTTAGAAAAAACTCAAATTTTGTATCATTTTGTTTTAGTGGCGGCATACGTCATTACAAAGATAAATCCCAATGGTGGTATCCCCACATGATGACTTTTTCTGGTTCTAATGTAAAATACGGAATATCTACTATGGATTTAGTCCGTAGTTATGAAAATAACGGAGCTGCGCACATTATAGTGATTAATAATACCGAAAGTGCATACGTAAGGTTAAGCCGTTGCTATTATATAACGTTAAATGTTATTACATCATCTTTAGAGTCACACATTCATTTTCATATTAATGATTTTAAGACTGGAAAGTTTAAAAAACTGCATTATTGGTTCTTTTTTAATGAAGAATACAATTGTGCGGTAAAAGTCGATTGGCAAAAGTTATTAAAGTACAAAAAATTTATTCGTTTCGAGATAATGTCCGGCTATTTTCGCATAAACTTGAGTAACATTTCAGGATATGTGTCCAAATATTCAATAGAGGATGTGCCGCCTGATTATTTGCACCCAATAAATTTTGAAACACAAGAGCGCTTGTTTTCAAAAAGAATCGCTGGTTCCAATACGCGAAAAGTTCATCTGAGCAAAATAAACGGCAGTGTAGTCGAATATAGGTCTTTAAAGCAATTCTATGATTGGTTGTTTCGTTGTGAAGATGTGAAATTCGCAATAAAAAATTATAATTCGCTAAAAAGTATGATGAGTCAAAAAAAACCGCTGGTATCAAAATGTAAACGATACCGGTTAACCTATGAAAAGGTAATTGATACATGGGTATTTACCATGTCTCTCGAATCTTGTATTTAGTCTGTTTCTCAGGAAAACTGTCAGCCCTAATTGTACAGTTTGTGCCAACACAGAATTAACTGGAAGTAAAGTTAACTTTTCCAATAATATCACAATAATATCATATAAAGAGTAAAAAATAAGAATACCTGACTCGATTAGAAAGGTTAACTATGAGAGGAATATATATAGAACCTGGTTCCGGAGTGATTTTTGAGACCTCTACCCTTGGAATTTTTGAAATTTCATATGGTGGCTCACCCATACCCACTTCAACACGATTCCTAGCCACTTTCCCACATCGAATGATAACTATGACCATTTATTGCATGGAATGGGTTCTATAGGCAAATGTCCGGGGCTGGAAAGCAAAAAGGCAAGCCTAGAAGGAGCATACAGCGTTTTATTTTTGATTGAATCATCAAAAAATCTATCCAGATTAAAACCCGATACCGTAGTAATTTTTCGGCCTTGCTCTCACGATTCTGCACCGTTCATATTTCTCCCAAATTTTTAAAATTTTTTATCAGACTTGTCTCTAGTGGTCAGTTGATCATTGGAAATTCTCAATATTGAATGTCACCGTCTTTTTCATATTTACAGGTACGATTCTAAATAATACCAAGGTTGTAAAATGGAAATATCAGAAGTAAGGGCTTTTTGCAAAAAAATCTACCTGCGATTCTCCGATCTGGATTTACACCCTTTCCAGCTAAAATATTGTTACACTCAAGAATTGGTTTCAATCGCTCTGATTAATAAAAAAGAAAAAGCAAAAAGCGAAGCCGCTATAGTTATAGACGAAGATTCAATATCCTTGCTTCAAATTAATAATTTCGATGACATTGATTGTCTTTTTATTTACAATTCACCTCTTGATCTATACCTCTATCTTTTGGCTCTCTTGCTTTTTTGTTGCGAATCATCAGGCATTTATATTTCCCCATCGGAAGCTATTGATATCACGTTTGATCTGATTTCTTATACCTAGGATTATTAGATAAAAACAGGTTTTCTCTGTCGCAGACCTTTCAAAACGGTTCACATTGTGTTGACACTGGGTCAACATTGCACGTAGATCAAGAAATCGGGTTATCTTGCTATCTTATTTAAAAGACGCTACCAGTGCCCTGTTTTAAAAATTTTTAAGCTTCAGGGATATGAATAGATTACCCCGAAATCCTGAGAAAAACAGTTAGGTATCAGGCTTTATACTGCTTATGGACCATCTCTATCTGTTTGATAACATCCTCTGTATAGCGGTCAATAATGGGGGATTCTTGCTCAGATGCTCCTTCACCTCTGAAAAGTTCCCAGACTTGAACCTTAAGAGCTTCGGCGAGATTACAGAAGGTATCGGCTTGAGGGAAGGTGTTCCCTCTTTCGATGCAAGATAAAGCCGTAACCGAGATATGAACTTTCTCAGCGAGGTCGCTTTGCGAGAGTTGTCTTCGGAAGCGGAGAAACTTGATATTCTTACCCAAAGCGACCTTCAATTGTTTTCCTGACATCTGTCAAACTGTTCCTTCTATAATATTAAACAGTTTCTTTGTCCCTATTGACAAACATACAGTGCTTATATAGTATACAAGCACTGTATGTAATGAAATTGTTGGATTCAGAATGAATCTGGAAGATTTTTATGAGAAGGAGGAGTTATCAATGAATAAAAAAACATTGTTATGGCTTGCATTTGCATTACTGGTTGGCTTAACCGCTTATGCACAACAGTATGACCCTGAAAGTGATTTTGAATTTGAACGAATAGACAACGGCAGAGCAATTCGCATTACCGGATACATCGGAAATAGAGCTGTGGTAAACATCCCCTCAAGAATACAGGGACTGCCTGTTACAACCATTGGGAGTTATGCTTTTTACCAAAACAGGAACCTTACCAATGTAACCATACCTAACAACGTTACTTCCATTGAGTCTTTTGCTTTTGACGAAACCAGCCTTGCCAACGTAACTATTGGGAACAGTATAACCTCCATTGGGTGGATGGCTTTTATGAGAAGTCTTACATCTATACATGTCGCTTCCGGTAACCTGCATTATAGCTCTTTGGATGGGGTACTATACGATAGAGAACAACGCACATTAGTTAAGTATCCAAGTGGGAGAGCAGGAGCAACTTTTACCATTCCCAGTGGTGTTACCTCCATCGGAGATAGGGCCTTTTATGACACTGGCCTTACCAGCGTAACCATTCCCAACAGTGTTGCTTCCATTGGGATGCAAGCTTTTTCATTTACTCGTCTTAATAACATAACCATTCCCAATAGCGTTACCTTCATTGACGAGCTGGCTTTTGCCGACACCGGTCTTACGAGCGTTACCTTTGTCAGAAGTGGTATTACCATTAAAGAAATCGGAGTGTGGCATGGAGGTGGAGGGGATGATGGGGACACATTCCCAGGCGACTTGCGCTATAAATATTTAATCGGAGGTGCAGGAACTTATACCAGAACGGAGGGCGAACAGGTGTGGGTAAGGCCGCAAGACAGAGAAGGTGATTTTTATTTTTTGCGGGTAGATAGTGGTAGATCGGTAAGTGTTATTAAATATACTGGGACACAACAAACAGTCCAAATACCTCAACAAATACAGAGATTGCCTGTAACCTCCATTGGAGGATTGGCTTTTGCCAACTCTGATATTGGCAGTATTACCATCCCCAACAGCATTACTTCCATTGGGAATTATGCTTTTTACGGCTGCACCAGCCTTACCAGCGTAACTATAGGGAACAGCGTTACCTCCATTGGATATGCTGCTTTTTACGGCTGCACCAGCCTTACCAGCGTCACCATAGGGAACAGCGTATCTTCCATTGGAGATAGTGCTTTTTCCGGTTGCAGAAACCTTACCAACATAACCATCCCCAATAGCGTTACCTCCATTGGTGATTGGGCCTTTGCTGGAACTGGACTTACCAACATAACCATACCTAACAGTGTTACTTCCATTGGAGGTAATGCATTTTGGGAGAGTCCTTTACTTCCTGACGTTCGTGAAACGCTGATCAGACGATATGGGGAAAGCATATTTGACGCAGCTTGGTAAGACAGCAATCCTCAAAAGTGATTGTTTTAAACAGCAGTTTCCCCTGCCCCAGATATCTTATTCGGAGTTGATTAGATTTGAGACCTGATTGCTTTAAAAAAACTATTAGATTTAAACATAGACAAGGAGTTATCTATGAACAAAATAACAATGTTTTGGATTGCAATTGTGTTATTACTGGTATTCACAGCATGTTTCCGTACCGCAAGCGCACAAGGAACAACATCTGCAACACAACAGTATGATCCTGAAAATGATTTTATATTTGAGCGTATTGACAACAACAGAGCGATAATGATTACTGGACATATTGGGGATAATAGTGAGGTAAGTATCCCCCCGAGTATACAGGGACTGCCTGTTACATCCATTTTATTTCCTATCCCGGTACATGACTATTTTTTCAACTTTACCAGTGTAACCATACCAGAAAGTGTTACCTCTATTGGTGAAGAAGGGGCTTTTCTCTTTCCTCTTATCCTTACAGCTATAAATGTTGCTCCTGGAAATCCGCAATTTAGCTCTATTGACGGTGTACTATACGACAGAGCTCAACGTGTATTGATTCAATATCCGCCAGTTAGAATAGGAACATCCTTCACCATACCTAACAGCGTTACCTTCATTGGAGCTTATGCTTTTTGTTACGCCAATCTTACCAGCATAACCATACCCGACAGTGTTACAACCATTGGGGACAAGGCTTTTGCCTCCTCTAACCTTACAAGCATAACTATACCCGAAAGCGTTACATCAATTGGAGAGGAAGCTTTATCTAGTTTTAATCTAACAGCGATAAATGTTGCTCCCAATAATTCAAGGTATAGCTCATTGGATGGTATATTATACGACAAAGCGCAACGATCATTAATTCAGTATCCAGCCGGAAAAAGGGGAACAACTTTCAATATACCCGACAGCATTAGAACTATTGGATCTTATGCTATTTCTCACTCAAATCTTACCAGTATTACCATCCCCAACAGTGTTACATCCATTGGTGCTTATGCTTTTTCCCACTCCAACCTTACAAGTATTACAATCCCCAACAGCGTTACAACTATTGGTGCTGGTGCTTTTTGGGACTGTACAAGTCTTACTAGCGTAACATTTAATGGAATGATGATACCCAATTATTCTGACACTATCTACCACGAGTTATTATGGTTTCCAATAACAGTATTCCCTGGTGATTTGTGCGAAAAGTATAGAAGAGGAGGCGCAGGCACGTATACCAGACAGCCAGACGGAGAGGTGTGGACGAGGAGACGATAGAGTAAAAAAAGGTTTCCAAAAACCCGATCCCCGTAGTAAATTCAGGCTACCCCCACCTGCACTTACACGCTCCTAATATCCCTGGAATTTTTACGTTTTCAATAGGTGTTTTCTGCTGCCCCGGACAACCCCTGTAATACCCACATTGCCTCGACAATGGGTTCACCTTGGGCGCAAATCAAGAAAACGTGTTTTGATACCACGTCCGAAAAAGACCGCTGTAATGGCAAATTTCAAATGGCCTCTATCACAGTTACAAAGCCCCGGATACACATTCTATGTCCGGGGCTGTGGATTATAACTTTTCTCTATCAACCAGCTTTCTTAAATGGCAGAACATTCCCAAAAACCTGAGCCGCTGCTGTGCCGATTTCACGAATATTTTTTTTCTCAATATGATCAGCATACTTCTTGAAGGTTTTCATGGATTTATGACCAGTACCTTTAGCGGCTAATTCACCGCTGATTTTTTCACTGATCTTGCTACAGTGGTAATGACGCCATGAATGGAAAACGATGTTTCTGCCTTTGTAGTCTATCTTAATTTCAGGTGTATCTTTTCCCTGTTTCTGAGCAGCTTCCAAATACATCTGGTTAACATCATCCATCGCTTTTTGAAAACCTTTAACCAATACCTTATAATCACAGGGTTTGTCAGGTAGAAGCGAATAAAAAACAAATGGATCAGAAATGTACCCTGATTCATCTGGGTTGTTTATGTTGTAAGGATTATTCTCTAACAGGTCTAAAAGAGCAGCCCTTACTTCCGGCAATAATGCCACAATTCTTTCTTCACCATTTTTGGGACATTTTAATCCGTCAGTGCGTGAAAAATTGTGTTGAATATTCAGTGTATCTTCTCCAATATCGGATCGGCGGATGGCCAGACATTCTCCTTGACGAGCCCCGGTAGTAACCGCAATGAGGGAAGCAACATAAGCCCTCTTATCATCCCAATTTACAGAAAAAACGGCTTCTGCTTCCGCTTCGGTAAGTATGCCACGCTTTTTATTTTTTACGGAAAATTTTGTCAATCCGAGGCATGGATTTTCCGGAAGTATCTTTTTTTCAAAAGCCCATTGCAATGGTTTACTGGCAAAATGCATTATCGATTTTCTTGATGATGCAGAAAGCCCTTTGTCAGCCAATTGTCTGGATAATTTTTCCAAATCACCTGTTGTAACACAGTTAAGTTTTTTTTCTCCAAAAAAGCCTTTTAGATGGGCTTTTATTTGCCTCTGGCACGTTTTAGCATGGCCACGGGTAAATCTGAATCCATGAGCGAGCTGATCTTGAATATATTCCGATTTATCAAAATCCCAAAATATTTCAAGAAACTGGACAAACGGAACAGCGCCTCTTCCGGTATTCGGAACAGCCGCTATATCAATAAGTCCCATGCTCTTTAATGTTGAAACAATCCGCATGGCATCATCATCATTCAGATCTGATTTTCGTATAATTTTGATGATGCTTTCAATTTCGGCGGCTTCTTCAACCGGTCTGGGCTTTTTGCTTTTACCTGTAGGTATGCCGTTGGCTTTCCAGAGTTCTGCTTTCACCTGGGCTTTGAATTTGTCTGTTTCCCCGGTTGATCGAGCAGTCAGTTTTTTCCCATTTTCCGGGTTGATGAATTCAACATAGAAAATGCCGCCTTGTCGCTCGTGAAGGTAATAATCCCGACACATAACAGCTCCTTCGGATAAAGCATGATTTTCTCATACTTTTTCTCATTCTAAAAATGAAAGGAGCCTTTATGCCGGTTTCTCCTGATCATAAAGACTGTGTAATTCTTTATGTCATAAAGAATTACGATTCTGGAGCTAAGGGGAATTGAACCCCTGACCTCTTGAATGCCATTCAAGCGCTCTAGCCAACTGAGCTACAGCCCCATTTGTTGTTTTACTTTATGCAAATTTCCGCAAAGTGTCAACTACAAATAACGCTGCCTTAGTTCGTCAAAGGTAATAGACGCGTTCAACTCCCCGATCTGCACAGTGCCGTTTAACACTTTAAAGAAAAATGACGAGATGTTTTCCATGGTTAAATCTTCGCTCTTGCTGCCGTCTTCTTTGTGTAAAGAATACGTTTTTAAGACCTGGGAGCCAAGGCTGGCGGAAAGAATCAGAAAATGGTTCTCAAAGTTTTCCATGTTGATAAGATCGCTGACCAGCACCCGTGAGGCTACCGAATAGCTGTGCAGCAGGGTTTTTGTGTCCTGATCATCAACCAGTACCGTTCGCTGGGTGTCTGCTTCTATGTCAAGGCGGATTTTCCCGGTGTTGGGCTTTTCCGCCTCGTTTTTGAACAAAGAGCCAAGATCGGCAAGGGTGATATTATAGAATTCGGTCCCGGGCAGGCAGCTCATGGGTTCAACGGAAAAAGCGGTCGGGTACAGTAAATAATTGATGCCGCCTGCGGATACTTCAGGGGCGTTAAAAGTGCCGGCAATAACGTTTTGCAGTACAAGACTCTTAGTGGCAAAACAGCCGCCGAGAACAACGGCATTTTCCAGCTGAATATCATTAGCGAATATACTTCCGGCAACAAAGCAGTTTTTAAGTTTAACACTGGCGGCGTTAATGTCCGCGCCAAACATGCATTGGCCTTTTAACAGAATGGCGACAATGCTTCCGCTGGAGGCGACGGCCTTTCTGAATGTGACAATGTCTGACGCATCATTCTTGATATGCAGTTCATTGTGTGCGTATACTGCGCTTTGGAATTCAGCAGGGCCGGAATCAACGATCAAATTTTTGGCATATACTGCACCTTCAATTATTACATTCCCCTGAAGGTGAAGGTCACGATCCAGCTCGCCTGTTGATTTAGGCAAAATGGCTGTTTTTACCAGATTATCTTTTAATCCAACAACTGATTCGCCAATGCGAATTTCGGTCATCTCTTTCATTATGCGCTCCTTTCCAATGTTAACGAATTTGCATTTTGCCACAGGGACAGCATGGTTTTATATATGCGCTGTTCAGTTTCATTATTTAAGTCGGTGAAACATGATTCCGCAAGTGTGTTAAATTCCCTGTTTAACGCTTCCTTCCCGGTATCGGTGATTGCTTTCCATTCCGATTGGGAAACCCCGGAACAGAAAGCGTTGGCTGTTTCGGCAATTATTTGATTTTTTTCCTGACTGACACAATCGGGGATAAAGCTTTCCCGGCTGACATTATTGTCATCAAGCATATCGCTTTCTGTCCAGACAACAGGAAGATAAAACGGGACGGTATCATCAATCTCTTCATTGGATAAAAACGAATTTACCAGCGAATTCATTCTTGATTCCTGGGTAATGTAGTCATGCATGGTCTGCAGTACATCAAGCGCCTTTCTGTTCAACGAAGAAATAAACAACAGTGTTTTTGATGATGATACTTCTTCAAAACCCAGTAAATTCAATGCTGCTGTATTGCTTGAAGATTCGCTTAACAGTTCTTTTTGTACTTTTTCCGAGAGGGTAAATGACGGTTTATCCAGAGCGAAGATTCGTTTGTAGCACTCGTTGTCCAGGTCGTCAAAAAGCCTGATGTACCTGGAGCTGATGCGGTTATAGTCACCTTCCATTACGTTCTGTTTGTCTGCTACCGCTTTGGACTGCTGTATTAGCAGGCCAAAACAGGCTTTCATGGCACTGTCCAGAGCCTGAATCTGCTGGGAAAGCTCGGTTTTTATTGCTCCAAAAAAACCGTTAATCATTGCTGCAGAAACTTCTTCACCGGTTTGTTGAATAGCCAGACATTGTGCCGTTTTCATCGCAACGACAGAACCGGTAAGCACACCGACTGATTTGTTAAAACGGTCGACACTCCCGTCAAAAGGCTGGGTGTTGACGTTAATAGTAATATAAACCGGAACAGTACCGCTGTAAGGCATCGTTCCGCTGTTCTGGCTGGCAGGGTAATTGACGGAACCTGAGTATGGAATGCTTGCAGAATAACTTTGACTGTAACTCATTTTTGCAGCGCCTCCCATGCAGATCCGTCAAAAAGCCGGATCATTTCTTTTGATATCCTTTCTTCATCATTGCTGTTTTTGTTTAACGAGCCGTCATTTTCGCATAACGCAATGAATTCCCGCCGGACAGTATTTTTTTCTTCCTGGTTTACCGGTATCCACGGCAGTTGGCTTTGCATCTGGTTGACCTGGGATACAACCGGGGCGGCATTTTGCCAAACATCGGCGGTGTAAACCGCTTCGATATGGTCGCCGGAAGCAAGGAGGCTGTCTGTTGCGGAAAAAATAGCCGGCAGATAACGATAATCAGAGCCATCCGGGGTTTTTCCGCCTGCTTCGGGAACTAATATGCTGTCAACTTTTTTACTAAACGAATTGTTTTCGTCAATGGAATCGGTAAGTGTCAGCATTGCATCCCGTGTTTTCTGCTTCAGCTTGCCTGAAAGGGCTGTTTGGGCAACCGGCAGGGCCTCGGTTGAAATGCTGAACAGCATGGAACTGTCGTCCTTGAGTTTGTCAAAAACAATGCTTTTTTTAATATCGGCAAGATGCATTGCGGGACGGTCCAGTTCCCTGACCCTTGTTTCCAGCGCTTTATTCAATGATTGGAACAGTTTTGCGTAACGCCTCGTTATCATGCCATAATCGCCTTCCATCTGCCGCTTAATGCCTTCCAGGGCTTTAGCAAGCTGTAACAAGGTCATTTGCTTGCTGGTCATTTCCGAATATGCGGCAACCGCCTTCTGGCTAACCTGAGATTTTACCAGCATGAAAAAGCCGTTATCGACATTTTCACAGATTGTTTTTGAACTGGAACGTTCTGCTGCAATAACCGCCGCTTCCATAGCTGTTACCGCTACAGTGACGCCGTTTATATGGCCTCTTGCTGTATCGACTGAGTTAGCCATTGGCGTTGTATCTACATTAAATTGTAAATCCGCCATAGTTAATTATCTCCTCTGTCATCATCGTTGTTGTCATTGTTCTCATGCCCTTCGGTTTCTTCTTCACTGAGGGTATTTTCCGCAACGGTATTTTCATCCGAGGTTTCTGACACAATAGTTTCGGCTTCATTAGGTTCAAAATTATCAACCGGGGCAATCTCCGGCTCCTCGTCAACCGTTTCCGCCCTTGCCGCTTCCTGCAGCAAGTCTATGGCAAAGTCGTCGTACATCCTTTGTTCGATGTTCGGCATCGGCGGCAGTTTTGCGTGCGCCGCGATATACGGGCTTACTGCGATCAGTTTTTTTCTGCGCGGTTCGAGGTACTGCAATTGATCAACCGATTGCGCTATGTCACGGTATTCTTTGTCACGCAGTGTTGCCTCGTAATACGGGATATAGCCAAATTGGGCTGCTTTTTCGTCAATGTTTTCCTTAAGCCGGTCCATGTAATCGGAAAATGATTCCTGCTGCTGCTGGAACTGGCTTGCCTGAAGCTCGAATGCGGCGATTACCTCGGCTTCCTTGTTCTGCTGCTGGACTTCCGCCGCGTCAAGGGAACGTGTTTTTTGCATGGCAATTTGTGTTTCCTGCAGGGCTTTGTAAGTGTTTCCGCTGCGCAGATAATCGGCATGGGATTCCCGCATCCGGTTAATAAGATCGGAAGCTTCGGCACGGTTTCTCCCGTAGAAATCTTCGGTGTCACGGTGCCATTGGTTTAGATAATCAATTTTTTGATCTTTAATACCGTTGTAAATTTTAAGCCGTTCAATTCTGTTTTCGTTCATTAAATTTTGAATTACCGGTGCCAGCACTTCTTCCTGAACCTGGTGCATGCCAAACGGCATTGATGTCCGGGACTGGTCTTCGGCGATCCATGCCGTTGAAAACAAATCGTATTTCACCCTTGAGCTTGACTTGAGCGAGAAGGGCGTATAGTCATCGACCGAATCCTGGTAATCAAAACTGGCACTGCGTATTCTTTCGATTTCTTCCGCTTCAAGCGCCGGTGAATAATGATTGAATGACGCTTTCAATACCGAGCTGAGAATAGAGTTAGCGTAATCAACGATTTTATTAGAACTGCTCATCTTTGTCTTGCTGAGAATTTGAACAGACTCTGCCAGCCGCCCGATTAGTTTTTTGAAATACAGCACCTGATTTTCATTGGTGCTTTTTTCAAATGACTTTCTCATATCGTTAAGGGAATAAAATGATTCGAGTTTTTCCTTAAAACTGTCAACATTAAAAACCGGAACAACAGGTTTATTGCCGGCATCTTCAGTTGCGTATTCTTTAATAAAATTAGCAGTATTGCTTTCCGGCAGAACAACCGGCAGTGAAAGGGATACGGTATCGTTGTCATTGAGCAGGTAGCGGATATTGCGGACTTGCCGGTCGATGTTACCCATATAATCGTACATTTTGACACGCTGAATCGAAGTTGAATAATCGGATGTATCAATTTCTTCCGTTGCCGTGGTTTGTTCAACAAGCGGAATATCCTGTATTGTTTCTTCCAGGCTGGTGAGGCTTTCAAGCAGTTCTTCCGGTTTATGAACAACGGACATCTTAAAGTTGCTTTCCCCAACCTGGCCTGTATGGTCAACAATGAAACTTTTATCCTCAAACGGCACTTTTGTAGCTACAGGCACATACACAACGCCCATTTTTTTTACGCTGAAATCCCGGCGAATATCACGGTGAGCTTCTTCAAATCCGGTAATTTTTGTTTCGTTTTCTTCTTTTGCCTTTTTCGCTTTTAATATGGTTATGACTCCCCAGATGGCACCTAACGATAGTACAACAGGCAGAATACTCAATGAAACAATTGCCAATAATACCCCCACGCCGGGAAAAACAGATGTAATGATTATCCCCTTGGTCTTTTGCTTTCCGGCAAGTTCAATTTCTGACCTGGCATTTGCAATTGATTTTTCCAGGTCTGTTTCTTCTTTTACAATTTTTTCCGCCGCTTTCCGGTAGTAATTGAAAAGAATACGCGCCTGATCCTGATACAGATTCATTGACTCTTTAAAAATCTTTCCGCTCACTGTTTGCTCCTTAATTTCTCAGTAATTTTCGTTCTTTAACCAGCATACGAAGGTTTTCTGCCTCGTTGTCCAGCGCGGCAGTGTGCGCTCCCCCATGAATGCCGCTGCAGTATTCCGAAAGAATATTCAGCGATTTAATTATTTGCAGCTCCAGATCATCGCCTGCTCCTTTGTCTACAGGATAAATGAATCTAATCTCTTCTATTGTTTGTTTCAAAACATTCTGTGCTTTTTCGTACTTTGCAGGAAGTTTATTGACAGAAATCAATAAACTTTGCGCCTTGGGTTTAAGCTGATTTACATATTGCTGTTTACCGGCTTCCTCTACTGCCACACGGCTGACATGAGAAGATGCATAATAGGAAAGATACAAACCGATGGCAGCTAAAAACAATAAAATCGATTGCGCGACTATAGCTGTATTTACAATGATAACATTATTTACTAGCAGCAGAATGATAATGACCGATGCTGCTATGTAAAGCGGTATAATGCGCCACCAAATAATCACGAGAGAGGGGATTTTTTCCGAAAAATTGCCAACGCTGATGGCAGAAAAGAAAAACGGCAGTGAGATAATCAGGTACATCACCCCAATTGATGTCCAGATGAAGGCATCAGTTCCGGTGAGTTCCCTATCTCCTTTTGTTAAAAAGAATGCAAGGATAATTATTCCCACTCCTGCAAAGAAGAGAATAAATCTGAAAAGCAGTGATTGGTTTTTGGTCATGGCATGCTCCTTACTCCATCTTATTCCCGCAACTCGGGCAGAATTTTACACCGGGTGAAACTTGCTGCCCGCAGCGCGAACAGGCATTACCAAAGCCGCCTGCCGCCTGCATGACAGCAAGTTCGGTTCCGCAGGAAACGCAGCGCTTACTTCCTTCCTGGTTATCGCTGCCGCAGCGGGGGCAGGGGTTATATTTATTACCGCAGAAGGGACAGAAATTTGAGGTTGTCGCATACTTCTTGGCGCATTTTGAGCAGAATACTTCTTTGCGTCCTGCCATTGGGGTGCCGCCGGGGACCCCGCCCATCTGCTGACCCTGCATCTGGGGTACGCCACCACTGGGTGGCGAGGGCTGCATAAGCGCCTGACCCATACCGCCCCCGCCGCCGAGCATTCCAGTCATGGCAACAGCACCCAGCATACCCAAATCGCTGCCGCCGGACAGCGCGTTATTCGCAACGCCAAAGCCCTGCTTTTGCTGCCAGGTATATCCGGCGATATTCTGCGCAGAACGGTCGCTTAACGCCGCAGCAATTTTTTTGCCGTCTTCGCCTGAGGTATCAAGATCAACCGATGTTATATAAAAACCGGTAAGGAGCATCCCGTATTTTTCCCAGAATTCCTGCAACGGCTCTTTGATAAAGCCGGAAAGATCGTCAAGGCGCGCTGAAATGGTTGTAATGCCCACCTGGTTTGCCTGCATAAAGGCAATGACGCTGCTTTTTGTTTTTGCAATGAGCGGCCCCATAAAGTGGTTCGTTAAATCATGTGCGGTGAATTGATTTAACGTTCCCACAAGCTGCACCAAAAAGCGTTCGGCATCTTCGACTTTCAGACCATATCTTCCGGCAGCCATCAGCGGGACCATTTCTCCGTATTCGGGATCGCGGAAACGCATGGTGTCGGTCTGCCAGTTAATGGTTAACGGGGCGGTTTTGTTGACAAACCAGACTTCTGCCATAAAAGGGTTTTTCCCGCCAAAAGGTATGCCGAACAGGTTTCTCAGCAGCGGCAGATTTTCTGTATTAAGGGTATGTTTACCGGGCCCGAATTTACCGAGAATTTGCCCCTTTGAAAACAGCACTGCCTCCTGGGATTCCCGGACAATTAACTGGGTAAAGGTGCTTAGGTTGTTGTTTTTGTTTTGCGCGTATTTCCACGCGAAAATATCGTTTGTCGCATCATTCCACTCTACAAGATCAATAA
>Ga0099364_10008752_pt1 | contig 14185 bp, 18 predicted proteins | sample TergutTh196P3_FD_73070 | JGI IMG/M metagenome (GOLD analysis project Ga0099364, IMG submission 73070) | Microcerotermes parvus P3 segment gut microbial communities from Pointe-Noire, Republic of the Congo - Th196 P3 | ecosystem: Host-associated > Arthropoda: Insects > Digestive system > Gut ... | reverse complement strand
TCCGGGTTCGCAATCCAAAATAACCGCATTACCGTAATTATACCCAACATCTTGAACATGGGTTTCATACCTTCCTCTCTTCGGGTCAAAATTATGCTCCCGATGTATTGCCGCCAACGCACCATTTTTCGGGTTAAACCGCACATCAATATAACATTCGTCTTTCAAAAGACGCTCATATTCAGCCTTGTTCGCTTCTATTCTGTCTATTAATGCCTTGTCCATCAAATTCTAAAAAAGTTTACAAAAATAGCGTTTTTTTCCAAAACTACAAAAAAGTTTTCAGTTTTAACTTCGTTGAGGGCTGCGCCGTTCAGTTTTCAGTCGTTAGTCATCAGTCATCAGCGCTTTGCTAAATGCTAACGACTAATGACTAACGACTAAAAAACGGGTTGTTCATAAAAGAGCAACCTGTTTTTTTTGCAAAAAAATAAATATTTTTAAAAATATTTTTCATTTTTCTTGTTTATTAAAAAAATGTCCGTACCTTTGCAGCCCGTTTTAAAAAAGGTGGCGAGTTCATAGGGCATAATGAAATCCACCTACGTAATAATTTAATAATAAGAAGAATATGCCAGGAATGATAGGTAAAAAGATAGGGATGACTTCTATTTTTACGCCGGAAGGCAAAAATGTGCCTTGTACGGTAATTGAGGCTGGTCCCTGCGTTATCACCCAAATCAAAACCGTTGAAACAGACGGTTACAACGCACTGCAGTTGGGTTTCGGTGAGAAAAAGGAGAAAAATACTCCGAAGGCAGAAAAAAAGCATTTCGAGAAGGCTAACACCCCGCCGAAACGCATTTTGGTCGAGTTCCGAAATAAAGGAATTGACGTGAACGATTACAAACTCGGACAGGTAATCACGCTGGCTGATATGGACGGCAAAATCCAAGTAGACGATTACGTGGACGTTGCAGGTATCTCGAAGGGTAAAGGCTTTCAGGGCGTAGTAAAGCGCCACAAGTTTAGCGGCGTGGGCGAATCAACGCACGGTCAGCACAATCGCCTGAGGGCGCCCGGATCAATAGGCGCGGGATCGTATCCCGGACGCGTATTTAAAGGTATGCGCATGGCTGGACGTATGGGCGGTAAGCGCGTCAAAATGCAGAACCTTTTTGTGCTGCAAATTATAGCCGACAAAAATCTGTTGTTAGTTAAAGGCTCTGTGCCCGGGGCTATTGGTTCAATCTTAAAAATCGAATACTAATGGAATTAGCAGTATATAACAGAGCAGGAGAAGATACCGGACGTAAGGTATCGTTAGATGATGCAATTTTCGGCGTCGAGCCAAACGACCATGCCATATATTTAGATGTAAAGCAATATTTGGCAAATCAGCGTCAGGGAACACACAAAGCCAAAGAACGCTGGGAAATAAAGGCAAGTACGCGAAAAATCAAGCGTCAGAAAGGCACAGGCACCGCGCGTGCGGGTAGCATGAAATCGCCGCTGTTTAAGGGCGGAGGACGTATCTTTGGTCCAAAACCAAGAGATTATTCGTTCAAACTTAACAAAAAAGTTAAGCAGTTAGCTCGAATTTCGGCGCTTGCGCATAAGGCTAAAAGTCAAAATATCGTGGTGTTAGAAGACTTTCAGATGGAAGTTCCCAGCACAAAAGATTTCGTGCAGGTACAAAAAAATCTGCAAATTGACGGTAAAAAATCGTTATTCGTTTTTGCCGAAGCAGACAAGCACATATATTTATCGTCCCGAAATTTACAGAAAACGAAAGTAGTAACGTTGTCAGGATTAAACACCTACAACATTATGGACGCATCGGTTCTAGTGTTTTCGGAAAGTTCAATCAGCAAAATATCTAATCCAAATCATGAAGACAACGTTTGAAATACTTTTGAAGCCCATTCTTACCGAGAAACTTACCGCGCAGGAAGAGCCGCTAAACCGATACGGTTTTTTGGTGCATCGCTCGGCAAATAAAGTCCAAATTAAGAAAGCCGTTGAGGAAATGTACGGTATCACGGTAGATTCAGTGAACACTATGCGCTACGCGGGAAAAGACAAATCGCGTTTCACAAAGGCTGGCTCCATTGCAGGACGTGCAAACCACTTCAAGAAAGCAATGATTACATTGAGAAAAGGCGAAAAAATTGATTTTTACAGTAATATCTAAAAAAGGACATGGCATTAAAGAAATATAAACCTACAACTCCCGGGCAACGACACAAAATCGTCACCACTTTTGACGATATTACAAGTTCAACGCCCGAAAAATCGTTGCTGTATCCTGTAAAGCGAACAGGCGGCAGGAACAATTCGGGAAAAATTACAGTTCGCCAGAGAGGCGGCGGACACAAGCGCAGACTGCGAATCATTGATTTCATGCGCAATAAGGACAATATCCCTGCAATCGTAAAAACGATAGAGTACGATCCCAACCGCAGCGCCCGTATAGCGTTGGTGGCTTACGCCGATGGCGAAAAACGGTACATCATCGCTCCGGCGGGATTGAAAGTAGGGCAAAAAATCGCCTCCGGAAAAGGCGTGGCGCCCGAAATAGGAAATACGCTGTATCTGTCGGATATTCCGTTGGGTACGATAGTTCACAATATAGAGCTTCGTCCGGGCGAGGGCGCGTCAATGGCGCGTAGCGCAGGCACTTACGCGCAACTGCAATCGCGGGCTGGCAAATACGCAAACCTGAAATTGCCGTCGGGCGAGGTGCGTATGATATTAGTGACGTGCAGAGCCACAATAGGCTCGGTGTCTAACCCCGACCACTCTAACGAACAATCGGGCAAGGCTGGCAGAAGCCGCTGGTTAGGACGCCGTCCGCGCACTCGCGGCGTAGCGATGAACCCCGTTGACCACCCAATGGGCGGCGGCGAAGGACGCGCATCAGGCGGACACCCGCGCTCGCGTACAGGTATGCTCGCAAAAGGTTACAAAACCCGCGATAAGAAAAAATCATCTAATCAATACATTGTTGAACGTAGAAAAAAATAAAAAGATATGAGTCGTTCGTTAAAAAAAGGTCCATTTATTGATTACAAGTTGGAAAAACGTGTTCTCGATATGAACGAAACCAATAAAAAATCGGTTATCAAAACATGGTCGCGAAGGTCAATGATTTCCCCTGATTTTGTGGGACATACCATAGCGGTACACAACGGAAACAAGTTTATTCCTGTTTACGTAACCGAAAACATGATTGGACATCGTCTTGGAGAATTTGCGCCTACCCGCATTTTCAGGGGACACGCCGGTAATAAGAAATAAAGCAAAAATTATAAAATGAGTATAAGAAAAAGATTAGCAGCCGAAGAACGAAAAGAGGCAAAAAAGGCGAAAAGTTTTGCCATACTGCGCAACTGTCCTACCTCGCCGCGCAAAATGCGGTTAGTAGTGGATATGATTCGCGGCAAAGAAGTAAACCGCGCTTTGGATATACTGAAATTCAGCAAGAAAGAAGCCGCCATTCGCGTTGAAAAACTTCTGAAATCGGCTATTGCCAACTGGCAAAAGAAGAACGAAGGCGAACGCCTTGAAGACAATACATTAGTGGTAAGCGAAGTAAAAGTGGACAACGGTCGCGTGTTGAAACGCCTTCGCACAGCGCCGCAAGGACGCGGACACCGAATGGTAAAACGCTCAAACCACGTAACGTTAGTAGTTGATAAAATGCAAATCGTTGAATAATGGTGTCTGTTTCAAGCGTTGTCTATGCTGTTATACAAGATCGCAAATTAGCGCGGCAAGCCAAAAGTCAACTTAAAGCAGAATAATTTGAAGTATGAAATTATATAAATCATAATAAACTGAATGGGACAGAAAACAAATCCAATATCCAATCGTCTTGGAATCATCAAAGGTTGGGATTCCAACTGGTATGGCGGAAAGAATTTCGCCGCTAAATTAGTAGAGGACAACAAGATACGCAAGTATCTGAACGCTCGTTTAGCAAAGGCGAGCATCTCGAAGATCATCATTGAGCGTACGCTCAAACTCATCACTGTGACTGTTCACACGGCGCGTCCGGGTTTTATCATCGGCAGGGGCGGTCAGGACGTGGACAAACTCAAGGAAGAATTGAGAAGAATAACGCAAAAGGACGTTCAAATCAACATCTATGAAGTGAAACGTCCCGATTTGGACGCTACTATTGTAGCCAACAACATCGCCAATCAGATAGAAGGCAAAATTTCGTATCGCCGCGCTATGAAAATGGGCATCATGTCCACAATGCGCATGGGCGCCGAAGGCATCAAAGTCATCGCATCGGGTCGCTTGGGCGGCGCCGAAATGGCTCGCTCGGAAATGTTGAAAGAGGGACGTATTCCCTTGCACACCTTCCGCGCCGACATTGACTTTGCGTTAGCCGAGGCATTGACGAAAGTAGGTCTTATCGGCATCAAGGTATGGATTTGCAATGGCGAGGTTTACGGCAAGCGCGACTTGTCGCCCAACGTGGGCAGCAACTTCACGGCTTCGCAGCAGGGCGGCGGCTTCAATCGTCCGCAACGCGGCGGCGATTTCAGGAACGATCGCGGCGAACGGCGCGGCGACCGTTTTGAACGCGGCGGAGAGCGTGGAGAACGTGGAGAACGCAGCGGTGGCGGCGAACGTGGCGACCGAAATAACAGAGGCGGCAACAATCGCGGCGGTAACAACCGCGGCGGCGGAGGCGGTGGTCGCGGTCACGGCGGAGGTCATGGTGGTCACGGCGGACATGGAGGCGGTCACGGAGGCGGAGGAAACCGTAGAAGCGGCGCCGGCGGTGGAGGTCATGGCGGTCACGGTGGCGGAGGACGAAGATAAATGTTTTGCCGAAAGAGGCAACGATGACTCCAAAAATATAGAACGTCCAAAAAACGTTCTGAAAATCAGCGACATCGAACTGTTAAGTATTCTTTATTAGTTCGATGTCGCTGATTTATAAATATATTCTATAAATTACTACTTTACAATAATTTTATTTTCATTTTTTTAATATTCTGTGTGTAATTCAAATAATTTTTATATCTTTGCACTCTTTTTTAATCAAACCTAAATTTATTATGGAATTAGACAATAAGATTGAAGAACTCAAAGAACGAAGAGAGCAAATTGTTCAGGGTGGCGGCGAAAAAGCCATCGAGAAACAGCTTGCGATGGGCAAAATGACAGCCCGAGAGCGAGTTCGCAGCATCGTTGACGAAAATTCATTTCAGGAATATGATATGTTTGTACAGCACGATGCCCGCGATTTCGGAATGGACAAGGTAACCTTGCATGGCGATGGTGTAATTACCGGAACTGGCACCGTTAACGACCGTCCGATAAGCGTTTACGCTCAAGACTTTACAGTAGCTGGCGGCTCGTTAGGCTCAATGCACGCCCGAAAAATTACCAAAATTATGGATCACGCGCTGAAAATGCGTATGCCGCTAATAGGAATAAACGATTCAGGAGGCGCCAGAATTCAGGAAGGCGTAAATTCTTTGGCAGGATATGGCGATATTTTCTTTCGCAACACAATAAACTCGGGCGTGATACCGCAAATATCAGTAATTCTCGGACCCTGCGCAGGCGGCGCAGTTTATTCGCCCGCCTTGACTGATTTCGTATTTGTAGTAGACAATATTTCTAAAATGTTTATCACAGGACCCGAAGTTATAAAAACCGTAATAGGCGAAGAAATATCTATGGAAGATCTTGGAGGCGCCCGCGTTCACTGCGAAATAACGGGTAATGCACATTTTTTTGCAACAAGTGAAGTCGAGTGCTTCGAGCAAATAAAAAAACTGCTAAGTTTTATACCTTGGAACAACACCGTAAAAGCCTCGCGTTATGAGCCTAAAGCGCCCAAATCGGAGTACCAAATAGACAAAATTGTTCCGTCAGATCCTAAACTACCCTACGATGTTCGCGATGTAATACGCGCCGTAGTAGACGATTCCGACTTTTTTGAGATACAGGAAATGTGGGCTGCCAACGCCGTTATCGGCTTTGGACGCATTGACGGCGATACAATAGGTTTCGTTGCCAATCAGCCGCTATGTCTCGCAGGCGTATTAGATGTGGATTCGTCCGACAAGATAGCCCGCTTCATACGCTATTGCAACGCGTTCAATATCCCTATCGTTACATTCGTAGACCTGCCCGGATATTTACCCGGCGTTGATCAGGAACATGCGGGAGTTATACGCCATGGCGCAAAAATACTGTACGCATACAGCGAAGCCACAGTACCCAAAATTTCCCTGATACTGCGGAAAGCCTACGGAGGCGGATACATCGCTATGAACTCGCGCCATCTTCGAGCCGATTACGTTTTTGCTTGGCCCGCAGCCGAAATAGCCGTAATGGGACCGGAAGGAGCCGCAAATATTATTTTCCGTAAGGAAATTTCAGCAGCCGATGACCCCGAAAAAATGCGACAGCAAAAAGTAGATGAATATCGCGAAAAATTTGCAAATCCATACGTAGCCGCTTCAAAAGGATATATTGACTCGGTTATTGAGCCTATAGAAACAAGGAATTTATTAATGCACGCATTGAAAGTTTCTGAAAATAAGGCTCAATACATACCGAAGAAAAAACACGGATTGCCGCCAATGTAATTGAAAATTGAAAATTGAAAATTATGACAGAGTTTGAGAGTTTTTTGGTAGATGAAACGTTATATACGACCAAATTGACCGCGAAATACAACAACCGTAAGGCGTGGCAGCCAACCGATAGCCGAAAAGTGCTGGCATTCCTTCCCGGAACAGTAACCGAAGTGTTAGTCGCAAAAGGCGACAAAGTAAAAGAAGGACAGGTAGTTATAAAATTCGAGGCAATGAAAATGATTAACACAGTTCAATCTTTGATAGAAGGAACGGTTAAAGACGTGAATGTCAGCGTAGGCGACAAATTTCCAAAGGGTTTTGAGTTAGTGGAATTTGAGTAGAAAAAGTTTTTTTTATTTTTTTTTCTATTTTTGTTTGTTTTTAATTTTTTATTTGTATCTTTGCGCCGCCATAATGAAGTTTTTAAAATTACTGTTGCGGAAATAGCTCAGTTGGTAGAGCATAACCTTGCCAAGGTTAGGGTCGCGAGTTCGAGTCTCGTTTTCCGCTCAAAATCCCGACTAACAGTCGGGATTTATTTTCAGAGATAAGCCTTGGTGGTGGAATTGGTAGACACGCGGGACTTAAAATCCCGTAAACAGCAATGTTTGTGCGGGTTCAAGTCCCGCCCGAGGTACAACAAACAAAAAAGGACACATATATGTAATGTGTCCTTTTTTAACTTTTACACTTGCCTCACTTGGCGCTTATGACGCGTCCGGAGAAGCAAAAATAGTAATCACAGGAGGCACAGAAGCGTACTCGTCCAACATTCTGCCGAAATTTATAAAATGTTCGGTCTCAAAATGATAGTCAATCGCCGCTTGGTTTCGCCATTCTTCAAAAAACAAGAAACTTGTTTCATCGGTCGGATTTTGAAACAGGGTGTAGCTGATACAACCTTCTTCCGCGCGCGATTTTTCAATCAGTTCTTGGGTAGCCGTCAAAAAAGATTCAACTTTTTCGGGTTTTATATAAACCTTCGCGCTGATGAATTTTTTAGCGGTGCAAGCCATAGCACACGCAGTTGCAGTTGCGCTTGAACAACAACTTGCAGCGGCAAGCGTCACTGATGAACTTGAGCAACAATCTGCCGTTGCTGCGTTACTACAAGAAGCTTCGGCAACATGACTGCTACAACACGCATCGCCTTCAGCCGTTTGGGCTTTCTTGCCTCCACAAGCAGCCATCATAACGGCTGCACAAACAAATACAATAACTTTTATTTTCATTTTACGTACAATGTTTATTAAGTTTAGGTTAAAAAAATCGCACAAAGATAAACAAAATTTTAAACATGCAAAAAAAATATTTACTTTAAATATTAAAAAAACAAAAAAAAACATTATCTTTGCAAAAAAATCAATACATAACACTTTTTAATTTTTTGTATTTTGAAATTTGAAGACGAAGTAATAGACTTTATATTGCAATACAGCCCTGAGGCAGAAATCGTGGAACCTGCATCTTTACCGTGTAAATCGGTGCATATTCACGATAAAAATGTTGTGTTTCATTTGCTGCCTGTGCCTTTTGACGGTTTACAAAACCTGTCGCCAACTTTTTTTCAGGAAAAATCGCTTGAATATGCTTCTCGGGGCATTCAACTTGTGCATCTTTGGCAGGACTATTGGACTACTAAACATGAAAAAGTTATTTCGCGAATTGCCGTACTTTCGGGAGCCTTTACGCGAATACATGCAAGACGCGCATTTGTGAGACGACTGCCTAAGGAGGTAATGTTCGAGTTCTTTGGCGCAAATCATCTGCAAGGCTTTGCCAATACACGTTACAATTATGGATTGTTTTATAACGAACAGTTGGTTGCGGCTGCATCGTTCAGTTCAGGGCGTAAAATTATCAGAAACAACAAGGTATATCGGTCATTTGAATTGGTTAGATATTCAAATTTACTGAATTATCGCGTGGCTGGCGGCTTGGGAAAACTAATCGCTCGATTCATTAATGATGTAGACCCCGACGATATAATGAGTTATGCCGATCTGGACTGGGCTTCAGGCATAGGATACCAAACGCTGAATTTTAAACAGTTAGAAGTTTCTTTTCCGAAAGCATTTTGGATAGACTCAACCAATATGATACGGTACTATCCGCATCGCCTTCCGCATAATATTGCAAACCAAATACAAAAAGATAATCTTGACGTTGATGATTTTCTGAAAGACAAGGGATTCGTAAAAGTCTATAATTCAGGAAATTTGAAATATATATTAGAATGTAATAAGGCAAAATAAAAAAAAATATATTTTTTTATGTTTGCTGTATCATATTTTTTTGTATTTTTGCGCCCTGATTTTTATGCAAAATGGAAAATTTGGAATTATATACTATATCGTTCAAAGGCTTGTCATTAGGCAGTCACGTGTTTGATTGGAAAATTGACGACAAATTTTTCGCGATGTACGAAATGTCGGAAATCAGCGATGCGAGCATCAAAGCGTTGGTAACTTTAACAAAACGTTCTAACTTTCTCGAACTGAATTTTGTTCTGAAAGGCTGGGCTGAGGTTGCCTGCGATAGATGTTTAGACCCGCTGAAGCTTGATCTGACGGCGCAAGCAAAGATGTATGTCACTTTTGGCGACCAAGCCGGCGAGGACGATTCGGAAGATGTTGATGTAATAGTCCTTCCGCACGGCGAAAGCAAACTGAACGTGGCGCAATATCTGTACGAATATGCCCATTTGAACTTGCCAATACGGAGAGTTCATACCAAGCAAAGCGATTGCAACGCCGAAATGACGAGCAAATTAAAGGAGTATTTAGTTGTAAATTTAATAATATAATATAGAAAATGGCACATCCGAAACGAAGACAGTCAAAACAAAGAAGGGACAAGCGCAGAACGCACTATAAGGCGGTGATACCCACCGTGGTAAAGTGTAGCAACTGTTCAAGCTCTGTTTTATACCACAGGGTATGTCCCGCTTGCGGTTTTTACAGAGGTAAGTTAGCAATCGAAAAAGAAGGAGCAGTAGCATAGTATATTGCTGATAAATAATATTTTAACCTAAACCAACATGATGAATATAGGATTAGATGTTATGGGCGGCGATTTTGCACCTGAAGTGACCGTTCTTGGTGCAATAGCAGCATTTGACCACTTGCACAGGGAAGTGCGTCTGACATTGGTTGGCGATGCGAAGGCAATATTAAATATATGTAATCGCGAAGGATTCGACCCGTCATGTTTCGATATTGTTGATGCTCCCGACACAATCCAAATGAGCGACCACCCTGCAAAGTCATTCGTAAGCAAAACAAAATCAAGCATTTATGTTGGATACGAATTACTGTGCGCCGGAAAATTAGATGCCTTTGCAAGCGCAGGCAACACAGGCGCAATGATGGTTGGCGCAATGCAAACGGTAAAATCAATATCGGGAATACTTCGTCCGGGTATTGCAGTTGCTGCGCCACGCGCCGATGGCGGCAACAATATACTTATTGACGTGGGGCTAAACCCCGACTGTAAGCCCGATGTATTGTACCAATACGGACTTTTAGGCTCGCTGTACGCCGAGTTCGTGTACAACATTCCCAACCCCCGCGTAGCGCTGCTCAACATTGGAGCAGAAGCCGAAAAGGGCGACAACCTCACAAAAGCAGCCTATCCGTTGATGGCGGCGGCAAGCGACTATAATTTCATAGGCAACGTGGAAGGACACGAAATATTTAACAACAAAGCCGATGTGATTGTATGCGATGGATTTGTGGGCAACGTGATACTGAAAGCGGCAGAGGGCTTCAAACATATCCTCGAAAACAGAGGAATATCCGATGATTTCTTTGAATCGTTTAATCCCGACAACTACGGCGGTACGCCCGTGCTGGGAATAAATTCAAATGTTCTCATAGGTCATGGCGCATCTAACAGCGTTGCCATCAAAAACCTTATTTTGCTGGCGCAAAACGTGATTGAAGCAGATTTGCCGTCGAAAATAAAAAAATTTATTAAGTTCAGCGATGAATAGAATTAGAGCAGCCATCAAGGGAATAGACGTGTTCCTTCCTGAATACCGGTTAACAAATCAAGAACTGAGTACGATGGTTGATACGTCGGACGAGTGGATAATGCAGCGTGTCGGGATTCGGGAAAGACGAATCCTGAAAGGCGAAGGATTAGCCACTTCGGATATGATGAGCGAGGCGGCAAAAAAATTGTTGGAAAAAACAAACACTTCGCCCGACGAGATAGAACTTGTGATTGCGGCAACCAATACGCCCGATATGCTGTTTCCTGCAACCGCCTGCGTGGTATGCGACAAGGTTGGCATACGAAAAGCATGGGGCTTCGATTTACTGGCAGCCTGCTCGAGTTTCATCTACGCGCTGGAAACTGCAAGCAAATATGTTGAATCTGGACAATACAAAAAAGTGTTGTTAGTGGCTGGCGACAAGATGTCGTCAATAGTTGACTATACCGACCGCAATACCTGTCCGCTCTTTGGCGATGCCGCAACAGCGCTGCTGTTAGAGCCAACAACGGAGGACGTGGGCATAGTGGACAAAATATTTCAGGTGGACGGCTCCGGACGCGCTCACCTGTACATGAAGGCGGGCGGGTCGCAATATCCCGCTTCGCACGAAACAGTGGACAACCGCTGGCATTATGCCTACCAAGACGGACAAACCGTATTCAAGGTTGCCGTTTCGCGTATGGCAGATTCCGCAGTAGAACTGATGGAAAGGCACAAAATAGCCCCAGAAGACCTCGCGTATCTGGTTCCCCATCAGGCAAACCTGCGTATAATTGACGCCGTAGGGCGACGAATGGGATTAAGTTCTGAAAAAGTAATGGTAAACATCGAAAAATACGGGAATACAACATCGGCAACCATACCGCTGTGCCTGCACGAATGGGAAAATAAACTGAAAAAAGGCGACAAAATAATATTGGCGGCATTTGGAGGTGGATTCACATGGGGAGTGTTGTATTTGAAATGGGCGTATTGAGATGTTTTGAGTTTGAAGTTTAATGTTTAATGTTTGAAGTTTCTGAAACCTGAAACCTGAAACTTTAAACCTGAAACCTGAAGAAAAAAGCGGACGTGGCGTAATTGGTAGCCGTGCCAGACTTAGGATCTGGTGCCGAAAGGCGTGGGGGTTCGAGTCCCTTCGTCCGCACTTTTGAAAAAATGATTAGTAGCCGCAAAATATTATGATCTACTTATACGATGGCTCTTTTGACGGTTTCCTGACAACAATATTTGAAATTTACGCATCGAAACAGAAACCGTTGCGGATTGTGCGCGAAAACAGATGGCGCCCCGATTTTTTCGCAACAGCCACGCACATAGCTACTGACGCTGTGAAGAGCGAGCGAGTGTGGAACGGTATTATTGAACGCTCGAATAAAAAAGCATCACGAATGTTTTTGCTTGCATTTGCGTCCGAACTGACAGACATCGAAATGACACTGTACGGCTATCTCGAAAAATTATTTGCAGACACAACGGGAGTATTTTACAGAAATTTGCTTGATAATCATTCATTTGAACTGTATCAGACGGCTCGAAAGGTATCGCTTGAGGCGCACAGATTTACCGGTTTTGTTCGCTTTCAGGAAACATCAGAGGGCTTGCTTTTTGCCGCCATTGAGCCTGACCATGACATACTGTCGTTGATTGCGCCTCATTTTGCCAGACGCTTCGGCAATCAACAATGGGTTATCTACGATGTAGGGCGCGACAAGGGTATATTCTACAAAAAACCTGAAATGCACGAAATAACGCTAACCGACAAACAATTTGACGCTATTACCGGCGAAATAAACCAAGATGCAAAAGACGACAACGAGGACCTTTATCGTTCGCTGTGGAAGGCATATTACAAGGCTATAAATATTCCAGAACGAAAAAACACACGTCTGATGGTGAGATTATTGCCGCGCCGATATTGGAAATATATGCCAGAAAAACAATAATATACGGTGTTGATCTGTTTAGAAACATTTGATTTAGCAATAGATTCAATAAAAATCGCGTTATTCGCCTAAACGGTTGATTAATTCTAAAATTTCTTCAGGTTTCATATAAAAATCTAACTTGTACTGTCTGTATTTTTCATCTATAACGGCGTTGTTTTCAACAAAATAAGCAAAATCATACAGTTGCCAGCCCAGACCGCGGTCAATGGTCACCGAATCGGTCTGTCGTTCTAATCTGCGGCGATAGTTTTTTCCAAGATACCTGATTCCCATCCAAGTCAACTGCCATCCCGATTTTTCGGAATAATCAAGAACATGCGCAAGCTCGTGTCCCATAATTCCGACCTGCGCATTGAAAGGGACGGCATAAAGTAACTGCGTCTGTTCGCTTTGCGGTTTTTTATTGACAATCACCCTGTAAGTGCGTCTGTTGCGGTTGTTAAAAACCGACAGTATACGAGGTTGCGCTGCCATTGATGTATTTATATTACCGTATTTGACGCGTATTTTCAGGTCGCATAGTTCGGGGTAAAAAATCAACGCCTTACGAAAAGAAACCGCCAACGTATCGTTGTTAATGGATATAACATGGCATTGGCACAAGGCAGTATCAAGCGAAAGAACAACGGCGTCATAATGCAGGATCCTGTCTTCGGGAATATCCTGCGCCGTTGCAAAAGTCGCAAAGAAGAGCAACAAAGACGTTATGTGTTTCAATTCTTAACCTAAATTCCTAATGATACTCCTATTCTTAATGCCATTTTACTCATACTGACGTAGTTTTCAAATGCAGGATAATAATCATATCCAATCTCGCCGAATACTCCTATTTTTTCCAAGAAATAATAAGAAGACCCCAGTCCTGCGTAACAGTTAACCCCAGCGCCGTATGGTTTATAATTTGTTTCGTTTTTATCAGGCACATGATAGCCGCCCAATTTTACTGTGGCGTAGACATTCAGGCTGTTTGAAAAAATTTTATTATTTCTAAAAAACGAGGTCAAATATAAATTTGAATACACTCCAAATTTATGTTTCACTACGGTAGCTGACGGTATTTCGTACCCGCCACGCTGCAAACCGCCTATTTGTCCGAATTGGATTTGGCTTCCGGCTCCGTAATAAACTCCGGTTTCAATATATCGCATTACCATGCCTGCATTTATCATCATAGCATGGCGTGAAGGCTTCATGTTTTTTGGTATTTCATTAAATTCAGTGAACTCAATGAATTTGCAGCTATTTTCAGTATAGCCTAAATTTACAACGATTCTATTATTTGGCGTTGCGCTAACAAGTGTTACACACAGGAAGAATAAATTTACTATTGTTTTTTTGTTCATGGCTCAAGAATTTTAATTGTTACTATCATTGTTTACTTTACTCACTTATACGTAACAAAATCAAAAAAGGTTACAACTTTTTTTAATTTTTTTTAATTTTTTACAATATCGTGGGCAGAGCAGCGGCAACTAGCTACTTTGACTTGGTAGAGGACGGCGCCGAACTATAGCCTGAAAACAACGCATAATTTTACGCCGACAGCCAACGGAGTAACCTTATCCAAATGTTGAGATTTAAAAACGCTGTTATACATTAAGTTGCGGGGCGAGTCGCTGTGGTATTGTACTAATTGTTGATTGTTAAAAGACGATTCCTTTCATTTACCGAAATCAACAACG
>Ga0099364_10008751_pt1 | contig 14185 bp, 15 predicted proteins | sample TergutTh196P3_FD_73070 | JGI IMG/M metagenome (GOLD analysis project Ga0099364, IMG submission 73070) | Microcerotermes parvus P3 segment gut microbial communities from Pointe-Noire, Republic of the Congo - Th196 P3 | ecosystem: Host-associated > Arthropoda: Insects > Digestive system > Gut ... | reverse complement strand
AAAATTTTTTTCCCAAAAATTTCCGTGTTTTAGTTACCCCCCCCCCCGGCCCTTGCCCAAAAAAAAACCCAAAAATTCCCCCCCCCCCCCAGGCGCTAGCGCGCACAAAAGGGCTGGTTAGACGATATATCAGACGTTACGAGACCAACTTCTCCATTGCGGCAAAAACCTCCGGGCCCACCACATGCTCGATACGACATGCGTCGGTATCGGCAATCTCCTCATCGACGCCGAGCGCCTGTACGAGGAATCGCGCAATGACCTGATGGCGGTGGAGTATCTCGTGTGCGCGTGCCGAGCCCTCTTTGGTCAGAAGAACGGCCCCGTCGTCGGCGATTTCGACATAACCGGCCTTACTGAGCACATTCATCGCACGACTGATACTCGCCTTCGTGAAGCCGAGCTCACGCGCAACATCGACCGAACGCACGACACCGTTACGTTGCTGCAGTATCAATATCGTCTCAAGATAGTTCTCGCCCGACTCACGAATAGCCATCGATATCAGCTCCTCGGTCTTCCTCGGTCTTCATGATAGCATAGCACACTTGACAAATAGTTAGCATATGCTAACCTTAGGAGTTAGCAATGGCTAACTCATCGATGAGAGGACCTTGATGACCCTTGCAGACGTAGCGATAGGCACGACGGTTTCCGTAACCGACATAGTCGCCGACGAGGTGCTCAAGCAGCGCCTTCTCGACATGGGCATCACCGACGGCGCCAAGATTACCGTGCGCAGATTCGCGCCGCTCGGCGATCCAGTCGAGATAGTTGTGCGTGGATGTGCGCTCGTCATTCGTAAAGAGGACGCTACGCACATAAAGGTAAAGCAATGACGCAAGCAGCGACGAATCTTCGTATCGCACTCGTCGGCAATCCGAACTCCGGCAAGACGACGCTCTTTAACGCCCTGACCGGCACCCACCAGTTCGTCGGAAACTGGCCCGGTGTCACCGTCGAGAAAAAAGAGGGCCGGCTCAAAGGTCACCAGGACCATGGGGGTTCCGGGGGTTCCGGCGCCGGCAACGTGACCATCACCGACCTGCCCGGTATCTACTCGCTCTCGCCCTACTCCCCTGAGGAAATCGTCGCCCGCGACTATCTCCTCAACGAGCGCCCCGACGTCATCCTCAACATCGTCGACGGTACCAATCTAGAACGCAACCTCTACCTCACCACCCAGCTCACCGAGCTCGACATCCCTGTTGTGGTCGCGCTCAACCGCATGGACGTCGTCGAGCGCGACGGCATCGTTATCGACACCGCCCTACTCGCGGCCGAGCTCGGCTGCCCCGTCATCGAAATATCGGCGCTTAAGCAGACCGGCCTCGATGCGCTTACCGCGACACTCCTCGAGACAGCATGCGTGCCGCATACGCCGAAACCACTGCAGCTCCATGCCCCCACCGGTACCGCCGAGGATATCGCGGCCGCGCGCTACGCCTACATCGACGCTCTCGTCGATCGGTGCGTAGCACCGGCTCCGACAGACCGGCCCAGCATCTCAGAGCGCATCGACGCAATCGTCACCAACCGGTGGCTCGCCTTCCCTATCTTTGCTGCCGTCATATTTTTCATCTACTTTATCTCGATTACGACGGTCGGCGCACTCTTGCAGGAATGGGTTGCCGATGGCCTGTTCGGTGACGAGTGGGGCATCCCCGCCCTCGCCGCGCACCTTCTCGCCGCCCTCGGAGTCACCACGTGGCTCGAAAGTCTCGTCGTCGATGGCATCATCGCCGGTGTCGGCGCCGTTCTCGAGTTCGTTCCGCAGATCTTCATGCTCTTCGTCTTCCTCGCGTTTCTTGAGAGCTGTGGTTATATGGCGCGCGTCGCCTTCATCATGGACCGGCTCTTTCGGCGCTTCGGGCTCTCGGGCAAGTCGTGCATTCCCATCATGATAGGCACCGGCTGCAGCGTGCCGGCTCTCATGGCGTCGCGTACTATCGAAAATGAGAGCAACCGGCGCATGACGGTCATGACGACCTCATTTATGCCGTGCAGCGCCAAGCTTCCGGTCATCGCGCTTATCTCGGGCGCCCTGTTTGGCGGCGCGTGGTGGGTCGCTCCCAGCGCATATTTTGTCGGAATCGCCGCCATCATCTGCTCAGGGATAATCCTCAAAAAGACACGCCTCTTTTCCGGCGACACCACCCCCTTCATTATGGAGCTCCCCGACTACCATCTGCCGACCGCCAAAGCCATTTTGCGGAGCACGTGGGAGCGCGGTTGGTCGTTTGTCAAGCGCGCAGGAACGATTATCCTGCTCGCCGCTGTCGCCATCTGGTTCGGCGCCAACTTCGGATTTACCGAAGACGGTTTCGGTATGGTCGCGATGAGCGAGAGTCTGTTAGCGATGCTCGGCAATGCGCTGGCCTGGATATTTGCGCCGCTGGGCTGGGGCGATTGGCGCGCCACCGTTGCCACGCTCACCGGTCTTGTCGCCAAGGAGAACATCGTCAGCACGTTCGGCATCCTGTTCAACTTCTCCGAAGTCGCTGAGGACGGCGTTGAGGTCTGGGGATACGTTGCTGCGAACTTTACCGCGCTTTCTGCCTACTCGTTCCTCGTGTTCAATCTCCTCTGTGCGCCGTGTTTTGCCGCCATTGCAACGATACGACGTGAGATGAGCAACGCTAAATGGTTCTGGTTCACCATCGGCTATCAAGGCGCGTTTGCCTATGCGATGGCGCTGTGCGTCTATCAGTTGGGTACGCTCGTCAGTACCGGCCGCTTTACGCTCGGCACCGTAGCGGCCCTCGCGTTAGTTGCGGGCTTTCTGTACCTACTCACGAGAGGTACCGAGGAGCTCACTGGCGAGCATCCCCAGCATCATCAGCATGGCTCCGACGAACTCATGCGGCACGACCGAGCCGGCGACCAGCCAGCCGATAGCACCACCGAATGCCGGTTCCAGTACGAGAATCAGTGCCACGCTTGCCGGCACCATAACCTGATGTGCCCAGGTCTGTATTCCAAAGGCAAACGCACTGCCGAAGACACCGGTGATGATGATGGAGAACCAGACGAGCGATGACGGCGGGATAAACGGTGCCTGTTCTTGCGTCACAACCGACATCACCATGCAGACTACCGCCACGACGACGAGCTGAATAAACGCAAGCATCGTCGTACTGTACGACTCGTCGGTTCTACCGAGCGTCAACATGTGGGCGCTGTAGATAAATGCCGCAATGAGCACCATCGTGTCACCCCAGACCCAATCCGAGGCACCCGAAAGCGTCAACCCGGAAAGAAACCACAGGCCGGCAAGGGCCAACGCGACGCCGATGACGACACCTTTGCGTGGTTTTTGCCGACGGATAACGAACTGTCCCACCGGCACCATCACGACATAGAGACCGGTCAGAAATGCGGCGCGCGCCGGCGTGGTGCCGCCTTGATCGGCCGGAAGAAGCGAGACGGTCTGGAAGACATAACCGGCGGTAAGAAATGCGCCTGCAGCAAGACCCGTATAGAGCGAAGGACGATGGAGACTCGCAAAGGAGGCACGCAGTGGCTTGGCAAAGATAACGGCAAAGACGATTGCGGCAATAGCAAAACGCCAGCCCAAGAAGGCAAAGACCGGATACTGCGTCATCGTGTCTTGGACGAGCACAAACGTACCGCCCCAGATGAGGCAGACGACTAAAAGCGCCGCTGCGGCCAGCCGCGAGCTTTCAAAGAGGCGATGTTTCATGCGTGCTAGACGTTATCTATTCACGTTACGCATCGCGTGCAGCAGCGTCACGCATGGCGAGCTGCAGCCAGTTCCACACCTTGAACGTGTTGGGATGGATGACCTTGTCGTTTTCGATAAGGTGACGCAACGACTGACGATAACACCGCAAAAAGATATCATCGAGCGAGTCCACACCTATCCTCTCACGAAAGTCTTGAATCTTGCGAAACTCGCGCCCCGGCTCGATCATGTCGGCGATATAGACGACCTTATCGAGGTCCGACATCGGCACCGAGCCCACCGTATGGTTTTTGACGGCCTGAATAATCTGCGGCTCGAGTTCGGGGAATGCAAGCGCAACTTCGGCAGCTCCGGTATGTGCGTGCAGGAGACGCGGACGCGCACGCATGACCTTGGTGACCTTGATGCCATGCTTCTTCGCGCTCTTGATGAGCTGCTTGTGAGTACGACACCGATCCCAATCGTGCAACAGTCCGGCCACAAAACAGTCGGCGGCGTCAACACCGTAGATCGTGCCGAGCGACTGCGCCATCGTCGCCGTGCCGAGCGAGTGCCGATATCCCGTCTTATCGAGCCGTTCGGCAAGGGCGCGCTCGATACGTTCGACGAGTGCCGCATCGTAGGTTGCTTCGTCGGCTGCGTCGTGGGCTGGTTCGTGGGCTGGTTCCTTCTTCGTTCTCGTTTTCGTCATCACATGCCTCCCCGATACAGATCGTGTTCGTAGATGTAGGCAGCGACGTCATCGCCTACCAGATAGCGAATCGAGCGTTTTTCTTGCACGCGCGCGCGAATATCGGTCGAGGAGACCGCGAGCGCCGGCACCTCCAGATAGTTAACCTCAAAGGACTGCAGAGCCTCGGCGTGCGCTTGCTTGGCGTGTTCAATGTGGTAGCCGGGACGCGTCGCGCCGATAAACGTCGCAAGACCTGCGAGCTCGGCCGAGTCCTTCCACTCGAGTATCTCGAAAACGGCATCGGAGCCCGTGATGAAGAAAAACACGGTATCGGCCGGGTACGTAGCGTGGAGGTGACGCATCGTGTCGATGGTGTAGGTAACTTCGCGTTGACGCGTCTCCCAGTCGCTCACCTCAAAGGAATCGTTGGTGGCAGTCGCAAGCCGCGTCATGGCGAGCCGGTGTTCCGGCGATGCCGTAAGCTTAGGCTTCGTCGGATGGGTACCGGTAACCATAAATACGACGATATCGAGCTCAAAGCGCTCGAGCGACTCCTGCGCCGTGACGAGATGGCCGATGTGAACGGGATCAAACGAGCCGCCCATGATGCCAATTCTCTTACTCACGTATCTGGCCGCTTCCCGTGCAGATAAACTTCGTGCTCGTCAGCGCCTTGAGGGCAAACGGCCCACGCGCGTGCATCTTTTGGGTCGAGATACCGATTTCAGCGCCGAGCCCGAAGAGGGCTCCGTCGGTAAAGCGCGTCGAAGCATTAACGTAGACGGCTGCGGCATCGACTCCCTCGACGAACGCCTGCGCCGCCTCATCGCTTTGCGTCACGATTGCCTCGGAGTGCTGGGTACCGTACTCATTGATGTGCGCAACTGCCTCATCGACGTCATCGACGATTTTGATGCTCATCTCAAGGTCGAGGTATTCGGTTGCATAGTCCTCGTCGGTCGCGGCACGAACTGAGCGATTGTGACGGCACGGGGCGGTATCGAGAAACTCCGGGTCAACGGCGAGCGTCACACCGGCCTCCGCGAGTGCCGGCACGATGTCGGCGAGCACTTCGTCGGCGATGGCGCGATCTATCAGCAGTGATTCGGCTGCGTTACAGACGCTGGGACGCTGACACTTTGCATTGAGAACGATGGCGTGTGCCATCACAAGGTCGGCGCTCTTCTCGATGTACACGTGACAGTTGCCGGTGCCCGTCTCGATGACCGGCACCTTCGAGTTTTCGACGACGCTTGCGATAAGGCCGGCACCGCCACGCGGAATAAGCAGGTCAATAAGGCCACGCATGCCCATCATTGCCGTTGCGCTGGCGCGGTCGGTTGCGTCAACGGCCTGCACGCACTCACGCGGAAGTCCCTGGGCAACGAGTGCATCTTGGATGACGGCGACGAGTGCGTCGTTGCTCTCGCGCGCCATCGAGCCGCCACGCAGTAGTATCGCGTTGCCGGTCTTGATACCGATACCGGCGGCATCGCACGTCACGTTGGGGCGCGCCTCGTAGATCATGCCCACGACGCCGAGCGGCACGCGTACCTCGCGCAACGCAATGCCCTGGGCGATCGTGCGTTCATCGAGCACCTCACCCAGCACGTCATCGAGCGCCGCAAGATCGCGCAGGGCATCGGCACACGCGGAGAGCCGGTCAGAGTCAAGCATGAGACGATCGATCAGGCTCTCGCGCGTGCCGTCAGCGCGTGCCGCCTCAATATCGCGTCGGTTCGCCGCAAGAATCTGTGCCTCGTGCGTGTGAAGTGCCTCGGCCATTGCCTGTAAGGCGGCATCGCGCTGCGCTGCCGAGGTACGCTGCAGCTGCGTTGCAGCTGCGCGCGCTGCGCGTGCCTGCCGCTCCACGGTTTCACGTATGGTGTTGTCGGTCGCGGTCGTCATGTTACTCGTCGCTTTCTTCGTTTTTGAGAGACGTTGATGGCGCAAAGACCGTCCCGCCGGCCTTCCCGTCGACGGCATCGCAGACGACATTGGGAAGCCTTCCATCACAGAGTGTACAGATAATCCCTGCGTCAAGCAACGTACGTGCCGCCTCTAGCTTCGTGCGCATGCCACCGCTTCCTACCGCCGAACCACTACCCTGTGCACTGGCGATAAGCTCGTCGGTCACTTTGTGCACGAGCGGGATGAGCGGTGCCGTAGGGTCTTTCGCCGGGTCACACGCATGCAGCCCGTCGATATCGGTCAGGATAATCACCTGCGTCGCTTCAATCACGCATGCCACGAGCGCGGCAAGCGTATCGTTATCACCGAACGCAATCTCCTCAACAGCAACGGTATCGTTCTCGTTTACAATGGGAAGGGCGCCGAGCGCAAGCAGACGCTCGAACGTGTCGCGTGCGTGGGCACGTGCGGCCTCATCATCGAGGTCGCTTTTTGTCAGCAACACCTGTCCAACGGCGATACCACGACGCCCAAACTGAGCAGCGTACATCTCAATAAGTGCGACCTGCCCAACGCTTGCGCATGCCTGCAGATCGGGCATGTTGTCAGGGCGTCCATCAAGATGCAACACCTCGAGACCGGCCGCAATCGCCGCGCTCGTGACGAGCACGACTTCGTGTCCGGCCTTGCGCAGTTGGGCAATCTGCTCGACAAGAGTGGCGATGTAGTGGTGGTCGAGGGCGCCGTGCTCATCGGTCAGCGTGTTGGAGCCAACCTTGACGACGATTCGCTCTGCCTTGTGGGTACTCATCGTTCACTCTCCTCAAAACGCTTTGCCAATCTATCGAGTTCGCGCGCATCGTCTGCGTCGAGCTCGGCACTTCCGCCGTCGAACTCAAACACGCGTCCCGCAATGCGCACCTCATCGCCCTCACGCGCCCCTGCCGCGATAAGCGCATCTTCGACGCCGGCGCGTTTAAGTCGTCGCTGCAAAAAAACGACCGCTTCTTCATTATCCCACTCGGTCTGAATAACCCAGCGCTCGACGTTGCGTCCCGTCACCACATACGCGGCATCCTCGCGCTCGACCTGTACCTGCGCATCACGGCCATGGCGGCTCCGATAGAGATACGTCACTTCGGTACGCGCCTCCTCGGCGTCGCGCGCGGCTGCAGCCGTCTGTGCACGCTGCTCGATAACGGCCGTCGCCACCGCACGCATGAAGGAGTCGAGTCCGGCGCCCGTTGCTGCTGAAACTTCAAAATACGGCAGATGGTGTGTGGCGCAGTACGCCTGCATCTGCGCGCTACGTGCCGGCGCGCCTTCGGCGTCGCTCTTGTTGCCGACGACGATAACGGGACGCTCGGCAAGCTCCGTTGCATGCTGAGCGATTTCGCACGACACGATTTCATAGTCGTGGATGGGGTCACGATCCTCGTATCCACCCGACAGATCCACCACGTGGAGCAACAGCGCGCTGCGCTCAATGTGACGCAGAAACGCATGGCCGAGCCCCTTACCATCGCTTGCACCCTCGATGAGTCCCGGCACATCGGCGAGCACAAACGAGTCCTCGCCTACCTTGACGACTCCGAGGTTCGGCACAATCGTGGTGAACGGATAGTCTGCAATCTTCGGACGCGCGGCGCTCATGCGCGCGATGAGCGAGCTCTTGCCGACGCTCGGCATGCCGATAAGTGCGGCATCAGCGAGAAGTTTGAGCTCAAGCGTGACACTGCGCTCCTGTCCGGGTTCCCCAAGCTCAGCGAAGGCCGGAGCACGCCGTGTTGCCGTCACAAAGTGAGGGTTGCCGCGCCCCCCGTAGCCGCCTTCGGCCGCGGTAAGTTCCTGGCCAGCAAAGACGAGGTCGCCGAGCTCTTCGCCGGTATCCGCGTCACGCACGAGTGTGCCGATAGGTACCCGCAGACGCAGGTCATCACCGCGTGCCCCATCGAGCTTTGAGCCCTTACCGTGTGTGCCGCGTGCCGCCTTGAAGTGGTGCTTGAATCGATAGTCAACGAGCGAGGAGATGCGCGGGTCAGCGTAGAGTATAACGTTGCCACCGGCACCGCCATCGCCGCCGTCCGGCCCCCCCTTAGGCACGTGCGCTTCACGCCGAAACGACATGCAGCCAGCGCCGCCATCGCCGCCTTTTACGTGGATTGTTGCTTCATCGATGAACATCTTAATCTGAGCATTCGAATGATACGAATGTTCTCAATAAGACGACGTCTAGGATACTCGTACGTGGGCGCGGCGCTTTTTACCCCGCGTAAAATCAACGTGCCCGTCGGCAAGCGCAAAAAGCGTGTCGTCACTTCCGCGTCCCACAAGATCGCCGGGGTGAATGCGCGTGCCGCGCTGGCGTACGATAATCGTGCCGGTCGTAACAAATTCGCCCTGGAAACGCTTGCATCCCAGACGTTTTGCCTGTGAATCGCGTCCGTTACGACTTGAGCCTACACCTTTTTTAGAAGCCATTCTCTCTCACCACCTACGCTGTTTCTTTCGCTGCCGCTTTAGCCTTTGGCTTAGCCGTCGCTTTCGGTGCAGCTTTGGTAGCTGGCTTAGCCTTCGGCTTTGCGGCTGGCTTAGTGGTCGACTTAGCTGCCGGCTTCGTTGCCGGTTTCGTTGCGGGCTTAGCTTTCGGCTTTTCGGTCGTTTTTGCCGCTGCTTTCGCAGTCGGCTTTGTGATGTGCGTGATACGCACCTTTGTCAGATTCTGACGATGTCCCCGCAAACGCTTATAGCCCTTGCGTCGCTTGAACTTGAACACGAGTTGCTTCTCACCTTTGAATTGCTCGACAACCTCGCCGGTCACCTTCGCCTTTGCGAGCGTTGCGGCATCGAAAACCGGCGACTTCCCATCATCGAGGAACAACACGTCGAAGTCGACCTTTTTACCCTCGTCAACATCGAGTTTTTCCACGACGAGCTCGTCGTCTTTTGCGACCTTGTACTGCTTACCGCCGGTCTTTATCACTGCATACATGACGTACCAATCCTTTTCCAAAATGACACAAGAAGTAATTATACACAATTATCGCACCCTGTGCCGTTTTTTGCATGATGCTATCGTTTTTACCAAGTGCGGGCAATAACGGCACAGCGCACCGAAGCCGCACCGGCATCAAGCAGGAGCTCAGTCGCACCTTGCAGTGTGGCCCCCGTCGTAAAGACATCATCGATGAGGAGTACCCGTGCATCGACGAGCGAGAGTCCCGACGGTGTACCACCGCGCGTGCTGTCATCGCGTGTATCGTCATGTGTATCATCACCAGACGTATCGTTGAGAAGGCGGTAGCTTTTCCGCACTTCATACGTACGTTCTTCGCGTGAGAGTGGGCGCAGATCGCGCATCGGATGCCGCGTAAGCGTTTTATAATACCCGACATCAAGCCGACGTGCTACGCGCGCAGCCACAAGCTCGACGTGATCGAAGCCGCGTCGATTAAACGCGCGCTTCGTTGGCGGAATGCTTGTCACCATATCGACCGGCTCATCGATTCCTGCTGCAATACGCAATGTAAGGCGTCCTCCGAGTAGATCACCGAAAACGACACCGAGCCGTCGTTCAAATCCGTCCTTATATATGACGACGGCACGTGCAAGAGCCTCATCAAGCAATCCATATGCAACTGTTCCAGTGAATGAAAAATCGCTGTCTACACAGTCGGTGCAGACGAGGCGTCCATACGGTGCCGCGCAACGTGGGCAAAGCTTCTTTGTTGCGTATACTTCGACCGAAGCTATGCACCACTCGCACAGCACCGTACCGCACCGTTCACACCCCGCACATCGAGTAGGGGCAACTACCTCTGCGAGTGCATCTTTTATCCAGTGCGTCGCCATATCTCGACGATACCAAACGGTACTTACCGATTTGTTACCCCACAAGACACCTCGTCCTTAACGCACGATGTCCGTTTTCTTGCTTTTTCAGCCTTTTTTGACCTTGTAACACACGGACACACGAAAGTTTTCCCCGTTGCCTGTGAAAATCAACGGGTAGCTTTGCCCCTACCGGTCTCGCCGCGACCACGCAGCGCAGCGTACTTCGGCTCGCGCTCCTTCCACATCGCGTACGCCGGTGCTGCAACGCCAATCGAGCTATACGCACCGACGATAAGGCCGACGGCAAGCGCGAAGGCAAACCCATTGAGCGCTTCGACGTTGACAACGAGCATGACCACAACCGGCGTCAGCGAAGTGAGCGTCGTGTTGAGCGAACGCATGAACACCTCGTTGACTGAACGATTTGCCATCGCCATGAACGACATCTTCGTCAGGCGCGCCGTGTTCTCCTTGATGCGACCGAACAACACCACGGTGTCATAGAGCGAGTAGCCGAGGACTGCAAGCAATCCGGCGATCGTTGCGGGCGTAACTTCACGCCCTGACAGCGAGTAGATGCCAAGCGTAATGATAATGTCGTGAAAAAGGGTGCCGACCGCAACGATCGACATCTTGTACTCGAAACGGAAGGCAATGTAGATAAATATTGCGGCTATCGAAAGCGCGAGTGCAAGCAGCGCGCTGTTGGTGAGTTGACGCCCCCACCCTGCGCCGACGATCGAGACGGCATAGTTGTCGATGTTGAGCTCGGATGCCGCATGCTGCGCGATCTCGGTCGATGCCGCCTCATCAGCAAGCGTTGACTTGACGATAAAGCCTTCGGTATCGCCGGCTCGGACGGTCTGCACGATAGGTTCGTCCATACCGGCGTCTATAAAGGCAGCGCGCACGTCCTCAATGGAGTGCCCGCCACCATCGGAAATCGTAACAGAAGAACCGCCGTTGAAGTCGATACCAAACTGAAGGCCACGTATAGCAAGCGAACCAATCGAGACAACGATGAGCACCGCGCTCAGCGCAAAGAAGTACGGTCTCAGACGCATGAAGTCGATATTAGGCTGAAACACGCGAATCACCGCCCTTCGTACTCGACGGGCGTTGTGGGGCAAGCCCCCAAAGCTTCGGTCGTTTCTCGATGACCGGTCCCAGCAATATGACCGCCGGCCGCCCAAAGAGGAACATGATAGCGACATTACAGGCAATACCGATCATCAACGTGAGCGCAAAGCCCTTGACCATACCTACGGCTACCAGATAGAGCATGAGCGCGCTGACGAGTGTGACCACATTCGCATCGATCGCCGTCATGATGCCATGTTTGGATCCCGAGTCGACCGCCGCAGAGATTGACTTGCCCCCACGCACCTCCTCAAGGATGCGCTCGTTGACCAGAACCGAGGCGTCGGCCGCAAGCCCAATCGTCAGCGCGATACCGGCGATACCGGGTAGCGTCAGCGAAAAGACTCCTGCCATCGACATGAGCGCGAGCACCCCGACAAAGGTCGAGGCAAACGCCAGTAGCGAGCCAACGGTGATGAGCCCGAGCCCGCGATAGTAGATAGTCACGTAGACGGCAACGAGGCTGAGGCCGATAACGACGGCCAATACTCCGCGTGACAGTGAGTCTTGCCCAAGCGTCGGGCCCACGATAAGCGTCTCGTCGGTCACGAGCGTAACCGGCAACGAGCCTGACACGAGCACGGTGCGTAGATTGCGTGCCTCATCGGCCGTAAAGTTACCGCTAATCTGCGTGTCGCCGGTCATAATCGCGTTACTGACAACCGGCGCCGACTTCACCACTCCGTCGAGCACGACAGCGACCTGCTGCCCGATGTGAGTTGACGTGTAGACACCCCATGCGCGCGCACCGTCGCTCGTCATCTGTATGTTGACGACGAGGGCACCGGTCTGATCTTGCGCAACCTGCGCATCCTTGACGACCTCACCGGTCAGCCTCACTCCGTCGATTTCGATAGGCGCGTAGGTGCCGGGCTTAAGCTCGATGTCAGAGCCCGGACTGGAAAGAAAGAGTGCCGCGACTTCGGTGTCGTTGATAGAGGCGACATCGACGAATTCAAGCCGGCCCGTCTCGCCCAACACGTCGAGCGCAGTCTGCGGATCATCGATACCGGGAATCTGGATAACGAGCTGGTTAGTACCCTGACGCTGGACAGATGCTTCACGAACACCCAGGCCATCGACACGATTGCGCAGCACCGTCTCGGCACGCTCCATCATGTCGGGCGTTACTTCTTGGCCGGGCTCGGCCTCAGCGCGTAAGATAACTGAGAGTCCACCCTGAATGTCAAGACCCTGCGTAATGCGCTCCTGTGGCGGCCAAAACAGCAGCCACGAGCCGACCACTAACAACGCAGCACCGGCGAGCAGCAGCAGGTTCTTCTGTCTTTTGTCCACAGCGTACCTTCCTGAAAATTACCACAACGCTCCCATTATACGTTAATAGTCGGCAGCGGCGGATGAGTTGTGCCATGCGGTAAGAAATGCCGCGTACGTGCCGGCTTCAAGGGCCTCGCGTGCACGACACATGAGCTCGATGAGATAGTGTATGTTGTGCTGGCTCAGCAAAGTTGCCCCGGCCATTTCCTTGCTGACGACAAGGTGGCGCAGATATGCGCGTGTGTAACGGGTGCAGACATCACACGTGCACGTGGGGTCGAGCGGACTGAGGTCGTCGGCGTAGCGCGCATTACGCAGGTTGAGCCGTCCTTCGCTTGAAAACGCCGTACCCATACGCGCAGTACGTGTCGGCAGCACGCAGTCAAACATATCGACGCCGGCCGCAACGGCCTTAAGAAGCGTCGTGGGGTTGCCAACCCCCATCAGATAGCGCGGCCGGTCGTGCGGAAGCGCTGCACAGGTCGTTGATAACGTTTCGAACATCATCTCGTGTGGCTCACCAACGCTATACCCGCCAATACCGTAGCCGGGAAAGTCGAGCTCGCACAGGGATTCTGCTGAGCGAAGTCGCAGATCCTCGAACATGCCTCCCTGCACGATGCCAAACAACGCCTGATCGTTACGGGTATGTGCCGCCTTGCCGCGCTTCGCCCAGTTCAGTGAGAGGTCAACGGCACGCTCAACGAACGATTTTTCGGCCGGATACGGTGTGCACTGGTCGAGCTGCATAATGATATCGGCGCCGAGCCTCTCTTGGATACGCACGTTATCCTCGGGCGTCCAAAAATGGCGCGCACCGTCGACGATCGAGACGAAATCGACGCCATCATCGGTCAACTTCAACGTATCGGCAAGCGAAAATATCTGGAAGCCGCCGCTATCGGTAAGGATGGGGCGCTCCCAACCCATGAAGGCATGGAGGCCACCTGCGCGCTCGATGAGATCGACGCCGGGACGCAAGAAAAGATGGTAGGCGTTAGCGAGGATAATCTGCGTGTGCAGATCCTCAAGCATCGGAGCAGTAACTGCCTTAACCGTGGCGCGCGTACCGACCGGCATGAAGACGGGTGTCTCGATGGAGCCGTGCGGTGTCGTGAAGGTGCCGCATCGTGCCGCAGAGGCCGGGTCGGTCACCGTGACGGTGTAGGTGAAGGGCGGCGTGGCCGTGTTGGTTGCGTCGGTCGCGTTGGTCATGTTGGCCGTGTTGGTCGTGTCAGCAGGAGTATCCATATGCGTTATTGTACCTTATGCAAGAAACCTGCCAGAAACCGCGATGAACAAACCACGCCATCATAAGTTTTTCGAGCCCGAAAAACTGACGTGGCACTCATCCGCGTGCAAGCATGAGTAAATCCTCAACATCGCCGGAAGTTTTGTCGGCTTTGCGCAGGGCAGCAAGATACGCCGAGCGTGCCTCGCCTTCCTCAGCAAGGTTATGCAGACCCCACGTGAAAGGCGGACGTCCCAGAGCTTGCGCAAGCAAATCTGCCATCAGGCGCGCATGGCGTCCGTTTCCGTTAGGGAACAGATGAATGTATACCAGATTCCAATGAAAGCGTAGAGCCAATTCGTCACATGCTCGCTCGTCGTCCTTAATACAATGCTTGAGCTGCTCTCCCGTG